>Ga0335073_10005939_pt1 | contig 17156 bp, 18 predicted proteins | sample Lox_Sample_22_FD_207093 | JGI IMG/M metagenome (GOLD analysis project Ga0335073, IMG submission 207093) | Soil microbial communities from Loxahatchee National Wildlife Refuge, Florida, United States - Lox_Sample_2.2 | ecosystem: Environmental > Terrestrial > Soil > Wetlands | place: USA...
TCTTCGGCGAGCTGTCCCTGAAACATCGTGTGGAACAATCAGCGCGCGCACCACGCGCGATGGTGGCGAGAGCGACGGGGACGTCGAACCGAGAACCGGCGCTCGACCAGGAGGTTCACGTGGTGGAGAAGACGATGTCTTATTCAAACTTCCCTGAACTGCGAGAGCGCCTGGATTTGTTGACTCGGTGCTAGGTGCTAGGTGCTACCCAAGCAGGGTCTCACCAACCCAGTGCCCGGGTCCGGATGCGCCCGGCGGGAGTGCGGCGATCGCACTAGCGGTGTGGGTCGTGAACTGGCGTAGCGCGTCGCGCCCCGCCAACTTCGTGTAGATGGGGATGAACGCGAGACGCGGGTTCTGTTGATAGGCGCAGAAGAACAGCCCGGCATCGAGGGCGGCCTGAGCGTCTGCCTCGCCCGAAGCAGCAGGGGGGACGGAAGCACCATTGTCGTAGGCGTAACTGCGACGGAGCAGCATCTGTGCCCAGTTCTCTGCCGGCGACGCCAGGCGGACGTGTGCGTCCGGTGGGATGATGAGGTGGCCGGCAGGCCCCCTCCTGTCGAGGTCGAGGGAGTCGAGCTCGCTGCGCCTGCCCAGCGGTGCCCCCGACGCCTTGTGACGACCGATCACTCGCTCTTGGGTCGCCAACGTCTGGGCGTCCCAGAGGTCGAGCTGGACCCTGATCCGACGCACCACCAGGAAGGTACCGTCGCGCATCCACTCTTGGTCCTGGCCGTCTCCGACCCAGACGAACTCGTCGAGCTCGGCGGCGGTCGTGGGGTTCACCGTCCCGTCCTTGAAGCCCAGGAGATCTCGTGGGGTCCCGCCGGCTGCCTGTGCTTCGTTGAACCCCGTCTGTGCCCACCGGATCGACGCATCCTCTCCCGCGGTCCGAGCGAGCTGGCGCACCGCGTGGAACGCCACCTGCGGGTCGTCGGCGCAGGCGTGCACCGTGAGGTCTCCGCCAGTTCCAACCGCCGAGAGCTGGTCGCCGTCGAATCTCGGAAGCCTTACCAGGGCCATAGGCCACTTGTCCCGCAGGCCGAACCGGTCTGCCGCCCCCACACCGAACAGGCTGGGGCCGAAGCCGAAGTTGACCGTGAGTCGGGCCGGTCCGAGACCGATTGCTGCGCCGCTATCCGGTTCGACCGCGTCCGGGCTCGGCCGCATCGGGGATGCCGTGCGGCCGACGCACAGGTTGGCGGCCACCGAAGTCCAGCGCTGCAACAATCCCGCCAGATCCTGTCGACGGTCCGTCGTGACATCGAAGGCGGCGAACGAGCTGCAGCGCTGCGGAGGGGTGGTGATCCCCGCCTGGTGGCGACCGTAGAAGGGGATGGCGTCTTCTCGGGCGCTGCTGGCGGTCCTCGCCCCGTTCAGGGGATTCCTTTTGCCGGAACCGACGAGCGCCGTCCCGGCGACCAGACCGCCGGCCGCTCCGAGGAATCCCCGTCGGGTGAGCCGCACGGTTCGCCCCTCGTCCCGGTCGGTCATGGCTCAGTCACCATGCCAGCAGCCCATGATCACGCCTGCGACAGCGAGGGCGATCTCCTCCGGACCGGCCGGGGGACGGCCGAACTGACGCGGGAGGCCGACGACGTTCACCAGCAGCACCTTCCAGTCCTTGCGAACGACGATGGAGCCGTCCCGGACCCGGAACGCCCCTTGACCGAGACCCACGATCGGGATCGTCCGATGGAGGGTTGTGCCGAGACGGTCGAAGTAGCCGTACGTCTGGCTCCAGCTGGAGAGCTCCTTCACCGAGAGCACCATCGTCCCGTTCGGGTAGCCGTAGTGGCACGTGTAGAGATGGTTGCGCCACGTGGGCGTGGAGACCTTCGCCGCTTCGCCGAGCACGTCGTGGATGAGGTTCGCCGCCTTGGGCTGGCAGACCTCCTTGGCAATCGACGAGGGTCGACGGCTGGCCGGTTGCGGCGTCTCCGCTCCCACCGGGACCGTCGTGCACGAGGTCAGAGCGATCAGGGCCACGAACAGGAACGGGCTCAGTCGGAAGCAGCGGTGCACGTCGGCTCCTCAGGTGATCGTCCGAAGGACGACGAAGGACTCGGGCCGCCCATCGATGCGCGCCGTGACGTGGAACGTCCAGCGGCCCGGGGTGAGCAGCGCATAGTTCACGTAGTGGTTCCAAGCGATCCGTAGATGGCGCAGGGGCTGGACCGGCGCGCCACGACGGGTGGCGGCGACCTCAACCTGGGTGATCGTGGTGTGTGGGCGGGATGGGTAGAAGAAGAGATGGACCTCGTTCAGGCCAGGGGAACCGGGATTCAGGTACACCTGGGCGTCGCCACCGCTCTGGAGGGCAACCGTCGAGATGGTCGGCAGCTCCGGCAGGAGGGTCTGGCCCCTGGCGGGCGAGACGACCTGGCTCGCCGCGACGAGCGCGGCGAACAGCAGGGCCGGCAGCGCGACCGAGAACAGGACCGCCTTTGGCCCGCGCCGCAGGCGCGACGGGTGGAACGTGGCCAGTCCCGACCGACCGAAGCGGGCGAGCCGCAGGCTGTTGGTGACCACCACGACGCTCGACAAACCCATCGCCACGGCGGCCACGAGGGGGTCGATCAGTCCGGCGGCAGCGAGCGGGAGCGCGGCCAGGTTGTAGCCGATCGCCCAGCCGAAGTTCTGGCGGATCACGTTGTAGGTGGCGCGAGCGAGGCTGATCGTCGCCGGCACGCCATTGAGGTCGTTCCCGACCAGGGCGACCTCGCTGTTGGCAAGGGCCGCTTCTGACCCGCTCCCGATGGCGCAACCGACCTCGGCGCCCGCCAGCGCGGGCGCGTCGTTGACGCCGTCGCCGACCATGAGGACTCGCCGAGCTGCCGCCCGCCAGTCACCGAGGGCTGCGACCTTGTCTGCCGGGCTGAGGCCCGCGTGGGCGTCGTCGATGCCGATCTCGGTGGCGACGGCTGTCACCGCTCCCTCGTTGTCCCCGCTCAAGATGGCCGTACGCAGGCCCATCTCGTGCAGCCGTCGGACGCTTGCCTGCGCCTCGGGGCGCAGCGGGGTGGCGACGGCGATCATGCCGATCACCGCCCCGGCGCGTTCCACCGTCACGACGGTCTCTCCTCGGGCCTGGCGATCGGCGGCAAAGGAGGCGAGTGACGGCTCCAGGGGAGCCGAGCCCAGCCGACCCACCCGGATCGGCTCCCGGTCGATGGTGCCGGCCACTCCTGTGCCGGGGAGCACCCGCACGTCGCGAGCCCACTTCGGGTGCGCGCTGGCGGCGCGGATGGCGACGCCGACGGGGTGGTCGGTCTCCGATTCGAGGGCAGCCGCGGTCGCCAGCAGATCGGCGTGTTCCACTCCGTCCGTCGTGGCGACGCCGGTGACTTCGGCGTGGCGCTCGGTCAGCGTCCCGGTCTTGTCGAAGACCACCGTGTCGACACGAGAGAGTCGTTCCAGGGCATCGCCGCTGCGGACGAAGATCCCGAGGGCGCCGGCCCGGCCACAGCCGACCATCATGGCGATGGGCGCGGCCAGCCCCATGGCACAGGGGCAGGCGACGAGCAGCACCGACAGCGCGCTCAGCACCGCCGTGTCATGGTTTCCGGCCACGAACCACCACGCGATAAAGGTGGCGAGCGCGATGGCCAGCACGGCCGGGACGAACACCGCGCTCACGCGGTCTGCCAGGCGCTGGAGCGGCGCCTTGTCGCCCTGGGCCTCCTCGACCAAGCGCTGGAGGCGAGCGAGCACCGACTCGGCAGCGAGGGTGTCCACCTGCACGATGAGGGGCGCTCCCCCGTTACTGGTCCCACCGGTGACCCGGCTCCCCGGGCCGCGCTCGACCGGCATCGGCTCGCCGGTGAGCATCGATTCGTCCACGGCCGACCACCCGTCGACGACACAGCCATCGAGGGGGATCGCCTCATTCGGCCGCACGCGAACGAGCGCGCCGACGGGGATGCTCTCGGGCGAGACCAGCTCACCACGCTCGTCGTCGACGCTCACGACCAGCCTGGCCATGGGGGGCCGGAGCGAGAGCAGTGAGTGGAGCGTCGCCGTCGCCCGCCGACGAGCCGCCGCCTCAGCCGTGCGTCCGCTGGCGAAGACGGCCACGATGACCGGGGCCATGGCGTAGTGCAGGCGAGCGGCGAACGCCCCGCTCCCGCTCCCGATGTGCACGTGGCTACCACCGATGGCGATGACTTCGACTGCCTCCACCGAGATCGCGGCGAGCGTGCCGAACGCCGTGAGCGTGTCCATGCTCGCCGAGCCGTGGCGAGCCAGGCGAGCGGCGTCGCGCAGGAACGGCCAGCCGCCGACGAACTCTACGAGGACGGCCAGGCCGAGGATCGTCCAGCCGGGGCCCGCCGTCTGGGGAGCGAGCAAGGAGACCATGACCGCGGCAACGGCCAGGGGCCAGGTGAGCGCCGTCCGGAGGGGCCAGTGGTCGTCGCGAGTCCGGCTGGGCGCACCGCCGGCCCCGGTGATCGGCACCGCCGTGTACCCAATGCCGGTCACCGTCTGGCAAAGATCCTCGACGGCGAGCGTGCTCGGGTCGTAGGAGACGAACGCCCGGTTCGTGGCCAGATTGACCGACGCGCTCACCACGGGCGACCGGCGCCGGAGCGACCGTTCGACACGGGTGGCGCAGGCGTTGCAGTGCATACCACCGATCTCGAGCTCGGTCGTCGCCAGTCGACCGACGGTGTCGTTCGTCGCCAGGTCCGCGGCAGCTTCGAGCACTTAGGCCCTTCGCACCGGGTGGGCGCGAGACGCGCGTCCCAGCCACGGGCACGTGCGCCAACCGACGCGAGTATCCGTCGTCACCACGGTACGGTCACACCCTCCTCTTCCCCCACCGCTCATGATCATGCTCTCCCCCTATTTGTCGCCCCAGGGGCCGAGGAAGTTCCCGAGAACGAATGGACACAGGCCAGCAAGGGTTCTGCCGACGAGCGCCGGGAGCGCAGCGAGAAGTCCGTCCACGTGCCCAGGGCCACCGCCGCTCCCGGGGAACTTCGTGGGGCCACCGAACGACCATAGATATTGGGACTTCCAACGCCACCAAGGAAAGGAATCGGCCGTGTTCCACGCGAACCCAGGTCATGAGTCAGAGATCACCGTCGACCTGCTCGTCTCGGGCATGCACTGCCCCTCGTGTGTCGCCCTCATCGAGGAGGTCGTGGCGGATATCGCTGGTGTCTCCTCGGTGCGCGTCGACCTCGATCGGGCGGCGAGCGAGGTCCGCTTCGACCCGGGCGTCGTAACCGCCGATCAGCTGTGTGCGGTGATCGGTGATCTCGGTTATCAGGCCTCGGTGGACAAACCGACCAATTGAGCGAGCGCGATGCCGGGCGGCGCCGGCTCAGGGCCGCACGGCGAGCGCCTTGCGGAGGGTGTCGAGCTGGCCCGTGGGCATGCCAGCGACGAATTGGGTGAGTGCGTCGGCGGGGTCGTGCGCAGTCTCGAGTGCCTCGCGCATCATTCTCGCGGCGTGGTCACCGGCGGTCCCGATGGCTGCGTACAGGTGGACGCGGTTCTCCGTCGTACGACGCACCTGGCCCTTGCGGCTGAGCCGATCGAGCACGGTGGCGACCGTCGTGTACGCGTACTCGGGGAGCCGGTCAGCGACCAGCCGGCCCCGCAGCGCCCCCCCAGGCTCGGTCCAGAGCACCTCCATGACCTTGCGTTCGAGGTCGCCGAGCCGCGCCGAACCGCAGCGGCAGTCGTCGCACGTGCACGGCACGCACGTACACCTCGGATTGGTGCAGGTGGTCGTGTTCGTCACCGGTCTCGTCGTCTCCATACCGGGGATGCGACCCATCTCGCATCCGCCAGCGTTCACAGCATAAGGATCAACATAAACCCCATGGCGACGCACATCACGACGTGGGCGCCGTCAAGGAGCGAGGGTCTGGATACGAACCCCTCCAGACCGCCTGCCGCCGAGGTCGTCCCGGCCAGGCCGACCTCACCGGACACATCGGCCGTGTCGCCGACCTGGGTGGTCATCGGTCCGCCCGCCGCGACGACCGCCAGGTGCGTCCCGTAGACCGAGCCGCCCTTGCGGTTCGAGGCAAGCGTGAAGACGGCGGAGACGAAGAGCAAGAAGGCGATGACGAGGGCGAGACCGGGATCGACCCGGGGGCCAGCCGCCGACGAGGACATGGACATCGACATCGAGCCCTGTGACGCCCCCATCGGGAACCAGTACATGAGCAGCATCGCCAGGCTCATGAGGGCGTGGACCGCGGTATGCGGAAGGTGCGCTCCGTAGGCGAGGAGAGAACGCCCGCACTGGACGACGAACCAAATCAGCAGCGCGCCGAAGAACGCCTCCCACATCGCACTTGGCCCGAACGACCAGCCGGCGACAAACATGCCGGCCATTGCCACGCCCATCACCAGGTGGGAGAGCTCGACATCCCACCCCGCGGGACGCCGGGACAGGCCCGCCATGGCGAGCAGCACGGAGGAGTATCCGGCCACGCAGAGCATCAACACCGCGAAGAGGTAGTACAGCCATGACGGCTCCATGGCCATCGTCATTCCCATCGCCTCAGACCTCCCTCGTGGCGATCGATCGAGTCCCAAGATCCACGCCCCCGGTGGAGTTGGCCTCGGCACACGAGAGGGCGAACGTCCCTGACCGTCCCCGTGGCAACGCAGCCCGTCGACGGTCGCTGAGCGGCCAGTAGACGAGCACCAGCAGCACCACCAGCGGGGCGGAGTTCGGGTCCGTGGCCCCGCTGGCGAGGATGCCCCCCACGTTTTGCACGGCGACCCAGATGAGCGAGAAGGCCACCACCACGAGCACGATCACGACCTGGGTATAGGCAGCGGGAAGGTAGACGCTGATTGCCGCCACGCAGCAGAGGGCGGCCAGCACGATCGCCAGCTCCGTGCCGTCGTGGCCGAGGAGCGAGGCCGAGTAGCGGTCGAGGTGGACGAGCCAACCGGGCTCCCCGCCCTCGGTACTCGTCACGACTGATTGGAGGGCTTGCGGCGAGCGGCCCGATCCCACGAGGTACAAGACGGCCAGCACCGCCCAGACGACGACCCACACCACCCTAGCGGCTCTGGCCCCGAGCGCCCTGGCTGCCACGAACGGGGTGTCCGGCCCCTCCCTCGGCCACAGCACGACGGCGAGGACGGCGTAGAAGAGGACGCCCCCAGGGCCGCCTCCGAACGGGGTCGCCGCACCGGAGAAGATCCCGCCTAGGCCCTCGCCGAACCACCACACGGCAATGGCCCAGGCGATGGAGAGCCCCAACGCCGCCTTGCACGTTCGCCGCCAGATGATCCCGAAGCCGATCACGAACTGGATCCCGGCGAACAGGGTGTTCGTGAGAACCGGGTGGTGGTTGACGATCGAGGCGTTCCAGGTGATCATGTCGGCGATCCAGCCCGGGTTCCCCGATGCGGTCCCCCCGATCATCCCGCTGAAGCCATTCTTTCCTGGGGTGAACATGAACGGCTGGATCTGCAGCACGGCGTCGAGGAGCCACACGACGGCCAGCCAGAGCTGGAAGGAGCGCTGCAGGTCCTTCGGCCTCTGGGTGTGAAGGGCCGCAGCGTCGACGCGAGGTTCCGTCGTGCCCTGCGCGTCGAGCACTGCATCGGTGACGGCCACGGACTCCCTCCTTGTCTCGCCGAAGCACGCTACTACGGAACGTAAGAGCAGTCAACTACGCCGCGTAAGAGCGCCGCCCTCTGTCGGGGTTACGGCGCGACGGCTGGAGGGGTGAACTGGTCGAGCTCGTAGATGCCGAGACTCTGCTCGATGGTGGCAACGTGGCGCACCATCGCGGCAAACGCTGCGGGGCCGAACTGGCGGCGCTGCAGGTCTGCGAAGGTGGCGGCCATGCCGTCGAGCTGCTCGGTGGTCAGCAGGGCCCGAAACGCCGGGAAGACCACGGTGTCTTCCCGGGCCTCGTGCGGCTCGTACATGGCGATGAACGCGGTCATGGCGCCAGCGACCTGCTGACGAGTGGACGACGTGGCCATGCCCTGAGCCGTCGCACCGGCGAGGATGATCTGGGTGCGCTCACGCCCTCGGGCGTGCTGCAGGAGGAGGGTGTCAATGGTCCCGGTCAACTGTCCGGCACTGCGCAGGCGCGGGAACACATAACCCTCTTCGAGCGGTTCGTGAAACCCTTCGATGAAGTCGTGGATGATCAAGGCACCGTCGTGGATGGCATCGACCGGGGGTGGTTGCTGGCCGTCGAGACGGCGTAGGGCCTCTTGATAGATGAGGAGGACTCGCTTGAGGACACCGTGCTCCTCCATGAGGTCGACGTCGGGCGGGGTGGACGAGCTCGTCACCGTTGAGCCGCTCGTAGCCAGGTTGCCGATCTCGGTGCCAGCCGCCCCAACCGCGAGTGCTGCCGCTCCGCCGACGAGCAGCGTCCGGCGACTGACAAGACGAGACCGCTGCGCCTGATCTTGCGCTCCGCCAGCCGTGGTCACGGTGTGCCCCCGCTGGCACCGGCGTTCGACTGCCCGGCGGACTTGAAAGGGCTGCCATCTGGGCCGATGAGGTACCAGGCGCCACCATTGAGGTCGATGGCTTGGCCGGTCGCCGTCGCAGGCTGCACGTCGTCGGTGTAGGTGTAGAGCGGCCAGCCGTTGTAGGTGACGACGCGGCTCCGGCCCGGCCCGGCATCGCTTCCGACCAAGCTCGCCTTTACCCCAGGTCCGAGCTGCGGTCTCGTCCCCGCCGGCACAGTGAGCGGCGGCCACGTGAGGGCGCAGGTCGCGGTGCAAGTGACCGCTTCACGATTGTCGGGCGCGAAGATGTAGAGGGCATAGCCGGCACCGTCGACCAGGGCGCTCGTGTGGAACCCGGGGAAATAGGCCACCTTCAGCTGCACGGTCTTGGTCACGGGCAACGAGTCCGGCGCTGGCGATCCTCCACATGCCGAGAGGCCACACGCCAGCACCATCGTCAAGACCGCGAGCCTGGCGCGGTGCCTTCGACACGAGCTGGCAAGAAGCTTTCGCAAGGTGGAAGCGGTGCCGGTCACGGTGTTATCGGACACGGGTCGTCATTACCAGTGCAGCACCGTGGGCGAGCACAAGGTTGGTGCTTGAGCGGGCGGCTGATGCGAGCCACCGACGCCGAGCGGCAAGACGATGACCAGGAAGAGCGCTGGGACAACCGCTACCGACCACCGCATGGCACCGCTGGCGGTGCGACGAGACGTCATCAGGGCGCGACGCAGGAATGCCGATGCACCACGCGGACGGACGTCGAGGAGACATGTCGTCAACTTCGCCACGAGCCCCGGGGGAACGGGTCGCGGTGCTCTGAGTCGCATCCGGCGCTCGAGGCGAACGACGTCAGATTCAAAAGTCCTGCATGCCCTGCAACGAGCAAGATGCGCGTCGAGCGCCTCCGCCGAAGCGGTCGGGCATTCGCCGTCCAGTCGGGCCGAGATCGCTTCCCGAAACGCGTCGCAACCCATGAGGAAAAGTGGAGCACGCTGTCGGCGGCTGGTCGCTCTTTGCTTCATCGGGAGATCATTGGCTCGAAGAGCCGTACTGGATGGGAACATGGATGACCTGTTCGACACCCCAACGGTTGGGTGTCGAGTCGAGCGACCACACCGTGAGCACGGTGCCGCTACCGACGAAGGCAGCAACCGATGAGGCCGGGCCGAAGGCGACCGTCGCCGTCCCGACCGGAGGAGACGGCAGTTCCTGCCACGTCGACTCGGGAGGGTTCAACACGGCGAGCGCCTCATGGCCCGAGGCCGACTGGACCAGTGCGAACAGTCCGTTACCACTCGCCGGGCCGAACGACACCACAGATTCGCTGGCCGAGAGGCGAAGTGGGGACGACGTGATCCACGAACCCGAGGTGGCAGACCAGGCCGCCACCAGAGCGGTCGTGGATTTGTCGGAGACAGCCAAAAGGGCCGATGCGGTGCTCTCGCTACTCTCCAGTGCCAGTACCTCGACGCGATCGTGGGAGAGTGCGGGAGGCAGGATGATCCCGGCAGGATGCCACCTTCCGTCGCTCTTGGCATACAGGCCGACCTCGCCCGGGCGGCGGCAGTTGGCACCGACCATCGGCTGGTTCCCCCGATAGCCAACCGCGGTAAGGGCATCGAGGCCGCATGCACGACCCGATGGCGTCGAGGCCAAAATCTGCCGATCGACCATCGTCGCCCAGGTTGATAGATCCCCTTTGCTCGTCAGCACCCGAGCATCAGCGCCACCGACCAGTGCCAGCATGTCTCCGCTGCCACTGGTGGCCAGGGCATCCGGCCTGGCCGCCAATCCGGCCTCGATGAGACCGTCCGACCACGACGAGGATGCCCCGGGCGTGGCGATCAACGGCGTGTAGGTGAGGTAGCTCGAGGGCCGGATACCGACCACCAGTCCCCCGCTCCCGGTGGGAGCGAGAACCAATCCCCCGTTGGTGGCCGTCGCCGTCGCTTCGACCTGGTTGGACCACGATCCAGTCGGAGCGGGACGGAAGAACAGTTGCCAGAAGGTGTTGAGCGCCTCATCGAGTCGACCCATGGGAAGGGTCACCCAGGTTCCATGGGCAGTGTCGATCGACGTGGCCATCGGGGTGGGGACCGACGGCGTCGCCGACGCGTGCGGCGCGTCACCCCCAGCGGCCCTGGCCGAGCACGCACTCAGGCCGAAAGCCCCTACTGCGACCGAGACAGCCATGACCGCACCTCGCACCAGCCGCCCCCGGCCGCCGTCCAATGCGGTCATGATCCGTGGAGGACGCTCTTTATCGCGTCCGCCATCGTTACCGTGAACGACGACTGGGTCGCCGAGGTGCCAGGTCCGGGATCGGCTGAGTAGAGCCATCGGAGATGAGCCGAGCCGTCGATGATCGACGCGTACAGGCTGTGCCCGATCATGGCCCCGGCAGGCAGGTACTGGACCTCAATCCCGTAGGCGCTCCAGACGTGCCGCAGCGCCGAGAGCGATCCGGTGAGATAGAGCCAATTCGAGACCCCGTCGAGACCCTCTTGCCGATCGAACGCCGCCAGATACTCCGGTGCAAGGAACCTAGGGTTGGCGTTGATGGCGACCAGCTCTACGTTGTGAGAAGCCGATCCGAGTAGCTGGTCAGTGGCTTTGAACTCCTGGGCGATGATGGGACACACGGACGTGCACACATCGTCGAGGAAGGTGAGAGCGATCACCTTGCCCCGCAAGCTAGCAAGCGAGACCGTCTTGCCGAACTGATCGACGAGACGGAACGGCGGCGCTGGAGTGTCCATGATCCCCGGTGTGCTGTCGATCGATTGGATGAGGATGGGATCGGCGTTGGGGTTCGCCGCGGCAGCAGCCATGGGCACGACGCCGAGAAGGACGATCCCGACGGCACCCACCGCAGCCAAGCCCTGCAAGGCATAGGACGGGCTTGCCACCAGGCGCTCCCACCAAGGGCGACTCGGAACGGCTGAAGCAATCGGCACGACCGCCTGGTCCGCCACCACCGGCACCCTGGTGACGGCGAGGTAGCCCGCGATGAAGAGAAGGCACATGGGGATCATGGAGTTGGGGTCGGTGCCCACTCCGCCGAGGAAGCCCAGGTCCTCGACCAGGACCCAGTCGGCTAGGCAGACCACCACGCCGGCGACCATGCCGATCCGGGCCAATCGGGGCTGCGCAGTCAAGAAGAGCGCCCCGATCGCTGCAAGGACGACCACCGCGACGAGGTTCACGGCCCACCCGTGGGCGGCGTCGAAGCTCCCAAACGCGGCCACCCACGAGGAGAGGAAGTGTGGCTGGGGGGTTTGGGACATCTGCTGCACCATGCTGGTCAGCGTCCCGGTCCCCGCCTGGCTCTGACCCTGCCAAAAGCCCCGGCCGGGCCATGCCTGGAGGAGGGCCATTCCCGCGAAGAACAGGCCCATCACCCGGAGGATCCCTCGACCGAGGCGAGGCGTGGCCCAGTACCGTTCGGGCAGCGCGATCAAGATGCCGGCGGCACAGTAGAAGAGCACGGCGCCGGGTGCGCCGAACAGCCAGGTGAGCCCCGGAGCGAAGATGCCACCAAAGGCTTCACCGAAGACCCAAACGACCAGCCCCCAGCCCACGCTGGCCATCCCGCCGAGCCGCGACCAGATCCCACGAGGAGCGACCAGCAGCCACACGCCGATCCCAATCTGGATCCACACCGCTGCCGCGGCGGCGGAGACCGGGTGATAGCTCCAGATCGTCGTCCCGGCGTTGACCACGTGTTGTACCCAGACGGGGGACGCCGAGGCCGTCGGCTGGATGCCCTGGGGCACCATGCCGAGGGGCATGGCGGCTTGACCTTGCAAGACGCCGTCGAAGATCCAGATGAGACCGAAGGAGATCCGCAGCAGCCGGCGGGCAACCGACTCGGGGGGAAGCGCACCGGCAGTGAGGCGCGGACCCCCGGCTATGGCGGACCGCCGGAGGTGCATGGTCCGAAGGACGTTCCATGCCACCGCGAGCACCGCCAGGATCCCGAGCACGATGAGCCCTTGGTGCAAGAGCGCTGCGTGGAACGCCGAGACGATGGTGGGGTTGTTGGCGCTCAGGCCCGTGTTCATGCCCGGCATCGCGTGCGTCCCTTCGCCTGGGCGCCAATCGCTTCAGGCCGGTCGACTACCTCAATGACGGCTGAGGCGGCCCCATCGCTCGTCCCTGACATCAGATCAGGAGCTGTGCGCGCGGGCACATGGTCCGGGTCTTCACCGCCTTGACGTTCACGATTGTGTAGTCGAGCGAGACCGTGCCCGAGTTCCCACGTTCTTCGGGGGCCAACTGGAGCCGCACCGGAACCCGTACGTAGGGTGGCCGCCGTGGACCCCCTCACTCGGCTCGCGCATGGCGCCCGCGCTGGCGACGATCAAGCCCTCGAGGCGCTGGTCCAGGCCACGTATGACCAGGTCTGGCGACTCTGTGCCACCCTGCTCGACACGCAGGCCGCCGACGACCTGGCACAGGAGACGTTCCTCCGGGCGGTCAGCGCTCTCCCTCGGTTTCGTGGCGAGTCTTCGGTCCGTACTTGGCTGCTCGCCATCGCCCGGCACGTCTGCCTCGATGAGCTTCGGGCGCGCAGCCGACGCCGGCGTCGTGACAAAGCATCGGCGGTGGTGGACGAGGCGACGGTGGCCGATCCCTGCGAGGATGTCACGACGAACGACCTTGTCGGGCGCCTCCAGCCTGATCGGCGCGCGGCCTTCGTGCTCACCCAGATGTTCGGCCTTTCCTATGCAGAGACGGCGGACATCTGCGAGTGCCCGGTCGGGACGATCCGCTCCCGCGTCGCCCGTGCCAGGGCCGACCTGGTCGCCGCCGTGCACCAAGCCGAAGTGGGAGTGCAGCGACGCACCGTCCGTTCTGCGAATGAGTGCTCCACGGGGGGATCGTGATTGAACCCTCGACAGCCCAGTAGCGATCTCGCGAACTGATGCCGTCCGTCGAGCAGGAGGCCAGGGTGACGCTGGCCATCACGGGAATGACCTGCGTTGCCTGCGCAGCCCGTATCGAGCGGCGGCTGAACGGTCTCGGCGGAGTGTCCGCGCAGGTGAACTACGCCTCGGAGCGGGCCACGGTGACGCTGCCCCCCGAGCTGGACAAGGACCGGCTGCTCGGCGAGGTTGCCGCCGCTGGCTACTCGGCGACAATCGTCGGGCCGGCCACGGCTGCCCCGCCCGAGGACCTGGACGACAGGGTCCGCACCCTGCGTCGCCGTCTGCTGGTGGCCGCCATCTTGTTCATGCCCTCTGTGACCTGTCCGTGGGCTTCTGGCTGGTGCCCTCTGTCCGGTTCGGGGGCTGGCAGTGGCTGCTGCTCTTTCTGGCAACGCCGGTGGTGGTGTGGGCGGCCTGGCCGTTCCATGCTGCCGCCATTCGGGCGGCTCGGCACGGGACGACCACCATGGACACTCTCGTCTCGGTGGGGGTGATCTCCTCGACCTGCTGGTCGGTCTACGCAATGTTCTGGCGGGATACCTCACGGCACGCCCAGTCGATGTGGTACGTCCTCGACCATGGCTCAGGCGGTGGCATCTGCCTGGACGTTGCCGCCGGGGTGACGACCTTCTTGTTGGCTGGGTGTTACTTCGAGGCGATCACCAGGCGCCGGGCGGGGAGTGCGCTGCGCTCCTTGGCGGCGGTAGGGGCCAAGGATGCACTGGTTCTGGACGACGACGGATCTGAACGCCGCCGGCCGGTGGAGGAGCTGGAGGTTGGTGACCGCTTTGTGGTCCGCCCCGGCCAAACGGTGGCGACCGACGGCGAAGTGCTGTCCGGCCACTCGGCCATCGACCGCAGCACCATGACCGGCGAGTCGGTGCCGGTCGAGGTGGCTCCCGGGGACGCGGTGGTGGGCGGCACCGTGTCGGTCGGTGGGCGGCTGGTGGTGCGGGCCACCAGGGTGGACCGGGAGACCCAGCTGGCCCAGATGCTGGCGCTAGGAGCGTGACCCATATTCGAACTGGCTGCATGCCTTGGCGAGGACCTGTCCGTTCGTGGTCACCGGCCCCGGCCCGGTCGGAGTTGCTGGCCTGATCAGGAGCTTGACCGCCGGGTCGTCTCCGGCGTGTCCCGTCACAGTCCTGCCGTCTCCTTCCGGACCGGAACCAGCCACGTCCATCCGGCAAAGGAGTTCAACGCATGACCATGCTGGCAGATCAGGTCGACGTCGTCGTCGGGGTCGACACCCACAAGCACACTCACACCGCCGCAGTGTCGGCGGCAACCGGCGGCGTCCTGGCCGAGAGAACGGTTGGCGCGTGCGAGCAAGGCTATGAAGAGCTCGCCCTCTGGGCCGAAGGACACGGCAGCCGCCGTGCCTGGGCCATCGAGGGCACCGGCAGCTTCGGCACAGGCCTGACCCGGTACTTGGGGGACCGGGGCGAGTGGGTGATCGAGCTCGACCGGCCCTGGCGCGCCCACCGACGTCACGGGGCGAAGAACGACGGGCTCGATGCCGTACGCGCCGGCAGGGAGGCGCTCGGCCGAGAGAAGCTGGCCAGCCCGAGGACTCGGGGGGAGCGGGCGGCATTGGGTGTCCTGCTCGTCGCCCGCCGCTCGGCGGTCAAGGCCTCGACCGACGCCCAGCGCCAGCTCCAGGTCCTCGTCATCACCGCCCCAGAGGCCCTGGCCAGTCGGCTGCGGGCCTGCGGGGGACCGAGCTCCTGACCCGAGCAACCCGGCTCAGGATCGACCGCGAACTGACCCCGAGACGCTCGCCACTGCCACGGTGCTGCGCCGCTTGGCCCGTCGAGTGATCGAACTCAACGCCGGGGCCAACGAGCACAAGGCCGCCATCAAGGCTATCGTCGGGTCGCTCCGACCGGACCTGCTTGTCCTGCCCGGCGTGGGACCGATCGGGGCCGCCACGGTGCTCTGCGCCTGGTCACATCCGGGGCGCTGCCGCTCAGAGGCAGCGTTCGCCAAGCTCGGCGGCGTGGCACCGCTCGAGGCCTTGAGCGGCCAGACCGTCCGCCACCGACTCAGCCGCTACGGGGACCGCCAGCTCAACCGGGCGCTGCACACCGTCGTGCTCGCCCGGTCCCGCTGTGACGAGGCCACCCGGGCCTACATCGAGCGTCGGCGGGCCGAGGGCAAGAGCAACCGGGAGATCAAGCGCTGCTTGAAGCGCTACGTCGCCCGCCAGCTTTTCCGACAGCTCGAAGGAGCCCCCATCCCGACTTGACGCAACATAGGAGCGTCTTCCCTGAACTGCGGGGACGGGTGAGCCTTCTCACGGATCGGACAGACGGCCTGCGAGCAGCGCGAAGCGACCACCACTCAGGTATCCGAGAGTGGCGAATCTACCGCCGCGCCTCGTGGGCGGTCTCTGGCCGCGGCTTGTTCTATCTGCGGTCGGCCTCGTTGACCGGCCTGGTCACGGAGGAGAGGTACGACATGGCTGCCACTTCTCCGTCGTCGTCGGCGATCTGGCGGAAGCGTTCTCGCTCGTCGGTGGTCAACTGGGCGAGCAGGGTGGCCATGACCGCGGCGAAGGCGTCGGCGCGCTCGGTGTCGCTCAGGTCGGCGTCGATCAAGACGGCGAGGGCTTGGAGGTGGGTTTCGGCATCGGAGTCGGTCTCGCCGTCGAGGCGGGTCGAGATCGTCTTGTCCAGGTCGAAGCCGCCGGCCGGGGTCTCAGTCATCTGGGACCATCCGGCTAGCGGTGTGGTCGGTCCCCACTACGACAGGGATAGGGCGCGGGCGCTGTTGTAACGGTTGGCGACGTCTGCCCAGTTGACGATGTTCCACAGGGCGGCCACGAAGTCGGTCTTCACGTTCTTGTACTGGAGGTAGAAGGCGTGCTCCCAGGCGTCGAAGACCAAGAGCGGTACCGATCCCTGGCCGATGTTGCCCTGGTGGTCGTAGACCTGTTCGACCAGGAGTCGCCGACCGAGTGGCTCCCACGCGAGGACTCCCCAGCCCGACCCTTGGATGGTGGTGGTGGCCTGGGTGAGCTGGGCCTTGAAGCCGTCGAAAGACCCGAAGTGCTCATCGATGGCCGATCCGAGATCTCCGTCGGGCTTGTCACCGCCCTCGGGCGAGAGGTTGGTCCAGAAGATCGAGTGCAGGACATGGCCGGAGAGGTTGAAGGCGAGCGTCTTCTCCAGGCCGACGATGGCGCCGAAGTCGCTCTTGTCCCGGGCGTCGGCCAGCTTCTCCAAGGTGGTGTTGGCCCCGGTCACATACGCGGCGTGGTGCTTGTCATGGTGCAACTCGAGGATCTCCCCCGAGTAGTGCGGTTCGAGGGCCCCGAAGTCGTAGGGCAGGTCCGGAAGGGTGTAGTCGGCCACAGCAGCTCCCTGTCTTGCTCGGCGGTGTGTCCTATTGCGCTACCCACTGTATTGCGTCCTGATCGCATCAGCGAGCTGGACGAGGTTTGGCCGGGTCGAGGCGCATCAGTTCATGCGCACGCGGCGCAGCGACCCAGGATGGCGAAGTGGCGTGGGTCGATGGAGAAGCCGAGCCTCGTCTTGGCGGTGCGGGCAAGACCGTGGAACATCTCGTCGGGAGCCTCGATCGTGGCTCCGCACTCTTCGCAGATGAAGTGGGCGTGGGCGAGCGAGGCGAGTTGGTAGGTGGCCGGGCCGTGTCCGAGATGGGTGTGCACGACCACCCCGAGACGCTGGAGGTCCTCCAGGTTGCGGTAGATGGTCGAGATGTGCACGTCTGGCGCCCGGGCCTGGACCGCCTCGGCCAACTCCT
>Ga0335073_10005940_pt1 | contig 17155 bp, 7 predicted proteins | sample Lox_Sample_22_FD_207093 | JGI IMG/M metagenome (GOLD analysis project Ga0335073, IMG submission 207093) | Soil microbial communities from Loxahatchee National Wildlife Refuge, Florida, United States - Lox_Sample_2.2 | ecosystem: Environmental > Terrestrial > Soil > Wetlands | place: USA: Florida...
TGCCCCACTCGTTCACCCAGGGCGTGACCGGCGCCGCCAACGTGAACGGTGATCTTTACCTGTTCCGCGGCGGGCTGTACGCGGTAGCGCAGAAGAGCGGGCCGCCGCCGGTGCCGGGCAAGCTGACCGACCTGGCCGGATGGCCGCAGGCGCCGGCCTGGAAGGACGGCGTCATCGACGCGGTGTCCTCGGATGCGAGCGGCCAGTCGTCGAAGGTGCAGCTCTACCGCGGCGACGAGGTCCTGTCGGTCGACATGGCCAAGCGCCAGGTGCTGGGCCCGTCGCAGTCACTGTCGGACATCGGACCCTGGCAGGGCCACGTGCCGGCCGACTGGCTGGCCAGCGGGATCGACACGGGCTACTACTACACGTCGTCAAGCGGGGCCTGGACCGCCCTGTACCGGGGCACGGCCATGATCTTCTTCAAGACGGCCGACTCGGGGGCCGCGGTGCCGCAGTACCTGCCGACGGTGTTCCGCGGGTGGCCGGCCGTCTGGAACCCGGTGCTCGCGAACGCTCCCAGCGGGCGGGCCGGCGCGCTGTCGTCGGCGGCCAGCGACGGGACCGTGCTGCGGCACGACGGGACCGCATGGGCGGCGCTGCCCGCGCTGCCCGGCAGCGGCCAGGCGCTGTCGGTGTCGGTCGGCCGGGACGGCACCGTCTACGCGGCCACCGCGGCGGCGGTGCACCGCCTCGACGGCATGACCTGGTCACCGGGCACCACGCCGGGCCGGCAGCTCGCCCAGGTCGCCGTCGGTGACTCCAGCCGGGTGTGGGTCCGCGGCGCCAGCAACACGGTGTACCGGCTGAACGCCAGCGGCAGCGGCTTCACCCCGGCCACGCTGCTGGGCTCGGCCACCCACCTGTCCGCCAACGCCGACGGGACGGTGTGGCACTGCCACGACGACCCCAACGCCTACCGGTTCATCTCCGAGGGCACCGAGGCGCCGGAGCCGATCCCGCTCGGGACCGGCACCACGGCGGTGCGCAAGGTGGCCAGCACCGGGTTCGGCAACAGCTTCTGCCTGGCCGGCCCGCCCGGGGTGGGGTCGGCGCAGGGTGGTGGCGGCCAGCTGTTCGCCTACCAGTCGAACTACCAGTTCAAAACCTCGCAGTCCTACAACGCCATCGGCTCCGGCGCCATCGCCGAGGGCGCCGGCATGATCTTCCTGATCGTCGACGAGGATAAAGCCGGGCAGGCCGGCTCGGCCATCGTCGGGCTCGACGCCCAGACCGGCGACCAGCGATTCCTGTGGTCGCCGGGCGCGTCCGGCGCGAACGTGACCCTGACCAACCCGGTGTACGACCCCGTCAACCAGGTGCTGTACGTGGGGACCAGCAGCGGTGTGCTGTACGCGCTGGACGTCCGCACCCAGAAGCCCGTATGGTCCTACCCGGTGCCTGGCGGGGCGGGGATCGGCGCCGCCCCCGCGCTGGCCGGGTCGAACCTGTGCTTCGGCGACTCCGACGGATACCTCTACAAGATCGACACAGGCCAGGCGGCCGCCGCCGGGCCGGCGGCGCCGACGCCGGCCTGGCGCTGTGACGCAAGGTTCGGGGGATCTATTACCCAGGTTAAGGTGGCCACGCCGTTGATCCAGAACGGCGAGGCGATCTTCGTCACCTGGGCCGCCGCCGCGTCGTCGACGCAGATCGTAGTCACCAGGCGCAACCTCGCCGACGGGACGGAGAGGTCCCTGGAGGTCACGATGCTGGTCAGCGCGCCCGTTTCGCACTTCGCCTCCTGCCCGCCGGTGGCCGGCGCCATCAAGGGGGATTCCGGCGCTGCCGTTCCGGCCGTGTTCGTGAACGCCTCAGACCGGATCATCGCCATCTACGCTGACTCGGACGGCCAGGGCTGGGCGACGAAGATATACCTGCTCACCGACGCAAACCGCTTCACCAGCGGCATGGTCTTCGACAAGGCCAGCGGCGTCCTGTGGGTCGGGGACGCAATCGGCCGGCTGTTCGGCCTCGGCCCGGCGCTGACCCCGGTCGCCAACACGCCCGCCGAGCCCCACGGCGGCGATTCGATATGGACCACGCCGGTGGTCTACACCGATTCGGCCGGCGCGACGTCGGTGCTGTTCGGCACGTCCGGCCCGGGATCCACCGAGCTGTGGGTCTTCGACCCGACCCGGCCGGCCGGCGACGCTAACCCGGTCTCGGTGGCGACCGGGCAGACCCGGGTGTCGCAACTGTCGGCGTCGATATCCAACGGCGTGGTCTATGCCGCCGGGGCAACCTACTGGCAGGGGGCTGGGGCCGCGGCAGGCCAGGTGTTCGCGATCAACATCGACCGGGCCGTCCAGGCGCTGCGCGACGTCATCGTGGAGTCCCAGCTCATGCAGGACTTCGACGAGCCGCCCGCGGGCCAGGCCGAGCCGCCCACGTTCGCCCGCTACCAGACCCACCTCACCGTGGTCGATGACCTCAAGGCGCCACGCCCGTTCGAGGCCGTCAAGGTGTGGGCCGACCGAGCCACCACCGTATCCATCAACGGCGCCACGCCGGTCAGCATCGGCCCGGGCGATGACGACTTCGCCGCGGCCCAGACCGGCCTGGACGGAGCCGTCACCATCGCCAGCGGCTACCTGACCGCCCACGGCAGCGACGAGACCGACCTGTTCGCCGCCCCGCTGCGGGTCTGGGCGGGCTTCATGGACCCTTACGAGCGGGTCGTGGTCTACCCGGACCGCGAGTTCCACGGTCGGCTCGCCGCCGCGCGCGCGGTCACCGACGCCAGCGACCCCGGCTACGACAACCCGGACGTCGTCAACCTGCAGACCGTGCAGACCTACTCCGGCGCGACCCTGTTCGCCAGCGCGGAGCAGAACAGCGGCCAGCCGCAGAACGTGGCCAGCGCCATCCATACGATGGCCAGGTCCGTCCCTATCTCCGCGGGCGGGCAGGCCCCAGCCGCCGCGGCGGGCGGGCCCGGCGACGGGCCGCCGGGGTCACCGCCGCTGGGCGCGCCGCCCGGCAAGTACCTCGCCTACCCCGACCTTCCCGGCGGGGCGTTCTCCCCGGTGAACGTGGCGGCGACGCGGACGGCCGTCGTGGCCGCGCCCGCCGGGCTGCGTTTCGTCAGCAACGACGGCAGCGCGCCCCCGTCCTTCTCGGTGCTCAGCCACGCCGACGCCACCATCGCCATCGACGCCCTGGACGGGCAGGAGTGGACCCCGAGCGGCCTCGCCGGGGTCCCCGTGCTCGGCAGCTTCTTCTCCAGCTTCTGGGACTTCATCAAGCACGCCGCCGCCGCCATCACCCACATCGTGGTCAGCATCGGCAAGGAGATCTACGCCGGCATCCGCTTCATCGCCAACGGGGTGGCCTACTTCTTCAAGCACCCGCTGCAGACCCTTGAGGACGTCGTCTCCGCCATCGGCACCTTCTTCCAGAAGCTGGCCAAGCTGATCAAGAACGTGGTCGAGGCCGTCAGCATCCTGTTCCACCTCGACGAGATCGTGAAGACCCACACCCTCCTGCGTGACGAACTGCTCGCACGAGTCAACGGGGACTCAACTGGCACCGGCGGCTACGCCGACCTCATCAAGAATCACGTCATCCCCGACATTGACGCATTCTTCTACAAGGGCGAAACGAAGATCAAGACCGCGCTGGATGACTTCAAAGCTCTTGCACAAGGAGGCTCGATCCCCTCGAAGATCTCCACGCAGCCCAAGGCAAGCTCCACCCCTTCCACGCTGTTCAACGTCGCGCCACTGAACAAGAGCGCGCCCGCGTCCTCGCACTCGGTAGCGTGCATGTGGGCACTGCACAAGACGCAGGCCGGACAGCAACAGGTGTCCTTCCTCGGCGGCTCGACCGGCGCGAGCGCGCCGTCACTGCCCGCACTGCTGCAGAAGAACATCAACGAGTTCACCGGGCGCCTGGCCGACGACGGCGACCTGCACACGGACCTGGAGAACATCCAATCCGACCTCCATAATCTGTTCTCGGCCACCAGCTTCGCGCAGTTCGCCGAGCAGGGCCTGGCCACCCTCATCGACGTGGTGGAACTGGTGCTGGCGGGGGTTCTCAACATCACCAACGCCTTCATCGACGAGCTGCTTGGGGCCGTCGCGGACCTGATCACCTACCTGTTCGGCGATAAGACCACGCCCGGGCTTCTGAACGAGCCGATCCACATCCCGGTGCTCAGCGCGCTGTACCAGCAGGCCTTCCGCGAGGACCTCACCGTCCTCAACCTGGCGATGCTCGTCGCCGCCATCCCGGTGACGATCGTCTACCGCGTGCTGGCCGGGCTTTACCCCTCCCAGGACGTGCAGACCAAGCCGCGCGAGGCGCTGCGCAACGCGTTCGGCATCCTCGGCGGCTTCGCGACGCTCTGCGCCGGGGTGGCCAACGCCAGCGCCGACTGGCTGGCGACGGTCACCGCCGGGGGAGAAGGCACCGAGGGCGGGGACCTGGGCCCCGTGGCGAAGCTCAGCGGCATCTTGGGCTTGTGCGCCGGCATGGTCCTCGCCGGCGCCACCGAGCCGAACGTGACGGCTGAATCCCCGGAGCCTAACGACTGGGTCATCTGGGGGGTGGGGTTCGCGCCGCTGTTCGCCGCGCTGATCACCATGGCTGTAGGGGGCAAGTTCCAGAAGGCCGGCGAGGTTCTCGACATCGTCTCGTCCGTCGTGCTGGCCGCCAGCTCGATCGCGGTCGTGATCGTGGCGGCGGTCGCGTTCAGCGAGAAGAAGCAACCCACCAATGTCGATGAGCTGGCGCTCGCCTCGCTGATCCTTCTCGCGGCCCCGGGCATAGTGAATCCGGTCAAGTACGTGACCGAGTACTACATCGGGCTCGTCGTGGGGGCTCTGGACTACTGGGGCAGCCTGGGCTCGGCCGGATGCCTGTTCGCCGCCACAGCCCTCGAGTGGGACAACGAGATCGGGTGATAGTTGCCCGCCTGCATCCGGAGGGATTCGCCAGGCTGATCACTGTCCGGTTGTGGCCCGCGGGATTACAATCCCTCCCAGCAGGGAGGTGTGGGCCTGAGCAGCGAGACAGGGCCCCCCTGGTTGGTCCACCGCCCGCCGGCGAGGCGATGAGGGGGCATCCGGGCCGGACAAGCCGCCCGCTCGCAGTTCCGGCAGTGAGATGGAGTCAGAGGGCCGGCCTGGGGGCCGGGCGGGCTGGCCGCTCGCGTGGCCGTTCGTTGGCCGCGACGAGGAGCTTGACCTGGCTGGCGCGGCGCTGCGGGAGCGGGCGTCGTGTGGGGTGGTGGTCAGCGGCGCCGCCGGTGTGGGCAAGACGCGGCTGGCCCGGGAGCTGCTGGCGGCCGGGACTGGTGGCGGGGTGGCCAGCGCGTGGGTGCAGGGCACCAGTTCCGCGGCGTCGATTCCGCTGGGGGCGTTCGCCGCGCTGATGCCGCCGGCTGCGGGGGCCGGCGATCGGCTGCACCTGTTCCGGCTGTGCGCCGATGGGCTACGTGAGCGGGCGGCGGCCGGCCGGGTGCTGCTGGGGGTCGATGACGCTCAGCTGCTCGATCCGGCATCTGCGGCGCTGGTGTTGCACCTGGCGACCAGCGCGCCGGTTTTCGTGGTGGTGACGGTGCGGGCCGGCGAGCCGTGTCCGGATTCGATCGTGGCGCTGTGGAAGGACGCGGGGGCGGTGCGGCTTGAGCTGCAGCAGTTGTCGGAGGAGCAGACCGCCGCGCTGGTCACGGCGGCGCTGGGCGGGGAGGTGGAGCCGGCCGTTTTGCGGTGGGTGTTCACCGCCAGTGAGGGCAATGTGCTGTACCTGCGCGAGCTGGTGAGCGGGGCGGTGGCGGCCGGGGCGCTGGCGCGGGCGGGCGGGCGGTGGCAGCTGCGCGCCCGGCCGCGCGCGAGCCCGGCGCTGGCCGATCTGATCTCGGCGCGGCTGGCGGGGCTGGTCGGCGGCGAGCTGGAAATGGCCCAGCTTCTGGCCCTGGGCGAGCCGCTGGAGCTCGACGCGATCGCCCGGCTGGAGGGCACGGCGGCGCTGCTGCGGCTGGAGGAGCGGGGGCTGGCGACGGTGGTTATGGCACGGGAGCCCGGGACCGGCGGCGAGGCGCGGCTGAGTCATCCGCTGTACGGCGAGGTGGTGCGCGGCGCGACGCCCGCGCTGCGGGCGGCCCGGCTGCGGGTGCGCCTGGCCGAGGCGGTGCGGGCCGGCGGGATGCCCGGCCTGGGTGACGCCCTGCGGGTGGCGACCTGGCTGGAGGACGCCGGGGCGGCGATCGATCCGCCGTTGCTGCTGGCCGCCGCCCGCCAGGCCAACGCGGCCAGTGATCCGGATCTCGCCGAACGGCTGGCCAGCCGGGCTGGCGTCGCGGGCGGAGCCGAGGCCGCCCTGATCCTGGCCAGCGCCCATGCACAGCGGCGGCGGTTCGCCGAGGCCGAGGAACTGCTGGCCGGGCTGGAGGGAAAGCTGGCGACGCCCGCGCTGGCGGCCGGCTACCTGGCCGAACGCGCCCTGAACGTCTTGCACTTGGGCCTGCGGCGCACCGGCGACGCGCTCGGCCTGCTGACCCGGGCCCGGGACTGGTTCGCTGACCCGGGCTGGCAGAGCCAGGTCGAGGCCATCGAGCTCGAGATCCGGACGGCGGACGCCGGCGGCGGAGGCGCCGCGGCGATCGAGGCGGCCGAGCGGGTGCTGCAGCGGGACGACCTGATCCCGCAGGCACGGCGGCGCGCGTCGATCGCGTACGCCTTCAGCCTGCACCAGGCGGGCCGGGACGGCGACGCGCGCGCGCTCTCGCAGCGGCTGCGGCCGGCGATGCCGCTGCGCGACGACGACGACGTGCGGGCGTTCGTGCTCTGGCCGCTGGTCTGCCTGGACTGCGGCTACGACTGGGATGCGGCCGAGGCGTGGCTGCGCGAGGCCGAACGCGCGACCGGGCGCGGCGACGATCCGCTCACCCGCGGCCAGGTCGTGTCGTTCCGGGCCGGCTTCGCGCTGTGGCGGGGCAGGCCGGTGACCTCGACCCGGCTCATGCGGGAGGCAATCTCGTCCCTGCTGCGCCACGACCCGCAGCGCCGGCTGCCGCTGGCCTGGCTGTACCTGATCATGAGCACCGCGATGCACGGCGATCTCAGCGCCGCCCGCCAGGCCGGGGCCCAGTACCGGGCCCTGGTCGCCGAAGCGACGGTCCCCTACCAGGAACCGCACGAGGCGCGCGCTTACGCGACGCTGGCGGTGGCCGAGGGCAGGACAAGCGATGCGGCCCGGATGCTCCTGTCGGCGGCCGCCAGCCAGCCGATCCCCGTCTACCGGGGGCATCTGCTCTACCACGCGCTGCGCGCCGGCGCGGAGCCCAAGACGGTCGCGCCCGCCCTGCAGGCCGTCGCCGCGTCCTGCGACGCGCCGCTCATCGGCGCCTTCGCCCGGCAGGCCAGCGCCCTGGCGGCCGGCGACGCCGCGGCGCTGGCCGGCGCCGCACAGGCGCTGGCCGAGATCGGGGCGTGGCTGTGGGCGGCCGAGGCGGCCGCGCAATCCGCGTCCGCCCACGCCAAGGCCGGCCGGGACGACTCGGCCCGGCGCGCGCTGGCGCTCAGCGGCCGATTCCAGGACCGGTGCGAGGACGTCCGCTCACCCATCCTGGCGGCCATCCAGCTCGCCCCGGCCGAACTGACCCGCCGCGAACGCGAGGTCGCCCAGCTCGCCGCCCAGGGCGCGACCAACGCCGAGATCGCTCAGCAGCTCGTCCTGTCGGTCCGCACCGTCGAGTCCTACCTGTACCGGGCCATGTCCAAGCTCGGCACCAGCAACCGCCGCGAGCTCCGCTCCCTCCAGCCCCACCCCGCGCAGCCCGGCGAATTGCCGTAGCCCGCTGCTGAAGATCCGCCCCGCCCGGCCGCCGACGGCCGCGCCAGGGACGTGACACACCAATCCGGGGCGGCTGCCGCTAGCCCTGGCCGGACGGGCTGCGGCTGCACGAGGCTGGCGCACCCGGCACCCTCATCGCCGTCGGCCTCGGTATCGGGCCAGAAGGAGTGCCGCCCGTGCTCGACCTCGCACGGGCGAAGCTCGGGAAACTGGAAGCGGCCGGGCCGAACGACGACCGGGCATGACTCGGCAGCTCCAGTCGGGGCGCTGCTCCGATCCGCCCGGTGCGCGACGTGACAACACGCCCACTCCGGCGAGCCATCACCGGCGGCATGCCGCCCAGACACCCGGGATACCGGCAGACGGTGGCGATGATGTCCAGCTGGGCCCGGCCGACGCCGGGGACCTCCTCGCCGAAGACCGCCCATGAGGACGCGCTGAATGCCATTCGCTCGGCCGGAGACGCGATCTTGGATGGCTATCACGATGGCTATCGCACATCATGCCGAAACCCGGCTATGACGTGCACTTTCGCGGTGGGCGGTACAAGATTTGAACTTGTGACCTCTTCCGTGTCAGGGAAGCGCTCTCCCACTGAGCTAACCGCCCGCGAGGCGGAAGCGGGAATCGAACCCGCGTACAGGGCTTTGCAGGCCCTTGCCTAAGCCACTCGGCCATTCCGCCACAGCGGGCCCCGAGGAACCCGCCCTGGTACCGAAGAGCCGTGCGGACCGTCGGCTGGCGGGACGGCTTCCGGCACCTCCGAGCGGACGACGGGATTCGAACCCGCGACCCTCACCTTGGCAAGGTGATGCTCTACCAGCTGAGCCACGTCCGCAGGGCCCCGCAGCCGCAGGGCCGATCACGCCGGAACGGTGTCGGCGTGCGTCCATGAACTGTAGCCCATCCTGTCCGGCCCGCAAACTCCGCCCGGCCCGGATCCGCATGGCCGCGCGCGCCGGTCTCCGGCCCGGGCCGCCCCTGTGCTGATGTTTCGACCGACGACGAAATATACCTGGGTTACGGTCGGAGCATGACTGTAACGAACGGGTCCCGGCCGCCCGCGCCCGGCGGCTACGGCGCGGACATCGCGCCAGTTGCTGCACTCATGGCCGACCCGGCCCGGGCCGCGATGCTCGGTGCCCTGATGAGCGGCCCGGCGCTGTCGGCCGGGGAGCTCAGCCAGGTAGCCGGGGTCAGCCCGGCCACGGCCAGCGCTCACCTCGCCCGGCTGCTCGACGGCGGCTTGGTGGCCGTGACCAGGCAGGGCAGGCACCGCTACTACCGCCTCGCCGGGCCCGAGGTGGCGACGGCCCTCGAGGTGATCGCCCAGATCAGCCCGGTGCGGCCGGTGCGGAGCCTGCGCCAGTCGCGGGAGGCGGCCGCGCTGGCCCAGGCCAGGACCTGCTACGACCACCTGGCCGGGCGCGCCGGGGTGGAGTTGCTCGACGCCTTGCTCCGGAGCGGATTCCTCAACGGGAACGGCGCGGGTCCGGACGCCAGGTATGAGGTCACCGGCGACGGGGCGCAGAAACTGGCGACGTTCGGGGTGGACGTGGCCGAGGTCAGGCGTGCGCGGCGGCGCTTCGCCGGGGCCTGCCTGGACTGGACGCAGCGCCGCCCGCACCTGAACGGCGCGCTGGGCGCGGCGGTCACCGGCCGGCTACTGCAGCTGGGCTGGATCGAGCGCGGGCCATCCCGGCGCGCCGTCCGGGTCACTGAGCCGGGCCGGGACGGGCTGGCCGCGACGTTCGGCTGGTCGGCACCTGACTGAAGTGCCCCCGCATGACAGGCTGTCAGCCATGCGAACTGTGATCGTCAACGGCGACGCGCTGAGCGTGCAGGATGTCATCGACGTGAGCCGCGGGGACGCCCGCGCCGAGCTGGGCCCGGACGTCCCGGCCCGGATGGAGCCCAGCCGCGAGGTCGTGGCCACGGCCACCGCGGGCAGCGCCCCGGTGTACGGCGTGAACACCGGGTTCGGAGCGCTCGCCGACACCCGGGTGGGGGAGCGAGACCTGAGAACGCTGCAAGGCGCGATCGTGATGTCGCACGCGGCAGGTGCCGGGGAGCCGCTCGACGACGCTACCGTGCGGGCGGCCCTGCTGCTGCGGGCCAGGACGCTGGCCGCGGGTTACTCGGGCGTCCGCGCCGAGCTGCCACGGCGGCTGCTGCACCTGCTCGACCTCGGCCTGCTCCCGGTCATCCCGGGCAAGGGATCGGTCGGGGCCTCCGGTGACCTGGCCCAGCTCGCGCACCTGGCCCAGCCGCTGATCGGGGAGGGCCGGCTGCGCGGCCCGGGTGACGGGCCGGCTGGCCGGCCAGCCGCGGAGGTCCTGGCCGAGCACGGGATCGAGCCGCTCCGGCTAGCCCCCAAGGAAGGACTGTCGCTCGTCAACGGGACCGAGCCGATGCAGGCTCTGCTCGCGTTCTCGGTGCACGAGGCCACGCTGCTGGTCCGGGTCGCGGACGTGGCCTGCGCGCTGTCGGTGGAGGCGCTGCTCGGCCACGCCCGGCCGTATGACGAGCGGGTGCAGGCGCTCCGGCCGCATCCGGGCCAGCTGATCAGCGCGGCCAACCTGCGCGCGCTGCTGGCCGGCTCGGCGCTGATGGCCAGCCACCGCGACAGCACCCACGCCGTGCAGGACGCCTACTCCCTGCGGTGCGCACCGCAGGTGCACGGCGCAGTCCGGGATGTGCTCGGCTTCGCCCGGGACATACTCGAGACCGAGCTCGGGTCGGTGGTCGACAACCCGGTGATCGCGGATGACGGCGAGGTAATGATCAGCGGGAACTTCCACGGCGAGCCACTGGCCTTCGCCGCCGACATGCTGGCCATGGCCCTGGCCGAGCTGGCCAGCATCAGCGAGCGGCGGGTAGACCGGATGCTGGACCCGGCGTTCTCCCGCGGCCTGCCCCCGTTCCTGGCTCCCGACGCAGGTACCAACTCCGGCTACATGCTCGCCCAGTACACCGCGGCCTCGCTGGTCAGCGAGAACAAGGTGCTCGCGCACCCGGCCAGCGTGGACACCATCCCGACGTCGGGCAAGCAGGAAGATCACGTGTCCATGGGCTGGACGGCGGTGCGGAAGCTGCGCGACGTGGCCGCCAACGTCCGTACCTGCCTGGCCGTTGAGATTCTCTGCGCGGCGCAGGGGATCGACCTGCGGGCCGAGATCGCCCTGCCGAGCGCTCCGGTGGCCGCCGCGCACGCGGTGGTGCGGGCCCACGTGGACCGGATGGACGTCGACCGGGAAGTGGCCGGACAGATCGCCGCCGTGGACGCGCTGCTCTCCGAAATCTGCGAGGCGGCCGCGGCTGGATGCGGCGGGCTGCGCTAGCCTGACGTCCCGTGACGGTATGGATAAACGGGACGCTGGTTCCCGACGATGAGGCACGGATCTCGGTTTTCGACCACGGACTGGTGACCGGCGACGGGGTCTTCGAGACGATCAAGGTCGTCCGCGGCATCCCGTTCGCGCTGACCAGGCACCTGGCCCGGCTGGCCCGGTCGGCGGCCGGCCTCGGCCTGGCCGAGCCCGACCTGGATCAGATCAGGGCCGGCGCGCTGGCCGTTGTCGAGTCATCGAGCCAGCTGGACCTGGCCCGGATGCGGATCACCGTGACCGGCGGGATCGCGCCGCTCGGCTCCGAGCGCGGCGGCTCGCCGCTGACCGCGATCGTGGCGCTGGGTGAGATGCACGCGCCCGCTGGATGGGTCGACGTGACCACCGTGCCCTGGCCACGGAACGAGCACGGGGCGCTGTCCGGCCTGAAGACGACGTCCTACGGCGAGAACGTCCGGGCGCTGGCCTATGCGGTCGACCACGGCGGCAGCGAGGCGATCTTCCCGAACACGGCGGGGAACCTGTGCGAAGGCACCGGGACGAACGTGTTCGTGGTTTCCGACGGCCAGCTGCTGACTCCGCCGCTGTCGGCCGGCTGCCTCGCCGGGGTGACCCGCGCGCTGGTGATCGAGTGGACGGGCGCCGAAGAGCAGGACCTTCCGCTGGCGGCCCTGGCTGGAGCGGACGAAGCCTTCCTGAGCGGGACTACCAGGGATGTGCAGCCGATTCGCGCCGTAGACGGCCAGGTGCTCGCCACCGCACCGGGACCGATCACGAAAAAGGCCGCCGAAGTGTTCGCCCTGCGGGCGGCCGAATTCCCCGATCCGTGATAATCCCGATTTCTCGGTACCTGGCGGGTTGAGTTCCTGGTTAGCGGAGAGATTCGCGTACCACGGCAAAGATCCGACTGGCCTCCGGCCCGGATGTTCAGGCACGCCAGAGCAGCTCGTCGAGTTCACTGTCGATGTTGATGAAGTTACTCTCGCGTCCTGCCGCAATGAGCCTGAAGGTTTTCTTCAGGAAGTCTGCGAGCGCGGTCATCGGGGCCTCAAAGTGAGCGTGGCCGAATGGGGATGACAGCGCGATGTTCAGCACGCCGGGGCCATGATCCTTAGCGGGCCATACCTTGACGTCACCCTCGCCGGCGGGACCGGCCAGGCCGGCCGAGAGCAGGTCCCTGGAGAAGATCCACTCAACCGAGTCCTCGGCGCCAACATGGAAGGCCATGCGGACGGCGTAAGGGTCGCGGGCGCTGTAGTAGAGGCTGGCCATGAGCGGGACCGCCCCGTGCCCGGGAACCACAAGGCTGAGCCCGAGCTCAGCTGAGACAGTAGCAGCGCTGTTCATCATCCAGCCAAACCTTTGCCTCGTCGTGTCCCGGAATGCCGGGCTTCATGAAGACTGCGCAACCACTTCACTTATGTCATGCAGACACCGCGGAAATACCAATACGGGGTCTGAGACGCTGCTAGCCTCGATCACTGGTCTGCGGGCCGACCGTGACCTGGCTAAACACTTCCAGGAATAGGACACCGTGTTGATCTCTCCGTCATCCCCGACCGGCACAACGCTGTGGCCTCGGTCTCGCCGGGTTCGAAAGTCTATCTCGCCGCGAGGCTGATGGCGGCAGGCTTGCGCAGGGATGGTCCGCGGCGAGAGCGTTCGCTGGGGTTAGAAGTCACTTAGCGGAACCGCGCAGCGTCTTGCATGGTGGCATCTAGTACTGGAACATCCCGATATATTACTATTTCATAGTCACAGATCGGGCTATCGCCAGATAGGCCGCCACAAGAATGTGCGCTAGCGCCGCCGACGTGGGCAGTAACGCCAATGTGACTGAGCAGTAACCTTAGCGTGACCAGCCGGACTTCTCGCCGCGCGGATCGTCCGCGTGGCGCCGGGCTCGCGGCCGCGGTCGCCTGGACAGGCGGGCACGCTGAACACGCACTAGGACCGTGGCGATGCGGGCAGCCCAGAGTGCGCTACTCTGTCTATCGCCGAGGCTGCCGGGATCCCGGCTCGCCGGGCGCGGGCGATTGGCTCAGCGGGAGAGCGCCTCGTTCACACCGAGGAGGTCACTGGTTCGATCCCAGTATCGCCCACCGGATATAAGCCCAGGCCCAAAGCTCCAAGACAGGCCTCATCCTTCGTCTAGGGATGGGGGCCTTCGGACTGCTTGGGAGGAATTTGGGAGATCAACTTCTCCTTGCCTCCCAGGGGTGGTCGGGGTCGCCAGGTGCCGGACGGTGCCGTTGACGAAGCCGGTGTCCGCCCGTGGGCGACGGCGGAATGTCAGCAGCTCGTTGAGCAGGGGGACGGGGGAGTGGGGGCGGATTGCTGCCGGGGCCCGCAGCGAGTCCTCCCGGCGGGCTCAAACGTCGCCGGGGCGGACGAGATGACACTTGACACCAGATCGAGCAAGACCGGCATCGCCCACCCTGACCAGGTCAACGGCCTGTTCCGATCGTGGGACCGGTCCGCTTTGGTGTCGGCATGGGCACCGCCGCCCAGGCCGTGGATCCCCCTGAGGTATTACCGGCTCATGCCTGAAATCAGACCGCGGGCTGACGTCCTGGCCGCTGGTCAGCGCGACGCTGGGGGTACGAGAACCAGCACTGGAATACCTTCGCGCTGGAGCGGGTGATCAGAGTGGTGGTGCAGCTGCCCATCGCAGCGTGGCTGGCGCTGGAAGCCGGGCCGCCGATCCGCAACCGGGTTCGCGGGAAGGGCGGCACCGCGCGGGACCAGGGAACGCCCGGGCTGAGCATGGCCGGCATCCGGTAAGGCTGTGCGGATGGACCCGCCCCGCGCAGGGCCCAGACGGCCTGCGGTCAGCGCACGCGAACGGGCGGTCTTCGGTCTGCTGGTGTTCGCGTTCATCTGCGGCCTGGCCTTGCTGGCCGCGCTGGTGCCAGTTGGTCACGGGTTCGCACCGAAGGGCGGCGGCTGGTTCATCCCGGCGTACGCTGGCGGCCCGTTCACGGTGCATCCGCTGCTGTTCGCCGTACCGTCGGCGGCCTGCTTTGTCCTCGGGCTGCTGGACTGGCGTCGCCCGTGGCGAGTCGAACATCTGGACCTGCTCGCGCTCGCTGGCTTCTTCCCCGTGGCGATGCTGCTCAGCGACGATCTCTCCCAGGCGGGCCTGTCGCTGGCAGCGGCCTGCCTTGGCTGGCTGTTCGCTCGCATGCTCGGAGCGACTTTCGGGATATGGCGGATGCCGGAACTGCGCCCGTCCATCAGCTCCCGGTGGCTGGGCCTGGCCATAGGGATACTGCTGCTGGTCCGGATCGGGAGCGTCGCCGGGGGCTACATCCAGGATGTCGGGCAGGCGAGCTCGCTCGGCGCCTGGCGGCTCCTGCACGGCCTGCACCTCTACGGGGCCGTGTCCTGGCCGGGCCCCGGCGGGCTCCGGATCTACCGCCCGGACTCCTACGGCCCGTTCGCCTACTACGCGTACCTCCCGTTCGTGGTCATCTTCCCGCCGGCGCCGGCGCTGCTCGCCACGTTGCTGCCGGCGGTATGTTTCGACGCGCTGACGCTCGCCGGGCTATACACCCTCGGCCGGCGGCTCGGCGGGCGGCCACTCGCGCAAGCGTTCTTGTTTGCGTACCTGCTCTACCCGTTTCCCGACCTCTCCTTGATGGCGCAGACCAACGACGCGCTGATCGCCGCCCTCTGCGTCTGGACGATCGTCGCGGTGGAGCGGCCGGTCGCTCGCGGGTTGCTCATGGCAGCCGCCGCGCTGACCAAATTCCTCCCCGCGCTGCTTGCGCTGCAATTCCTGGGCGTCAGACGGGGGCGCTGGCGCTACGCGCTGACGCTGGCCGCCTCGCTCGCCGCGATGCTCGCCTGGCCGCTCATCACCTCCGGGCCGGCTCAATTCCTGGACTCGACGCTGGGCTACCAGCTGATACAGCGCGGCGGCGGCACCCAGTTCAGCATCTGGACCTACATGCCGCACCTGGCGATCGCGGCGAGGCCGGTACTCGCGGTCGCGCTAGTGCTGCTCGCGCTCTCGCCCGTGGCGCGTGCTCCCGCGCAGGACGCGCGGGAGCACGCCGCTCTCGCCGCCGCGCTCCTCATCGGCGCGCAGCTACTGCTGGGCTACTGGTTCTACAGCTACCTCACCTGGTGCTACCCGCTCTTCATCATTGCGGTCATCCAAGCCCGGCCGGGTCACGAAGCGGCCGGCACCCCTGCGTACGGTGCCGCAGACGCCCGCCACGACCAGTCCCGCGTTCCGGCGCCGCTGGCCGCGGACCACGCGCCTGATTCCTCGGGCGGCCCGCCGCCACAACCCGCTCACCCATACGCGAGGCCGACCCCGCACCGACACGGGTGAGCGGTGTGCGCCAGCGCCGGGGCGGGGAGGCTGGGCGATATGCGAACCACGACGCTAGGCAGCAACGGCCCTGACGTCGGCGTCATCGGCCTGGGCTGCATGGGCATGACCTTCAGCTACGACATGGAGACCCCGCGGGATGACGCCGTTTCCATTTCCGTCATCCACCAGGCGCTCGACCTGGGCATGACGCTGATCGATACTGCTGACGCGTACGGGCCGCACACCAACGAAGAACTCGTCGGCCGGGCGCTGGCGGGCGGTCACCGCGACCGCGCGGTCCTGGCCACCAAGGTCGGTCTGCTCACCGACTCCGTCCAGGCCGCGAATCCCGGGAACAGCTCGCCCGGCGCCTCGAGGGACGGCCGCCCCGAGTACGTACGGGAGTCGATCGACGGCAGCCTGCGCCGGCTCGGCACCGACCATGTGGACCTCTACCAGTTGCACCGGGTAGACCCGCGGGTCCCGCTGGAGGAGACCTGGGGCGCGATGGCGGAAGCCGTGGCCGCGGGCAAGGCGCGTCACATCGGCCTGTCCGAGGTGACGGTGGCGGAGATCAGCCGGGCGCAGGCGGTGCACCCGGTGACGTCGGTGCAGTCCGAGCTGTCGCTGTGGACCCGGGATGCGCTGGCCGAGGTACTGCCGTACTGCCGGGAGCAGGGCATCGCCTTCCTGCCGTTCTCCCCGCTGGGACGCGGCTTCCTCGCCGGGCGGTTCTCCTCGTTCGACGACCTGCCCCAGGATGACTTCCGGCGCGGGCTGCCGCGCTTCCAGCAGGACGCGCTGCGCGCCAACCTGGCCATCGTCGGCCGGGTGCGCCAGGTCGCCCAGCGGGCCGGGGCTACCCCGGCGCAGGTGGCGCTGGCATGGGTGCTGGCCCAGGGCCGGCACGTGGTGCCCATCCCCGGGACCAAGACCCCGAGATACCTGGCGGACAACGCCGCAGCCGCGGACGTCGAGCTGAGCGCGGCGGACCTGGCCGAGCTCGACGCCTTGCCCGCACCGCAGGGCGCCCGCTACTGACCTCCCGCTGGCACGAGCGAACGCTCACGGTCTTGACATTTGCTCGGAAGCGGATTACCGAAGGCTCATGGCCGCCGCTGTCGCATCCTCGAGTTCCGCTGGCTCGGTCGAGCTGGGCCTGCAAGGGTCGGCGGTCGTCGTCACCGGGGCCGGCAGCGGGATCGGCGCGGCCGCCGCACGGCTGCTCGGCGCCGCCGGGGCCTCGGTCGTGCTGGTCGGGAGGCGGGAAGCACTGCTTAGCCAGTGCGCGGGCGCGATCGGGCGGGCGGGCGGGCGGGCCGTGGCCGTGCCGGCCGACCTGGCCGATCCGGCCAGCCCCGCGCGGATCATCTCCGCAGCCCTCGGGGCGTTCGGCCGGGTCGACGGGCTGGTCAACAACGCCGCCGCCTGCCGGCACTTCCCGCTGGCCGAGTGGGACGTGGCGGGATTCGACGAGCACGTGGCGACGAACGTCAGGGCGCCCTACTTCCTCATCCAGGCGGCGCTACCATCGCTTCGGGAATCTCCGGTCAGATCGGTGGTCAACATCAGCTCATCATCGGGCACGCTGCGGCTTTCGGGGCAGTCGGTGTACGGGATGACCAAGGGCGCGCTGGATTACCTGACCCAGTCGCTGGCCGGCGAGCTGGCGCCCGCCGGG
>Ga0335073_10005942_pt1 | contig 17154 bp, 21 predicted proteins | sample Lox_Sample_22_FD_207093 | JGI IMG/M metagenome (GOLD analysis project Ga0335073, IMG submission 207093) | Soil microbial communities from Loxahatchee National Wildlife Refuge, Florida, United States - Lox_Sample_2.2 | ecosystem: Environmental > Terrestrial > Soil > Wetlands | place: USA...
GGCGGCGAGCCCGGCGATGCCGACCTCAACATTGCGATCAACAATGACGCGGCCACGCTCTTTAGAGTCTGGCCATCCGATCGCACCGAAAGCTGGAGTTTCACCTTTAACATTTCAGAATTGCTTATCCGTACCGACGGGCGCACACTGTGGCGGCGGGTCGATTTTCCGGTCGGAGTTACCCGCGTGTTGCTGCCGAACCACGCCGAAGACGTGTGGAAGGAAAGCGATGTTATGAATGATTGCGTCCAGAGTTTATCAATCAAGGCGACGGAAGGGATTTTCTTCTGATCGTGATTGCAGTGGGCGTATCATCGGCCTACCGCACGCGCGTCCGAGAATCCTAGCGGCTGCGTCATTAACCTATGGCTCGGAACTGGTTTAAGACCTGGTGGCTCTCGAGGAACGGCTATGCCAAAACCGTTACGGTGTTGTGTGCAATCCTTATTCTCCAGATCGGAGTTTGTTTCTCGCCGCTCGCGGAGCCGGCCTGGTTCGCTTCGCAGTTTCACATCCTGCATTTCCTTAACGATCTGGGTGTCGCGATTTGGGAGGCGTTTTTTTGTTGCGTCACGGTCCTCGCCCTTCTTGCGACATTGATTCTTTGGAGTTTGAATTCTTCGTCGGCCGACGAAAAATTCCCCGGCATCACCCGCGCGCAACGCGACCGAAACGCTGACACGGAAGAAAAATCAGGAGACACAAGATGACTGAAAAACTCCGCCCTTATCTCTTCTACGACGTGGCCATCTCAATTTGCTCCACCTGCTTCCGCCGCGTCGACGCCAAGATCGTGTTTGAAGACGGCAAGGTGTGGATGCTCAAGCGCTGCCCGCAGCACGGCCACGCGCGCGTGCTCGTTGCCGACGACGTTGACTACTACCGCCGCTCGCGCGAAGTCTTCATCAAGACCCCAGAGCAGCCCATGGTCTACAACACGCCCATCAAATACGGCTGCCCTTACGATTGCGGTCTGTGCCCCGACCACGAGCAGCACAGCTGCCTCACGCTGGTTGAGATTTGCGACGCCTGCAACCTTACCTGCCCCATTTGCTACGCGGGCTCGGGGCAACATCGCACCGAGTTCCGCACGCTGGAGCAGATTGAAGCCATGCTCGACTGTGTAGTGCGCAACGAGAAGCAGCCCGACGTGGTGCAGATCTCGGGCGGCGAGCCGACGCTGCATCCCGACTTCTTCCGCGTGCTCGAAATGTGCAAGGAGCGGCCCATCCGCCACCTGATGGTGAACACCAACGGCATCCGCATCGCGCAGGACGAAGCCTTTGCAGAGCGCCTCGCCACGTTCATGCCGCAGTTCGAAATCTACCTGCAGTTCGACTCGCTGCGCCGCGAGCCGCTGATGCAACTGCGCGGCGCAGATCTGCGCTCCATCCGCGAGAAGGCCCTCGAGCGGCTGAATCGCCACGGCATTTCAACCACGCTCGTAGTCACAGTCGAGCGCGGCGTAAACGACGGAGAGCTGGGCGCAATCGTTGATTTCGCGCTTACGCAATCCGCCGTGCGCGGCGTGACTTTTCAGCCCGTTCAGCAGGCCGGCCGCGTTGAGGGCTTCAATCGCGCCGAGCATCGCATGACGCTCACTGAGGTGCGCCGGCGCATTCTCGACCAGACCAGCGTCTTCAAGCCAGAAGACATTATCCCCGTCCCCTGCCATCCTGACGCGCTGGCCATGGCTTATGCCATCAAGACGGGAGGCAAGACAATTCCGCTGACAGGGATGTTGCCGCCGGAGGTTCTTATCGACGGTGCGAAGAACACCATCGTCTACGAACAGGAAGTGGGCTTGCGCGACCATCTCTTCAATCTCTTTGCGACCAATCAATCACCGGTTGGGCAGGCGTCTACATTGCGCGAGCTGCTCGGCTCTCTGCCCCGCGAACTGCTCTGCTGCCTGCCCAAGGTGCTGCTGCCCAAGGATCTGGGATACAAAAATCTTTTTCGCGTACTGATTGTGCAGTTCATCGATGCCGATGCCTTCGATGTGCGCAGCGTGAAGAAGAGCTGCATACATATCGCGCATCCAGACGGGAAGAGAATCATTCCCTTCGACACATTCAACATGTTCTATCGCGGCGAACTTGAAACCACGCGCCTGGCCGCGCTGCGCGGCGCGGAAGACGGCCAAAGAATCGAAGTGTAAGGGTAAGTTGTCATGTTCGACTTAATTCAACGCGTTGCAAGTCAGTCCATCGATCCAACTTTATTCATCGCCGGAATGGGAGTCATCTATTTAACGAGCTTGATCCTGTTGGTTGCCGCAGCGTTCAAGTTTCTGGAGCACGCCGCAAGCACCCGTAAAGTCGCCCGAAAAATAACACATCCATTTTCGAGCCGGGAAATGATCTTTTGCATGGCGGCGCTGTTTCCTTTCTGGCTTCGCAGCATAGGACAAATCAAAATGAGTGCCGCGCTTCAATCCATTTATTTTGGCGTCGGCTTTATCTTGATTCTTTGCGCCGTTGCCTGGCATATCTGGGCAAAAGTCAACATTCGCGCCATGTGGTCAGATGCGATCGAAATCAAACAGGATCACATTCTGATCTCAACGGGAGCCTATGCGCTGTCGAGGCACCCAATGTATGCATCCCTCCTGCTGTGGTGCTGGAGCGCGAGCTTGATGATGTTCAACTGGATCACGATGACGATCGCCACTCTCGTGATTCTTCCGCTCATGATCGCTCGTGCGCGCGCTGAAGAAAGAGAACTCGCTAAAGTGCTGCCGGGCTACCTTTCTTATCAGGAAAGCACGCGCATGTTAGCGCCGACCATACGCGGCTACTATTCCCTTGCCGTCAGGATCGCGGCCATGTGTCTTCTGGGCTATTACATTTGGGAGGGCCTGACTTTACCCAGCATGATTCTTCTTTTGGCAATTCATACTTACCTGGGATACTGCCTGACGCCGGAGAAGGTCGCATTTTCCTATCGCTCAAAATCCGGATTGATGCTTGTAATATGGGGTCTGAGCCAAATATGGCATCCCGTTTATTATTTGCTCTACGCAATTCTGGCAATGTTCATTTATGGGCTGAAGTTCAATTGTCCGTGCATGCTTATCTACAACAAGTACCATGGGTGCCCGTGTATCAGCTTGGCGGCAAAATGCTTCATCAAAAAGCCCCTGGCAGGGTGAGGCAATCAATTTGCTCGCACCGGCACGCTCGCTGATTGACTTGCCGCCCTGCGCCTGACTCCGCTAACCCCGCTTACTCCGCTGCTCTTAGAACCCCTTGCCCTTGAACAGGTACACCAGCTCGATGAGCAGGATCAGCACCACGATGGTTTCGAGAAAGAATCCGCGCGCCTGGTTGAACTGGTCGATCATGTCGTGGTACAGGTCCTCGGCAGTTTTGAGTTTCTGCGCGACCAGGTCTTTGTAGTCGGGCACGCCCACCTTGCCCGCGGCCAGCCGGTAGAGCCGCGCCGCAAACATGTCGCTCAGGAATTTGATTGAGTTATCGGCCCGTTCGGTGAGCTCGGCGATATCGAGCAGCACCGTGTGCAGCCGTGTGGCTCGCCGCGCCAGGCGCCAGCGCAACATCATGCCCTGCTTCTGTTCGAGCGAGTCGTACACATTGTCGAGAATGCCGGTGAGCAGCTCGTCGTAGTGGCGGAACTCGAGCAACTGCGAGTTGGCGTACTCGAGCAGTTGCACTGCTGTTTCGGCGCCAGCATCGCTGTCGTAGAGAAACGCGGCGTTCCAACCGATTACGGCGAGGTCGTTCTCGTAGTACGAAATGCGCGACTGCAGCACCTCAGTGCATTCGCCCTGCGAAAGCGCCAGCCGGTCGCCGCGCACAATCTGCGCAATTGCGAGGCCGTGCTCACGCGTCAGCTCTGCAGCTGTGGTTGGGCCGCTCTGTTCGCGCACATGGAAGATAAAGTAGTCTTCGCTCAGCCAGCGTGGATACGGCTTCACCATCGCTTCAGGCACCCGTTCAAGCCGCTCGCGCACAATGGGCTCGATGCGCGCAGCAAAATCCACTTCCCACACCCAGCGGCTGGCCAGGTCAATCAGGCTCTCCCAGTTACCGGTGAAGCTGAGCTGGTAAATCACGCTCACCACGCCGTAGTCGTAATACTTGATCTCACCCTCAAGCCGTTCGCCGCCTTCGAGCGTGAGTGGATCGAGCGGGGCGACCACCGGCGGCCGCTGGTAGCGCACGTACGCCGGAACCGAATGCTTGATCTTGGGCTTCTGCACGGTGCGCGCATTTACCGCCTGCTGCAGCTTGTCGAGCCGCAGCTCTTCGCTCACGTCGAACTGGATGAGGACGAGCACCGATCCCGAGAGCGAGGACAGATCCGGCGATATGGTTGGGTCAGCAGCTACGCTCACGTTCTTACTCCGCTACTGTTTCTTTGGCCGCTTGTAGAACGGTATCGGAACCTGCTTCGCCCTCACGCGATTGCCGCGCACATCCACCAGCACATCGGCGCCGCTCTCGGCCACGGCCGTGGGCACCAGCGCCATGGCGATGTTGGTTTTGAGAAACGGCGCGGGTGAGCCCGACGTCACCTTACCAATCACTTCTCCAGAGAGTGAAAGCACGGAGTGCCCATCGCGCGCGATTCCGCGTTCCACCATCTCGAGGCCTATCACTTTGCGCTTCGGGCCGCCCTGCTCTTGAACAGCCACTAATGCATCACGACCAATGAATGGTCCCTTGTCCATCTTGAGCCAGCGGTTCAGTCCCGCTTCAAGAACGTTGATCTCTTCGCCGATCTCGTGGCCGTAAAGGCTCATGCCCGCCTCGAGCCGCAGCGTGTTGCGCGCGCCAAGTCCGCATGGGCGGATGCCGAACTCGGTGCCCGCTTCGAGAAGCGCCTGCCACATTTTTACGGTGGTCGGTTCGTCGCTCGGAATGTACACTTCGAATCCGTCTTCGCCGCTGTAACCGGTGCGCGCGATCAATACGTTGGGAATACCCGCGACCGTGCCCCACGTGAACCAGTAATTCTTGATCGCTGCAAGATCGACCTTGGTGACTTTGGCCAGGGTTTCGAGCGCGCGCGGTCCCTGCAGCGCAAGCTGCGAGTAGTAGCTTGAGTAGTCGCTGATGTGAATGCCAGGCCATGCGCCCACCTGCTGACGTATCCACGCGTAATCCTTTTCCTTGGTGCCCGCGTTGACGACAAGTAAATAATCGTTCGCGCCCAGCCGGTGCACCAGGATGTCGTCGACAAACGCGCCCTGATGGGTGAGCAGCGCCGAGTAGTGCGCCTGCCCATCGGCCAGTTTTGAGGCGTCATTCATGGTGATGTGCTGCACTGCGGCCAGCGACCCCGGCCCGCGGAACTGGATCTCGCCCATGTGGCTTACGTCAAACAGGCCCACGCCGTTGCGCACCGCGAGGTGCTCGGCGATCAGGCCGCCGCCGGAACCGGGGCCCCCGGCGACGGGTCCTTGTCGCTGGGGTGGAGGGTATGGATATTCCACCGGCATATCCCACCCGCCAAAGTCCACCATCTTTGCCTTGAGCGCGCGATGGGTTGCATTCAGCGCGGTCTTTTTTAGCGGTGCGGGCTCGGCCTGCCCAGCGGCGCTCGAATCTGAAACGGAAGTAGCCATCTATGATTCCTTTCTGCGAAATCACCCACCTCAACCATAGGCAGTGGCGGTTGCCGGGGTCAATGCGGGAGCTTATGCGCGCGCGGTGCGCAGGACCCCGCTGGGTTGCGAGAATCTTCGGGGAATCATAGGCTTGCAATGAAAGGCGCTTGCTACGAAAGGTCGGACCGATGAACCCATTTCGCGGAGTCTTTATGCTTATTGCGGCGGGCGTGGCCTTCTGGCAGGCCTGGCGCCTGCGGGCCACGCATTTCGGGCTGACGGCGGTGGGACTAGGAGTGTTGGCGCTGGCGTTGGGGCTGTGGCATTTACTGCACAAGCCGGCCAAACCGCGAGCATAAGGCTGCAACAGAATATAATCCCGACCGAAAGGCAATATCACATGCTGTTATGGATTCTACTTGCCGTCACAACGGTCTCGGTGGTGTCATTGTGGAGATTCGTCGGGAGGCTGGGAGAGAAGATTGAGTTCTTGCAGATATTAGCAGAGAAGCCTGGCGAGAAACTGGAACGGCAGTCTGACGACCTCGCATCTTTGCGCGATGAGGTAGCATCACTCAAGCAGAGCCGCGGGTAGGCGAGCTGCAACGAACTGACTGATCCGATCGGGCCGAATCGGAACTCACGATACCAAGATCATGCCCACTCTCTACAACCTCATCCAGGGACGCAATATCGACCGGCTGGCCGCTCTAAGCGATGGTATCTTTGCCGTGGCCATGACGCTGCTGGTTCTCGACCTGCACCTGCCCACTGTCGCGCAGGTCCACTCTGAGCGCGAACTTGTGGCAGCGCTCTGCGCGCTCGGACCGCAATGGATCACCTACGGCATGAGTTTTCTCACCCTGGGCATCTTCTGGGCCGGCCAGCAGACGCAGCTCAACCATATCGACGAAGGCACGCGCGATCTGACCTGGATCCATCTCGGCTTTCTCTTCGCCGTAACGCTCGTGCCGCTCTCCACGCGGCTGCTGGCCGAGTTCATTCATTACCGCATCGCTCTCGGACTCTACTGGCTCAACATCTTTGCGCTGGGCGCCGTGCTCTATTGGAGCTGGACGCACGCAACACACCAAGACCTCATCCGATCCGATACTCCCGACGAAATCCGCGCGAGCATCTGCCGCCGGATTATCATCGCTCAGTCACTCTACGCGGTGGGTGCGCTGCTGTGTTTCATCAGCACATGGGTCAGCATTGCGGCAATCGTGCTGGTGCAGCTGAATTACGCAATCGCGCCGCGGGCGTGGTGGCGGAAGAGCGAAGAATAGCGATCGCGTCCATTCAAGAAGGATTGTGCTACTCTGGCCGCGATGGAATTCAGCTACAGAATCACTGAAGCCGATTACCTTGCCGCGGCGAAACTGCGCAACAGGTCTATGCGTAAGATCGTCTTCGGGCAGGTAATGCTCTGGGGTTTGATTCTCGTTTGCCTTATGGTGCTGTGGACGGTAGTCTCAAGTTCGGCGCCGCAGACAGCCAAAAGCCCAGACACGCAGGCGCAGACGGCAGGTGACTCTTCCAGTTCAAACGGCAGCGTTTTACCGACCAGGCCCGTGTCCGCGCTTCTCTTCAACCTTGGGCCACTTTTATTGCTGATTGCGATTTGGATTTTTATCGTGCTTGGGGGTAGACCGTTTGCCCTCCGCAAAGCGTATAGGAGAGACCCGCAGATGCGGGGCGAAATCACCGTCAACATCACGCCCGAATCTTATATGTACCGCAATTCGGCTGGCGCCAGCGCGCAGTTTACCTGGAATTTGTTTGAGCGATGGGTTGAGAACAAAAGCCTGATCTTGCTCGTTATGCACACCCGGTTCCATGCGATCATGAACGTCGCTGCTCTCTCGGAATCTCAGCGCGCCGAACTGCGCTCCATTCTCTCCATCGCACTGCCGAAGAAGTAGAGCAGCGCGATTCCCTCAGCAACTCCGCTCCGGAATTCGTGTCTCTTCTGATGCGGCGGGGCCAAAAGCAAATCAAAGTCGAGCAAATGAGCTTTGATCGAGCAAAACTTCCCCTGCTGAAGGAGACGATGATGAAACTGATGGCGACGGCAGGATTGAACGCTTTGGCTTTGCGTATAGGCGGTTTTGGCCACGGCGGCGGAGGTGTCGCCTTTGTTCTGGTCATGCTGGTCTTGGCTGGAGTGCTGATCTGGGCCATCGCGCGCTCGGGCGTCGAATCGCAGAAGAGCTGAGGCCGGAACAGGAGTAAAATCCATCAATGGCCGTACTGACCAGGAGCGAGATTGCAGCCCTATCACCCGATGAACGCCTCTCGCTTATCGGAGATCTCTGGGAAAGCCTTGGGGCGCAGCAAGCGGACCCTTCGATTGATTCACATCATCGCGAGATTCTTGAGGAGCGCCTGTCCCAGTATGACGCGGCGAACGACGATCTTCGTACACTCGACGAGGTTCAACGCCGTCTGCGATAGAAAACTAGCCGCTACGCCTTTGACTTGCGGCTCGCCCGCCAGAACGAGCTCACACCGAGATACAGAAATATCCCTACAACAATTGCCGAGGCAAGAAATGTTTTGTGGTCGGGTCCGCTTGCCCAGCTCATGCGGGTTCGCCAAACCGTGGGGGCAAACACCACTACCGGCAGCAGAAAAAATGCTCCGGTAATCTCGAGCCAGAGGATTCCGCCTACCCGCTTGAAGGGCCGCAGCAGCCCGCCAACTCCCTTTGCCACTCCGCGGCCGGTTTGCGCTACAGCGCGCCCGGCTTGTGCGGCCTGGAAGTTGCCGGCGCTCTGAACCTGAGCGTTTGCCGCCACTTGCGGCTCGGTTGGAGCGGTGGCTGCGGCCGCGATGCGCTGCCCTGCCACGCGCCCGGCCACTCTCACGCCGATCCCCAGCACCCGTCCAATTGATTCTGGCTTCATTCCGTCTATGATGGTAGCAGCGATCCTGCTTATGCCGCGTCAAGCCAATGCGCCGGGGCTTTGTTGTTTGCCGGGGGACCGCATCAGAAGTAAGGTAAATAGATTGTGCGCTGCACCCGCGCCGCGTTCAAGCGCAGGCCGCCGCCTCTGGAGGTAATCCTTTGACATCCCGTCTGCGCGAGCTCATCCAGCAACTAGGCGAGGCCATCCACGAGTCGGTCATTGAAAGCGAGCAGATAGCCGGAGTTGTGCAGGACATCCGCAAGCATGGCTTCGACGTGTTGCTTATGCTCGAGGCCACCATCGGACTCAACGAGGTCACGCAGTCGCCCAAGGGCGCCGAGGCCGGCGAAGGCGACGCTGAGGGAGAAGCCACATCGTTCACCCAGAACGATTTGAGCTTTCTGCGCTCGCTGCGCATCTCGGTCGAGGGCGACGACGACGAAACGAAGGACTCGTAAGCACGTAAGTGGAAAGCACTCCCGCCCCATTGTCCGCGCACCCGCCGCAATTCCGGATCGAGAAGAAGACATCGCTGATTGCACGCAGCTTTGCTCAGCGGCTTGGCTTCCTGGTGCCGTGCGTATTGTTCCTTCTCGCAGCCTGCCATCGCGCATCGGTCCTTGGCGATCATCCTCGCACTGCCGCCGGCGTCAGAATGACCGACGTTCACTTCCACAGCAATGCGCTTCGTCGCGATGTCACTTATCGGGTTTACCTGCCTGAGAATCCAGCGCCCGGCCAAAAGCTACCAGTTGTCTATCTGCTTCACGGCGGTGGAGACGACTACCGCGACTGGTCGAACAAGGCCGACGTTGCCCAATACGCTTCAAAAGGCCTGATTCTGGTAATGCCCGATGGGGACGAATCGTACTGGATGAACGAGGTTGAAGCGCCCCGTTTAAAGTATGAGGACTTCGTCACGCAGGACCTGATCGCCGACGTCCAGGGCCGTTTTCCTGCTCGCGCCGATCGTAGTGGACGCGCCATTGTAGGCATCTCAATGGGAGGATTTGCAGCCGTCGACTACGCAATGGTCCATCCCGATCTTTTCGTTTTTGTGGGGGCACTGAGCCCGGCGATCGACGTGCCTTTTCGGTCCTTCAACATCCGGCGCGTCGGCCAGTGGTGGAAGTTCCGCACCATTTTTGGGCCGGTTGGCAGCAAGACTCGCGCGGCACGCAACCCGTTTGAGCTCGTTCAGACAGTGAACCCCTCCAGTTCACCCTTCCTCTACATCACTGCCGGTGAAAACGAGCCTTTGCTCGGGCCGATTCGCCGCTTCGTTTCCCGCCTGAAGAATCGAAGCTGTGCCTACGAGTTCCAAACCAAACCCGGCGGCCACGACTGGGGCCAGTGGAACGGGCAGATTCCGGGATGCTTCGACAGCCTCGAAGGCCGATTGATCGGCGTTGGACACTGACTTGGCGCCATAGCCTGCATGTCTTTTGATCGAAAGTTCACGGTTGCTGGCTATCTATCGTACGAATCGCCGTCTCAAGCCGCTGGCGCAGGTCTGGAATGTCCTTTTCAACCACCTTCCAGACGAGATCGAGGTCCACCGAAAAGTAGCCATGCGATAGCTGGTTCCGCATACCGTAAATGGCAGCAAACGGAATTCCCAGAATCTGCGTCACCGCATCCGGAACGGCATCGAGCATGCGCTTTGAAGCCTCGCCAAGTATCTCGATATTTCTTACGACCCCGTCCTGTAGCAGCCTGTCAGCAAGAAACTCCTCTGAAGTTTTTCCATTGAGATAGATCTGAATCTGAAACACTGCGTCGAGCATGTGGCAAAGGTAATCGCGTGCTCGAAGTGGGTGCTGGTTCATACCGGAACGGCTTCTGAGAGCACTTTGTCGCGAAAAGTCGATGGCAGGAATTTGGGAGTAAGCAGATCGACCTTGATGCCTGTCGCCGATTCGATCTCGATCTTGAGCTTGGCAATATCGAGCAGGCTGGTATTCGGCGAAGGATCGACAAGGAGATCGAGGTCGCTTTCCTCGGAATCATCACCCCTAACTACCGAACCAAAAACGCGCGGATTAGCCATCCCAAAGCGGAGCACTAGCTCGCGGATCGAATCCCGGTTCTGCGGAAGCAGTTCGGAAGGCCTCATGGCTAAGATTTTACTGCAGATTCGGTTCGCCTCACCGCTTCAGGTTTCTGGCCATAGCCCGTAGCCAAGGATAACTCCATTTGACCCGCGCAAATTCCGAGCCATTCAGTCCTAATCGGGGAACCACCCTCTAATTTCTTGCGTATACCCCGACTATGCAGTATGCGGGTACATTAAGCTGGAGCATGATAGGCTTGGCCGGGACGGGATCGCTCGAGTTGAGGACCTGCGCAGCCCGGCCGCCTGCGGTGCGGCAGGCTACGCCTCGCGGATCGGCCCTCCCCCCGCGGCCTCTCTCGGCCGTGCGCAGCGCCTTTGACGGCGCGGGCCGGGGGCAGGGAAATCCCGAACGGGGCGCAAAGCACTTCGCCGGACCTCTGGCCGGACGATTCTCCGACGGGGCCCAGCAAAGGCGCAGGGAGGCAGGTACGTTGGAGACCGACTGGTCCCAAGTCGTCCGGCGCTGCATGGACGGAGACTCGGGCGCATGGGCAGAGATGGTCCGCGCGCATCACAAGCGTGTCTATGGACTGTGTTTCCGCTTTACCGGCAACGCCGCTGACGCCGAGGACCTGACCCAGGACGTCTTCCTGAAGATCTACTCGAATCTTTCCAGTTTCGATGCCATGCGCGGCAGCCTGCCCGTTTGGATTACGACCATGACGCGTAATCTGCTGGTCGACAATTTCCGTCGGACTAAGAATCAGCGCGCGACCTCATCGCTCGACGACGGCTGGGACCAGACCGAAGAGTTGCGGCCAGTCGACCGCCTCATGGATGGCGGTATCTCCCCGCACGAAGCCGCTGCCAAAAAGGAGCTGGCAAACATGGTGCAGGGAGCCTTGGCGAAAGTCTCCGTTGAGCTGCGTGAGGCGGTCATTCTGCGCGACTTACAGGATATGGACTACAAAGAGATTGCGATTGTCCTCAGCATCCCGGAGGGCACCGTAAAATCCCGCATCAGCCGCGGCCGTGCGGAACTGGCCAGGCTTTTGGAACGTAATAAACGGGAGGTGATGTAACCATGGCAGAGCGCATGCACATTCCGACCTCTCCCGCCTGCGGGCAATGGGAGACACTTCTGGCGGATGCGCTGGACGGGCTGTTGAAGCCCGAGGACGAAGCGACCTTCACGGCGCACATGGCCGCCTGCCCGGCCTGCGCGGCGCTCTTTGAAGAAGCACGCCGCGGCCGCGAGTGGCTCGACTTTCTTGACGCCGAGCCGGAGGTGCCCGAAGGCCTGCTTGAAAAGCTTCTGGCGCACACCGGCCCCGGCAAGGAAAACGAAATCGAATGGGTCTCCGGCGGAGCGGCCGTAATACCCGCCGCAATTCCCGCCTGGCAGCGCCCAGGCTTTATGGGCTTCGTCCGGCGCTTTGCCGAGCCCCGGTTGCTGATGACCGCGGCCATGGCCTTCTTTTCAATCACCGTCACACTCAACATGACGGGCATAAAGGTCACCAGTCTTCGCCTTTCCGATCTGCGCCCCGCGGCAATCAGGTCCTTCATGGAGCGCCAGTTTACCGTGGCTTCGGTGCCCATCATCCGCTACTACGACCACCTTCGTTTTGTCTACGAGGTCGAGTCGAAGATGCGCCAGCTTCGCGGCAACGTGATCGAAAGTCAGGGAAACAACGGCGAACAAAATCAGCAGCCCTCCCAGCAGCCGGTTACTCCTGGCGAATCCAAACAGGTTCCCGGCCACAAAGACGGTGGCTCCCGCCTCGACGTTCCGCAGCAGGACCCGCCGCAGCAATCGGTTCGGCGCACACTTCCCGACTCGGGCGAGATGATTGAAACCCGTTTCGAGCTCAATACTCCCTCACGAACCAGCAACATCAAGTTTGGAGTTGAAACCAATACGTTTTCCGGCATTCAGAAGGCTCGCGCTCATTTGGGCGGCTCCACGAACGCGGTAGATGAAAGGAGCACCAGATGGATTGTGCAAACCATAGCGGCGTAGCCGCCACCGCGTTCTGCCAGAATTGCGGCAAAGCGCTCTGCTCGAGTTGCACGCGCAAGGCAGCCGGCGGACAGGTTCTCTGCGAGCAGTGCCTCGCAGCGTGGCATTCTGTTCCCCCGGCTTACACCCCGGGCTTCGGCACAGGACCCAATCCGGCAACGGCCGCGGTGCTTGGGCTTATTCCCGGCGTCGGCGCCATGTACAACGGCCAGTTCCTCAAAGGCCTGGCTCACCTGTTCATCTTCGCCGTGCTGGTCAGCGCCAGCGATCACTACCCCATCTTCGGGCTCTTCATCGCCGGCTGGATCTTCTACCAGGTCTTTGAGGCTTATCACGTGGCTAAGGCTCGGCGCGACGGCCAGCCTTTGCCCGATCCCCTTGGATTAAACGAGATCAGCAACTGGTTCAATCCGGGCGCGCGCGGCCAGCATCCAGGTCAGCCGGGCGCGGCTCCGCCCGTCAACCCCGCTGATCCCGCGGCGCAGGCTGCCGCAGGACAGTCCCAGCAGACCGCGCAACCTTTTGAAAGCCCGTACAAGGATCGCAGCCAGTGGCAATCGCCTTTCCAGGGACAAACCCCGACCGGCTCAGACCCTGCCGCCGGCCAGGGCTACACCCCACCGGGTGTTCCGCCGCCGTTTCCTCCCATGCCGCCCATGCCTCCTGTACCGCCGCATTTCTTCTGGCGGCGCAAAGAGCCCATCGGCGCCATCATCCTGATTGCCCTCGGAATTCTGCTGCTCCTGGGCCAGTTCGATCTGCTCTCGGGACGCGTTTTTGAAGTGAGCTGGCCGCTAATGCTCATCGCGCTCGGTATCTTCCTCATTGTCCGGCGCATGCAGGGTTCGCAAGGAGGTCCCAAGTGAACCGTTACCTTATGATCCACTATCTGCGCTGGCCCGCAATCATTCTGTTGCTCGGCACCCTGGCATTGATGCGCCAGCTTGACGTCATCAGTTGCTTCTGGTGCTGGTTCTGGCCCCTGCTGCTGATCATGATCGGCGTGATCATGCTGGCTGAACGCGCTGCACTCGCGATGTTTAATCACGATTTGGATCGCGATGACAACGGAACCTGGCCTTATGGAGGCAAGCCCACCACGGCGGCGAGCCAGCCCGAAACTTCGATTATTCGCACCGGCGACTTCGGTCAGCACGGCAATGGAGGAACACAATGAGCACACCTCCGAACATGCCTCCGGGCGGTGGAGCACCGATTCCGCCTTATGATTCCAAAGCGCAGTGGCGCGCTTATCGCGAACAGCAAAAGGCAGCCTGGCGCGCGCAGCGCGATGCGTGGAAAGCCCAGCGCGACGCATGGAAGGCCGGCTATGGCGGCGCTTATGGCGGAGTCTATGGCCCGCGCGTTCCGTCCATGGTCGGCCCCGTCATCCTCATCTGCGTGGGAATCATCGCACTGTTGATCATGACCGGTCATCTTGCGGCCGAAAACTTCTGGGACTGGTACTCCCGCTGGTGGCCCGTTCTGCTCATCGTGGCCGGCCTGGCTCTGCTTGCCGAGTGGGCCATCGACCTCAAGCGCGAAGTCCCTGTGCGCCGCAAAGGAAGCTTCATCGGCCTGCTCTTTTTGCTCACCATCATCGGCCTCGGCGCTACGGGCTGGCGGCAGATGGGCAACTGGAACTGGAACTGGAACGGCGATAACGACGATTTCTTCAATAGTTTCGGCGCACCCGAACACGACAACGACGCCCAGGTGCTGAGCACTTCAATTCCCGCTAATTCAACCGTTACGGTCGAGAACCCGCGCGGCGACGTGAGCATAACCGGCGGCGACGGGAACACAATTCTGGTGCAGGCGCACGAAGAAGCCTTTGCCAACTCCGATAACGACGCCAAATCAATCTGGGACTCCGAAGCGCCCAAGCCTACCGTCAGCGGCAGCACGGTCCTCATCAAGTCCGACGGCAACAACAAGGGCCGCGTCAATCTCACCATCACGCTTCCACGAACGGCTCGCGTCACCGTCAATGAGGACCACGGCGAGGTCACAGCCACGGGGCTCGGCGCAGGAATCGTCGCTAACGTTCCTCATGGCGAACTGCATCTGAACTCGATCACCGGCCCGGTCGAGGCCCATCTCGACCACGGCAATCACGATGTCTCCATTCACGACGTCAACGGCGACGTGACTGCCGACGGCAACTCGAACGAGCTCACGCTCTCTGAGATTCACGGCCGCCTCTCAACCAACGGTGAGATCTTTGGCCCCGTGCATATGGAGAACATCTCGGGCCCCATCAAGCTGCACACCTCGGTGACGGATCTTGAAATCGCCACGCTGCCCGGCGACGTCACGCTCGACTCCGACGACCTGCACGTGACTGAAGCCGAAGGTTCAGTCCGCGTCACCACGCACGCCAAAGACGTCGATCTAAGCCAGATCTACGGCGACACTTCGGTTGAAAACCGCGACGGCCGCATCGCCATCGAGCCGGCCGGCGTTTACGCCATCACCGCCAACAACGGCAAGGGCGACGTTGAAATCACTCTGCCGCCTAACGCTGCCGGAGTGGTTGACGGACATACCCACAACGGCGAAGTTGTAGACGACTACGACCTGAACGTGAGCGGCGACGAAGACAAAAGAGTATCGGGCCAGATCGGCGGGGGCGGCCCAAGAATCGCGCTCACCTCAGACAACGGCGACCTGCACATCAAGAGGGGACCAGCCTTCCCTCCACCTCCGCCGCCAGCGCCAGCCGTGCCGGTGGGTGCGCTGAAAGCCCCCACAGCTCCGCCGGCGCCAAACGCGCCTCACCTTAAATCGTCAAAGGCATTGCCGCAGCAGCCGGTCACGCAATAGGGCGGAATCGGGTCCCACTACAAGCGGCTTATCATCTTCAGAAGGCGCGGCGGAACATTCGTCGCGCCTTCGTCGCCTCAACCCTTTGTTGCATCGATTCAGATTTCGAATCCGGGCTGATGTTTGGGGACGGCTGCGCTTGACTCACCAGACAAACGGAACCAGCCGATACCTCGTCCGCACACAGTATTCCGTGTACCCCGCAAGCTCCACCGTCATTACCTTCTCTTCGTTCAGCAGCCGGACCACATAAAAGGGAATGAGCGCAACGAATGCCGGCAATGCCACGTACGATCCCAGCGCGAGCGGTGTAGCTATCCATATCAGAATGGAGCCGGAATACATAGGGTGGCGAACCCAGCGGTAAGGGCCCGTTGAAATCACGGTTTGCCCTGCCTCAACCCGGATGGTCCGCGACGCGAATCGGTTGACGACGATCACCCAGAATGCGAACAGGACTCCGGCCAGTACCACGCCATCGGCCACGATCGACAGCCACGCTGGGACCGCGCCGAGCAGCCTTTGCGACCAGCCGAAGCGATGGTCGAGCCCCGGCATGCAAAACGCGATGAAAAAAGCCGGCATCAGAAAGCGGATCAGGTTTCTTTGTACGGCAACTTCTTCCTTGCTCTGCAACCGGCGCTCCATTACATCGGGTGCGTACCGCGCAAGGATTACAAACATAACCGCGGCGGGCAGAATCGAGGAACACACCCAGGCCCAGGCCTGCCAGAACCTCCATTTCCCGGCAGTCAGGAGCAGTAAACCCAGAATGGAGGGCAAAATGATTACGACGCGCGCGGCGATTCTCACCCCTAGAGAGAGGTGCGGCCCAACTGGAGCAGTCGGCCTGCCGGGGTGTTGTTTGGCAGGTGAATCGAGCGAGTCTTGTGAGGTGAGCGAGTATTGACTGGCGGCGACGGTATCGGGCATGATCTTGCCCCCGCTTTCCCGGCCTCCGGATTGGGGAAGAATCGAACCAGTCATTCGCATCAGGTTGAATGCTTGTGCAGCGGCTGGTTCGATGTGCACGTATAGCATACCCCGGTTCGGTAGGGTGTCAACATGAAATTCCTGAAATAATCCCACCCTCTCCCCATCCACGGCGTTTTCGTTGTATGCTCCATTCGCGGAGGCAATGCGGACCATGGGGCATGCGCCTGTGAGAGTTATTACCGTCGAGCGCGAGTACGGATCGCGCGGCGGCGAGTTTGCGCACGATCTTGCTGAGCACCTGGGCTGGCGTCTGCTCGACGCCGAGCTCATTAATCGCGCTGCCAGGGCAGCGGGTGTCGATCCCAAAACCGCTGCCCGTTTCGACGAGCGCCTCGATCCGTGGTATTACCGCTACGGCAAGCTCTTCTGGCACGATTCGTCGTTCTCTAGCATCGGCATGGGCGAGGAACACGTCTTCGATTCCGAGAAGATGCTCGAGATCATCAAGCAGCAGATTCTGAAGGCCGCAACGGAAGGCAACTGCGTGATTGTGGGCCGCGGCGCAGCCTGTGCGCTGGCCGGATTTCCCGGCTCCTTCCACGTTTTTGTCTACGCGACCGCGAGGGCCAAGCGCGAGTGGTTCATGCGCGCCTTTCCCAACCAGGCCGATCAGGCCGAGCAGCATCTGGCCGCCTTCGACAAGCGCCGCGCCGCAGTCATCCGCAAAGCTTACCAGCAGGAGTGGTGCGCCCGTGGCCTTTATCATCTGCTGCTCAACTCCTGCATCGGGGTTGACGCGATGATCCGCGCGGTCGAGAGCGCAGCC
>Ga0335073_10005943_pt1 | contig 17150 bp, 14 predicted proteins | sample Lox_Sample_22_FD_207093 | JGI IMG/M metagenome (GOLD analysis project Ga0335073, IMG submission 207093) | Soil microbial communities from Loxahatchee National Wildlife Refuge, Florida, United States - Lox_Sample_2.2 | ecosystem: Environmental > Terrestrial > Soil > Wetlands | place: USA...
TTATGCGTTCATCTCGTTGATGCCAAGCATCCTTTGTTTGATGCAGCGTCTGCCGTCGGAATTGTCGGAGAGTTTCGCGTTGGTCGTGCAAAAGCACCGAATGGCCAAAGGTTGAGCCGCGCCGCATTGGCAGAACAGTCCGGGCTCCATCAAACCTACATTGGACTTTTGGAGCGGGGAAAACGAAGTCCCAATTTGGATACTGCTCAAGCAATTGCACGGGCTTTGGGCATGTCGCTATCCCGTCTAATTACGGAGTCCGAGAATTTTCAGAACCGGAAAGGGTGATTGCTCTGCCTGTTAACGGCAGAACCGCTAATGGCCAGTGTCCGCCGAATCGGTTTGACATTCAGAAATATTGGTTGAAATCGCCGTTTCCTTGCACAAGGTTTTTGGCACGATTTGACGGTTGTCGATGGAAGGCCTTAATTCTCAAATCTTTTTGCAGCACATTGCGCGATGGCCCTTTCTTCAAGTATTGGGTCGGATGAGCCTCGCTGTAGTGACGGGCATTTTCATTGGATTGGAGCGCGAACACAGCAAGAAGACAGGAGTTCGCACGTTTGCGCTCGTGGCCTTGCTTGGCTGTCTTGGCGGTATGATGGGCGAGCTGTTTGCGGCATTGGGAATGGCGTTCGTGGCTCTCATTATTATTGGGATCAACTATCGAGAAATGGTTCGGAGCCGCAAGTTGGTCATCACCACGTCGGCGGCGGTGGTGGTCGCCGCCTTTGCCGGGATTCTTTTTGGGCAGGGACATCTTTTCACTCCCGCCGTTGCCGCCGTGATCACGGCCGCGCTGCTGGCGTGGAAGCGACCCATTTCTGAATTCGCCTTGGGGCTTTCGGATACCGAATTGAGGTCGGCAATTCTGCTGGCCATCCTAACCGTGGTCGTATTGCCCATTCTGCCGGACCATCCGGTAGACCCTTGGAATCTCGTCCAACCCCGTGAAAACTGGCTGAGCGTCGTCATCATCGCGGCCATTGGCTTCGTCAATTATATCCTGATGAAGACCCTCGGCGTTCGTGGCATGATGCTCACGGCCTTTTTCGGGGGATTGGTCAATAGCCGCAAGGTAATCGTCGAATTGGGCCTGCGTCTCCGCGAAGCGGGGGACGTATTGATTTCATCCGCCCGCCTTGGAATGCTGCTGGCGACCGCCGCCATGATTATCCGTAATGCCGTTATCGTGGCGGTCTTTGCGCTTCCTGCGCTGGCCGATTGCGCCGTGCCGCTCGCAGTTATGCTGGTGGTGAATGCCGCATTCTGCTGGAAAAATTGGCAGCAAGGAGCGGTTGGTCAACAACCACCCGTTCTCTCTCTGGAATCGCCGTTCAAACTAGGGGCCGCTTTGAAATTCGGATTGGTGTTCCTTTTACTGAATGTCATTGGGGCGCTGGCCCAACGCCGTTTTGGGGCGGGCAGCTTCTATTTTGTGAGCATTGCGGGTGGTCTTCTTTCCAGCGCTTCCTCCATCGCTTCCGCAGCCACGCTCGTTGCACACCATGAATTGCCGCAAACGGTCGGAGCAAACGGCGTGATGTTGTCCACGATTACCAGCGTTGTTTCAAATTTGCCATTGATCCGGGGTATGGTTGCCGACAGCGGTTTGAGAAAGACAGCGTGCGCAGCTTTGCTGACGATTAGCGGCGCGGGCTTAGCCGCCGGCATCCTGAGCTTTGCTTTTCAAAGAATGCTCTTTTGAATCAACGGAAATTCTTGATGCGGAATGCGATTGACCCTTCTGAATATCAGTCGCAAAGTGCGACCGCAATGATTATGAAGCGTCTCGTTCGCGGTATTTTTCTTTTCCTGCTCGTTGTCGATTTGACTGGATGCGTGTCCCCGCTCAAAACGAATTCGGTTCACGCGGGGCACGTTTTCATCGTCAGTTTTGACCAAGGCAACCCTGATCTGATTGAGAAAACCGACATGCCGGTCTTTCATCAAATGGCGGCTCGGGGAGCCCACACTTGGAATGCCTACACTATCGTGCCGAGCTTAACGCTTCCGTCGCATACTTCCATGTTGACCGGCGTAGGACCGCAAAAGCATCAGATTCTCTGGAATGATTACGAGCCGGACAAGGGGCTGGTTAAAGTCCCGACTATTTTCAGTATTGCCAAGGAGCATGGTCTGGTGACGGCGATGTTTGTGGGCAAGGAAAAATTCAAGCATTTGGCCTTGCCGAATAGTTTGGATGATTTTGTCTGGCCGCAGCCAAAGGACGATGCCAAATCAGTCGCACAGGCGTTTGCTGAAGCTTTGCCGCACCTCCGGCCTAATCTGTGTTTTATTCATTTCAGAGACCCTGACACCGCAGGACACGCCTTTGGCGCGGAATCCGTCCAAAAAATCCGGGCACTGAAAGATTGCGACGAGGCCTTGGGGTGCATCACGAATGCTCTTGCCAAAGCCAATCTGCTGGACGATTCGGTATTGATTCTCACAGCGGATCATGGCTCGCATGATGTAAAAGGCAAAAATGGGAAGATCTCCGGTGCGCACGGCGGCGCCGACTCGGCGGACGTTAGAATCCCCTGGGTGGCCTGGGGGAGGTCCGTGAAAAAGGGGTTTATAATAGAAACTCCCGTCGTCCAATACGACACCGCCGCAACAGCACTGTGGTTGCTGGGGATTTCAGTGCCAGACTCGTTTTGGGGCAGACCCGTAAAGAGCGCTTTCGAATAATCCAAACGAATGCCCGCACGCGGTTGGGTATCAATCCCCTTAATGCCTTGGGCGCTTCCTCGAAACATGGAGCCAGTGTCGTATTCGGCAATTCTTGCAAAGCCCGCTTGCCCACAAGCCCATACTGCGCACAAAGTCTTTGCGAATTGATGGACCCGAGTGTGTCCGTCATGTTTGCCCGCGAAAGGTGATCTTTAATGAGTTGCAGGTCATCTCACAAACACTTCATTTTGATGGTCGGTCGGCGCTCATTCAAAAGATTTGTCTCCACCACGGGAACCATTTTGTCACCGCCCCATTTGGTTCCAGCGGTGGAAGGGTCAGGCGGCGGTGACCTTTTTCGCAATGGACCAATACACATTCATGATCGCGCAAGGTGCGAATTTGGTGCGGCTTGATTTTATGTTCCTCGGTTTCGGAATAATTGACATTGCGTTTTCCCGCGCTTGAACCCCATGACCGTTTGATAATTCGCCTTTTCCCAAGAAAATCGGCCGCCTGGACTGCATCAGCTTCATCAGCGGAACGGAAGATCATCCGGTTGCGAAGATTTAACGTGAGCACTTTTGACTTGTCGCTGCCCAAGGGCGGCACGAGTGAAGTTGTGGACTGTGCAGCAGCGACGATGGTGGCGCCCGCCTCGCGGATCACGTCCACACAGTTATAATCGCTCGTCCCGTCTTCACTCGCGGTCATGAATCGTTGCGCCTCGTCCGCCCACAGAATGAGCAAATTGCTTTTGCCGCGTTGTGTTTTGGGTTGATCGAAGCGGCGCAAAGTGTGATTGTAAAAAAGCAGTTTCAAGAAAGTGTTCACATAACGCCGTTCCGTCTGAAATTTTTGTGGCATGGTTACGAGGATGATTTTGCCTTGGTCAATTTCGGAAAAGTCAAACGTGCTTTCTTCAACACAGAAGACTTCGGCCACTTGCGGTGTCAGGAAGTATTGCAAATAATTGCCGATGGTCTCACGAACGCCGCCAAGCTGCTCGGGTGGTTGGTCGAGAAAGCGATTTTTGAAATGATGGTGGAGGGCATAACGGCGTGGCGTTTGCAAGGAAAGGTTGCGCAGGAATTCCAACTCCTCGTCCAGCTTTGGCTTGCTTGAAAGCACTTCCAACGCGCCGGCCAGTGTCACTGGCCTTTGTAATTCGGAAAGCAGTTCGAGAGCGTGGGCAATATGCGTTTGGGCCTGGTTTTTGAAGAATCCCTTGTCTCCGCTTTGGCCAAGGCTGGTAGCCGTGTCCACCACAAATTTCGCATAGGTCGTGAACGGAATGCTGCGGTCGCCGGTAAGATTAAAACGGTGCTGTGACCTTTCGCTTTGCCCTTCGCCATGAATTTGCAAGTGAATCAGATCGTTTTCGCGGCGGTAATGACGGGCCATTGCCGACAGCGTTTCCCAATAGACACCCTTTTCATCAATACACAGGCCGCCCCATTTGTTTTCGTTTTGGAACACTTGGTGGGCCAATTGATTGATGCCGGAAGACGTTTTGCCAGAGCCGGTGTCGCCGGTGATGAGCCAGCCTCGGCAGAATTGGTTTCGCCGCCAAATCAGGCCGCCCAACCGGGCAACGTGCCGTTTGCGCGACAAGAGAACAGATGCAACGATAATCAAGATTACGATTGCATCCGCTAAGGCGTAGATGCGCAGCGATTTCGACCAACTCAGAAAATGAAATGATGGGAATTGAAGGAAATCGAGCCTCATATAAACTTCCCGATAAGGATGCCTGCAAGAACGGCGGCAACGACGGCAAAGACGGCGGTTGGCAAATCTACGGCCCGAATGTCCTTTTCCGCCTGTTCCTTCATAATCTTGGCGGCTTCGGCCAAGGCCGCGATGTCCGCATTGAACTCAGCCAGGGAAGGCATCTGGCGGTGCCGAATTTCATCCCAATGGCTTTGATGAATCCGAAACAACTCCATTAGAAGAAGAATTGTGTCATCGTCCTTGATTTTGTGCTGATCCTTCCATTTGGCAATGGCTTGCAAAAAATCCTCGTCAAAATCGGGCGGTTCTGTGTGGTCGGGCGAGTTCATCATTTGATTGGCAGCAACAAATCGGACGCTAATTCGACTTGCCCATAAAACTTGGTCCGCCAGGTTTCCAGCCGTCTGCGATCCAAGAGGTGCGTGCATCCGGCCGCAATGGCGTTGGTAACGGTGAGATTTTGGTGGCTTAATTCCTCGACGAGCCAAGGATATAATTTGCTCATGGTGATTTCCTTCGCCCCGAGCTCTTTTAGCAACCGTTTTCGGATGATTGTTTTGTCGAAGAGAGTAAAATTCTCGTTGTGAACGGTGTTCCGCAGCACAACATAGGAGCAGGCGTTTCCGAGTTTATCGGTGACGCGTTGAAGCTGGTCAATGCTGTCAGCGTCCTGGTTGATGGGCGCAATGAGAGTCAACGCAGCGGTTAAATCCTTGAGAGTCGCCCCTAAATCAATCTCATCAAAATAATTGAAAAAAACGTCGGTGGATGCCGCGCGACAATCCACCACGACCAGATCGGTTTTGTCCAGCGCGTGAATCATGGCGTCTAAACCTCGCGGATGAGACAAGTCTAAAAACAGCACGCTCTCGCCATGAAAGCGTTTCAAGGTGGAATTCTCGTTATCGCAGTCGCAGGCGGTGAACGGGCAATTCTTGTCTTTGAGATATTGAACGAAGTTGACGGCAAAGAAGCTCTTGCCGACGCCTCCTTTGCCGTTAAAAATTAAATCAAGACGTTTGGTCATATTGTTTCACCTGGCGGCAACTGCTCAACCTTGGCGATTCGAGGCTCTCGCGTCGTGAAAGAGGAGGACTCCGTTGGAGAGGTTATCGCGGTCTTGCCTGGAATCATTGGCGCACTTTTTGGCTGAGTCGCAGGTTTAGCATGATTCGCTTGGCGGAGAGTAGCAGATAACTTGCGCTGACGTTTCTCGTTCAAAAAGCGGTGGCAGAATTTCATGACTGTCACGTTTGAGATGGGAATGCCGTTTTGAGTTAGCAATTCGCTAATGGAGCGGTACGAAATGCCATGTTTGCGAAGCGAAGCAATTTCTTCCCTGACAATGAGCAATCGCGAAGCGCGTGGATGTGGCGACTGGGTTCGCATCGTCGCAGCACGGCGAAAGCGGTCGAGTGCATCAGCCGGAATAGCAGTCGCTTTCATGACGGGCTTAACATTGAAGCTGCAAACTGGTTGGTGGCCTGCGCAACCAATTGATTAGCGGTCCGGTTAGCAATGCGGTTAGCACCAATGTTTGACGGGCGATGTTTGCGCTTGATTAGCGAGGGCATCATAGCGCGGTTAGCGCAGAATCCTTCCACGCGGAAGGGGTTCCGCGTGCCCTGTAAAAAGGTTCGTTTCTTCATACCGATTGCGCCACTCGCTGATTCTGTTGTTGCAGCAATTCTTCGCGCCAGTTTTGCAACTGCGTGGAAACCTTTTCGATATGGCCGGATTGTTCAATGGTTTGGCCATTGAGGTGCGCTGCATATTGATCGCCCAACTCAGTTTCCGGCAGTTGCATTACGGAATGATCAACGTGGTCATGGAGGCGTTGATCGAGCATCTTCAGAACCTCGATGGCGGTGCGCAGATCGGTGGCAGTCGGTTGAATGATTATGCGGTGTTGCTTCCGCGCATCAGACTCCCGGATGGATTTGATTTGTTCAGGTGTCAGGGGACTTGCCCAGGCGTCGGGCAATCCTTGCCTGACAGCGGCTTCCTCGGCGGCGGCTTTTGTAGGCGCGGCGACAACGCCCAATAATGGATCACCCGTAACACGAGCGTATTCCCGGTCGGTGTAATAGATGCCCCAAAGTTGGTCGCCGGGTTTCAGTGGCGGACACATAAACTGGTTCGTTTTCATGCCGCCAGTAAAACAGATTTTTTCCATCACTTTGTTCATGGCATGAACAAAATGAACACGGAGTTTTGGCAGACTCCTTCCCAATGGTTACGGCCAAAACGCAATACAATTTGAAGAACGCCAAGGAATACTTTGCGCAGCATCTTTGCGTGGGCGATTACTACGGGGAGGGCCAGCGGGTGACGGGCGAGTGGGCGGGGTTGGGCGCGGCACGGCTGGGCTTGACCGTCATGGTAGGCGCGGAAGGGTTCCTGCGCCTCTGCGAGAATCGGCATCCAGCCTCTGGCGAAACGCTGACGCAACGGCTGAACACCACGCGAACAGATGAAGCCGGCGACAACAAGGCCAATCGCCGGATTTTTTATGACTTCACCTTTTCCCCGCCCAAATCGGTTTCTGTGGCCGCATTAGTAGGCGCCGATCATCGGATTTTGGAAGCCCATGCCAAGGCGGTCCGGTCTGCGTTGAAGGAATTTGAGGCATTCGCCACAACGCGGGTACGGATGGGCAAGGCAGATTGTGACCGCTCTACCGGCAATTTTGTGGCCGCGCTGTTCACGCATGACACGTCACGCGCGTTGGACCCGCACCTGCATACGCATTGCATTGTATTCAATGCGACTTTTGATGGCGTTGAAAATCGCTGGAAAGCCTTGCAAAACTATGAATTGTTGCGCGCCAAGAAATTCGCCGAGAACGTCTATTACCATGAATTGACCCGCAAGCTGCGCGAATTCGGCTATGAGATTCGCAACCTGACACGCGGCGATTTTCAAATCAAGGGCGTTTCGGAAGACATTTGCGAACGTTTTTCCAAGCGGCATACACAGATTGATGAGGCCATTAAAAAGTTGCTGGCAGAAAAGCCTGAATATGCGGGTGGCGATCTGAAGGCCATGCGCCGGTTACTGGCCACGGCGGAGCGCGCTCGCAAGCAGAAGGAATTGAGCCAGGATGAAAAACAGGTGTTGTGGGACGTGCAAATGACTGAAAGCGAGCGCGTCGCCTTGCGCCAGTTGCTAAATCGCTCGCAAAGAGCCGCTGACGGTCCGATGAACGTCAATGATGCCATCCAATGGGCTGAGGATCATTTGTTTGATCGTCATTCCGTCGCTTTGGAATGCCAACTTTGGCAGCACGCTTTGGAACGGGGACGCGGTGAGAATTTCTCCGTGGACGATCTCAAAGAATTGACGCGCCGGCGTCCATACATTCGCAATTCGGAACGTCCTGGCGAAGTTACCTTGCGAGAAGTGCTCTTGCGTGAATGGGAGATTGTTCAAACCGTCAAGGTTGGGGTGGGGAGTTGCCGTCCGCTGGTGGAACACTCCGGCACAGCAGATCCAAAATTGGATGAGGAACAACGCCTGGCCTTGGATGCACTGATGCGTTCTCCCAACGCAGTCTCATTGTTCCGAGGCGGCGCGGGCACAGGTAAAAGTTTCGTCCTTCGTGAACTGGTCCGGCAAGTCCAACCTTCGGGCAAGAAAGTGGTCGTCCTTGCACAGCAACGCCAGCAGGTCATGGATATGGAGAAAGCGGAATTTCCGTCACCGACGACAGTGACGAATTTTCTGCTCAAAGGTGAACTGACGGAAGGTGCAGTCATTGTCGTGGACGAGGCCGGACAAATAGGCGGTCGCCAGATGGTTGATTTGCTTCGCTTGGCGAGGGAACGAAATGCGCGGGTGATTTTATCAGGTGACACGCGCCAGCATGGAGCGGTCGAGGCGTCCGATGCGTTGCTGGCCATCGAGCGGTATTCCGGTATTAAACCAGTTGAGCTTCACACAATACGCCGTCAGGACCCGGCTCTTGGCCGCAGCAAACGGGAAAGTTCCGAAATCAGGCGGTATCGCAAAGCAGTGGAAATGGCGGCGACTGGTAAATTGGCCGAATCATTTGAGCGGTTGGACAAATTGGGCGCGGTTGTTTCCTGCGGTTTCGGTGAGCAGGCCGACAAACTGGCTGATGAATTCGTCCGGCTGACGCAAGAAAAGACTTCCGCCGTGGTCGTATCGCAAACCTGGGCGGAAGTCCATCGCGTCAATTCAAAGGTGCGGGATGCGCTTAGAGGAAAGGGATTGCTCGGAGCGAATGATGTGACGGTTCAGGCGCTCGACAAATTAGATTTAACCAATGCGCAAAAGCGTGATCAACGGTTTTACCCACAGGATGCGGTGATCGTGTTCAACCAAAAAGTGCGGGAAGCCGAACCGGGGATGCGCGGGAAGTTGGCGGGCATCGTCAAGGCCGGCGTCCTGGTCGAAATTGACGGCAACTGCGTAACCGTCTCAAACAAGGTGCTGAATAAAATCAATGTCTGCCTGTCCCTCGAAATTCCCATCACGCAAGGGGACAGACTTCATCTGAAAGCCAACCGCAGACTGGCTACCGGCGCCCGCCTCACCAATGGCGAACTGGTTGTCGTCAAATCTGTTGGGGTCCATGGAGACATTGAGCTGACGGACGGCAGGGTGCTCGACAGAAGTTTCCGCGAATTCCTTCCCGGCTATGCCGTCACGTCCTACGGTTCACAGGGAAAAACCGTGGACTACGTTCTTTTCTCCGATTCCACTATTAAAGCCGCAACCAACGCGCAGCAGTGGTATGTCACCATTTCGCGGGGTCGACGGGGCATCCGCATTTTCACGCCGGACAAAATTCAACTACGTGAGAATTTAGCCCGCTCCGGTCATAGACCGCTTGCTCTGGAATTAGTCCGCACGATGCCTCCATTCAATCGCAATGCTCTTTGGGACCGGCTGCATGGTCACCTCCTGCGATTTGGCAAGCGTGCTGCTGATACGTTTTGCCACTTAAAGCAATTCCGCCATCGTCCTCAACCACAACAAAAACATGAACACCAAAACACCCGAATGTTACACCACTGATTCGCAAGCGCGCTGCGTGCGCGTTGAAATGGCGGCAACCCGCCTTCTTGTGCTGCCGCTGGATCAATTCGTGTTCGCAGAATTAACCAGCGAGGAAAAGGGACAAAAGCTGCGTCTGGTTTTCGCCACGCATGAAATTTTGATTTTCGGCCACGTCTTGCAGCGAATCGAAACGGCCATTCATCGGCTGGAATTGTCCGGGGTGATGAAATTGCCGGAGAAATATCATGCGCTGATTTCCGAAAATCAGCCGAAGGTACGGGAGATTGTTGTCACCGAGAATAAGCCCGACAATTCGTAAAAGTGGTCATTTCACGTCAAGCAGATCAAACCAAATCTCAGGTCGAGACTTTGCGCGCTTCAGCCTTTACGCCTTGCTATTGACGCGACATTTTGGCACAGGTTTATAGCTACGCCAAGAAACATAGAGTGCGTATTCAATCTTGGCGGATTAGCGGAACATCAAAGGCTGTCAATGACAGGGCAACTCCAATCAGACGCCATGGGACGCGGAAAACCACGCCCGGTCGATTTTTTGTTGTCTCCGCTAGGGAGAAAGTCGCGGACATTATTTAATCAAGCGCTCGTATTCGTCATGAGAGCCGATCCAGAACCAAATCATCTCACCGCGTCTTTTACGACCGAGTGCCCTGTGGTTTGCTCCTACTCGAACGGACCAGTATTCGCCCACGGGCTTAAAGTGCAACGATGGGTGACGGGGATTGGCACACCACAAACGATAGTTTTTGACTGCCGAGCGTCGGATTTCCAAAGGAAGAGCAGCCAGTCGCTCACGAAAATCGGGGGTCGTCGAGGATTTCATCCAACGGCCGCAGCCCGTCCTCCTGAATTTCCTTTTCGGCATTTTCCCACAGGCGGTCGAGTTTGCCGTTTTTGGCATCCTGATCGATCTGGCGGTCCCACTCGTCGGCATGGCGTTCGCGCAGATGCCGGACAAGTTCGAAGAATTTGTCGCGCGGCAATTCTCCAATTGCTTTTTCTATTTCCTGCAAACTCGTCACACATACAGATTATCACAGACGGCACTTGTCCATCAAGTCCCGGCTTCAACGGGGCCGCGCCCGCGTGGGCGCGGAATTTCTCAGTGCGACAACCACATTTCGCCACAGCACATACTTCAACCGAGCCTCGATATCCAACGAGGACACGGCCAAGAAAAGGCTTTTCTCGGAAAATGTCAATGAATCATTTGATGTGATGTGGAGAAAAAAGGTTCGTAGGAAAAAGGAGGAGTTGACAAATTGAGGCTATTCGTGCAGGTTCGTGCGCCAAAAGAAAGGATAAACACATGAGTACTGAAAAGCTAACATTGGAAATATTAACCCGTGCCGTGCGTGACCATGCAGCCGCCTTCCGTTGTCGGCACAAACTCCAACCAGCCGGAGGTGAAGGAGACAAAGTCTTTCCACCGACCTACGCTGGAGCCGTCTATGCCAAAGAGGATCGACAGATCAAGGGCGTGAAGGTTCCATGCGTGCTGCTCGATTCAGTACAAGCGCAAGCGAACAGACTGGAAGAAGCACTACAGCGCGCACTCGACACCGGCACGCTGAAGGATGTCCCAGTGCTGAATGTCGATTTCACTGGCCTTGGTTTGCTGGATGAGGTTGGTCGGGTGAGCAGCCTCGAAGCGCCGCATCGAATTGCGGACGCCATCCTGCGCGATAGCCTTCATGGTGGCCAACCCTTCCGGAAAAGTGAACTCGGCAAATCGCTTGATCAGGCGAGTCTGCAAAACGCTACCCCGCTCTACAAATTGTGTCCGACAGCACTGATCTTCGGGCTCTGGGATTCGACCGGACCGAAGGGTGGACTCGGCGCGAAATTTCAGCGGGCACTTGTGTCGGAAATCATCGGTGTCAATGCAGAGATTGGAGTGAAGACGAGCAGTCGGATCGACCCTCTCGGAATGCGCGCAGCGGCGAAAGTAATCAAAAAGCCAGACGGCAGCTATGAACTCGCCGGCGATAAAGCGAAGGACGGGGTTTCGCCGTCAGAGGTCAATCACGGCAACATTCCGCCGGATGTCAACGCCGTGGGCGGGGCCACGCTGGATTACGCCGAGCAAACAGTCGTGCTCTCTCTACCAGCTCTGCGTAAGCTCCGATTCCCCGTGGAAGGTAAGACAACGCCCGAACGGGATACTGCGGCACGAACGGTTCTTGCAGCACTGGCTCTGACGGCGGCGGCACTGGCTGCGGAGAGTGGATTTGATCTTCGTTCCCGATGCCTGCTCTGGCCGACGGACGTGATGAAGTGGGAATTGCTGGAGGCACCAGGGAAGACTCCAAACCAGTTCAGTGTCACGGCAAAAGACGCCATCAAGCTTTTGGAGGAAGCGGTGGCGGCAGCGGAAAAGCTCGGTTTGGTCTGGCAAAAGGAGCCAGTGAAGCTCACGCCTTCTCCGAACCTGGTCGCGCTGCTAAAGCGGTCACAGGACATTGCCGCCAAGACGCCAGCGGACGCCGCGGCCTAATAAATCGAAGGCACCACCATGTTTGCCCTCGGAATTGATTTCATCACCGGAGTCGCGGTGATGACGGACACTGCGAGCCGGGAAAAGGCCGAATGGCCACCACATCCTGCACGCGTATTCATGGCGTTGGTTGCGGTACATTATGAAACGAAGCCGTTGCCCGAAGATGGCTCCGACGCTAAGGAGGCGTGGTCTCTTGAGCGCGCGGCGCTGGAATGGCTCGAAGGCCAGAGCGCTCCGCAAATGAATTGGCCGGAAGCTTCACCGCGCGACGTGGTGAAAGTTTATGTGCCGGTGAACGATGCCGGAGTTCCACAAAATCCTGCCCGAGTGAAAGAATCTGAAATGCGAGCCGCACTTGGCGTGATGCCTGATCAACGCAGCCGCCAGGAGCGGACATTTCCCACGCTGCATATCGACGGCGAGGGTCCGGGCCGACATGTCTATCTCCGTTGGCCCAACGCGGAGCCTTCGACGGAGATTTTAGCCGCCCTCACTAAGCTGGCGCTTAAAGTGACCCGCATCGGTCACTCGTCATCGCTCGTGCTCGTCTGGGTTTCGCAAGCCGAGGCCTTGACTGCGCGAGCTTATGAGCCGAACGCGAAGGCGACCAAGACGCATCGCGGCGTGCAGCTTCGCGTTCCTGCGCCGGGTTTTCTCGCGGAACTCGACCAAATTTTCAACGCTGATGAGATTGATGCCTTCTTCGATCTATCGGATGCGATTGCGACTGGAAAGGGAAAGGCCAAAGAGCAAGCAAAGGCCGCCTATGAAGAACACTTCGGGACGGTATGGAATAGGAGTGCCGGTGCCCCGGTGCGTTTGCGTCCTTCGCTGGGACGGACGGCGCATTACTCACGCATGGACGAACCGGCAGACCGTGTAGTCACGTCAAGTTTTGATTCCGAATTGCTCGTTCTCACCAAGCAAGAAGGCCCTGTGCTTGGCTTGGAATCCACTGCGGCTCTGACTGCTGCGTTGCGCGGATATTTACTCCAAGGCGGTGAGAGCAAACCGGAGTGGTTCACAGGACACAGCGCGCCGGGACTTCCATCGACCGGTGGGCACATGGCACTCCTCCCTCTTGCGTTCGTGGGCGCGGAACATGCCGATGGCCATATCTTGGGATTGGCCGTTGCCTTCCCCCGGGCCGTTCCGGCGGCAGAACGCGCTATATGTTTGCGCGGGCGGCTTTTTGGCCCATCCGGCGATGAACTCGAACCGGAACTCCAGATGGGTAAGCTTGGGACGTGGACGCTTCGACGCGAAGAACGCAGTCTGCCGCCGATGGCTCTGCGGTCGGCGACATGGTGCGAGCCGTCTTTCGTCTGGGCGAGTGTCACACCAGTGGTTCTCGACCGACATCCAAAGCACGACCAGCAAACCGAACGAGCGCAGTGGCGCGATGAAGTCGCCGCAAGCATCGCCCTCAGTTGCGAGCGGCAGGGGCTGCCGAAGCCGGAGCTAATTGATGTGGACAAAACACCCTGGCATCGAGGTGCGCCGCGCTCCCGACCAGGCCCCAGCGGGATGCCGTGGCTGCCCGGTAAGGAAGGCACTGCGCCCCGTCAGCAGGTGCATGTGCTCATCCGGTTTCCCTGCGAGGTGCAGGGTCCCCTCATCCTCGGCGCAGGACGCTTCCGTGGCTACGGCTTCTGCAAACCGCTCGGCTCCTTGCTCAAATGAAACCGGTACCCCCGACTGCCGATGATTTCTCTGCGTTTTCTCGCGAGCTATGGGGTGTAGATTATGAACCGTTTCCGTGGCAGCGCGAATTTGCCCGCCGCCTTTGCGCAGGGAAAGTGCCAGACTATGTGGCTGTTCCGACCGGGAGCGGCAAAACAGCGTGTCTCGACGCCGCCATCTTCGCCCTTGCCATACAAGCAGCTTTGCCAATGCCTGAACGCACGCAAGGCCGGCGCATTTTCTTCATCGTCAATCGTCGCGTCATTGTGGACGAGGCTTACGAGCGCGCAGGAAAGCTCTGCAAAAAAATCCGGGACGCTGCTTCCGACTCCGTGGTTGGCCGAGTGGCCACAGCGTTGCGCACACTTTCCGGGGAAGTCGAGGCAGCCCCGCTAACGCGTGCGCAGCTTCGCGGTGGAATTTATCGGGACCGTAGTTGGGCCGGCTCGCTGCTTCAACCGATGATTATTTGCAGCACGGTTGATCAGGTGGGGTCACGGCTCCTCTTTCGCGGCTACGGGGTTAGTCCCCAAGCCCGGCCAATCCATGCAGCTTTGGTCGCGCAGGACAGCTTGCTGATCATCGACGAAGCGCATATCAGCCGCCCCTTCATCCAGACCCTAGAATGGGTGAAGCGTTATCGTCTTCACCAACCGGCGGGATGTGAGACTGTGCAGCTTCCATTTCAGCTTATTCAGATGACGGCGACACCTCCAGCCAACACGCGTGACGACCAAAAAATCATGCTTACGCCCAAGGATGACGAACATCCGGTATTGAAATCGCGCCTGCGGGCCGCAAAGCCTGCGCGACTCGTTACAGAGCCGAAGGCGAAAGGAAAAGCTCGCGAGGAACAAATGGCGAGGCGGCTGGCGGAGGAAGTCGAAAAGATTCTCGCGGAAAATCATCCGCGCTCCATCGCCATCATGGTTAATCGCGTGGCCACTGCGCGTTCCATCGCGGCAAAGTTAGAGAATGAACACGAGGGTCGTGTGGCGCTGTTGATCGGGCGCTTGCGCCCGATGGACCGGGAAGCCGCGACGAAAGAGATTCAGGAACGTCTCAAGACCGGAGCGACTCCGAGCGTACACGAGTCCGGCCCACTCGTCGTTGTTTCGACGCAATGTCTGGAGGTTGGAGCGGACTTGGATTTCGATGTTCTCGTGACCGAGGCCGCAAGCCTCGATGCGCTCCGCCAGCGCTTCGGACGCCTTAACCGCGGCGGTCGTGAGATCACCGTCCGCGCAGTGATCGTCCTGCCGGGCGATCAGGATTTGCCTGTCGATAAACTCGACGAGGCAGCGCCTTGCGACCCGATCTACGGCAACGCCATCCCACGCACCTGGCACTGGTTAAACGGTCTGGCGCAAGACGGCGTGGTCGATTTTGGCATTAACGCGATGACCGCCGCAATTGATTCGCTCCGCGCGACCCGCACTGACGAAGTGCTTGCGACGATGCTCTCGCCCACTACTGATGCGCCGGTCTTGCTCCCTGCTTACCTGGATTGCTGGGTCCAGACAAATCCCTCGCCAGCAGCCGATCCCGATGTCGCGCTCTTTCTCCACGGCCCGCAACGCGAGATGGCCGACGTGCAAGTGTGCTGGCGCGGTGACCTGCCCGACGCGGTCAATGAAGACGACTGGACGGACATCCTCAGCCTCTGCCCTCCCAACACCTCAGAATGTCTGCCCGTGCCGCTGCATGTCTTTCGCGATTGGCTAGGTTCGCGCGGCAGGTTTGAGGACTCATCAGGCGATGTCATCGAAATTCAGCAACCGCTCGACAAGAAAAAGAATGAGGAAGAGCGTGGAACAACCGCTTTTGTCTGGCGCGGTCCTGACGACGGATTCTTCGCACAGCGCGCCGCCGATCTTCGTCCCGGCGACACCATTGTTCTCCGCGTTCAGGGCGGCGGGTGGCAGGCGCTGGGACATCTACCCAGTGCTCCCGTCGATCCGCAATCCACACCTGAGATACGGCTGACCTGCGAGGAGGTCCGGCGCGTCGATGTCGCTGAACCAGCGACAGCTTCCGCACGGTGCCGCGCGATCTTCCGAATCCATCCAGCCCTTTGGACACAACCAGAGGCAGGCACCGCCGCCGCCGCACTGAGTGACATGGCGCTCGATTCCGAGAAAGACTGGCATATCCCAGAAATCAAAGAACTGCTGGCTCGTCTCCTGAACGACGAGAACCCCGGATGGACGCTACCCAGCAACCAACGCAAGGTGATCGAACACTTGGCCAAGAAGGGTGTTCGCCTCTCCGTGGAAGCTTACCCGGGCGACCAAGGCTTCGTCCTTATCGCCCGCGATCTCCTTCCGCACCGAAATTCGGACGAAATAAACGAGACCGGTGATACCGATGCCGACACGCTATTGGAAGGCGTCCAACCGCAGGAACTGTGCGACCATACGAAAGATGTCCTTGCCCGAATCGAAAGCGCCCTCGCTTTGCTACCCCTCTCTGCATTGCGCGAGACTTTGATTGCCGCCACGGCGGTCCATGATTGGGGAAAGGTCGATCCACGGTTCCAAGCCATGCTGCGCGGCACGACACCTTTTGCAGCAATGGCCAGCGAGATTCTCCTCGCAAAATCCGGCTCCATCGCTTTCTCCGCCGCTGCTCGACGTGTTGCGAGGCAGCGCGCTGAACTGCCGGAGGGCTTCCGCCATGAAATGCTGTCAGTCCAAATGGCGGAAAACTCCGCGGGAGCAACAGCACTCCCCACCAATCCCGTCCACCATGCGCTGGCGCTGCACCTCATCGCTACCCACCACGGTTACGGTCGTCCCTTTGCTCCGCTGGTGGACGACAACGCTCCGCCCGACATTAGCCTAGCCATGAACGGCAAAACGATCATCATCACGGGAATCGAGCGCCTCGAACATCCCGCCCACGCGCTGGACTTCGGCCTTGCCGAACGCTTCTGGCAGATGAACCGCTACTATGGTTGGTGGGGCATCGCTCTCCTTGAAACAATTCTCCGTTTGGCCGATCAAACGGCAAGCGCCAACCCGCAAGCCGTCTCGAAACCATGAGGACTTCACCCACCGAATTGACCCTCCCAGCATTGCAAGGCTCGAGCTTGCTCGGATTTCTGGCCGCCCTGGGTGCTTTCCGCACGCTTGCTATGCTACCTGAAGGGAGCGATGTCCGAATGGGCTGGACTCCCGGAGGAGGCTCGTATTGCCCCGTGCTCCGGTTGCACTCGGCGGCGGCTCCCGAAGTTATCGTTGGGAAACTACATGCCGCATTGGGCGGTCTCGCCGACCACTACGTCATCACCGTGGACAAGGATTTGAAGATTCCTCGCGATGTTTTTCGTAAACTTGCTACCAAGGCAGCCGAAGACTTTCTCACCCACACCGACCCTACCGCCGCAAGCATGGTCTCGGCGTTCGGCTGCGACACGGTGGGAAACGAAGATGGCACAATCGAAGACACTGCCTTTCGGACGATGAGCGGCGCAGGGCATCAACACTTCTTGGAATTCATGAACCTGCTGGTG
>Ga0335073_10005946_pt1 | contig 17143 bp, 13 predicted proteins | sample Lox_Sample_22_FD_207093 | JGI IMG/M metagenome (GOLD analysis project Ga0335073, IMG submission 207093) | Soil microbial communities from Loxahatchee National Wildlife Refuge, Florida, United States - Lox_Sample_2.2 | ecosystem: Environmental > Terrestrial > Soil > Wetlands | place: USA...
GTGTTCCTGCACAATCCCGTAGCAGGCACTCAGGCCAGCTCCGGTTTCTCTTCCGCCAGATTGATCCATGGAAGCATCAGTTTCACCCGCTTTGATGGCCAAACTATCTGCGGAAAACTCAAGGCCGACACGTCCAGTTGCTTGGTAGGTGCGCACTTTGAAAACACCCCCCGTTTTCGCGAGAGCGTCAAACAGGCTGACGCAAATGTGCCGGCAGACTTGCAAGAGCTGATTTGAATCGCCGAGGATTTGCGGAAGATCCACGCCTAGGTCGGTGTGGATTCTGACCGCGTGGTCGCGCGCTTGCCCGTCGAAGAGCTGAATCGCCGTCTGGATCAGAGCATTAACGTCAATCCGTCCCATTTTGCTGGGCACCTGCTTGGCAAAACTCAGCAAGCTTGAAATCAGAGACTTGGTGCGCCGCACTTGTTGCCCGATGCTCTCCGCCATGGCTTGCTGCTCAGGGTTCAGTTGGCTTGCACTCAGGAGCTCAGAATATCCAAGCATCGCCGTCAAGGGGTTGTTGAGCTCATGCGCTGCGCCACCCACCAGCAGACCTAGCGAGGCCATTCTTTCCGACTGCACCAGCTGCGTCTGGAGACGTTGCAGACTTTGGAAAGATTCCTGCGAGGCCCGCAGCAGTTGCCTGAGCTCGAGGTCGAGCAGGTGCTGCCTTAAGAAGACGAGCACGCTCAAGGCCAGCATACTCGTTAGAGTCAGAGCCAGGCGAAAGGTGCGGATGCGCGTTTCAGCCGTGCTAAAGAGCACGTTCCACACGGCGAATAGGGGCAAAGAGAAAATGGCAATCATTCCCACCCGGGCAACCCAAACACCGTACGCGCTGGAGAGCAAATCCGGCCGCTGCTTGGGCGAGAAACCATGTGTGAACAAACCGATCGCGGTGACAGCAGCGATTGACGCCACCAGGGGCACATCGTAAAGACTGCCGGAGTAGTAGACGCTGCGCTCGATCGCCCAATTGGCGACGTAGGAACTCAGGGCATAGGTCAGGCTGGCCACGAACCAGCAGATATAGATGGTTCTCCATGACTTGTGGCTGTTCCACCAACTCAACACCAGGCCGCCGAGAAAGACGATTTTTTCCGTCAGATACAGAATGTTGAGGTTGTGCTCGTAGAGCACGGCATTGCGCTGAACGTATTGCCAGGGAATGACTGCGAACAAGTAGAGATACAACCACCAGACCAGCAGCAAGGTGAAATCGAGAAAGCCGAGGCGAGTGGTGCGCTCATCGTGCTCCAGGTGAGGCTGGAGCGCAAGCGCAGCCGTCATCGGCACAAGGTGAAGGAACAGGATGACGTCGCCGCCGAATGGGTTGGGAACGTCTCGGCGCAGGACCACCTCAAAATAAGTCCAGAGGAGCTGATAAACCAGCCAGAAGAACACTCCGATATTCATCAAAGCCCAGAACAACCGTGCCCGGCCGCGGGAGCCAAGCACATTGGGCAATAGAGCCAGAGCTCCGGAGAGAAGAAGAAGAGACTGGATGACGTCACTGAGAGCAATCAGCGCGAAGCTCTGACGAAGAAATAGAGACCCCGCTGCTTGAACCAGAACGAGAGCGCAGGCGGCAATCAACCAGATTTTCGCGCGCCAAGACATGACACAGCCGTGCCGTCATTCTAGACACTGGCTGTCACCGCGGCACGTTACCTGCGTAATCGTGAAGTGTAGAGAATCTGTGCTCTCTCCGCTTGGGGCAAGGGCCGCCTTCGGCAACTTTCGCTTGCTCTCGGCAAACGACTGCCAATAATATCCTTGTCAGCATAAGCCCTGGTTGAGCCGTACCCCATTGTCAGTGCGAGCCTTGCGACATCGATTTCTGTGGAGATTGCGTGCCCCCGCCGATCCCGGTGAGGTGCGTCGCACTGAACGTTGGCTCGCTACGGCACGCGTGGGCCTGGCTGTATCGGCGCTGGTCGCGATCTGGATGGATCCGGTAGAAATCCGGTATTCGGTCTGGGCCTACGGGTTGCTCTTTGTTTATATCCTTCAAGGTGTAGCGGTAATCATTTTGCTGCGGCGCCGTGAGCGTTCCACGCCCGCTTTCAGATCTGTAGTCCATGCCGCCGATGTGCTTTGGCCCGCCTTGATGTCGGTGTTTGCCACGGGCCTGGCCAATCCCTTCTTCTTATTCTTTGTGTTCGTCCTGGCCGCCGCAGCTTACCGGTGGGGGCTTTGGGAAACTGTGGGCACGGCTGCGTCCGCCGTGACGTTGCTCTGGATAGACAGCATGGCGTTTCATCTCGGGTTTTTCGACTGGCTGGATGGCCTCCTGCTGCGGCATAATCTTCCGCCCTTGCGGGCGGTGGCCACAGATTTTGAGCCCAAACGTCTCTTTATGTTGTCCATCTCGCTGGTGGTGATGGGCCTGCTTTTGGGGTATCTGGCCGAACAGCAAAAGCAGCTTCGGGCGGAAAAAGCCGTAATTGCTCGAGTCCTCGGAAAAGCCCGAGTGGAGGCGGGACTTACCGGCACATTACAAGACATTGTTGGCGAGATGCTGCGATTGTATGGCGCTAAACGCGGCCTCGTGGTTTCGCAGGAGGCCAACAGCAAGCGGGTTTTTGTAGGCGATGTGCGATCGGGGAACCCTGGAGGGCATGGCTTCCACTGGCTTGACCCGCTCCCGTCCGATCATGACACGTATCTTTTCAGCAGTCCCGTCGAATCCTGCTTTGTGTGGCGCATGGGCAAGGATGGCCGCGGGAAGATGGAGCTGGCGGGCATCGACGCGGAAGGCCGAAAGGTATCAAACGCCCCGGCAACTTCTTTCGACCGGTTGGCACAGCAGCATGAATTCAGCAGCCTGCTGATGGTCTCTTTTATATTCGGACGCGAATGGTGGGGCCGCATTTTTTTGCTCGACCCGTCTTTGGCGGGAGAGATCGACGAAGAGCTGCGTTTTCTCCAGGAATTGGTGCGGCAGATTGGCCCAGCGGTGTATAACGTTTATCTTTTGCGGCGGTTGCGGCTTCGCGCCGGAGCTGTAGAACGCGCGCGCTTCGCCCGCGAGCTGCACGATGGCGCGGTACAGTCGCTGATTGCCGTCGAAATGCAGGTGGACGTGCTGCGAAGGCAGCCCGGAAACTCGGACTCGATGAGCCAGGAACTGAGGCGAATCCAGGGACTGCTACGCGAGGAAGTGCTCAAACTGCGTGAACTGATGCAGCAAATGAAATCTCTGGACGTTGATTCGCGAAGGTTGCTGGGTTTCCTGACGGATGTAGTCGAACGTTTTCAGAGAGAGACGGGAATCGCCGCGCGCTTCTATTCGGACCTGGAGGAGTTCGAGATACCGCAACCGGTTTGCCGGGAGCTGGCCCGAATCGTACAGGAGGGGCTGGTCAATGTCCGCAAGCACAGCGGAGCCCACCAAGTGCTGGTACGATTGAGTGCGCAGAATGGTTTGTGGAAACTGACCATCGAAGATGATGGCTGCGGGTTTCCCTTCGCCGGCCGTTTTTCCCACGTCGAGGAAGACAGTCAGGGAAGAGGACCTTTGGTGATTAAGGAGCGGGTCCGTTTGATTGCAGGCGAACTCACGATAGAATCCATTCCGGGCCAGGGAGCGCGTTTGGAGATCAGCATTCCGCAGGAACAGAAGGCCGCGCATGGATAGCCGCAGAGCACAGCCAGTACGCATTGTCATTGCCGACGATCACCCGATTTTTCGCGACGGCCTGCGCCGCCTGCTGGAGTCGGAACAAGACCTGAAGGTGATCGGCGAAGCCTGTGACGGTTCGGAAGCGGTAAAACTGGCTCGGCAGCTCAAACCGGATATTTTGCTGCTGGATCTGGCTATGCCTCGCCAGCCCGGACTGGAAGCATTGCGTGAGCTGAGCTCTGGGCCGCCCTCGAATTCGGTTCGCGTGATCCTGCTTACTGCCGCCGCAGAAAAACGCCAGATCGTCGAGGCGCTACAACTCGGCGCGCGCGGGGTGGTACTGAAAGATTCGGCCACTCAGCTTTTGCTGAAGGCGATTCATACCGTGATGTCCGGAGAATACTGGGTGGGGCGGGAGAGTGTTTCCAACCTGGTGCAATATCTGCGGACACTCGTCCAATCCTCCGGAGAAGACGCTCGGCAAAAGAAATTCGGCCTTACGCCGCGTGAACTGGAAATTGTCTCGACGGTCGTAGCCGGTTATTCCAACAAAGAAATCGCCGAGTATTTTAAGATCAGCGAAGACACGGTCAAACATCATCTTTCTAATATCTTCGACAAGCTGGGAGTTTCCACACGCCTGGAGTTGGCGCTATTTGCGGTGAACCAATCCTTGCCCCTGAAGACCATCGCCTAAAATGAGTCCATTAAACTTGGAATACCCTCATTGCACAGGACTTAGGGCATAGCACTTTAGTGCCATATCTACCACGCCGGTGCTATTGGCAGCCCTTACCCATAAGGCTTAATCTTTACTCAGAATCCAAGAACTTTGAGGATTTCTCCACGGCCCACCCTCAACCGTAGGGGCTTTTCTCAAGGTGTCCTTAGGGTAATCGGGAGGAGAAGGAGGGTACCCGTGGCAGGCTTGCTACACAAACTTTGGTTTGACGAACAGGGCCAGGACATCGCTGAGTACGCGGTCATGTTGGCCGTGATTCTGGTTATTGTCGTGGGCACAACGTATTTTCTGAAGTGGGCAGCGCGATCCAATAGCTCCAAGTTTAAAGCGTTCGCCGTAGTCTAGTTTCTCACCAAGGCAGCCTTGCGAAGCAGCCGGAGGGTTGGTGTGTGTTCTCACCCGCAGGCTGGCTGCCGCGTCCGGAAAGCACTCCTGCCAAGAAAACTCCCATTAGGCTATCTGGAAGATGATGTGTACGACGGCGGTCCAATCCGTGGGCTGGCCGTCGCGCAACGCCGGCTTGAAGTGGATTTGCTCCGCCGCACGCACCGCGGACTCATCCAGGCCGTGCCCTAATCCCTGAACCACGCGGACAATTCTCAACTTTCCCGTAGACTCAAAAACAACTTCCAAAAGCACTTCGCCCTCGATCCGCAGATTCTTGGCTTCGGCGGTGTATAGCGGAGCCGGCTTGAACACGATCTCGGCGGGAACCAGCTTGGATGTCGGGCCGTCGATAGGTTTCGTCACTGAGGCTGCGGTCATGGCTTCCGCGGAAGTAAAGCCGCTCGTGCGCACGGTTCCACGAGAAGTATTGACTCGCCCGCTGCCGTCGCCGATGGCGACATCATTGCCGAAGCCTGCGCTGGCGACGACGCCGCGAACACCCTGGCCTCCATGCGTTCCGTTACCCTGACCTTCGCCAGTCGGCAACGAGAAGGATCCGAGAGAAGCAATGGTGACCGGTTTGCCGTTATTGGCTTTGGCGGTCATGCCGTTCGGATCGCCAAAGCCGCCGGTCTGCACTTGCTGCGGCGGGCGCGCAATCGTTGGAGGATCGGAATTGCCCGTGGAGAAAACGTTGGTTTTTACCAGCTGACGCGGAATCGCGGGAACTGTAGGCGGAAGATCGAGTGGCCGATTGGTTGCCACCTCGACTTTAGGTGTTGGAACTGACGGCTGCACGATCTTTGGTTTCTCAGCGGCGGGAACATGCAAAACCGGAGCAGGAGATTCAGCGGCCTGAAAAGCCGGAATGTAACGGGCCGGAGCGGGCGTCTGGTCCACTGGAACCGGGGTCTCAACCAGATGCACAAAATGGTAGTCGTGAACAGGCGGCGCCAGGAATTCAGGATGCAACACTCCGATCCAGGCGAATGCGACTAAAGCCACGCTCTCCGCAGCCATGCAGAAGACGAATTTTCCATAGGGAGGCCGCCGCCGGGGCAGCATCGAAAAGAGGCCAGGCTCAGAGATTGTCCACATGGGATACCTGCTCAGATGTCTTACGGTCATCGTACGCTGCCACATCCCGAAAGAATTGCTGCAAGAAATCCACTCTCCCCACGCTGCGGGAATGCGTTGAAAGAAATACTCTCGAAGGGAAGAAGCAAGCATAAGGCCACTTCCGAGGCAAACCGGCAAAAGTAAGAGGCTGTCTTCACAGCAACTTAGGTCTTTCGGCCAGTATGCGGAGGAAAGGCAAGGTTGGAAAGGAAAAAATTTGCACAGCGAAGGTGCAGGAATTCAGCTTCTAACGGCCTCGCAGCCTGCCATCAGCAGCGCACAACCTTTGGGCTTTGGATGCCTCGCGTGGCATTCCTCGTATCCACCACCAGCTGAGATTCCCGCACAATTCGCTGGTAGTCATAGTTGGAGTGGTCGGTGACAATCAACACACAGTCGTACTGCCCTAGATTATCCAGCGCCGCGCATTTCATTTGCAGGTCGTATTTGCGGCCCTTTCCGACGGCAGGGAAGTAGGGATCGTTGTAGCTCACAACGGCGCCCTGTTGCTGAAGCAACTCGATGATGGTGAGCGAAGGAGATTCGCGGAGATCGTCGATGTCTTTCTTGTAGGCCAACCCGAGAACAAGCACCTTGGCGCCATTGAGCGCCTTGTGGTGTTGATTGAGAGCCTTGACCACCGAGTCGAGCACGTGGTACGGCATGCTGACGTTGATCTCACCGGCCAGCTCGATAAACCGGGTGCGAAAATCCCATTCCTTGGCCTTCCAGGACAGATAGAAAGGATCGACCGGAATACAGTGTCCACCAAGGCCGGGGCCCGGATAAAAAGGCTGGAAACCGAAAGGTTTGGTCGAGGCGGCTTCAATCACCTCCCAAATATCGATGCCCATGCGGAGCGAAAGCAGTTTGAGTTCATTGACCAGCGCGATGTTCACGCAACGGTAAATATTTTCGAGCAGCTTGGTCATTTCTGCTGCCGCCGGAGAAGAGACGCGCACGGTGCGCGTGAAGATAGCTCCGTATAAGGAAGCGGCGAGCTCGGAAGCTTGAGCGTCCAAGCCGCCCACCACTTTCGGAATATCACGGCGTGCCACCGTCTGGTTGCCCGGATCTTCGCGCTCCGGAGAGAATGCGACATAGAATTCCCGCCCGTTCGATTCGCCGCCACGCGCGGCTTCCAGTCCCTGCCGGTTCCCTTTTTCGAGGATCGGAATCATCACCTCTTCGGTTGTTCCGGGATAGGTCGTGCTCTCAAGCACAACGAGTTGTCCGGCGCGAAGGTGTGGAGCAATGGCAGTGGCTGTGTTCGTTATGTAACTCAGGTCTGGTTCGTGATATTCGTTCAGCGGAGTAGGCACGCAAATGATGATCGCGTCCATCTCAGACAGGCGGGAATAATCCGAGGTCGCGGCAAACCCCTGCTTGCGGGCCTGTTGAATTTCCTGGGCAGGAATGCGAAAAATATACGAAGTCCCGTTCGTCAGCGCCGTTACTTTGCGTTCGTCAATATCAAAACCCGTGACCGGGAACTTCTGCTCAACATAAAGCAGAGCCAAAGGCAGACCTACATAGCCCAGGCCGATAATGGCGACGCGTGCCTCACGTTGCCGGATTTTATGGTCCAGTTCAGAAAACAGCGTAGTTGTCACCGAAGAAGTAGTCATTTGGAAAAGTGCTAACTACAGGATTCTAGCATTCTGCAGTCTTGATCCAGGCCAGCTCTTTCATAGTCTTCCAGAATGTCTTTTTACCGCGAAGGTGATTTCAGATAATCTCGCTTACTTCCGTAACCTGAAATATCTCGATGAAAACCGGAATGCAGAACAGCCTGAAACTCAAGAGGTGGGTGGGTCTAGTTGTTAGCGTATTCCTGCTGGTTTTTGCGGCAGTCAATTCAGCCAGGTGGCTGGTAGTCGACGACCGCCAGAAGGCTGATGTCATTGTTGTGCTCGCAGGAGAAACGGATGTTCGCCCCGCGCTCGGGCTGGAGTTGCTGCGTGGAGGTTATGGCAGCCGGTTGGTTCTTGACGTGCCGGCCGGAGGCAAAATCTACCGATGGACCCAAGTTGACCTCGCTCAGAACTATATCCAAACTCTGCCCGAGTCGAAGTTGATCTCGATTTGTCCGATCCGAGGACTTTCCACCAAGGACGAAGCAGTGGAGGCAGGCAAGTGTATCGATGGGACCGGCGGTCGCAAGGTGCTTATAGTCACGTCGGACTATCACACGCGGCGGGCTCTGAGTATTTTTCGTACGCTCGTTACCGGTCACGAATTTTGCGTTGCTGCAGCCCACGAACCGGAAGAGTTTGGTCGGAAGTGGTGGCGGCACCGGGAATGGGCCAAGACCAATTTCTACGAATGGCTAAGGCTGAGCTGGTGGGAATTGATCGATCGCTGGCGGTAAGGCTCACAGCATGAGCACCTTGGGTGTGACCATGATGAGTAATTGACGGCCCATTCTGAGCGAAGCTAGCATGACACTGGACATCCATTCTATGAGGACCTCGAGACTGCGCTCGGCGTTTTGCTGGATCACAATGGCAACCTTGCCAGTGTCGGTTTGGGCAGCGGACACGGACTCCGCCATGCTTTACACCAAGGGAGCAACTTGGCTGAACGGCGGATCAGTTCCGAAATCTTCGGCAATTTTCCCCGGAGATCTCGTACAGACTCATTCGGACTCGATGGCCAACATCAATGCCACCGGCTCGAGTGTTGTGATCCTGGCGGATTCACTGGTCAAATTCGAAGGCCAGGACGTGGCGCTCGAACATGGCAGCGTTACCATCGCTACTTCGCGCGGTTTGAGCACGAAAGTCGGCGAGGTCACCGTAACTCCGGCGTCGGACCGCTGGACAGAATTTCAGGTCACGGATATAAACGGCACGGTGCAGATTGTGGCGCAAAAGGGCGACGTGAGCGTCAGCGATCAGTCAGGGACGACAACCGTACCTCAGGGACAGCAAACCACTCGCGGCGAATCTTCCCAACATAAACGCAGAAAGGGCGCTGGCGCTCCCGTAGCCGCAGGCGGAAGCATTCTGGACTCGCCAACCGCGATCTGGGTCGGCGCAGGCGTGATTGGCGGCCTGGCTACCTGGGCCATCATTCAAAGTGACAATCCTGCCAGCCCCAGCGCGCCATAGTGAAAGTTTCTCGCATCTCCGCAACTCTAAGTTTACTATTGCAGGAGTTTTTCTTCTTCTGCTGAATTTACCGGAAGCCATTCGTGGCGCACGATCCTCCGCCGTGACATCCGGCGGCGAGGCGGGGTAAAACGGGCATCGAGAGCCGCAACTGTGCACAGCACATAGAACAGCGCAGCGTTGGCGGGAATCTCCAGATTGAAATCCACGAAGCTGTGGACCAGAATTCCGATTATGCCCAACAGGGCCGCCAGGGCCACAGTTCCATTTACATTTTCCGGCCATTGAGCCAACTTCTTTAGCGCCTGGCGGAACATGGCGACCAAAAACCAAAGCATGGCGGCAAATCCGAAGACTCCCATTTCGACGAGCAATTGAATGTAGTCATCGTGGGCCTGGTTGATGAAGAAGTTCGTGTAAAACGTCCGGAATTGCGGATACACCTCAGGAAACGTGCCCAGGCCCCAACCGAGCACTGGCTTGTGGAGGAACATGCGAAGGCCGTCTCGGTTAATGGCCATGCGCAGGCCGCCGGAAAGCTCGCTGCGGGTTTCCGAATGAATGCTGGCCATGCGCTTCGTCAGTTCGCCGCCACCGAGCCAGGCGAGCAATCCGATGGTGATGGTTAAAAAAATACCGAAGGCGATGGCTGCTTTGCGCCCCTTTTCCTTGCTGGCAAGCAGAGCTATGAGAACTGCCATTTGCACGGCGAACGCCAGCATTCCGCCCCGTGATCCGGAAAGAAAAATGGTGCCTGCTATCACCGCAGCGGCGACAGCGGCCATCATTCTCCTGGGGCCTTGAGCGAAGCGGCTCAAGGCGAAAACCAGGGGGATGGGCAGCAACATTTCCATCAAACCGGCGTAGTGGTTGTGGTTCACGTAGGGACCGTAAATCCAGCCGCCGGAACGCGGAGTGCGAATGCCGTACAAGCGCGTGGGAGACCCCATGCCCTGGATCAGAGCAAACAGGGCCACGCCGAATCCGTAGGCAGAAAACATCCACGTCAATTTCTTGACCTGTGAAGTTCGCCGCACGACCTGGACCGCGAGAAAGCAGAGCAAGCCGTAGGCGCAATAGAGGAGCGCCCATGAATACGTAGCGTAGGGGTAAGCGGTGTGTCCGCTTGCTAATTGAGTCGCGATGAGCCCAGCAAAAGCCAGCATGGGCGCAAACAGCGGACTGCCGGAAATCGCTATTTCGCCGGACTGAATCTGCCGAATGCACCAGAGCAAAAAGAGAATGGCCGCGCCGGCCTCGAGAATGAAGATCGACCAGGGTTCCACGGAGCCAAACGCGAGTGGTCCAAAGAGAAGAAGACCGAATAGTCCGAAGAACACCACAGAATCCAGCCGGGAAGGGGCTGAAAGCTGCGATACAGCGGCCTGGCCGGTCGGCGGATTAAGAACCGCAGATGTCATGCTTTCGTGTTTCTCCGCCCCGATTACTCGCTATCAGCTTGCGTCAGGCGAACCCCATCAATCCACAGCTTGCCACGCATCGGGCTTCCCGGCGGGACACGTTGAATATGCAGCATCAGCAGCTTTGTGTCAGTGCCGGTGGAAAAGCTGCCGTCGACTTCTTTCCAAAAGTCCGCATCTTTCAGCTCATCGCTCTGGAAATATGTAGTTCCGCTGTAGAAGTCCTGAATGGCGAAGCGCGGTCCGCCAGCTCCCTGAATGTCCTCCGCCTGAAAATTTGCAGAGAAGTCATAGCTTGTATTTGGCTGCACCGGGATGAGCTGACGGAGACCAAGATCTTCAAGTCCGCGGCTGTCGAGAGTGACCAGCAACGAGCGGTGCCCGGAATGCGATCGTGTCGAGTCCAGGGCCAGCGAGACCTCACGGGATTGTTGATACAACCAATCGAATCCACCGTTGAGAACGGTCAGGCTGAAATCGCCGTTCACCACCAGATTTTGCGGCGAGGGCTGGTAAGCCTGAAGCCCGCTCAAAGCCGCAGCCTGCTGCCATACCAACCGTGCCTGGTCGACTTCGTGCTGGCCGATCAGATAACGGAGATAGTCGAAGGTATGAGACATCCCGACCGGCTGGTTTAGCTGTACCATGCGCATCCAGACTTTGGCAGCGGCGCCGCTTTCATTGCGCGAAATCAGAAAATCCAGGAACGCTGAGTAAACTTCGGCATTGGCCGGTATCACATCCTCTAGAAGGAAATCGGCATCCGGCTTAATCCGCCAGCACAGGCGCAGGGCCGCCGGAGGCAAATACGGATCGTTTTGCAAAACTACCCGAAATTCACGCAACGCATGGTCGAAGTCTCCCTGGACCAGAAAGAGATTGGCCGCCTCCCACGCAAGTTCCGGTGTAGTGGGATCGACTTCAATGGCGCGCTGCAAGGCAATCGCCTGTTCTTGCGTGTTCCCGAGCAATTGATAAGCACTCGAAAGATCGAACCAGTAGCGGGCTTGATTGGGGTTCAACGCAGTCGCGGTGCGATAAGCATCGATTGCCAGATCTGGGGACTGCTGAACCAGGAACCGGTATCGCCCCAGCCGATAGTGATATTCGGCATTACCGGGCTGCAATCGAACGGCTCTCTGCAGGCTGGCCAGGTCAGGCTTTGCGGAAAAGTAAGCAGCGAGGAAAACCACAGCGCTGAACGAGCAATAAGCGGTCATAGGAACCGCCACCGCGCTCAACAGGAGGATCTTCCTGGCGGGGCTCCCTAGCGCAATTCGCATGCTCTTACCTCAGGCGTTGCCTGATGCGGCCTTGGCCACCGGTTCTTTGGCATCAGCTAACTCGTCTTCCTGATAGTAGTGCTGCCCGTATTTGCCCTGGTATTCGTAGTAATAGTAATAATCGGGAGAATTGAGGTTGACGGCGTTGAGCAGTACGCCCGCGATTCTGGCGTTGACCTGCATGAGAATCTCGCGCGAGCGCCGCAAGGCTTGCTTCGTGGTCTGTCCCGAGCGAATCACGAGAACCACCGCATCGGCGCGAGTAGACATGACCACGGCATCTGTGACCGAAAGCGTCGGCGGAGTATCGATCACAATATGATCATATTGCTCGCGTAACTCAGCAACGACGTCCCGCATATTGGAAGATGCCAGGAGTTCCGCTGGATTCGGCGGTGGCGGCCCGGCTGGCAGCACAAAAAGAGTGGGCAGCAGGGTGGAACGAATCGTGGCCTGCTGCAGCGTCGCGTTGCCGGTCAGAACGTTGCTGAGCCCAGTCTTGGGGCCGATGCTAAGGGCCTTGTGAATGCTGGGCCGGCGCAAGTCGGCATCAATGAGCAAAACGCGAGTGCCCTTTTGCGCCAGCACAATGGCCGTGTTGATGCTGGTTGTGGTCTTGCCTTCCTGTGGCAGCGCGCTGGTGATGAGGATCACTTTGGGCGGCGCGCCCAGCGAGGTCAGCAAAAGGGAAGTACGCAACGCGCGGTACGATTCCGCCATCTGCGACTGCGGGCGCGACTGGGTCACTAGCTCCACGATTTCTTTCGTCGGGGCCAGAGATAATTGCGGCCGCCCTCCGGACTCTGACGAGTTTTTTGAGCCGAGCGGGATGATGCCAAGGGGCGACAGGCCGGAGATCGTCTGCGCTTGCTCCGGCGTTCGCACCGTGTTGTCCATTCCTTCGAGCAGGAAAGCTAATCCGATTCCGGTTGTGAGCCCCAGCGCCAGCGCAAAAGTGAGGTTCCGCGGAACATTCGGCTCCGAGGGCGCCGCCGGAACGCGGGCCACATCCACGCTCCGAATATTGTTAGAGCGCAGCCCGGCAGTGACGCCGGCTTCTTTCAGCTTCTCGAGCAGGCCTTCGTAAAGCGTGCGATTCGTTTCCACATCGCGCTTCAGCAGGCTGTATTCAATGGCACTCTCGTTGAGTTGGTTGGCCTCCTGCTTTTGCTTGTCCATGGCGGCATGCAGCATATTTTCGCGCTGCAGGGCGGTCAGGTATTCGCCGCGCACCCGCGCGACCACCTTTTTCATTTCCGCCTGAATTTGTACTTCCACCTCTTTCAACTGACTATCCAACTGGGCGACCTTGGGGTAGGAGGGGCCAAATTGGGTGCTGAACTGGGCCACTTGAATTTTGAGATCGGCCTGCTGCTCACGAAGTTTCTCCATCAACGACGAAGAAGAAATATTGCCGCCTTCACCTCCCGCGCTAATGGCAGCAGCGGTGGCGGTTTCCTTGTCCCCCGATTGCACCAGGTTGTAGACCGATTCCTTCTCCATGCGCTCAGACTCAGCCGCGGTGAGTTCTTTGTTCAGCTCGTCCAGCTTGGAAGTAATGATGTTCTGCTTTTCGTCGATTCCAAGAATTTCGTGTTCCTTCTGGTAGCGAACCAGCTTTTCCTGCGAGGTTTCAACCTTCATCTGCAGGTCGACCAGCTGCTTAGAGAGCCAATCCGAAGCCTGCATGGTGGATTCGAACCTGGTCTTAAAGTTCTGCTCGATGTAGGTATTAATCAACGTGTTCACCACGCGCGCTGCGAGATCGCGATCGATGCTGCGGAAGTGGATTTCGATGATTCGCGTATTGGGGACAAGCGAGACGCCGAGGTTTCCTTTGAAGGTGCCTAGCAGGGCACTGGTCTTCTCGGAGTCCGGCTGAAGCGCGTCGGTGGTAAGCGCCAGTGAGGCGGTAGAGGCTTCTCCGCTGCCTCCGAACTCGGGGCGCTTGTCGAGATTCAGTTGCTTGATGACCTGCAAGGCCAGAAGATCGCTGCGCAGAATTCTGGCTTCGGTGTCGAGGTCTGCCGGGTCGTAGTAATCTTCGCCTCCGCCTCCCGGGTCTTTCAAATTCAGAAAGGTTGGATCTGGTTTGTTGATGGCGATGGTACCCGCTGCGTCATAAATCGGCGTTTTGCGCAGCGTCGCGATGGTGACGACGCCAAAGATGATGGCGACAGTGCTCAAGACCGTCCACCTGCGCTTGATAAGGACGCGGAGATACTCGCGTAAGACCGAGTCCTGCGTGGGGAGGGTTGAAAGATAAGCGCTGTGCTGACGGCCAATTTCCAGCGGGGGTTGCACCTCGCACAAGCCTTGACCAATGGCCGGAATCAGCGGACCGGAACCCATGCCTGCTCCTCAAACTGGCTTGCGGCCACGGACACACAACCGTGAACTCATGGGTGTGCGCAAATTCCGTTGGCTTCGTTGCGGAACGACTGATTCTACAATGCAGCAGCAGCGCCCCATCTTGACCACAGTGGTTCCTCATGATGAGTTCTTCGCAAGCTGTGCAAAGCTCCGTTCTCTTCTTCGCTATAATCCGCTCACGACAAGGCCACACATGATGAATTGGTCGGAGCAGGTGGTTCTGGTCACCGGCGGCACCGGTTCGTTCGGAAAGAAGTTCGTCGAGTTGATGCTCCGCGAGTACCACCCTCTCAAAATCATCATCTTCAGCCGCGACGAACTTAAGCAGCATGACATGCGCACAGCGGGTTTTGACCACCCCAGCCTGCGCTACTTCATTGGTGACGTGCGCGACGCGCAGCGGTTGGACCGCGCGCTGACCGGAGTCACAGTAGTGGTGCACGCGGCGGCGCTCAAGCAGGTGCCGGCCTGCGAGTACAACCCTTTTGAGGCCATTCAGACCAACATCATGGGCGGCCGCAATGTGATTGACGCGGCCATCAATCGTGGCGTGCCCCGGGTTCTCGCGCTCAGCACCGACAAGGCGGTCAATCCCATCAATCTTTATGGCGCGACCAAACTTTGCGCCGAGAAAATGTTTGTGCAGGCCAACGCCTATGCGGGAGCGCAGGACACGCGCTTCAGTTGCGCGCGCTATGGCAATGTCGTCGCCAGCCGGGGAAGCGTGATTCCGGTTTTCCTGGAGCAGCGTCGCCGTGGCCGCATCACCATTACCGATCCCCGCATGACCCGCTTCTGGCTGACGCTCGAACAGGGCGTGCGTTTCGTCGTGGATTGCATCGAGCGCATGCATGGCGGCGAAATTTTTGTGCCCAAGATCCCAAGCATGAGCCTGGTGGAAATGGCAAGGGCCATCGCTCCCGGTTGTGAAGTGGAATACGTTGGCATTCGCCCCGGAGAGAAGCTTCACGAAGTGTTGGTTTCGGAAGACGAAGCGCGGCACACGGTGGAACTGGATGACATGTACGTCATTCGTCCCGCACACTCCTGGTGGAACAATCGGAATTGGAATGATGCGCGCCCGCTTCCCGACGGATTTCGCTACACCAGCGACTCCAACTCGCGCTGGCTCACCGCGGGCGAACTCCGGGAGTTGATCGAAGCGGGATCTCCTGTCCAGGAAAAGCTCCACGTGTTGGAGGCGCGCGCCTCCGCTTGAGGAGTTTTATGGCAGTAACTTCCCCAAGCCGGGAAATGCTGGCAATCGAGGGCGGTGTCCCTGCGCGCAGCAGGCTTCTTCCCTATGGGCGCCAGACGGTTACCGAAGACGACATCGCCGCCGTGGTTGAGACGCTGCGTTCTGATTGGCTGACTACCGGCCCCAGGATAGCTGAATTCGAGGAGCGATTTGCTGCCGAGGTAGGAGCGAAATATGCGGTCAGCTTTAGTTCCGGCACAGCGGGCTTGCATGCGGCTGCTTTTTCCGCAGGCTTGGGATCCGGTGATGAGGCTATCACTTCACCGCTTACTTTCGTCGCGACAGCGAATTGTGTCCTCTATCAAAACGCCACTCCCGTATTCGCCGATGTGACGCCGGACACGCTGAATCTTGATCCCGAGCGGGTTGCTTCGAAAATCACCCCGCGCACTCGCGCGATTCTTCCCGTTGATTTTGCCGGCCATCCCGCGGAACTTGAGCCGCTCCATGAATTGGCCGAACGTCGTGGATCGATCGTGATTGAAGACGCCTGCCATGCGCTTGGAGCAGAAGATCATAGACAGAGAGTGGGAAGCCGCGCGCACATGACCGTTTTCAGTTTTCATCCGGTGAAACATCTGACTACCGGCGAAGGCGGAATGGTGACGACCGATGAGGCCGGTTTTGCGGAGACTCTGCGGCGTTTCCGAAACCACGGGATCAGCAGCGAAGCGCGGCAGCGCCAGTCTGCGGGGCAATGGCACTACGAAATGACGCTGCTGGGCTTCAATTATCGGCTGACTGATATTGCGTGCGCCCTGGGCACTTCGCAACTCACAAGGCTGGATACCAATCTGGCGCGGCGTCGGCAGATTGCAGAGCGGTACAGCAATGCGTTTCAAGATCTCGCCGGCCTGGAGTTGCCCGCGGTGCGGCCCGGCGTCAGTCCGGCATGGCATCTTTATCCCGTTCGATTGAACCTGTCGAGATTGTCCGCCGGACGCGAACGAATTTTTCGCGCACTGCGCGCGGAGAACATCGGAGTGAATGTGCACTACATCCCCGTGCATCTCCAGCCGTACTATCGCGACCGCTTTGGAGATCAGGGCGGGAAATGCCCGGTTGCCGAGGCCGCCTACGAGCGGCTGATTAGTCTTCCTATGTTTCACGGGATGAATGATGAAGATGTCGCAGATGTAATCTCGGCGACGAGAAAAGTTCTGACTCACTTCTCCAAGTAAGACTTCGGATGATGGCGATGACGCAGGCCGCAGTCAATACGGTGGCAATCGTCCAGGCTCGCATGGGCAGCACCCGTTTGCCGGGTAAAGTGCTCATGGACCTGGCCGGACAAACGGTGCTGGCTCGTGTCCTGCGCCGGCTTGGCCGGGCGCGCCGGATTGATGCAATAGTCGTCGCGACGACAACCGCCGGTGCCGACGAGGCAATCGTCCCCGAATGTTCCCGGCTCGGTGTTCCATGTTTTCGAGGCTCCGAAGAGGATGTCCTGGATCGTTACTATCAGGCGGCGTCGAACTCGGCCGCCACGGCGGTCGTGCGCATCACCGCCGATTGTCCTCTCGTTGAACCCGCCATTGTCGACCAGACTATCCAGACATTTCTTGAACGCCACGCTGAATATGCGAGCAACTCCTTGCCGCGTACTTATCCCCGCGGACTGGATGTGGAGGTATTCACTGCATCTGCCCTGGAACAAGCTCAGCGCGAGGCTGCATTGCATCATCAGCGGGAGCACGTCACGCCATATTTTTATGAGCATCCGGAGTTGTTTCGGCTGGCTTCGCATCGCGGCTTGCAAGACTACAGCGCTTTCCGCTGGACCGTGGACACGGCGGAAGATCTGCAGATGATTCGCGCC
>Ga0335073_10005947_pt1 | contig 17142 bp, 16 predicted proteins | sample Lox_Sample_22_FD_207093 | JGI IMG/M metagenome (GOLD analysis project Ga0335073, IMG submission 207093) | Soil microbial communities from Loxahatchee National Wildlife Refuge, Florida, United States - Lox_Sample_2.2 | ecosystem: Environmental > Terrestrial > Soil > Wetlands | place: USA...
GACCGGCGCGCGATCACGCCCAGCGACGTGCTTGCAAATGTCACACGGAATTTCTCGCGGCAGGACGAAAAGGAGAGCGCCGTTTCGATGCTGGAGCGGGCTGTGAATGTTCGACGCGGCACGATCCATTCCGTGCAGTCGTCCCTACAGCCCATGGAAGCCAGGGCCGCGGCCCAGGAACAGGTGACGAGCTTGCCGGAGCGCCTTGATCGGCGCCGGATCAGGCGAGCCTTGGAAAGCCGATTGCCGGGCCTGGCCGAGCGGCTACGGCGTCATGGTGAGTCCATCGCCCGACTCGCCCATGCGGGGGTTGCGGTTGCCGAGCGATTGGCCGCCATCGCCCGGTCAAAGCGGGCGGAGCGGCAAAACGAACGGGACTACTGGCAGGATATGGCAGAGCGTGCCTCAAAGACATCGGAGCAAGCGCAGTCGCAAACCCAAACGCGACGATCAGCCCGGCGTCGGTAGGTCAGTCAAAGAAGTACCGCATATCAGAGTGGCTGGCGGGGAGGAATTCGCAATTTGGACGCGTTTGTTTGGAGCTTTACACCGATTGTCCCTTTCAAAGACCGGGTGGATTCCGGCGGGAACCACCGAGGTCACCTTACCGCCGCTAGGGTGATAGGGTGGTGTCACCGGCGCGGCGAACGCGCGTCTGTACGCTGTTACCCTTGCTGGGACTGATCGTCATCCACAGATTTCCGGCCCTGGCACCCCTTACCGGTCAGCACGAATCCATTTGGTTGATCATGCGTCGGATCTGGCGGGCCGGAGCCGTTGTCGGGTTGCAGGGTGTTGGCTTAGCGGTCCTGCGCGCCGAATAGTCTTACACCGGCGTGGCGGCCCGGAAATCGCAGCAGCCTCGCCCGTCGGGAGGGCACCACTGCAGGCGGCTCGACCACGCCTTGGCTCGCGGGCGTCAGGGCAGCAAGCATGCCTGACATCGCCACCGTCACCAACGCAGAGACGAACTGGCCGCAGCCGAGCCGTAAGCGACGCGAGGCCGACACCTAGCGAAGCGCGGCCGGGTTGTGCATGAATTCCAGCATGATTGACACGGTCGCGAGCGCCAGCGCTGAGGGAGAGCGATGAGCTTCGCGGCACGTTGTCGGCGGATACCGGGCTGTACCTGCTATGCTGCCAGTGCTGTGACGATCAGTTCGGGTGGCGGTTTCCAATTCCACGGCAGCAGGGTATGCAGCTGGTGAGCCTTGGTTCGCCCGGAGACAACGCGCTCCAGCACATCGGTGAGCCAGGCCAGCGGATCGATGCCGTTCAACTTCGCCGTCTGGATCAGCGTCATGGCGATCGACCAATGACGCGCTCCGCCGTCGCTGCCCGCGAACAACGAATTCTTTCGTGTCAGAGCGTGTGGCCTGATCGCCCGCTCAACCGTGTTCGAGTCCATCTCGATGCGGCCATCGTCGAGGAACGCGACCAGACCCGGCCAATGACGGATGGCATAGCGCATCGCCTTCGCCAGGTCCGAGGTCCCCGACACCCGGCCGATGTGTGCGTGCAGCCATTCATGCAGCGCCTCGACGATCGGTCTGCTGCGTTCCTGCCGCACACGTTGCCGATGCTCCGCGGGGTGGCCGCGGATCTCTGCCTCGATCGCGTAGAGCGCGGCGACGCGGGCGAGTACCTCGGCGGCAAGCGGCGATTTCGTCGACGCATAGTACTGGAAGAACTCGCGTCGCATGTGAGCCCAGCAAAACGCCAGGCGGATCGACTGATCGGCCCGTTCGCCGGCCAGGCGCTTGAAGCCGTTGTAGCCGTCGACCTGCAAACACCTTTGAAGCCGGACAGATGCTCGGCTGGATGCCGGCTCTTGCGGTCCTCACTATAGATATAGGCAACTGCCGGATGCGACGGACCGCGCCACGGGCGATCATCCACCGCATAGCACCACAGAAAGCCGGTTTTGGTTCGCCCGCGCCCGGGATCGAGCACCGGCAAACTCGTGTCGTCGGCAAACACCTTCGGCGACGACAGAATTGTCTTGAGCACCAGGTCATACAGCGGTGCCAGCCACCAGCAGGCCGTACCCACCCAATGGCTCAGAGTAGAGCGGTCCAATGTGATGCCCTGGCGTTGCAGCATCTGCTGCTGCCGATACAGCGGCAGCGAGTCACAGAACTTGCTGACCACAACATGGGCGACCAGCGCTTCGGTCGGCATGCCGCCATCAATCGGCCGCGCTGGTGCTTCGGCAACGACAATCGCCTCCTCACAGCTCCGGCAGGCGTAACGCGGCCGGCGTGTCACCCGGACCCGCAATTGCGCCGGCGCAATGTCGAGTTGCTCGGTGCTCACTTCGCCGATGCAATGCATCTTGCCGCCACAGCAGGGGCAGGCATCATGCGCAACATCGATCACCACCTCGTAGCGCGGCAAGTGCGACGGCAGCGCGCCGTGGTTGCGAGCCGGGCGCGTGATACGCGACCGCGTCCTGGTGTCCCCGGCCGGCTTGCTCGCGTCTTCCGACGCCGCATGTTCAGCTTCAGTCTGGGCCTGATCCTCGAGGACTAATTGCAGTTGCTCGGCCGTCAGCTGTTCAGACCGTTGTCCAAACTGATGACGCGTCAGGCGTTGGATCAACAGCCGCAGCTTGTCATTCTCGGCAGACAGCTCACGCAGCATCTGTTGCAGCGTGGCCAGATCGTTCGGCAATGCGTCAGGGTCGATCTGCACGCCGCAGTGATGAACGATGTCTCCGCGCCGGTGCCAGAACTTTTTTGCCGGTACCGAAATTTTTTGCCGGATTGGCTCGATTATCCTGCCAACTCCGGCCGCCGCCGCTCGACCGGCGCGCGCCATTCACAACCATCGAGCAAGGCAGCCAGTTGCGCCGAGGTCAGCGTGATCCGGCCGGACGTATCGGCTGACGGCCAGACGAACTGCCCGCGCTCCAGCCGCTTGGTCAACATGCACAATCCGATCCCGTCATGCCAGATCAATTTGATCAGCCCGGCGCGCCGACCGCGAAAAGCATAGACAGCACCGCTGAAGGGATCCTCGGCCAGGCCCTGCTGCACCAGCATCGCCAACCCCGACATGCCTTTGCGCATGTCGGTCACCCCGCAGGCCAGATAGATGCGAAGACCTGAGGTCAGAGAGATCATCGCTGCCTCAACACATCCAGAACGCGGCCAAGCGCAGCTCCATCCACCGCCGCATCGACACGGACGACGATGTTGCCCGGCAGGACGATCTCGATACGGCCGGCCGCGCGTGAAGCGTGCGGCGCAGACACAGCGGGCGATGACGCCCGCGCCAAAGGCGTGGTGAGTGCCACTTCCGCAAAGCGCGGCATTGCCCGGGACACGACTGGCGCTTGTAACCCAAGCAGTTCGTGACGCCACGTGTAGAGCTGCCCCGAACTGATCCCGTGCTTGCGCGCGACCTCCGTCGGCGTCAGCTCGGGGCCATAGCTCTCCGCCACGATCTCGCGCTTCTGCTCCGGCGTCCAACGCCGCCGGCGCTCGCTACGCGTGATGATCTCCATCCGCGGTGAGCGGGCGCTCTTACGACTGGTCGTATGAGCGCTCTCATCCAGTGCGGCGATCTCGGGGGGCGAAGCCATCCCCGTCTTGCATCATACTCACGCCCCGAGCCGCAATGTGCTGGCGCCGCCACGCTTACGCCGAGCCGGTGGCCTCCCCAGCATGAACGACAAGCGTGCCGAAGCTCGGGTCTTCCGCGGTGGGCCGACCCAGTCTGAGCTGAAACAGGAGCGTTCGACGCTCGTTGGCACGGAATGCAAACGAGCAGTAGTCCGCTCCGTTTGGGAGCGCGGCCGCCGATAATTGCAGTTGACCACCGGCCTTGCGACCGACCCACCCTGGAAGAAACGCACGGGATGAAAGAAGATATTCCCCACACTAGAGAAGGGGCACTGGCGAGCAAACGGCCGCCCAGCGACCGTGATTGGAGCACAGTCCTATCGCGCGACGAACTCTTGAGGGAAATTTGAAAACTCGTCCGGATAGCTTGCTGGCGCACTTCTCGACATAACGACTCACCCAGATCATGAGCAGGTTGGCGAAACCCAATTTGCTCCGACCTTTTCCAGATAGCTCTGGAAAACGCCGACATGGTTCATCGCGTCGTCGGACGAGTCGGGCCACAGATCGCGCGCGCAAAAGCGAATATCATAAGTAGGCTCCGTCGGTGCCTCCATGCCGTGGCCAGCCGCATCGGGGAAGGGATAGGAGGGTGAGATGCCCACTACGACACCGGTCTTGCCACGAATATAGGCCGGCGCACGGACATGCCCAGGCACGAATTCATTCTTGACGCGCACGATTTCGCCAACGGCGAAGCTTTGCGGCGCTGTCGGCAGACGCCCGGGTCCAATCGGTCCAGCCAGCGGGAAACTTCCTCCGGCCAGGGACTCGAGTTCCTCGCGCGTGACAATCCCTTTCTCCATCAGCAGCGTGGCGACGGCCGTCAGGTGGCGTTCGTAATAGGCCGCTGTTACATAGTGCCGTGGCGCCATGCGCTCGATGGCGTGGCGGAACTCGTCCATGTTGTAGATGTGGTTGCGCAGCGCGCAGGCCGACAACGCGCGCACCACCGGTTCCCAGGTCTCATTGTGGGGCTGGTCGGGGTAGTTCACCCGGCCGAACCCTTGCCGGCCGCCCAGATCGTGCAGGCTGTCCATCGTGTCAACCCTTCACATCATCGAGCCGCGAGGCACCGATCATCGAATCCTGTGTAACGATCGTCGCGAGCTTCTCTGCCGGCCAACTGACGGTCGCCGGCGGCTGCAGTGGCAGCACCATGTAGCGGGTGTCCGCCGTTGTATCCCAGACGCGGATCTCTGTGCTTGCCGGCAGATCGAGTCCCATTTCCCGCAGCACGGTCCGGGACTCGCGAACCACGCGGGCGTGATAGTCGAGATCCTTGTACCAGCCCGGGGCCGCACCGATGATCGTATAAGCGGTGCAAGAGCACAGCGTACGGACGATCACGTTGTGAATGTTCAGCGCATTCTCCAGCACCATCAAATGCCGGTGATGCTCTGGGAAGTCGAAGCCCATCTCCCGAGCTGCGGTCGTGCCGTCGGAGAGCATGCGGGCGCGGAACGCGGGATCGGTCCAGGCGCGGGCCACCATGCGAGCGCCGTTGGACGTAACCCAGGCGTCGTCTGCATGTTCCGTAAAGTCCTCAACGAAACTCTCAGTCAGCATGCCGCTCCGCCGCAGGACCATCTCGATCGCGGCGGTCCTTCGCGCGAGCGATGGAACGGATGATGTCGCATGATCGGTCATCTGGCTGGCTTCCTGCCGGCGTCAAATGCGGCGGTGCCGGCGGGCCCGCGATGTAGCGCCGCCAGCCTCCGAAAACGGAGATGTCCCTTGCGCCGCCGATTTCCTGCGCTTCGACAACGAAACCCTTTGGGTTGGTCCCGTCGGCCAGCCGCACCGCGCCGATGCCAAGCGGGGCGGGAATCCCGGCGACGAATGTCCCGAAACCCTCGGGAGGCATCGCCCAGACCTCGGTTTCAATCGGCAATCCGGAGCCGTCGGCAATACGCATCAGGCCCGGACGGTAAGGTGGTCCGCCGGGCAGCGCATACAGCCGGTAGTCGGATGTGGTGGGCACGGCGCGGAGAAAGCGGGCGTTGCGCGATGTCAACTCGTGATTCAAAGCCATACCGGAGAGATGCGCGCCGACCACGGCGAGTTCGATTTCGCCTGGTGCCGCGACGTTCACACCCTCGCCCGCAGCACGCACCGGAACATTGCTGGTTCCGATCGTGATGCCCGCCGCGGCATGCAGCCGGGCACCGAGCGCAGCAAGGAGGCCATCGTGACCACGCGGCGCGATCAGGGTAATGCCGGACGGAAACCCATCGGCACGAAAGCATCCGGGCACTGCCAGCGCGCAAAGACCTGGCAGATTCACAAAGTTCGTATGCGTGCCCAATTCACTGTTCGGGCCGATCGGATCGGCCTGCACCTCGGCGACGAGGCAAGGCCGCGGATAAGTCGGCACGATCAGCACGTCGATGCCAGTCCAGATCTGTTCCGCCACACGGCGCAGCCCGGCAAGCTGGTAGATGCCAGCGAACGTGTCGGCAGCAGTAATTGCCGCTGCACCTTCGATAATCCGCCGCGTTATCGGGTGGAGGACATTCGGTCTGTGCTCGACCGGATCAAGTATAGCCTGATAGCGCTCCGCCACCCACGGGCCGCCGTAGAGCAGGACTGCAGCCTCGAGTAGGGGCGCGATGTCGACGGATTTCGGCTTGGCGGAATCCATGACGGCGATGAGCTCAGCGATCGCGGCATCGAACGCGGCTTCCGACAGCACATCGCCGCCAAAGCTGCGGCCGGCGCTGTCAGGTACGCCGACACGCAGGCCAGGCGGCAAACTGCCTGGTGGTAGCGCGATCGCCTGCACGCACGAAAACGGATCGGATGGATCGTAAGCGGTCATGATCCGGAACACGGCGTCGGCATCCGCCACCGTGCCCGCGAGGACCGAGATGGTATCGAGCGTTCAGCAGGCCGGGACCAGGCCATTGCCGGAAATACTTCCCAATGACAGCTTCAGTCCCACGATGTTGTTCAAGCCAGCTGGCACACGGCCGGACCCCGCAGCGTCCGACCCGAGCACAAAGGACACAAGGCCCCCCGTCACTGCGACGGCCGGGCCGGAGCTTGATCCGCCTGGCACATAGGCCGGGTCAAGCGCATTGCGGGGGATAGGATACGGCGTGCGTATGCCGACCAGGCCCGTGGCAAATTGATCCAGGTTGGTCTTGCCAATCAGGATTGCGCCGGCACCCAGCAGACGCTGGACGGCGAAAGCCGAGGCGGATGCTGTGTAGGCGTATGCCGGGCATGCTGCGGTAGTCGGCATGCCTGCAACGTCGATATTGTCCTTGACGACAAAAGGATGCCCCAGAGCGGCTTCGCATTCGGATCGAAGGTTCCGAGGGCGGTCAACGACGCTAGGGCGCTGTCCTCCGGCACAAGGCTGATGAAAGTGCCGGGATCAGCCATCGCCTCGATACGGCGATAGGTGTCGGCGATGACGGCCGCAGGCGCGCGGCCCTGAGCATAGGCCGCATGCAATGCGGGAATGGTCGGAAACATCAGGGACGTCGTCTTTCTTTGGCAGCGTGATCACGCGGCTTCGATTACGAGCAAGCGATCGCCCGTGACAACCAGCCGACCCGGACGACAATACAAAGCGCGCACGACGCCCGTCACCGGCGCTGCAATCGTCACTTCGGTCTTCATCGCCTCAAGGACGACCACGGCCGAACCGGCGGTGATAATCTGCCCCTCCTCGACAAGGACCTTCCACACATTGCCGTGCATGTGCGACGTCACGAGATGGCCGGCAATCTCTTCGGTGATCTCGATCTCTTCGTCTTCGGCCGCTTGCAGCAGCGCTTCGTCAGCCTGCCAGCGTGCCACCTCGTCCATGAAGGCTGCCTGCTGACGGGCACGGAATGCGGCGATGCTGTCGGCCTCGCGGTCGAGGAACGCGTGGTAGGCACCCAGATCGAAAATTTCTTCCTCAATGCGGATCGTCGCGCGCCCTCCCCGGAAATCATCCCGCAGGCGCGTCAGTTCCGCTTCCTCCACCGGATAGAAGCGCACCTGGTCGAAAAACCGCAGCAGCCAGGGCTCGCCGGGAGCGAACACCGGATTTTTGAGGAACTTGTTCCAGATCGGCAGCGTGCGGCCGATAAGCTGGTAGCCGCCCGGCGAATCCATGCCGTAGATGCACATGTAAACGCCACCGATACCGACCGTGCCTTCTGCCGTGAATGTCCGGGCAGGATTGTATTTCGAGGTCAGCAGGCGATGCCGCGGATCGACCGGTACCGCGCAGGGTGCGCCGAGATAGACGTCGCCCAGGCCCAGCACCATGTAGCTCGTCCGGAACACGATGTCCGCGACATCCTCTCGCCGCGCCAGGCCATTGATGCGCTGGATGAAATCGACGTTGTTGGGCAGCCATGGCGCCACCGGGCGCACGGTCTCGCGATAGCGCTGGATTGCATCAAGTACACCCGAATCCTCGAACGTCATCGGCAGGTGTACGACGCGCGTCCTGACCTTCATCGTATCGACCGGCGGCAAATGTGTTTCCGCTTGCAACAGCGCGTCGATCAAATCCTTCTGGTGGATGATGCGGCTGTCGTAGTTGATCTGGAGCGAGCGCACACCCGGCGACAGCTCCAGGATTCCCGCGACAGGATTAGCCTGCAACGCCTCCATCAGGGCGTGCACGCGGAAGCGGTAGCGCAGATCGAGCTCGTTAGGGCCGTATTCGACAAGAATATAGCGGTCGCCGGCCTGGCGGTATGCGACCGCGGGCCGATCACCTTCTGGCGCGAGCGCCGCCAGCACCGTCGCCGAAACGGTCGTGATCGGTTCCAGGCTCGGCGCCGCGAACGGCGGCAGGGCGGCGCACGGCGTCAGCCCGGCAATAGCGGCATCCTGCGCTTTCTCCAATGTGAGAGCCTCGTCGAAGCTGATCGGCCTGAAGCGGATGCGGTCGCCCGGCTTCGCCTGGCCAACCTTCCATAGCTCCGCCTTGGCGATGGTCACGGGACAGACGAAGCCGCCGAGACTGGGGCCATCACAGGTCAGGATGATTGGCATATCGCCGGTGAAATTCACCGCCCCGATCGCGTATTCGCAATCATGGATGTTGGATGGATGTAGCCCCGCTTCGCCGCCATCGCTCCGCGTCCAGGTCGGCTTGGGGCCGATCAGCCGAATGCCCAGTCGGTTGGAATTGTAATGCACCTCCCAGGCGGTCGCGAGGAAAGTCGCGATGGCGTCGTCGGTGAAGAAATCCGGTGCGCCGTGCGGGCCGTACAGCACGCCGATTTCCCAATCACTGACATAGTCGGGAATCAGCGAGGTCGGCGCCGGTCCCGCCATTGGACCGCCGGCCGGTACTTCGCCCAGTGGCAACATGTCGCCGGGCCGCAGCGTGCGTCCCGCGTGTCCGCCGAACTGGCCAAGCACGAAGGTCGACCGGCTGCCGAGATAGACCGGTACGTCGAAGCCGCCTTGCACCGCGAGATAAGTCCGGCAGCCGGATGTTGCACGGCCGATGACCAGCGTCTGGCCGGCCTTCACGGGCACAGGAGACCACCAGCCGACGGGATCGCCGTCGAGGGTCGCTTCGGCGGACGCGCCGGTGAGGGCGATGATGGTGTCGCGGTGGAATTTCAGCGTCGGTCCGGTCAGCGTGCATTCCAGACCCGCTGTGGATCCGGCATTGCCCACGATCCTGTTCGCCAGGCAGAACGCATAGTCGTCCATCGGACCGGAAGGGGGCACCCCGACATCCCAGTGCCCGACGCGCCCCGGATAATCCTGAATGGTCGTGAACGTGCCCGGTGCGATCACCTCCACTGCATTCGGCCGGTAGGCAAAGCGCGACAGGGCACGTGTCGAGACATCGCCGGCAAAGAACATCGGTGAGGAAACGATCGCGCGCAGATAGTCGAGGTTGGTGGCGATGCCGGACAGGCGCGTCGCCGCGAGCGCCCGGCGCATCCGTGCAATGGCATCGGCACGGTCGGCCCCATGCACAACGAGCTTGCCGAGCATCGGGTCGTAGTAGGGCGAGACCTGGGTTCCGGTGGCTACCCAGCCGTCAATACGCACATCGGGCGGAAACGAAACTTCCGTCAGCACGCCGGGCGATGGCTGAAAATCATGTGCCGGGTCCTCGGCATAAAGCCGCACCTCGATCGATGCGCCGCGCGGTTCCGGCACCGCGGAAAGATCGGGCGGCTCGCCTGCCGCGGTGCGCACCATCCAGTCCACCAGATCGATGCCCAGTACCGATTCCGTCACCGGATGCTCGACCTGCAAACGCGAATTCACTTCCAGGAAATAGAAGGTGTCGCGGGTGCGGTCATAGATGAACTCGACGGTGCCGGCCGAGCGATAGCCGACCGCTTCGCCAAGTTTGCGTGCTGCCTCCAGCAGACGGCTGCGCGTTTCGGGTGGCAGGTTGGGGGCGGGTGTCTCCTCCACCACCTTTTGATTCCGGCGCTGCAAAGAGCAATCGCGTTCGCCAAGCGCCGCGACGTTGCCGTTGCCATCGCCGAAAATCTGCACTTCGACATGGCGCGCATCGTCGATGCAGCGTTCCAGAAAGATCCCCGCGTCCTTGAAGAAATTCTGCGCCAGGCGCTGCACGGTGTCATAGGCGGCGGTCAGTTCGGCCGCATCCGCGCAGCGCATTAGGCCAATCCCGCCGCCGCCGGCCGTCGATTTCAACATCACCGGGTAGCCCAGTTCGTCGGCCGAATGCACCGCCTCGTCCAGGCTGCCAAGTAGGCCTGTTCCAGGAACCAGCGGTACGGCGGCCGCCGCCGCGATCTCGCGCGAGGTGTGCTTCAGGCCGAATTGCCGAATCTGCTGCGGCGTCGGTCCGATGAAGACAATCCCGGCCGCGGCGCAGGCATCCGCGAAATCGGCATTCTCGGACAGGAAGCCGTAACCCGGGATGACGGCGTCGGCTCCCTCCGCCTTGGCCGCCGCAAGGATCAGTTCGCCACGCAGATAGGTCTCGGCGGCCGTATTTCCCGGCAACCTGACGGCCGCATCCGCCAGGGCGACATGGGGGGCGGCATGGTCGGGATCCGAGTAAACCGCGACGCTGCGGATGTTCATGGCCCGCAAGGTGCGGGCGATGCGTGCAGCGATCTCGCCCCGGTTGGCAATCAGGACTGTCTGTAGCATCGGCATGCGGCGTTCCCTTTCTTGTCCAGCGGGCGCCCACGCGCCGTTTATCGCTGCCCGGCCTTGGGCAATCGTATGATGTTTCAAGGCAAACATCATACCATCGGAGGGCATGGCCGACCCCCGGGCTTACCCGCGGCGTAGCCGGTCTCTCCAGGGACGCCCCTGCACGCGACAGGTCAGTCCGGGTGAATTCTGCCTAGAAATTAGGCGTCTTACTGCTGTCTGCTTTGAAGCGTCGATGACGGGCCAACCCGTCAGGCATGCACGTGAGCGCTTGTGCCGGCGGAATGACGGTTGCTGGTCTCGACGGGCGCGCTGGGAACCAGATGGAGATTGGCGTGACGCACGCCTCTCTGCACGGTAACTCTGTCTGCGAGACTCCGGAGGTCGGCCGGGGGCCCGTTCATGACGGCGACTTCGAGGCAGGTCCCATGGCTGAGGTGGACGTGCATGCTGGAGATGGCGAGGTCATGACGCGCATGGAACGTGCTGGTCAGCCGCTGTGACAGGGCACGAACTTCGTGGTCGTAGACATAGCTGAGAACACCCACGCAGGATGGCGCATCGTCAGCGGTGGTGGCGTCCAGGGATCCCCGGCGGACCAGATCCCGGATGGCCTCCGAGCGGGTCGGATACCCCCGAGCCGCAGCCAGCGCGTCCACCGTCTCCAGCAGGTCGTCATCGATCGTGATAGTGATGCGCTGCATGGTGGGCTCCTCCTCGAGGTGGATGAGAAGGGCACTATCATACTTTTTGTATGGAATGTATGACTCCCTCTATGCCAACGTCAGGCCGAGCCTTGGATAACGCCAGCCACGGTCCAGAGAGTAGAAAGAGAAGAAGGAAAAAAGGAGCAATCCTGCAATGGCGGCAGAAGTCACCGTAAAGCTACGCAAGTTGACCGGGAAGTGCCTGTGCGGCGCCACGGCCTATGAGGTTGACGATGCGTTCTCCTATGCAATGAATTGCCATTGCTCCAACTGCCGCCGTGCAACAGGCGGAGCCTTCAAGCCCTTCGCGGGTATCCGGCGGAATCACTTGAAGCTCGTCGCCGGGAATGAACACGTGATGGTTTTCGGCGACAAAGAGCGTGCGCACGACGTGCACTGTGGGACCTGCGGTTCGCTGCTATACTCGATAGTGCGTGAGGGCGCCTACGCGCACATTGCGATGGGAACGCTGGTCGATGACCCCACTATTCGAGCCTCTGCCCATATTTTTGTGGGATCAAAGGCAAACTGGCACGAGATCACGGACGATTTACCGCAGTTCAATGAGTTCCCCAAATAGGCGTTTCTCAAATGGAGCGGGTTTCTGCTTGGATTCGATGACAATAGGGCCACTCTGGCGCTAATTCTGCCTGGCATCAAATGCCGCTGGCACCTAACTGCTCCATGAGCATCTTGAGATGACCTTGGCAGGGTCCGGCGCCTTCACACGAGGAATTCGATGCAGGAGCGCATAGGCAATTGCCTCCGCCAGTAACGCCAGCAACGAGGTATCAATCGGAGCTGTCGTCGATCATGCGCCCCGCGGCTCGCACCAGATCAGAAACAAGGTCCGGCTTCCCGGCGGCCATTGCGTCGGCTTGGCGGATGATCCGATCGACAGCGAGGCAACGTTTTTGCGGCACCGACCCATTACTGTAACGGTGCCGCACCGCGCCGGTGTCCATTTGTTTCTGGCATGCGGCCAACGCCAATTGCGGATATCAAAGTTCGCCGCGCCACCCCCCTGTTTCCTTTGATTGGCAAAGGCGTGGAGGCGCTCCGCCAGCTTGTGCACGCCAACCACGGCCTGCGCAGTTCGGGTGGTTTCGGCCATATGGCGATGGTCTGCTGCCCGTGCGCGTAACTCGGCGACCGAGTATTGCCCGAGAGGCCGCCAGGTGAAGCCCCGCGTCAACGCGGCTAGCGCCGATGCCAGCTTGTCTCTCTGCCCTCCGAGTCTTCTTTCTCAAAAGTAATCAGACTACCCGATGTTTTGGAACAAAGCACCCAAGAACTCATTCGAGAATTCGCTTACATTGCATATGGCAATTCCATTCCCTCCGTGGTGGACAACTTCAAGGCGGTGATTCTTGAGACAGTCGAAACCGCTCAAAATTGGCAGTCCGACTCATCGGCGCGGATTGTGAGAACAAGCCTCCAACGACGAGCACGCCCGATGATGGCAAGCACGATGCCGGATTGAGCAGCAGCGCCTCCCCATTGTCGGCTTGTCCGAGCGGGATTTCGCGCCATTTGTGAGCACGACCGCAGATGATTGCAAGCGCCTGCAGCTATGGATCACTTGGGCCCTGCATCAAATTGTCTGCAAACCGGCGCAGCCGTGCTGCACGTCGCGGCAGACGATAAGACAATGCGCACGCACCGCATTGCGGCCTTGGTCGACGGCATGATCGCGGTGCATAGTTGATATCCAGCGGCTCACTGTATGCTCCTGGAAGAGAGTCCACGCGGCGAGGACTCGCGCGGCGTTCACGATTATTTCGAAATAGAATGTCGAAAGGCTTATGAGGCGATCTTCAAGGCGAGTGCGCGTCGCACGGCTGCTGCACGCATCGGCGCACAGGCGCTTGCAGGTGCCGTCGCCGGCGCTGTTAACGAGGCTGCACGGCAGGGATCACTGGCGTCGCCGGTGTTCAGGCAAGAAATCATCGCGTTAATTGAGTCATACCTCTCAGAGGCCGTCTCGAAACGCTTTGGCAAGGGCCTGACATCCGGGCAAGGCAGCGAATCTAGGGTTTCCTCCCACTCTTGCCTTGCCCTGGAGCCGACAATGTGGACCCCCGATACCCGGTCCGAGCATGACCGGGACGATCTGCGCTACCCCAGCGACCTGACTGACGCCGAATGGGCGATCCTGGAACCGCTGTTCCCGCCCCCACCCAAGACCGGCTGCAAGCGCGGCTGGCCGATGCGCGAAGTGATCAACGCCATCTTCTTCGTGCTGCGTGGCGGCTGCCCGTGGCGCCTGTTGCCCGAACACTTCCCGCCACATCAGGCAACCTATGCCTGGTTCGCCCGCTTCCGTGACGACGGCACCTGGCAAACCGTCAACCATCACCTGCTAATGCCGGATCGTGAACGGGTCGGCCGCGAAGCCACGCCGACCGCCGCCGTGATGGACAGCCAAAGCGTCGAGAGCGCCGAAGTAGGTGGTCCGCGTGGTTATGATGCGGCCAAGTAGACCAAGGGACGCAAGCGCGCCCTGGTCGATACCGATGGTCGGGCGCTGTTGGTGCAAGTCAGCGCCGCTGATGTGCAGGATCGCGACGGCGCCGTGCCGTTGCTGCGAACATCTCGCCGCTGGTTCCCCTTCATCGAGCGGGCGTTTGTCGACACCGCCTATGCTGGGGAGCGGGTGGCCAATGCCACGCGCATCATCGTCGAGATTGTGCGCAAGCTGCCGGATCAGGTGGGCTTCACCGTGCTGCCGCGCCGCTGGGTGGTCGAACGCTTCTTCGCCTGGCTCGGCCGCAACCGCCGGCTGGCCAAGGATTTCGAGGTTACCATTCGCCTCAGCCACCGCGTTCCTCTACGCCGCGGCCGCCACGCTCTTGGTCCGCAGGTTGGCTCGTTCGGGATGAGATTCGAGTCGGACTCTCAAAGCGTCGGCAGGCTGTGAACTATCCTCCGGCGACGAGAAATTCTCGGACAGGATCTGGCGTTTGTCTCAGCGGTGTCCGAGGCCTCTGAGGTAGCAGCAAAACATATCGGCCATGGCGTCGGCGTAGGAGTCGGTCTCCGCAGGGGTTCGAGGAGTTTCCGAAAACTGCTTTCCCACCTGGCTCAGCGTCGTGGTGATGATATCGCCGGCCAAAGCACGGGTTGCCTCTGAGGCCTCGGGCAGCGCCTCCCGCATGAAGGCGCGGATTGTGCGGGTCCCCGATACTCTCGCCTCCTTCGCCTCGGGTGCATCGCGATAGAGAGGCGCAGCATCATCGAGTGCCACACGTACCGTGGCCTCCTCACATTCCGAGCGGATGAAGGCATGGACAAGCCTGCGCAACCGTTCAAGCGGCGGTCTCTGGACGTCCTCGAGGATGCCGCGGAGCAACGCGGTCGTCTGCCGCCATTCGTCGCTTTGGAGTCGGAACAGGATCGCCGCCTTGTTCGGGAAATACTGATAAAGCGAGCCGACGCTGACGCCGGCCTTTTCGGCCACCCGTGCCGTGGTGAAGCGCTGCGCCCCTTCCTCCGCCAAAACCTGAACAGCAGCTTGCAGAATCGCCGCCACGAGGTCCGTTGAACGGGCCTGCTTCGGCAGCTTTTTCAAGGCAATCCGGGCACTTCGGCGATCGGGCATGGCGGTGTGCGGCAATGCGAATAGGAAACACGACGAATTAGTCGTATTTCTGACCCGGCACAAGACGCCTTCACCTCGAACCGGAGACATCGCATGACCACCCTGACCACTGCTCCACTCTTGCCCCTGCTGGATCGCCTGTTCGAGGAAGCCGCTGCGGCGTCGCCGGCGACGAGCCCGGCCTTGGCTGCCCTCTCCGGCGAGGAGCGTGAGCGCCTGATGCGGAGCAAGACCGAGTACCGCGACTTCTACGGGCGCCTGAAGGATTTTCCGCTCCCCGTCTCGCGAGAGACCGGCGTGCTGCTCTACATGCTTGCGCGAGGCACCGGCGCGCGGACGATCGTCGAGTTCGGAACCTCGTTCGGCATCTCGACGATGCATCTTGCCGCCGCGCTGCGGGACAATGGCGGCGGCCGCCTGATCACCAGCGAGTTCGAACCGTCCAAGGTGGCGCGGGCGCGGGATCATCTGACGGAAGGCGGCCTCGGCGACCTCGTGGAGATCCGCGAGGGGGACGCCCTGCAGACGCTGAGCGTCGGTCTCCCCGAAACGGTCGACCTGCTGCTGCTCGACGGCGCCAAGGCGCTTTACCCCGAGATCCTGAGCCTGGTGGAGAGCCGTCTTCGGCCGTGCGCCTTCATCGTCGCCGACAACGCCGATGACAGCCCCGACTACCTCGCGCACGTGCGCTCGCCTGCCAGCGGCTACATGTCCATGCCATTCGCCGAAGACGTAGAGTTGTCGATGCGGCTCGGTTGAACCAGTGCCCGGCCGCAGATCATCGACTGCATGCTCAGTGGATCAAAATCCTCATGGCTCGTCCTCCCTACAATCTTTTCCACGTCACCGCCGAACGCGTCGAACTGGTGACGCCGCATATGAAGCGCATCACCATCGACGCGAGCTGCTTGCCGGCGTTCCGGGTCGGATTGCCCGCCCAATGGCTCAAGGTCTTCGTGCCCACCGGCGGAGGCCAGTGCGTTACGGGGCGCGCTTACACGGTTCGGCGTTTCGATCCGGTGTCGAAGAAGCTTGACCTCGACTTCGTCCTGCATGGTGACAACGGTCCGGCCTCGGCCTGGGCGGCGCGTGTCAAACCCGGTGATGGGTTTGAGATCAGCGCCGCACACCCGCGCAGCGGCTTCGCCATCGAGAAGTCTACCGAGCATTATCTGCTGTTCGGTGACGAGACCGCGCTGCCGGCGATCGGGGGGATTCTCGAAGCTCTCCCGGCACACGCGCGGGCGGACGTCTTCGTGGAAGTTGACGACGCCAGCGAGGAACAGACCATCGAGACCGAAGCTGCGGTCAATCTCACCTGGCTGTACCGCAAGAACGGCGGACACGCTGCGGCGGGTGGTTTGGAGGATGCCGCAAAAACTTTTGGGCGCCCCGACGAGAACACGGTCATCTGGATCGCGGCGGAGTCTTCGGTCGTCAAGTCTATACGCACGCACGCCTTGTTGGGCTGGAGTATCGATCGCACGCGTCTTCACGCCGCCGGCTACTGGAAGCGGGGCGAGTCCGACCACAAGGATGTGGATGCCTTGACCTGAGTGACCGCTGCATCGCCGTCAACTCGAAATTGGTTGCCGGAGACGCATGGCGCAGTCCGGGTTTCGGCCAGGAGCGCCGAAGGAAACCAGTGACGTGAACCCCGCTCTCATGCTCGCGCTGTTCCTTGTGCTTCTTGCACTTACGGCGTTCTTCAACCTGGCCGAGATGGCGCTGGTCGCGGCACGTGCTTCGGCGCTGGAGCGCGCCGAGAACGACAGGGCAGCGAGCAAGGTCCTAAATCTCAAGAAGCGGCCAGGACTGTTTCTGGCGGCGATACGCGCCGGAGATCTCATCACCGATCTTCTCACCGGTGCGTTCGTCGTCAGCTGGATCGAGGGGCTGATCCGCGCAGGGCTGGCCGCGGTTCCTGTTCCTGTCTTCGGCGGGTATGCCTCGGCCGTCGCCGGGCTCGGCGCCTTCGTCGTCGTCTCCTACCTCATGCTGGTCTTCGCCGACCTGGCACCGAAGAGCATCGCCCTCAGTGCGCCGGAGCGCGCGGCGATGCTGATTGCCGCGCCTGTGCGCCTCCTGA
>Ga0335073_10005949_pt1 | contig 17137 bp, 17 predicted proteins | sample Lox_Sample_22_FD_207093 | JGI IMG/M metagenome (GOLD analysis project Ga0335073, IMG submission 207093) | Soil microbial communities from Loxahatchee National Wildlife Refuge, Florida, United States - Lox_Sample_2.2 | ecosystem: Environmental > Terrestrial > Soil > Wetlands | place: USA...
GCCGACAAGCGTGCGCGGATCTGGTTGAGACCGTCCGCCGCCGGCTCGATCGCCTCAGCGGCGGCGCGCAGTTCCCGGCGCAGGATCTCCTCGGTATCGAAGTGGGTCATGCCTCACGCTCCAGCACACTGCGCAGTGCGGACATGGCCCTAGCCGTGTGGCTCTTGACCGCTCCCCGGCTGATCCCCATGATGTCGGCGATCTGAGCCTCGGACATGTCACCGTAGTACCGCAGCACGAGCGCCTCGCGCTGCCGCGGCGGCAGCGTGCGCAGCGCGGAGACTACTGCCGAGCGCTCCAGCAGGGCGATCGCGCCGTGCTCGGCGCTCGGCATGTCCGGGGCCGGTTTCGGGGCATTCCGGTCTACCACCACGCGATGTCTCAGCACGGATCGGGACCGGTTCACTACCGACTGCCGGAGGTAGGACAGGGCCTTGTCGCTATCCCTCAGGCGGCGCCAGCCGCCGTGCATCGCGACGAACGAGTCCTGCACCACTTCCTCCGCCGTTGCGACGTCACGCACCAGCAGTGCCGCGAGCCGCACCAACGAACGATAATGCGTGCTGTACAGCGCGGTCACTGCGCGGTCGGCGTCCCAGTCGGCCGGAACCGAGCCCAGGGCGTTATCCGCCACCAGGGTTTCGGTCACGTGAATTGGACGCGCGGGCGCGCCGTTAGGTTCACTCGCAGCCATATCGGGTCTTCACGTCGACCAGCCACGCGCCGCGTGGTTTGAACGATCCCACCGCCCCCACACCCATGATTCGGACTGAGCTCGCATCGCCGCGACCGCCTCTGATATCGCACCTGACAACACGGAGGCCAGCATTTGCCGGGCCGTGCACCAGAGGGGTGGTGCGCCGAGGGTTCGCAGTACTGCAACCATATATGTCGGCGACCCAATCGGCATGGCACAAGTTAAGATCGGCGTCGTGGTTGACTGCCTGTTTTGTGGCATCGCGGCGGGGGAGATCCCGGCGACGCGCGTGCTGGAGAGCCCGCGCACTATTGCGTTCGAGGACATAAACCCTCAGGCGCCGGTGCACGTGCTGGTTATACCGAGAGAGCATCATCCGGACCTGGGGTCGCTCGCCGAGGCCGGTGACGGCTTGCTGGACGAGCTGGCCGCGCAGGCGGCGCTGGTCGCGAGCGGCGCGGGCGTGGCCGAGACCGGCTTCCGGGTCGTGTTCAACACGGGGCCAGAGGCCGGCCAGACGGTTCATCACGTGCACGCCCATGTTCTGGGCGGCAGGCCAATGACCTGGCCACCCGGCTGAGGCCGGGCGAATCTGGATCAGGCTGGCAAGGATGGGACCTGCGGATAACATGGCGAGCATGCAGGCTCGGGCGCGTGCTCGGGCGGGGAAGGGCACTTGACACAAACTCCCACAGATCCTCGCAAAGGTGAGGCATCCTCGGATGGCCGCACCCGAGTAAAGATCGTGATTCCCGACGACCATTCGATGGTCAGCCTGCTCGGGTCCCGTGACGAACTGCTGCACGTGATCGAGGGCGCCTTCGGTGCCGACATTCACGTGCGCGGCAACGAGATCACCGTCACCGGCTCGGCGGAGGAGACCGCGCTCGTCGCGCTGCTGTTCGACGAGCTGACCCGGCTGCTGGCCAGCGGGGCGGAACTGGCGGCTGACGTGGTCGAGCGCAGCGTCGCCATGCTCCGCAGGAAATCCGGTGCGCGCCCGGCCGACGTGCTGACCCTGGACATCCTGTCCGCCCGCGGCCGCACGATCCGGCCCAAGACGCTGAACCAGAAGCGCTACGTCGACGCGATCGACAAGCACACGATCGTGTTCGCGATCGGCCCGGCCGGGACCGGCAAGACCTACCTGGCCATGGCCAAGGCCGTGAAGGCGCTGCAGGCCAAGGAGTTCAACCGGATCATCCTGACCCGGCCCGCGGTGGAGGCCGGGGAGCGGCTCGGCTTCCTGCCGGGAACGCTCTACGAAAAGATCGACCCGTACCTGCGGCCGCTGTACGACGCCCTGCACGACATGATCGATCCGGACTCGATCCCCAAGCTCACCGCCGCGGGCACGATCGAAATAGCCCCTTTGGCGTATATGCGTGGTAGAAGCCTCAAAACGGACACACCGGTCCTGACCCCGGACGGTTTCCGGCCCATCGGGTCGCTGGCTGTCGGCGATCTGGTCATCGGGTCCAACGGCGAGCCCACACCGGTCATTGGCGTGTACCCGCAGGGTGAGAAGGATATGTACCGGCTCACCACCCAGGACGGCGCTTCTACGCTGTGCTCGGGCGACCATCTGTGGGCGGTGGCGACCCGTGACGACCGCCGCCGGGGCAAGCCGTTCCGGGTGCTCGAGACCCGCGAGATGATCGGAAACCTGCGGGCCAGCCACTACCACCGGTACGAGCTCCCGTTGCACAGCGCGCCGGTGTGCTTCCCGTACCAGCCGGTGCCGGTTGACCCCTACGCGCTGGGGCTGCTGCTCGGCGATGGCTGCCTGACCGGCTCGACCACGCCAAGCTTCGCCACCGGCGACGTCGAGCTCGCGTGGGAGCTGCAGCGGCTGCTGCCCGGCATCCAGGTGCGGCCCAAGGCCGGTCCCAACTACGAACTGAGCCAAACGGCGTCGCCGTCGCGGACCGCTGTCCGCGTAGAGAACCCGGTCACCGGGGTGGCGCGCCAGCTCGGGCTGCGTGGCACGCGGTCGACGACCAAGTTCGTGCCCGAGCTTTACCTGTACAACTCGGCAAAGGTCCGGCTGGCCATGCTGCAAGGTCTGCTCGACACCGACGGCGGGCCGGTCACCCAGCGGGGCCGGACCTGCCGGGTCCAGTACACGACCGTATCGCCACAACTGCGCGACGACGTGATCTTCCTGGTCCGGTCGCTCGGCGGGGTCGCGTACACCTGTGCTCGCCCCGCGCTGGGGCGAACCCCGGGCCGGGCTCACGGGCGCCCCGTTTATCACCGAAACGACGCGTACATCGTGGATATCCGGCTGCCGGCCGGGGTCGAGCCGTTCCGGCTTACCCGCAAGCGGGAGAAGTACCAGGCTGAGGGCGGCGGCGGGCGGCCGATGCGGTTCATCGAGAGCATCGAGCCGGCCGGGACCGCTGAGGCCGTGTGCATCTCGGTGGCGGCAGCCGATTCTCTGTACACGACCGAGGACTTCCTGCTGACCCATAACACCCTGAACGACTCATTTATCATCCTCGACGAGGCGCAGAACACCTCGCCGGAGCAGATGAAGATGTTCCTGACCAGGCTCGGCTTCGGTTCCAAGATTGTCGTGACCGGCGACGTGACCCAGGTCGACCTGCCGTCCGGGCAGACCAGCGGCCTGCGCCTGGTCCAGGACATCCTCGACGGCGTGGAGGACGTCTACTTCTCCCGGCTGACCAGCCACGACGTGGTCAGGCACAAGCTGGTCGCCGACATCGTGGACGCCTACGAGCGCTATGACGCGCGCCGGGCCTCGGCCGGGGATACAGAACGGCTCCCGGGCGGCCGGTCCCGCCGTGCGGGCAACCGAACTCGCTGAGGAAGCGAAGCGGCGTGAGCATCGAGATCCGCAACGAATCCGGCGTGGCGGTCGACGAAGCGGGCCTGGCGGCCCTGGCCCGGCACGTGCTTGACGGCATGCGGGTGCACCCGCTGGCTGAGCTGTCGGTGCTGCTGGTGGACGAAGCCGCGATGACCGGCCTGCACCAGCGCTGGATGGGCGAGGACGGGCCGACCGACGTGCTCGCGTTCCCCATGGATGAGCTGGGGGCGCCACCCCCCGGCGGCAGTCAGGCCGAGCATGGCTCGGACGACGAAGCGGCCGAGACCCTGCTCGGTGACGTGGTGCTGTGCCCGCAGGTAGCAATCGTGCAGGCCCGCAAGGCCGAGCACAGCGTGCAGGACGAACTCGAGCTGCTCTGCACCCACGGCATCCTGCATCTGCTGGGGTATGACCACGCTGAGCCGGATGAGCACGCGACGATGTTCGGCCTCCAAGACCGGTTGCTGGCCGGATGGCACTCAGAACGTGACGCCGACGGCGACCCTGGCCGCCAGGCCAGCCCGGCCGGGCCGGAGGACCACGGGGCGGGACCCGAGGCCGGGCCGGAAGATCCCGGGCCGGAAGGTCCCGGGCCGGGAGAGGCGGCCGGGCGGGAGGGTCGGCCGGGTGGGAAGGGTCGGCCGGGTGGGAAGGGTCGGGGTGAGTAGGCCATGGGCTGGCTGCTGGCCGCGGCGATAGTACTGACACTCCTGGCTGGCTGGTGCGCGACCGCTGAGGCGGCCCTGGCCAGGGTCTCCCGGGCCGGGGCCAAGGAACTGGGCCGTGGCATCGGCGAGGGATCGACGCCGTTGCAGGTCGTGCTGGCCGACGTGGGGCGCTATCTGGCCGTACTGCTATTCGCCCGGATCGCGGCCGAGCTATCCGCCGTGGTCCTGGTGACCGTGGTGCTGCTGCACTGGCTGGGGCCGGGCTGGCGGGCGTTCGTGATTGCGGCGGCCGTCATGACCGCGGCGATCTACCTGGTGACCGGCATCGTGCCGAGGTCCCCGGGGCAGCGCAATGCGGTGCGGCTGGCCAGCAGCGCGGCGGCGATTCTGGCTCCGGTCACCCGGCTGCTCGGGCCGCTGCCGCGGCTGCTCCTGGTCCCCGGCAGCGCAGTGGGCCGGGGTGGCGGGCCGCCGGGATCGGAGGAGGATCTCCGCGGCCTGGTTGACCTGCTCGAGCAGCGCCAGGTGATCCAGCCCGACGAGCGCGCGATGATCCACTCGGTTTTCGAACTCGGCGACACGATTGTCCGCGAGGTGATGGTGCCGCGCACCGACATGGTCTTCGTCGAGCGCGGCAAGACCCTGCGCCAGGCGCTGTCGCTCGCGCTGCGCAGCGGGTTCTCCCGGATTCCGGTGGTCGGCGAGAACGAGGACGACATCATCGGGATCGCCTACCTCAAGGACATCGTCACCCGCAGCTACGAGCACCGCGAGGGCGAGTCGGTCGAGAAGGTCGAATCGATCATGCGGCCCGCCACGTTCGTGCCGGAAAGCAAGCCGATCGACGCGCTGCTGCGGGAGATGCAGGCGCGCCAGATCCATGTCGCGATAGTGATCGACGAGTACGGCGGCACGGCCGGGCTGGTCACCATCGAGGACATCCTTGAGGAGATCGTCGGCGAGATCGCCGACGAGTACGACAAGGAACAGCCGCCGGTCGAGTGGCTCGGCGAAGGGCGGGCCCGGGTGACCGCGCGGCTGCCGGTCGAGGAACTGGAAGAGCTCTTCGGCGTCCGTATCGAGGTCGAGGACGTGGAGACCGTTGGCGGGCTGCTGGCCCAGCGGCTGGGCCGGGTGCCGATCGCCGGCTCGGTGGCGACGGTGGCGGGCCTGCGGCTGACCGCGGAAAGCCTGGCCGGGCGGCGCAACAGGATCGGCACCGTAACCGTGGAGCGGGCCACCGCGGCCGATAATGGCCACGGCGGCAGCGAGCGAGGCGGCAGCGAGCCGTCCGGCAACGGACGCGGGGCAGGCGGTGCGGGCGACGGCCAGGCCGGGAATAGAACAGGCGCCACCGGCTCCCCGGGAGCGGCCGATTAGACTCAGCCGCGTGAACGAGGCCCAGCCCGGCCCGGAAGACCTCAAGATCATCACACTGGCCCGTGCGGCTCGTGCGCGGGTGCTGGCCGCCGAGGGTGCCGCGGTGCGTGACGAGACCGGACGGACCTACGCGGCGGCCGCGGTGGCGCTGCCGTCGCTGCGGCTGTCGGCGCTGCACCTGGCCGTGGCCATGGCGGTGTCCAGCGGCGCCGCCAGCCTCGAGGCGGCCGCCCTGGTCACCGACGGCGATGGACCCGACCCGGTCGATCTGGCCGCGGTTCGCGACGTGGGCCCGGACGCGGTCGTGTTCCACGCGGCCCCCGACGGCACGCTGAGGGCCACGCTCCGGCCCTGACCGCGGCCCGGCGCGTGCTCAGCGCGGCCGCGGCTCGGCGGTGATCGCCCGCCAGGGCAGCCGGGCAGGCCGGTCGGGAATGCCATCGGCCAGCAAGTGGCGCAGCAGGTCGGCCAGGCCGACCGGGAGCACCGGGTCGGCGGTCAGGTCCAGCTCCGCAGCGGTCCACCAGCGGTGCACCTCGAGCGCGGGGCGCTCCAGCGGCTCGCGCCCGCTGCCGTCCATGCGCAGCGCCCCGACCCGGACCAGGTAGAAGGTATCCACGCCGAAGAACACCTGCGGGCCCGCCCACCACAGGCCAGCGCAGGTGGCCACGACTGGGCCGAGGTCGTCCACCGCGAGCCGGTGGCCGGTCTCCTCGGCTAGCTCCCTGACCGCGGCCTGCTCCAGCGACTCGCCGGCCCGCACGCCCCCGCCCGGGGTGAACCAGATGCGCACCTCACCGCCCCCGGCCGAGGTCAGGCCGCCGAACAGGAGCACCCGGCCGGCCCGGTCCACGACGAGCAGCCGCGCCGTGGGGCGGAACACCGGAACCGGGGGCACGTTCCCCGACAGTACGCGGCCCCGCGGACAAAACTCATTCGTCGTCTTCCGGGCTCCCGGGCAAACTTGCGGAGTGCGGCGAGAACCGGGAACTGGCGCGCGCAGCCAGCTGACCCGGCCAGGCAGCACTGGAGCGCCTGGCCGCAGTACTGACGCGCCCGGTGGTGGCACTGACGCCCCCGGCGGCGGCGCGGGGGCGCCCGGCGGCGGCACGGGGGCGGCTGGCGGCCGGGCCGCGTCGTCGCGGGCCAGGGCGGGCCGGGCGGGCGGGGCCGTCGCGGTCCTGGGCGGCGCGTCCGCGTCGGGGACAGCGGGCACCGCCGCGCACTTCACCCCGGGTGGCGCGAGCTCGGCATCGGTGGGCGCGGCCCGCATCGTGTTCGGCGGCGCCGTCTTGTTCGGCCTGGCGCTCAGCCATCGCGGGTCACGGCGTGACCTGCTGGCGCTGCTCCGCAGCGGCACCGGCGGCCGGGTGCTCCTGATGCTGGCCATGGTCGGCGTCAGCGGCTATCAGCTCTGTTTCTTCTCCGCGGTCCGGCTGACCGGCGTTGCCGTCGGCACGGTCGTGGCGATCGGCAGCGGGCCGGTGCTCACCGGCCTGATCAGCCGGTTCACCGGCGGCGGGCCGCTGACCGTCCGGTGGATGACCGCGACGGCGGGCGCGGTCAGCGGCTGCGCGCTGCTGGTAGCCAGTGGCCGCGCAGCGGGCGTCAGCCTGGCCGGAGTGGGCCTCGCGCTGGTCGGCGGGCTCTGCTACGCGGTGTACGCGGTGGCTGCGGCCCGCATGATCAGCCGCGGAGCCGGGGAGCGCGCCGTGATGGGCGCGGTGCTCGGCGGCGCCGCCGTCCTGCTGGCGCCGGTCCTGGCGGCCAGCTCGCCCGGCTGGCTGGCATCGGCCCGGGGCCTGACCGTGGCCCTGTATCTCGGCTTGGTCGCCACCGCCGTTGCCTACCTGCTGGTCGGGCGAGGGCTGCGCACGCTGCCGGCCCCGGTGGCGGTGACCCTCGGCCTGGCCGAGCCGCTGGTTGCCGCGCTGCTGGGGCTGCTGGTCCTCGGCGAGCATCTGACGCCGACTGCGGCGGCCGGCCTGGCCCTGGTCGGCCTGGCGCTAGCCGTTCTCGCGATCCCCGCAGGCAGGCATCGGTCAGGCCCTTCCCTCCGCCGCCCGGCCGGGCCTGGAGCGCCGGTCAGGTAGCGGGAACGATAGGGGACCGGTCGGCACCGTGGCCTGCTTGCTGACGCGACAGGGCGGCGATTACGTGGCCGGTGCCTTGGCTGCGGACCGTCCGCGCCCCGCCCGGTTAGGGTCTGCTGGCTTGCTGGGGGAGAATCACCGCGTGGGATCCCCGCAGACGCCGCCGGCACAGCAACCCGTCCCGCCTGGGTTCAGGTCGGGTTTCGCCTGTTTTGCCGGGCGGCCCAACGTCGGCAAGTCCACGCTGATGAACGCGCTGGTCGGGGCCAAGGTGGCGATCACGAGCAGCAAGCCGCAGACCACCCGCCGGGCGATCAGGGGGATCGTGCACCGGCCCGACGCCCAGCTAGTGATCGTGGACACGCCGGGGCTGCACCGGCCCAGGACCCTGCTGGGCGAGCGCCTGGACAGCCTGGTCAGGTCCACGCTCGCCGAGGTGGATGTGATCGGGTTCTGCCTGCCGGCCGCGGATCGGATCGGGCCGGGGGATAAGTACCTGGCGGGCGAGCTGGCCGGGCTGGGCAAGACGCCGGTGGTCGCCGTGGTCACCAAGACCGATCAGGTCTCCAGGGAGCAGGTCGCCGCTCAGCTCGCGGCGGTCAGCCAGCTGGGCGACTGGGCGGACGTGGTGCCGGTGTCCGCCGTATCCGGTTTCCAGCTCGACGTGCTGGCCGACGTGCTGGTCTCGCACCTGCCGGAGGGGCGGCCGCTGTACCCGGATGGCGAGGAAACCGACGAGCCTGAGCAGGTGCTCGTGGCCGAGCTTATCCGCGAGGCGATCCTGGAGGGAGTGCGCGATGAGCTGCCGCACTCGATCGCCGTCGTGGTGGAGGAGATGGCGCCCCGGGAAGGCCGCGACGACCTCATTGACGTGCACGCGCTGATGTACGTGGAACGTCCCAGCCAGAAGGCGATCGTCATCGGCGCGAAGGGGGCACGGCTCAAGGAGGTCGGGTCCCGGGCCCGGCAGCAGATCGAGGCGCTGCTCGGCACCCGGGTGTATCTCGACCTGCGTATCAAGATCGCTAAAGACTGGCAGCGGGATCCGAAGCAGTTGCGCCGGCTTGGCTTCTACGACTGAGCCGCCGCCGCTGAGCCGCCCAGGACTGAGCCGCCGCCGCTGAGCCGCCGCCGCCCGCCGCTGAGCCGCCGCCGCCGATGGGACGTTGCCGCTGAGCTGGGCTATGCTGCCCGCCTGCGACGCGCCGAGACCGGCCACCATCAGGTCAAAATGCTCGACTTGGGTATGCGTGGGGGCTGGGCGTGTGATGATCGGCGGGTGTCATGGCGGGCTTCCACTGCGTGACTGCCCGTCGAAGTGGACTGGAGGGGACCGAGCTTGCTTCTTATCTTTGGGCTTCGGGTGTTCTACCGCGCGGTCGGGCAGGGAATGTTCCACTGCCAGCGCTGTGGCGGCGACCGCGAGTACCGGCACCGGTCCGGGCGGCGCTGGTTCACGCTGCTCTTCATCCCGGTCATCCCGCTCGGTCACGTCGGCGACCACGTGCAATGCACCATCTGCGGCACTCGCTACCGCATGGACGTGCTGTCCCTGCCGACGACGGCCCAGATGCAGGAGGCGCTCCCGGCTGGGATGCGGGCGGCAGCCATCGCCATGCTGCGCGCGGGCGGCGCGAGCAGCGCGTCGGCCAGGCGGCGTGCCATGGACGCGATCAAGGGCGCGGGCGTCGCCGACTATGACGACGTGGCCCTGGACGCCGACCTGTTCGCGGCGCCCAGCCCAGCCCAGCCCGGCCATGACCAGCCCGGCCAGGACCAGCCCGGCCAGGACCAGCCCGGCCAGGACCAGCCCGGCCAGGAACTGGCCGAGCCGCTGAACCGTGTGGCCATACAGCTGGCCGTTCCGGCCCGGGAGTGGTTCCTGGCCGAGGTCGTGCGGATCGGGCTGGCCGACGGGATGCTGTCCGACGATGAACGGCACGCCGCCCGGGAAGTTGCCGCCCAGCTCGGCATGACCCCGGCCCAGGCCCGTGGCGTGATCTCCATGACCGAGGAGGGCGCATCGGCCTAGCCGCCGGGCAACCACGGGACGCGGCGAATCGCCAGGCCAGGAGGCGCGGCTGGCCTCGGCCATGCGCGACAATGATCGGGTGGGTATCTACCGTGACGACGGCATCGTGCTGCGCACTCAGAAGCTGGGTGAGGCCGACCGGATCGTCACGCTGCTGGCGAGGCGAACCGGCCGGGTCCGCGCGGTGGCCAAGGGCGTGCGGCGCACCAAGTCCCGGTTCGGCGCGCGGCTGGAGCCGTTCACTCACGTCGATCTGCTCATGTACGAGGGACGGTCGCTGGACGTGATCACGCAGGCCGACACGGTGCGGCCGTACGGCAAGCCGTTCTCGTCGGACTATCCGAGGTTCACCACCGGGACCGCGATGCTGGAGACGGCCGAGAGATTCACCCCGGTGGAGAAGGAGCCGGCCATGCGCCAGTTCCTGCTGCTGGTCGGGGGGCTGCGGGCGCTGAGCGAGGGCGCCCACGATTCCCGGCTGATCCTCGACGCGTACCTGCTCCGCTCGCTCGCCGTAGCCGGTTATGCGCCCGTTCTCGACGAATGCGCGGTGTGCGGGACCAGGGTCGCCGCCGACCCGGCCGGGCCGGACGGCACCCGTGCCGGGCCGGATGGCACCCGTGACAGCGCAGTGACCTCGACCGCGCTCCGTGCGTTCGCGTTCGCGATCGGGGCCGGCGGGCTGGTCTGCCGGTCCTGCCGGACACCGGGTGCCGCCACCCCGGCCCCGCAGACGGTCGCGCTGATGGGCGCGCTGATGCGCGGCGACTGGGCGCACGCCGACGGCAGTGAGCACCGGCACCAGGCCGAGTGCAGCGGCCTGGTCGCCGCCTACCTGCAGTGGCACCTGGAGCATTCGGTCCGCTCACTGCGCCACGTGGAGCACGCGTGACGAGCCCAATCCGCCGGATCCGTCCCCCTGAACCGCATCGGGACGGCGTTACGCCGCCCGACATCCCCAAAGCGCTCATCCCGCGACACGTGGCGCTGGTCATGGACGGCAACGGCCGCTGGGCCAAGCAGCGCGGCCTGCCGCGGACCGAGGGCCACAAGCGTGGCGAGGACGCCCTTTTCGACGTGATCATGGGCGCGCTCGAGCTCGGGATCCCGTACCTGTCGGCCTACGCGTTCTCCACGGAGAACTGGCGCCGGTCCCCGGACGAGGTCCGCTTCCTGATGGGGTTTAACCGGGACGTCATCCACCGCCGCCGGGACCAGTTCCACGAGATGGGCGTGCGGGTGCGCTGGGCCGGCCGGCGGCCCCGGCTGTGGCGCAGCGTCATCGCCGAACTCGAGTACGCCGAGCGGCTGACCGCCGGGAACGACCAGCTCACGCTGCAGTTCTGCGTCAACTACGGCGGCCGTGCCGAGATCGCCGACGCCGCCGCTGCGCTCGCTGCCGACGTGGCAGCGGGCAAGCTGCGCCCGGACAAGATCAACGAAAAGGTCTTCGCTCGCTATCTGGACGAGCCGGGCATTCCCGATGTCGACCTGTTCATTCGTTCCTCGGGTGAGCAGCGGACGTCCAACTTCCTGATCTGGCAGTCCGCCTACGCCGAACTAGTGTTCCTGGACACGCTGTTCCCGGACTTCGACCGCCGGCATCTGTGGCGTGCGTGCGAGATCTACGCGAGCCGGGACCGGCGCTACGGTGGCGCCGTGCCGAACCAGGTCCCGAGTCCGGCCGCCGGTTCATGACCAGGGCCCCCGGCGGCCCCGGCGGCGGGTGTTCGGCCTACGGACCTGCGCAGTTCTCGTATGCTGGGCCGAGTCGCTGACCATAGGCACGATCGGGGGCCAGACGTGTGTCGCTATTCGCGTGTCGTGGTCAAACTCAGCGGGGAGGCACTGGCTGGCCCGGCTGGCTGGGGAGTGGACCCAGCCAGCCTGGGGCAGCTGGCCGACGAACTGCTTGAGGTGCACAACCTCGGGGTCGAGCTGGCCGTGGTCATCGGTGGCGGCAACTACTTCCGCGGCCGGATGGCTCACGGCTGGGGCATCGGCCGGGCCGAGGCGGACAACATCGGGATGCTCGGCACGGTCATGAACGCGCTGATGCTGCGCGGGGTGCTGACCGCGCGCAGCAAGTCGGACGTGCGGGTCATGACCGCGATCCCGATGCAGAGTGTGGCCGAGCCGTTCATCCGGCTGCGCGCGGAGCGGCACCTGCGGCACGGGCTGATCGTCCTGCTGGCGGGCGGCATCGGGCAGCCCTATGTCACCACCGACTATCCCGGAGTCCAGCGAGCGCTGGAACTCGATGCCGACGCGCTGCTGGTGGCCAAGCGCGGCGTGGACGGGGTCTATGACTCCGATCCGAACATCAACCCGGATGCCAAGCGGTTCACCAGCCTCACCTACCGGGAAGCGCTGGCCGCCGGGGTCAAGGTCATGGACGAGAGCGCGTTCGTGCTGGCCAACGAGCACGGGCTGCTCATGCACATCTTCGACGTCGCCGCGGCGGGCGCGATGAGCGCGATCTGCCAGGGCCAGGACATCGGCACCCGGATCACGGCTGACGATCCGGACTCCGGCACCGCGTGAGGTCAGCGGGTGGCCTGGAGAGCGGCCACCACGAGCAGCCCGGCGATCGTCAGCACGCGGCCCAGCCGTCCGCGGGCGGTCAGCGCCGGCCAGGACAGGAACGCCAGCCAGCCGAGGAACGCCGCCACCACGCACAACGCCACGGTCCCGGGCCAGCCCTTCACCGCCAGCCCGGCCACCAGAAGGGCCGCGAGCACCGTGGGCGGCAGCCAGGCAGGCAGGTGGCGCAGGTAGACGAGCGGCAGTGCGCTGCGCCCCTGCAGCCGCTGCCGGGCGGACGAGGGCTGCGTCGGTGCCGGCCGGTTCGTGCTCACGAGCTATCTGGTCCCTTCGGCCGCGGCAGGCGGCGTGGGCGTCGGTTTCGTCTGTCCCTGGCCAAGATACGGCCTCCCAGATGGCTCCGGTCCCAGGTCATGCGGTGCAATATCGGGTGCCGTGCGGTCCTGGCGCACCGCTAAGCTGGTCGCGGCAGCGCATCGCAGACCGGGTATGCGCGCCCCGCCTCGGCGCGCAGCAGGCCGCCCGCTGCCTTGCAGCAGGCCGCCCGCCGCCACCAGCAAGCCGCCGACCGCCAGCCGGATGGAGATACTTGATGGCACGACGCAGTGATCGCCTGGACGAGATCGTCAGCCTCAGCAAGCGGCGCGGGATCGTCTACCCGTCCAGCGAGATCTACGGAGGGCTCCGGGCGTCCTGGGACTACGGCCCCCTCGGCGTGGAGATGAAGAACAACATCAAGCGCGAGTGGTGGCGCTCGACGGTGCACGAGCGGGACGACATCGTCGGGATTGACTCGTCGGTGATCCTGGCCCGCGAGGTCTGGGAGGCCAGCGGGCACGTCACCGAGTTCGTGGACCCGCTGACCGAGTGCCTGTCCTGCCACCGCCGGTTCCGGGCCGACCACCTGATCGAGGCCTACCAGGAGAAGCACGGCCACCCGCCGGAGAACGGCCTGTCCGACATCGCCTGCCCGCACTGCGGCACCAAGGGCGCCTTCACCGAGCCGCGCATGTTCAACGGCTTGCTCCGCACCTATCTGGGAGCCGTGGAGCGGGACGCGGAGGGGGGCGAGGAGTCGGGCCTGGCCTACCTGCGGCCGGAGACCGCACAAGGCATCTTCATCAACTTCCGCAACGTGCTGCAGACCTCGCGCAAGAAGATCCCGTTCGGGATCGGCCAGATCGGCAAGTCGTTCCGCAACGAGATCACGCCGGGCAACTTCATCTTCCGTACCCGCGAGTTCGAGCAGATGGAGATGGAGTTCTTCGTCAAGCCGGGGACCGACGAGGAGTGGCACGAGCGGTGGATCGAGGCGCGGCTGGCCTGGCACACCGGCCTGGGCCTGTCCAAGGAGAACCTGCGGCTTTACGAGCACCCGCCGGAGAAGCGGTCGCACTACTCCAAGCGCACGGTCGACATCGAATACCGCTTCGGCTTCCCGGGCAACGAGTGGGGCGAGCTCGAGGGCCTGGCCAACCGCACCGACTTCGACCTCAGCACCCACGCCAAGGCCTCCGGCCAGGACATGTCCTACCTCGAGCCGGAGTCCGGCGAGCGGTATGTCCCTTATGTCATTGAGCCGGCCGTCGGCGTCGACCGCTGCCTGCTGGCGTTCCTGCTGGACGCGTACACGCAGGACGAGGCGCCGGACGCCAAGGGGAACATGGAGAAGCGCACCGTGCTCCGGCTCGACCCCCGGATCGCGCCGGTCAAGGTGGCCGTGCTGCCGCTCTCCCGCAACGCCGACCTGTCGCCGAAGGCCAGGGACGTCGCGGCCAGTTTGCGCAAGCACTGGAACGCCGACTTCGACGACGCGAGCGCGATCGGCCGCCGGTACCGGCGCCAGGACGAGATCGGCACCCCCTACTGCGTGACCATCGATTTCGAGACGCTGGATGATCACGCGGCCACCGTGCGGGAGCGCGATTCGATGAAGCAGGAGCGGATCGGGATCGACAACCTGATCCCCTATCTATCAGAACGTATAGCGGGTTCCTGACCGAACCGGGCGCAGCGAGCCGCCATCCGGCTGGCCCGCGCCATCTCGGCACGCCACGCTGCCCCAGGCCCGGCGTGTCATTCCGATAATTTTGATCGGAAACATTGACTTAGCGGGAACGGCAAGGCACGCTGGAGCCATGGCGCCTCACCACAGCATCAAGCGCCGGTACGTGGACCTGCTCCTCGTGGCCAGTGCCGTCTGTCCGGCGGGCCGTCCCGTCGCCCCGCGCGGCGCTGGCTAGCCCGCAGGCACCGGGAAGCCACCACCCACCGGGCCAGCGCAGGCCGCCACACCGGCCGCGCCTGCCCGAGTCAGCACAACCGACCCCTGTCCGCCGTCCCTGGCACCGGCTTGTTCGGCATGCCCGGGACCCGTCCGCACCGTCCGACCGCGACCCACGAGCCGAAAGGCACCATCATGACCGACACCATCGCCAGCCCCATGCAGATCGGCGTCCGCAGGCTGGCCGGCAACATCGGCGCCGAGATCACCGGCGTCGACACGGGAGCCGAGTTCAGCGACGACACGGTCGCGCAGATCCGGCAGGCCCTGCTCGATCACAAGGTGGTCTTCCTGCGCGGGCAGAACCTGGACTACCAGCGCCAGGTGGCGTTCGCCGAGCGGCTGGGCCCGCTCACCCTGGGCCACCCCACGCTGTCATCACCCCCGGACCAGCCGTTCCTTGAGGAGATCGATTCCCGTCAGGGCACCCGGGCCAACCACTGGCACACCGACGTCACGTTCGTCGACCGTCCCCCCGCCTTCACCCTGCTGCACGCCGTGGTGATCCCCCCGGTCGGCGGCGACACCCTCTGGGCCAACACCGTCACCGCCTACCAGTCCCTGCCCGCCGAACTGCGCGATCTGGCCGACCGGCTGCGCATCGTGCACACCAACGACTACGACTACGCCGCCGTGGCCTACCGCGAGGAACGGGACGAGGTGATACGGGCCAAGCGCCAGGAGTTCGTCTCGACCGTGTACGAAACCGAGCACCCGGCGGTCCGGGTCCACCCCGAGACCGCGGAGCACTCGCTGGTCCTGGGCGGCTTCGCGCGCTCGGTGGCCGGGTTCGGGCCGCAGGCGTCCCGCGACCTGATCGGTGTCCTGCAGGATTATGTGATCCGGCCCGAGAACACCGTGCGCTGGCAGTGGCGGGTCGATGACCTGGCCATCTGGGACAACCGGGCCACCCAGCACTACGCGATCTTCGACTACGGCCGGGAGCACCGGCGGGGCGAGCGGGTGACCGTGGCCGGGCCGGTACCGGTCGGCGTCGACGGCCGGCCCAGCGTGGCGCTGAAGGGCGAGGCCAGCGCCTACTACCGGGACGCGGCATGAGCGCCACCCAGGGCACCGCCACCACCCACTCGCGCGGCGGGGTACCGGTCTACAAGCGAAGGCGGCGGCGCATTTACGCGGCCGTGGCCGTGGCCGCGGCGGTGGCGATCGCGCTGATCATCTGGGCCGTCACCCAGGGCAGCAGCGGCTCCGGGGCGGCGCTGCCCAGCTTCACCATCGCCTACGGGCAGGGCACCGTGGCCAACTCCGACAGCATCCTGGCCAGCGACCAGGCGCTGGCCAAGACCATCCCGGCGCACCTGCACTTCGTGCCGTTCGACGCGGGCGTGACCGCCATCGCCGAAATGCGCAGCGGCAGCCTGCAGGCCATCAGCGGGGTCGGCAACCCGCCGGTCGTGGGCGCCATCGGCACCAACACCGGGGTCGACGTGGTGATCGCGCAGAGCTTCGACGCCGACGCGCTGATCGTGCCGAAGTCGATCACCGCTCCGGCCCAGCTGGCGGGCAAGTCCGTGGGCGTGCTGGTCGGGTCGTCGGAGGACTATGAGCTGCAAGGCTGGCTGGGCCTTGAGCACCTCACCTCCTCGGTCAAGGTCGTCCCGTTCGCCAGCGAGCAGGCGGCGGCGGCCGCCTACCTGGGCGGCTCGGTGACCGCGGCCTACGTGCAGGCCGGCCCGGAGGCGCAGCTGATCGCCAAGGGCGGGCACCCGATGACCGACGCCGAGAAGATCGCCAAGCTCGGCATCCCCGGCCTGAACGTGGTCGCGGTCTCGCAGGGCCTGGTCAAGAGCGATCCCGCGCTGGTGCAGAAGTACGTGTGCGCCGAGGTGGCGGCCACCCGGCTGTTCACCGGGCCGCAGTCGTCGGTGTTCCTGACCCAGAGCGCCAAGGTCCAGGGCGTGCCCGGCTCGCTGATCGTGACCGCCACCAGGGCGTACCCGTTCATCCCGCTCAGTCAGCAGCTGCACTGGCTCGGGTCCGGCCTGGGTGACACCTCAAGCCCGATGGTCAAGGCCTACGAGCTGACCGCGAAGTTCCTGGTCGGCCAGGGCCGCCTGACGTCGGTGCCAAAGGCCTCGGTCCTGGCTTCGCACGTCGACCCGGACTTCGTCAAGAAGGCGCTGGCCGGTGGCTGCTCGAGCTGAGCCGGCCAGCGAGGCGACCCGGGACGCGGCCTCCGGCGGCGCGGCGGGCGTGGTGCTCCGCGGCGTGGGCAAGACGTTCCGCCGGGCCGGGCGGCGGACCGTCGCGCTGGCCGGAGTCGACCTGGAGGTCCGGGCGGGCGAGCTGCTCTGCCTGCTCGGGCCGTCCGGGTGCGGCAAGTCCACCCTGCTGCGGATCGTGGCCGGCGCCCTCGACCGCGACCAGGGTTCGGTGACCGTCGGGGGCCGGCCGGTGACCGGGCCGGCCCCCGACCGGGGCATGCTGTTCCAGACCCCGATGCTGTTCCCCTGGCTCACGACCAGGAAGAACGTGCTGTTCGGGCCGCGGGCGCAGCGGTCGAGGGGGCTGCACGAACGCGACGACCCAGAGCTGGAGGCCGAGGCCGACGCGATCCTGGAGACCGTCGGGCTGGCCCAGTTCAG
>Ga0335073_10005950_pt1 | contig 17136 bp, 14 predicted proteins | sample Lox_Sample_22_FD_207093 | JGI IMG/M metagenome (GOLD analysis project Ga0335073, IMG submission 207093) | Soil microbial communities from Loxahatchee National Wildlife Refuge, Florida, United States - Lox_Sample_2.2 | ecosystem: Environmental > Terrestrial > Soil > Wetlands | place: USA...
CGCCGCCGCGCTCGAGCGAATTGCCCATCGGGCTGCCCCATCCGGGATCGGGAGGGTCGATCCACACTTTGAGCCCGCGATCCTGAATGTAGCGGTAGAGATCGAAATAGCTGACGCCCGGCTCGACGAGCGCGTAGGCATTCGGCTCGTTCACTTCGAGGACTTTGTCCATGCGCTTTAGGTCGAGCACCACGCTGCCGGAAAGCAGCGGAGCGGCGCCGCCGTAGGCGAGATTTTTCCCGGTGGAAATCGTCCACAGAGGGATTTTGTATTCGTTGGCGACCTTGAGGATTTTCTGGATGTCTTCGACGCTCGCGGGGGCCACGGCCGCCGAGGGAACCGGCTCCTCGGGCTCGTGCCAGAAAGGCGAATAGGCGTCGCGATAGAGATCGGCGTCTTCCTCGGACGAAAACACCCAGTCCTTGCCGATTGCTTCTTCCCATTGCCGCAGCGCGTCGGAAAAATCCTTGGGGCTGACGCCCGGTGGAGTTCGCATCCAGACTCCCTGTCTGATAACCATCTGCCGCTTGCGGCGCCGATCGACGCGGCGCTAGTTCTTGTTGTCGCGCGTGAGATAGGCGGCGATCGCGTCCAGGTCGGCGTCGCTGATCTCGGTCTTGCGGAAAATCGGCATGATCGAGAGTCCGTTGCGCACGTATGCCTTGATCAGATCGGGCGTCAGGTCCGTGCGCTGGTCGAGCAACGCAGGCTCTTTGCCCTTGTATTTCGCCCGCAGGGCCATCGTGCCCGGTTTTCCCGGCCCGTCGCCGTGGCACATCGAGCAGTAGTCCTGATATTGCACGTAGCCCCTCGGCCGGCCTGCGCCCGAAACAGCGTGCAGGACCCACGCCGATTTCACCCTGTCGCCCTGCGTCGAATTGTTCTGCGCGGACGTCGCCTGTGCCACGAGGAAGAGGGCAAACGGCATTGCGAGAAGCGCGGCGATAGTCTTCATGCTTGCGCGCCCTCCCTCAGGTGCTTGGGCCAGATGCCGTACCGGCCCGCCGAGAGAATCCCGTTCGGATCGACCGCGTCTTTCAGCGTCTCGTGGAGGTGCAGCAGAGCATGATTGTTGAACGAATAGGTATTCATTACCGCGGCCTGATACGCGGGAGCCGTGCGGTATTCGCCCCAGCCGTGCTCGGCTGCCATGGCGACCAGTCTTTTGAAAGCCGCACGGTTCTTCTTGTTGGTCTCGACATCATGCGTGATCGGAAAGCCGAAGAGGAAAATGAACGCCCGCTCCCAGTAGCAGGTCGGAAGGCTGAACGGCGGGAACGGCAGACCGAGCTCCTTGGCGGCTTGCCGGAAGACCCGGTTCGCCTCGAAAACCGCTTCGCCCGTTCGCGGAATGATCGGAGAAAACCAGATGTGCCCGTTCCCCGGCGTGGGATTCGTATCCGACCGCGCTCCGATCGAAAACATCTGCAGGCTCGGGATGCCAAACTCCGGCAGGTTGAACTTGGCCTGCACGTCGGGAGCCAGCGGCAATTTATACGCGCCGCCGAAGGAAAACTTCGCGCCCGGAATCGCCGAAAACTTTTCCTGCGCGAATTCCCAGTTGCCCTGGTTGGCTTTCGGGCCGCCGTAAAAACTGACCGTGCAGTTCCAGTGCGGAATGCCTTTCTTCGCGGCGTATGCGTCCATCGCATCGGGATCGGGGCCTTGGTCGCGGTCGAGCAACGCGGTCAGCTCCGCGTCGGGCACGGGACCGCCCTCTCCAAGAGGGCCGCGGGCGAGCAGCGGGCTCCCGAAAAACGGCATGCCGTTCGTGCATCCCGTATTTTCGAGGTAGCCGAGAATGTCGATGAGCGGAATCAGGTCGTTGTAATGCGGCACTGTCACCGTGCCGACGAGATACGAATCCGGCGCGGGGAGCATCCAGAATCCCATCTTCGTCACGACGCCGAAATTCGATTGCGAAAAGATCCCGTCGATCCACGGTCCGAAACCCGATTTGTACTGCTGCCACGTCTGCGAGCCAGGCAGCGCGCCCATTCCCGTGCGGATCACCTCTCCGTTTGCGAGCACGACTTCCATTCCGCAGTGAGAATCGAAGTGATTGCGAAATTGCTTCAGCAAATAGCCGCCGCCGCGATCCAGCGAGTTGCCGACCGGACTGCCCCATCCGGGATCGGGTACGTCCACCCAGAGCTTGATTCCTTTTTCCTGGATGTAGCGGTACAGATCGAAATAGCTGACGCCCGGCTCGACCAGGCAGCAGGCATTCCTCTCATTCACCTCGATGATCCGGTTCATTCGCTTCAGGTCGAGCACCACGCTGCCGGAATAGACGGGCGCGGAGCCGCCGTAGCCGAGGTTCTTGCCGGTCGAGATGGGGTAGATCGGAATTTTGTGGGCGTTCGCGATCCGCACGACCTTCTGCACCTGCTCGACCCCGTCCGACGCGACGGCCGCCGAGGCGACGAGTTCATCGGGTTCGCCCCAGAACGGCGAGTAGGCGTCGCGATACATGGCCAGGTCTTCGTCGCTCGTGAACACCCACTCCTTTCCCACCGCCTCTTCGAATTGCTGCAGGGCGGCTGAAAAGTCCTCGCTGCTCACACCGGGTGGAACTCGCATTTCATACTCCTGTCGTTCGATCGAGTGGAGCGCTATGCCTTGCGAATGATCCGGGCTCCCGCGACCGGCGCGATCACCCACGAAATCAAATCCTCGGAAGCACGGCCGGCGGAAGCGGCCGCGCGCGTGCGAACCGTCGCCTTCGCGGTCGCCGAGCGAACCGTGGGGATGTGCGCCACGAGCGTGGCGACGCTTGCCGTCCAGTTTTCGGCGTTATCGTGCAAGCCGGCCGCCCGATGAACGACGCTTTCCGGCCCCGTGAACGTGTGCTCGATCGAGCCGCCGGGCAAGAATCGATGGTCGCCGCGAAATACGACACGCATGCCGTGATCCCAGGCGAGCCGTTCGAGGCAGAAAAGCGCGCCCGGCGCCGTCAAGCCTCCAATGGCAATCGGAGACATCTTCCATTGTGCGTCGAGGTCGTGAAACCAGAGATCCGTGATGTCTCCCCGGATGGAGTACACAGGCAGGCCCAGACTTTGCGCCCTGGCGCCAAACGCGATGCTCTGGGCAAATCTCTCGTCGAAAATCACCTTATAGAGCGGCGTTGCGTCAGGCGCGCTCTCCAAGGGCGCCGCCCGCGGCGAGAGAGCGGCGCTCGCCGAAATTGGCAGCGCCAAAGCGGCGATTCCCACTTGCAGGAATTCTCTACGGCTGGCCATCGGATTCCCCCTTCAGCTCACGCGGCGTTGGCCATGAGTGGACGAAAGCTGCGTCGCTTGGTCCGGTTCCGATTCCCCCTTGGTTGCGCAAACCGATACACTAGCGGCCAGTTTTGTGTCAAGCTCAGTTTCACTGGGGAACGCGGCCGCGCATCGCTGTCGCTTGCGGCAGCCGAGAGACGGGCGCACAACTTCCGGGTCGCGCCGGGCATCGGAGAAACCAGGTCATGTTTCGAGCGGTGCGCATCGCGGCAGCTTTCTTTCTGGCGTGCGCGTGCCCGTCCGCCCGCGCGCAGGCGAGTCCCGCCGGTTCCGCGCCGCACCAAGCCGACGAGTCGCTGCCGCACGACCGCCACGAAGGCCTGAGCGTCTCAGCCGACGCCTATTCCGACGCGGATCGCGCGAAGGAAAAATTCGGCAAGTCAGCCGATCCCCTCACCGTGGGGATTCTTCCGGTGGAGGTCTTCCTGCGGAACGAAACCGACGAGCCGATGCACATCGACCTCAGCACCATCCAGCTCGACGTCCACCCGCGCGGCGGCCGCGACGACGACATCGACGCGATGTCGGTCCACGACGTCGCCGCCGCCGTCGCGCATCCGCACGGACCGTCCGCGCCCCAATCGCGGCGGTTCCCGGTCGGGCTGCCATCGTCGGGCGACAAGAAAGCAGACAAAGTTGCCGAAGTGCTCGACCCGCTCGCGCTGGATTCCGATATCGTGCCTCCGCACGGCATGGTGCACGGCTTTCTCTTCTTCGATCTGAGCGACGACCCTTCGCTCGCCGAGACGGCAAGCGTTTACGTTCCGGACGTAACGATCGTCCCGTCGCAGAAAGCGCTGATGTTTTTCGAGGTGTCTGTCGGGAGGGAATCGAGATAGTGAGCCGCTTGCACACGCATGCCGACCGCCGACCAGGCCCATTTGCTTCCACCCATTCGGGCGCGTATCATGAATGTTTTATGCTTACCTCGTGGAAGCGCCTGTACGCTGGCCTGCTCGTGATTGTGCTGCTGCTTGCGTGCGTCCTTCCAGCGCGTGCGGGCGACGGTCCGGGACTTTTCCCCCTCAGCGACGTGAAGCCGGGCATGAAGGGCGTCGCTTACACAATCTTCCAGGGCGACCAGGTGGAGAAAGTCGACCTCGAGGTGATCGGCGTACTCAATAACGCCGTCGGGCCCCAGCAGGACGTCATCCTCGTTCGCCTTCTCGGCGACAAAGTGCAGCAGACCGGCGTCGTCGCCGGAATGAGCGGCAGCCCCGTGTACATCGACGGCAAGCTTGTCGGCGCGCTGGCCCTCAAGCTCGGCTCGTTCACGAGGGACGCGATCGGCGGCGTGACGCCGATCGAAAGCATGCTCGAGGTCGAGCATTTGCCGGCGTCTCCAGCGCTTCCCGCAACAGGCATGCCGCCGGCGTCTCCGGCGAAGGATTCCGGCAAGGCGGCTAAGGCCGCAGCCGCGGATTCCGATGCGTTTTCAGCGCCGATTCCCGTGCCGGACGATCTCGCGCGGCGCGTCGATGCCGGCTCGGGACAGTTTCTCGTCCCGATCGAAACGCCTCTCGTGGCCACCGGCTTGTACCCGCAAACGCTCGCCTTCTTCGGCAAGGCGTTTTCTTCCTGGGGCATGACGGTGATGGCGGGTGGCACCGCCGCATCCTCGCCTGCCGACCTCGAGATCAAGCCCGGGGAGATGGTCGGGTTCGACCTGATTCGCGGCGATCTTTCGCTCAGCTCCGGCTGCACCGTCACCACGGTGGACGGCCCGCTGATCCTCGCTTGCGGCCACTCGCTCTACGGATTCGGCCGCGTGGAAGTGCCGCTTTCGCGCGCGCACGTCGTGATGACGCTGGCCTCCGCGCAGTCTTCGACCAAGATCATCACCACCGGGGGCACCATCGGCACTCTGACCCAGGACCGGCAGACCGCCGTGATGGGCAAGCTCGGCGCGGGCCCGCCGATGATTCCCGTCGACCTCACGCTCGAGACTCCTTCGGAGAACAAAACGTATCACTTCGAGGTAATTGAGAGCCCGCAACTCACGCCCACTCTGGTGGCCACAGCCATCTACAACGGCCTGATCGGCAGCCCGATCTACGGCGAGGGCTCGACGCTCGAGATGGACGGCACGATCGACGTGAAGGGGCATTCTTCGGTCGACCTCGATGATCTGTTCGCCCCGACCGATCAGCAGGTCCCGACCGGATTCTACGTCGCCACCGAAGTACAGAATGCCTTCACGCAAATCTATTCGAATCCCTACGAAGTCCCGGACATCCGGCGCGTCGATCTGCGCGTCAAGACGATTCCCGAACGGCGCTGGGCCACGATTGACAACGCCTGGGCTGAAAAGAGCGAAGTACACCCTGGCGAGACCGTAGCCGTCAAAGTTCTGCTGCGGCCCTATCGCGGCGAACCTTTCATTCAGGAAATTCCCGTGACGATTCCGGCGCAGGCCGCGCGCGGCACACTCGAACTCGCCGTGAGCGACGCCGACTTTCTCAATCGCAACGTGCAGCAACTCGCTGCCGCCTCGCAGGGCCAGCTCGCGGGTCTCGAGGAGCTGATTCAACTGCTCGACCGCGAGCGCCATAACGACCGCCTCTACGCCACGCTCCTCCAGCCCAGTCCGACCATGCTCGTAGAAGACAAGGAAATGCCCAACGTTCCCGCCTCGGCCATCGACGTGCTAGATCAGCGTCGCAATCTCGGCGAAGCGCGTCTGCTATGGCAATCCACGGTCGGGGAATGGTCGGTAGATATGCACCAGCTCATTTCGGGCCAGCGGATGCTGGCGATCACGGTGAAGTGAAGCCGTTTTCAAAGGAGACGTCGATCGCATGAATCGGCGAAACATTCTGGCGTGTGTCCTGACGGTCGCGATCGGCTCCCCCGCCGTGGCGCGCGCCGAACACACGCGCGACTGGCGCGAAACGGATTTTTCCGATTTTCAGAAGGGCACCGCGAACGGCGTCGCGATTCGCAGCGACGGCAAGCTCGCCCCAGCGCCGAGATTCGACTCTTTCGCCGATCCGGACCTCGCATATGTCTGGGCGCTCAAGCTCGACGCGCACAATCGCCTCTACGCCGCGGGCGGCTCGGATGCCAAGGTTCTCCGCTTCGACGAATCGGGCAAGCCGACCACGGTTTTCGAGTCTCCCGACCTCGTCGCGCAGGCAATCGCCTTCGATTCGAAAGACAATCTCTATGTGGGCACCTCGCCCGACGGCAAGGTCTACCAGGTGACGCCGGACGGAAAGAAGAGCGTCTTTTTCGATCCCAAGACGAAATACATCTGGGCGCTCGCCTTCGATCCGCACGGCACGCTTTTTGTGGCCACGGGCGACACGGGCCAGGTGTTTGCCGTCGAGCCCGACGGCAAGGGCCAGATCTTCTACCAAAGCGAGGAGCGCCACGCGCGCGCGCTCGCGTTTGACGCCAAAGGCAATTTGCTGGTCGGCACGGAGCCGGACGGGTTGATCCTGCGCGTCCCGATCGAGCGCAAGGCGCCGGAATCGGCGCCCAGCGCAGGCGCGCCCTTCGTGATCTACGAGACGAGCAAGGCCGAAGTCACCTCGCTGCTCACGGACTCGAGCGGAGACATCTATGCCGCATCGGTCGGCCAGAAGAACGGCACGCCCGTGATTCCGCGGATCATCACGCCGGCTGCGGCGCCGGCGACGGCTCCCGCGACCACCGCAACGAATTCGGCGATCATCCTTTCCGGACAATCCCAGCCGGTTGCGCCCGCGCCACAACCGCTCGCGGCTTCCTACGTGTTTCCTCCGATTTCCAGCACGGGCGGAGCCGAGGTCGTGAAAATTGCGCCCGATGGCTCTCCGGATACGCTCTGGACTTCGAACGATTCGATGGTCTTTGCGCTGGGACTTCCGCCGACCGGCAAGATTCTTCTGGGTACGGGCAACGAAGGCGCGATCATCGAGCTTGAGGACAAGGGCGTCTTCTCGAGCGTCGCCAAAGCCGAATCGGCGCAGGTCACGAGTTTCGCCGCAGCTCCCGACGGCAGGGTCTTCGTCGCTACCGCGAATCCCGGAAAGATCTTCGCGCTCGGGCCAGGCTACGCTACCAGCGGCAGCTTCGAATCCAACGCCTTCGACGCCCGGATCTTTTCGCACTGGGGCCGCGTGACATGGTGGGGAGAGAACGGCGCGACGGACGGCAAGGTCGAACTCTACGTTCGTTCCGGCAACACTTCGAATCCCGGCGAAAATTGGAGCGCGTGGGCCGGCCCCTACAAGGGGGTGGACGGCGCCGAGCCCGATTGCCCGCCGGCTCGTTTCGTGCAATGGAAAGCGGTCTTCGTCGATACGGACAAGGGCTTGCCGCCGGATGTGTCCTGGGTCAGCTTGGCCTACCTGCCGAAGAACGTAGCACCCGTAGTCGACGACATCGCCGTGGAGGATCCCGGAATTCGGGCCATCGGCTTCGCCGGTCAGCCGAGCGGACCCGGCACCGCCATCCCGGTGCCGCTGCGCTATCCACAGAGCGGAGGCGACGCCTTCGCGACGATCGTCACCGAGACGGGGAATCGCGGCTCGCAGATCGAAGTTCCACCGCAGGGATTTGCCGACAAGGGCTATCAGAGCGCCCTCTGGAGCGCGCACGACGACAACGACGACGATCTCGTTTTTTCCGTCTACTACCGCGGCGAGGGCGAGCAGAATTGGCGCCTGCTGAAGGACAACCTGAAGCAGAAATTCTATTCCTGGGATACGACCACCATGCCGGACGGCGCGTATTACCTGAAGATCGTGGCTTCCGACGCGCCTTCGAATCCGCCCGATCAGGCTCTCTCGGCCGAGCGCGAAAGCGACCGCTGGCAAGTGGCCAACACGCCGCCGCAAGTCCTCAATCTGCGCGCCGGCTCCGGCATCCTGAATACGAAAGCGTCGTTCGACGCCGTGAGCTCCTCGGGCGCCATCGTGCGCGCCGAGTACAGCATCGATTCCGGCGAGTGGAAGATTCTCTTTCCCACCGGTTTGCTCTCCGACTCACCGAAGGAGAGCTACTACGTGCAGCTTCCGGGGCTGCCGGCCGGCGAACATACGCTCGCAGTGCAAGTCACCGATCGGTTCGACAACACCGCCGCGGCGAAGGTGACGTTCACCGCTCCGCCGCGCAACAATCCTTAGCAAACTTCCCTTGGCACAGTTCTTCGCGGTCCGCGATGGGAAGCAGATCGGGCCGCCGCACACCTTACGGCGGCCCGTCCGCGCGACACAAACGACATCCTGCTCAATTGCCCCAGTTGCGGGACATTGCGACCGCCTCGTAGCGGTCAACGATCGCGCCGATTCCGTCCACTCCTTGTTGCGGATACAGCTCATCGACGTGCACCACGCGCGCCTTGCAGCGCACGGGCTCCGGACCGCGTCCCGTCAGCTCGCGCGGGATCGTCAAATAGATCTCCAGGGGGGCGCCAATCTGTAGTTTTTCGCGCGACGTGAAAAAGAGCCCGCGCTCCGACAGGTTCAGCGCCTTGCCTTCGTACGACGGAGAGTAGCTCGCGGACTTCGGGGCCAGCGGCTCCGCTTTCTGGAAGGCATCTTCGGCGTGCCTTCCGTTGCCACTAGAGAGAATTCGGAAGCGAAGCGGAACCGCGCACTCTTTGCGGGGCGAATCGCGGCGTTCTCGACTTGGCATGAGGTCCTCCTGATGAAAAACCTTTCGTCGGTGAACTTGCTGGAAGGGTTTTGCGAGAATCCCATCTCATCGGGGGAGAGTCAACGGTTCTAATGATTAGTTTTCCCTGGAGGCAGCGCGGAACACGTCATCGTTCCAGAGTGAAAGACTTTCTGTTTCACCCGCAACCCCAGGTGCTCCGCCCCGGCGCACGCCGGCAAGATTTGGCAAGCGCGCGCGCGGCAAAACAGATCAACGGATCGGCAAACTTTGTGGCTTACACCTCGTCCGCGCGCCAATCCGCCGGCGGAAACGCGATCTTCCAAAAATCGGCCACGGGAGGATCGAACTCGAGCGCGGTATGAAAACCCTCCGGCATTTCTTTCGCCGGACGCACGACCTTGCAAGCGGCACGCTCCTTCGTTCCGCGGTGCTCCAGGACGAGTCGCGTCTCGGGCGGCAAATTCTTGTTCACCACGACCAGGGCGCCCTTCGGATTCACACTCAGAGTGTCGACCTCGAGCGTGGTTACCGGTCCGTGAACGGCCACGTGGATCAACGCGTGGATTCGCAGCAGCACGCGCTGCCCGCGGCGGCGCTCCTGTTCGAAGATGGAGTGGGGTTTCGCTGTTTGCGCCGGCTGGATCGGCTTCGCCGGCGTGCTGGCCTGCTTGGACGCATGTGTGCCGGCCGGCGGCGCCGAAGGCGGCGCCGGTCTGAGATTGCCCAGATAGCTTTTCAAAGTTCGAGCCCCCAAAAGTTCAGATCGGCGTTGACGAGCTCCACACCCAGATCCCACCCATCCGGACGCTGCGTTCCCTTCCACACCACGACCCCCTCCGCCACTTCCCGCGTGGAGAGGTTCGTGAGCCGCAGGCGCTGTTGCTTGTCGACTTCACGCGGGCTCACCAGCAGGCAGCCATAGGAGTTCACCACGCGTGTAAAGCCAGCCTCGAATCGCAAGGGCCCTTTTCCGCCGTTCCACTCGATCGTGACGCGAACGCGCGAGTTCATACGCGGCCCCCTCCGTTTTTCGCGCATCTTGATATCGTGAGGCAGGTCTTCCCTGAAGAGCATCCGGGCCGAATCTCCAAGCGAACTATCTGTGGATAAAAGGGTTACACGGGACGTTTTTTCGTTCTCGGACAATTTTTGTGCCCGAAAACATGGTAGGCAGGGCGCGCAGGAGGGTCAATGGTACGACCAGACAGGCGAAGGGTCAGTCGGCTGCGGCGGGTCCTTCGGCCACCGGCCGCCCGAATCCGGCGATGCGCCCGAAGTTGCGTTCGAGCCAACTCTGGAAGCTGTCCATGTAGGTGTAGAAGACGGGCGTAAGGTAGAGCGTGACGAGCTGCGAGAAGATCAATCCGCCGCACACGGCGAGGCCCAAAGGACGCCGCGATTCGGCCGTTGCGCCGAAGCCGAGCGCAATCGGCAGCGTGCCCATCAGCGCCGCCATGGTCGTCATCATGATCGGCCGGAAACGCACCACGCAGCCTTCGTAGACGGCCTCGGCGGGCGGCTTGCCTTCGCGCTCGCGCGCGATGGCGAAGTCCACCATCATGATGGCGTTCTTCTTCACGATGCCGATCAGCATGATCACGCCGACGAAGCCGTACAAATCGAGGCTGGCCCCGAAAATTTGCAGCGTCAGGAAAGCGCCGAAACCCGCGGAGGGAAGTCCCGAAAGAATCGTGATCGGATGAATGAAGCTCTCGTAGAGAATCCCGAGCACGATGTAGATCACCAGAATCGCGACTAGCAGCAGAACTCCGAGGCCGGTCAGGGACGATTCGAAGGCCTGCGCGGTTCCCTGAAATTGGGCCGAGATCGTGGCCGGCAAATCGCGCGTCAGGCGGTTGATTTCGTCGACCGCTTCTCCGATGGCGACGCCCGGCTTCAGGTTGAAGGAAACCGTCACGGCCGGCAATTGCCCGAGGTGATTGACGCTGAGAGGCCCGAGGCTCGTGCTCACGCTCGCCACGGCATTGAGTGGAACGAGATTGCCCGAGGTCGACCGGATGTAGAGCAGCGAGAGCGCTGTGGGATCGCGCTGATATTGATCCGCGAGTTCCATCATCACCCAGTATTCGTCGTTCGGCGCGTAGATCGTGGAGACCTGCCGCTGTCCGTACGCGGTGTAGAGCGCGTCTTCGATTTGTGCGACCGTCACGCCGAGAGCCGACGCCTTGTCGCGGTCGATGTTGACGTCAACCTGCGGATTCTTGATCTGCAGGTCGCTGGTGACGTCGGTGATGCCGGGCAGCCTCTCCATCTTCTGCTCGAACTCGGTGGCGACGGAGTAGAGCTGCTCGGTGTCCGGGCTCTGCAGGGTGAGCTGGTAGGGGCTGTTCGTCACCTGGCCGCCGATTTGGATCGGAGGCGGGTTGCGCACATAGGCCGCGATTCCGGGGACGCGCGCGAACTTCGCGCGAAGCTCCTGCATGATTTCGTCGATCGATGCGTGGTGCGCGAAGAGCGGCGCCGCCTCGCGCAGGGCAGCGCCGATCACCGGAACGTTTCCGTAGTGGTTCACAAGCCGCGTCATCGTCGGGCTCGGGATCATCGGCCGCTCGTCCGGCGGTTTCAAATGGATGAAGATGAATCCCGTGTTCGCGCTGCCGCCGACCGTGCCCAGGCTCGAGAAGAAACCCTTCCGGTAGGGATCGTGCACCATGATCTGCGTCAGTTGATCCTGATGCGCCTTCATCGAATCGAACGAGATTCCCTGCTCCGCCATGGTGGTCGCCTGCAGTGTCGAAGCATCGATTTGTGGCAGGAAGCCCTTGGGAATGACGATGAATTGCCAGACGGTAATTCCCAGGATCACCGCAGAGACCGCCATCACGAACCCGCGGTGCCGCAGGCTCCACTGCAGGGAGATCTCGTACTTCTGGAGCGTCCAATCAAACAGGTGCTCGAGCGACATGTACACGCGGCCGTGCTTCCGGTCGTGCTGGGGATGAATGAATCGGCTGCACAGCATCGGCGTGAGCGTCAGCGACACGAAGCCCGACACCAGCACTGCCATCATGATGACCACCGAAAACTCGTGCAGCAGCCGCCCGATGATTCCACCCATGAACAGCACCGGAATGAACACGGCCGTCAGCGACAGCGTCATCGAAAGGATTGTGAAGCCGATTTCGCGCGATCCCTTCAGCGCCGCTTCCATCGGGCCTTCGCCCATTTCCATGTGCCGGACGATGTTTTCGAGCATCACGATCGCGTCGTCGACGACGAAGCCCACCGAAAGCGTCAGCGCCATCAGCGAGAGGTTATCGATCGTGTAGTTCAACAGATACATGACGCCGAACGTCGCCACGATCGACATCGGCAGCGCGATGCTCGGAATCACCGTCGCCGAAAGATTCCGCAAGAAAAGGAAGATCACCAGAATCACGAGGCAGATGGCGATGAAGAGAGTCGACTTCACGTCGTTGACCGAATCCACGATCCCCGCGGACCGGTCGTAAATTTCGATGATGTTGATCGAGGGCGGCAGCACCGCTTTGAACTGCGGCAGCACCGCCTTGACGCCTTGCACCACCTCGACCGTGTTCGTGCCCGGCTGGCGCTGGATCGCCAGAATGATGGCGTGCTCGTCGTTGTAGTAATTCCAGATCTTGTCGTCCTGGACGCTATCCAGGACGTTGCCGAGTTCGTCGAGCCGCACCGGCGAGCCGTTGCGATAAGCCACCACCAGCGGCCGGTACAGCGACGCCCGCGTGAGCTGGCCGTTTGCCTGCACCGCGAACGCATGATGGGTCCCATAGAGCGTCCCGGTGGGCAGGTTCACATTGGCGTTCTGCACCGCCGTCGTCACTTCGTCGATGCCGATCTGCCTCGAAGCGAGCGCACGCGGATCGAGCTGGATTCGCACCGCGTACTTCTGCGAACCGAACACTTGCACCTGCGCCACGCCCTTGACCATGGAGAGGCGCTCGCCGAGCAGCGTCTCCGCGTATTGGTCCACTACGTAGAGCGGCAGCGTGCTCGAGCTCAGCGCGAGGAAATACACCGGCTGGTCGGCGGGATTCACCTTCTGAAACGTAGGCGGGCTCGGCATGTTGGGCGGCAGCTGCCCCTGCACGCGGGAAATCGCCGCCTGCACGTCCTGCGCGGCACCGTCGATATTCCGGCTGAGATCGAATTGCAGCGTGATGCTCGTGCTGCCGAGCGTGCTGGTCGACGTCATCGAGTCGATGCCGGCGATCGTCGAAAACTGCTTTTCGAGCGGCGTGGCGACGGCCGCGGCCATCGTGTCCGGATTTGCGCCGGGCAAGGATGCGCTCACGTTGATGGTAGGGTAATCGACGTTGGGCAAGTCGCTCACGGCAAGGGATCGGTATCCCAGTATGCCCGCGAGCAAAATCGCCGCCATGACAAGCGTTGTCATGATCGGCCGCCGGATGAAAAGTTCTGCGATGTTCATGTTCGTGTCGCGCTACTCGCCGGCCGCTAGTCGACGACGGTCTTGCTGACCTGCACCTTGATGCCGGGAATGATCCGCAGTTGGCCGTCGGTGATCACCGTTTCACCCGGCGCCAGGCCGCTCGAAATCACCGAGTCGCCGTTGTACGTGCGCGCGACCTTGACCGGCCGCTCCTCCGCCGTTGAATCCGACGTCACCACGTACACAAGATCGCCCTTCTGCCCTGTCTGCACGGCTTGCGAGGGCACCACGGTCGCGTTTTCGTCCTCCGCCAGGCGCAGCAGCACGGTAGAAAATTGCCCCGGCCAGAGCCGATGGTCGGCGTTTTCGAATGTCGCCTTCAGCTTGATCGTTCCCGTCGTGTTGTCGACCGAGTTGTCGATGAACGTCAGGTATCCGATCTCCGGCCTGGTGTCTCCGTAGGGCGTCGCTTCCACTTGGAGTTTTCCCCGCTGCATGAACTTCTGCACCGTCCCGAGGTACTGCTCGGGAATCGAAAAGTCGATGTAGATCGGCGTCACCTGGTTGATCACGATCAGCACCGGCACGTCGTTCTGCTTGACGATGTTCCCCGGATAGACCTGCAGGGCTCCCGTCCGTCCGTCGATCGGCGAATAGATCTTGCAGTAATCGACCTGCAGCTGCGCCGACGCCACGGCGGCCTGATCGGCGCGTACCGCCGCCGCCTGCGCGTCCGCATTGGCCCTCATCGTGTCGAGCTGCTCTTTCGCCGCGACGCCCGCCTTGTACAGCTGCTCGTACCGGTTTGCCTGCACGTCGTTCAGCTCGGCTTGCGCCTGGTCGCGGGCCAGATTCGCCTGCGCCTGCTGCAGGGCCGCCTCAAAGGGAGCCGCATCCAGCGTAAAGAGCAACTGGCCCTTGGCGACGAACTGGCCCTCCTTGATGTGCACCTGCTCGAGCACCGCGTTCACCTGCGCCTTGATCGAAACCGACGAGTTCGCGTCAGCCGAGCCGATGGCCGTCAAATCCACCGGGACGGTCTTCTGCGTCACCTTGGCCACGGTCACGGGCACCGCGAAAATCGGCGGCGCTGTCTGCGCGGTCTTGGTGCATCCGCCTGTCATAACTGCCATTGAGAGAGCTAGGAGAATCGATCCCCGGATGTGGTCCCTATTCATCGATAGCTGTATCCCTGTTCCTTCCCCAACGGTGACCCTTCGTGGTGCCACGGTGAGATGCGATGGGCAGTTCTTCGCGACTCAACCCCGCAGGACTACTATGATACCGCGCCATCGCGGCACCTGCACGATTGGATTCACCCACCCATTTGGGGTCGCAAACGTCCCAATAAAAACGATCCTCTGGAGTCAGTCCTGGTCAACAAAGGCTTAGACGTGCGGGTAGGGACCGGGTTTCAGGCCAAGCCTGGAGCTCTCAGCTCGCCGCGGCCTGATCCAGGAGCCACAGGGTTCCCCCGGCGGGCTGGATCCTTGCCGCAGGGTACTGGCTGGACTTGGAATCCGGCTCGTCGCGCAGGGCCGCCAGGATCTCCCGCTTGTCGGCGCCAGCCACAAGGAAAAACGTGTTCCGCCCCTGGTTTAGCACCACCGGGGTGAAGGTGATCCTCCTCGGCGGCTTCGCCGGCGCCTCGACCGGCAGCACCCACCGCTGCTGCTCGTCGAGCGCCGGCGAACCCGGGAAAAGCGACGCCGTATGCCCCTCGATGCCAAGCCCCTGCAGCTGCAGGTCGAAGGCTGGCGGAGCCGCCCCGAAAAACGCCCGCAGCTCGCCCTCGTAGGCCTCGGCCGCGTTCTCGGGAGTCGGCAGCGTCGTCGGCACCGGATGAACGTTTTCAGGGGGAATCGCGACCTGATCGATCAGCGTCTCCCGCGTCATCCGGTAGTTGCTCAGGGGATCATCCGGCGCGACGTACCGCTCGTCACCCCAAAACAGGTGCACGCGGTCCCACGGCGTCTTCACGCCATGCTTTTCCGCCTGGGCCCACAGCGCGTACAGCTTCGCGGGCGTGCGCCCTCCTGAAAGCGCGATCGCAAACCGCCCTCGCCGCTTGATCGCGTCCTGCATCACGCGCAGCATCTCCTCAAGCGCGCCGCGACTCAGCGCATCAAGATCGGCAAAAACCCGCGTCTCCATTTTCATCGTCAGCGCCCTTCCTCGATCTCGACGAATTCGACTTTCCACGGCTGGGTGCGCACGTCCAGGCGCGCCACGCCGACCGGCAGGTGGAAGCGCCGCGGCCCCGCGCTTCCCGGATTCACGTACAGCACGCCCGATTTCTCGAACTGCTTCGGCTCATGCGAGTGCCCGCTGATCACCGCGCCAAATCCCGCCGCGGCCGGATCCAGATCGAGCGCGTTCAAGTCGTGCAGCACGTAGATGCCTCTTCCTTCGATCTCCGCCACGGCCGTCGAAGGCAGCTCCTCCGTCCACGCTGCCGTATCGATGTTCCCCCTCACAACCACCAGCGGCGCGAGACGCCGCAATTGCTCAAGAATTTCCGGCTGGCCCACGTCGCCTGCGTGAATGATCAGCTCCGAGCCGCGCAGGGCGCGCACCGCTTCCTCGCGCAGCAATCCATGCGTATCCGAAATCAGCCCGACCATGTATCGCAGTCCGGCGCCTCCCGATGCGCGCCGTTTCTCCGTGTCTTCATGCCGTGCCAGGCGCTCTCCGGGATTGTTTCTCTGCGCCCTCTGCGTCTCTGAGGTGAATCTTCTTCTCCACGCGGCGAATACTCGCTATCGGTCCACCGTCACTCCGAGCTTCTCCAAGTCCTCTTCCAGCTGCTTCACGTTCTGAAACTGGATCGTATACATGCCCATCTCTTTCGCGCATTCCAGGTTCAACCCGCGGTCGTCGATCATCACGCACTCATCCGGCGCCGACTGCGAAATCTTGAGCGCCAGGCTGTAAATCCCGCGATCCGGCTTGCGCACGCCGAGGTAGCATGAACTGAAGAACACCTTGAAATAATCGCGCAGCTTGAACCGGTGGATGCGGTGATCGTTGATCTCGAGCGATTCATTGTTGAGAGCTGCCGAAAAATAGCGGCCCGTGCGGGTCAGCTCGCCCAGGAAATCGAGCGAATCGGCAAACGGCTGCGACTGCTCGAACATGAACCGCTTGAAATCCTCCAGCGTGAAGGCGCGCTCGCGGTAAAAAACCGTCCGCCGCAAATACTCCTCGAGGCTCGCCTGCCCGCACTCGAACGCGTTGAGCATCAACTCGTGCCGGTCCTCGAAATCGGCCCAGTCAAGATTGAATTGCTCGACCGCGTTCCGACGCGACCCGCGGTCCCATCCGTTCGTGAGGATCACGCCGCCGTTGTCCCAGAACAACGTCTTCACCGCCTTCGCCATCACTCTCGTCGCCATGATCCCTCTCGTGCTTCCGCCAAAAATAGCTTCTCAGTCTACGCCGCGCAACGTTTTGCCTTCCCTGCGCCCACTGCATCTGCGCGGTGAATCCTCCCCCGTCGCGGCCACCATTATCCTCACCCCGCCCCGACCGCAGAAGGGGAATTCTCGCCGCCACAGTACGAGCGAATCCTTACGCTATGATGAAAGCCGATGGACTCCCGCCGCACCGAAAATCCGCCGACGATCTTTACCATCGGCCATTCCACGCTCGCGATCGAGGAGTTCCTCGCCCTGCTCCGCGCCCACGGCATCCGGCAGCTCATCGACATCCGCACCATCCCGAAATCGCGCCGCAATCCGCAGTTCAACTCCGATGCGCTTGCCGCGTCCCTCGCCTCCGCGGGGATCGAATACGTCCACATGAAGGATCTCGGCGGGCTACGGCACCCCGCGCGCGATTCGATCAACCTCG
>Ga0335073_10005951_pt1 | contig 17136 bp, 15 predicted proteins | sample Lox_Sample_22_FD_207093 | JGI IMG/M metagenome (GOLD analysis project Ga0335073, IMG submission 207093) | Soil microbial communities from Loxahatchee National Wildlife Refuge, Florida, United States - Lox_Sample_2.2 | ecosystem: Environmental > Terrestrial > Soil > Wetlands | place: USA...
GGTCAGCTTGCTGCCCGGGATCATCAGCGCCGCCATGGTGAGCGTGAACAGCGTGATCGCCGTCTGCACCCCGGCCACCGTCGTGCCCAGGTCCTGGGCAATCGCGCTGATCGCCACGTTCATGTTGGTCGCCGCGTAGCTGGCGATGAACTGAGCCAGCGCCAGCGGCAAGATCATGGCCCGGGCCGCGGCCCTCGTCGGCGTGTTCGTCTCGGTCACGTCAGCCCTTCTTCGCACCCGTCCCCGTAAGGCACCCGGGTCCAGCCTCGCGGGCCTGGCCCGATCCGGTCATCACCCGCGGGGGGGTGATTGCTTCCGGCGCGGGCGGCGGCCTTATCGTGGCGAGCGTGGTCGTGGTCTTCGCCTTGCTGGCCGCGTTGTCCAACGCGGTCAACGTCACCACGCAGCATATGGCCAGCACCTCCGACCCGCGCCGGTCGTCGGGCTGGCGTCTGGTCCTGTACCTGATCCGCAGTCCGCTGTGGCTCTTCGGCTGGGCGGCCCTGGCGGCGGCGTTCGTGTTCCAGGCCCTGGCCCTGCACCTCGGCCTGATCTCGGTCGTGCAGCCGCTGCTGGCCACCGAACTGGTCTTCGTGCTGGTCCTGCGCCGGTTCTGGGTGCGCCAGTCGATCCGCCCGGCCGCCTGGGGCGGCGCGGTCCTGACCTGCGCGGGCCTGGGCGTGTTCCTGTCGGCGGGAGAGCCCCAGGGCGGCCACGCCACCCCGGCCAGCAGCCACTGGCTTTCGGCCATGCTGGCCTGCGGGATCGGCGCCGCCGTCCTGACCGTCCTGGCCCGCTGGGGATCCCCCGGCCGGCGCGCCGGCCTGTACGGCTCGGCCGCCGCCGTCATCTGGGCCCTCGAGGCGACGTTCATCAAGGCCACCACGGACACGCTCAGCCAGTTCGGCGTGACCGGGATGTTCGCCCGCTGGCCGGTGTACGCCGTGGCGCTGGGCGGGATCGCCGGCCTGCTGCTGGAACAGGCGGCGCTGCACGTGGGGCCGCTGCGGGTCTCCCAGCCGCTCATGGTCATCATCGACCCGCTGGTCAGCATCGCCCTGAGCGTGTGGCTGTTCGAGGAGCACTTCACGCAGGACGCCGGCGTGCTGGCCCTGGCCGCGGTGGCCTTCGCCGCGATGTGCGCCGGGGTCGTGATCCTCACGCAGACCGCCCCGGCGACCATGGAGGCCAGTCCCCGTCCCGAGCCGAGCCCCGCCGGGCCCCCGGCCTGACCGGAACCCGAGAACCCGGCGGCCGGCCTGGTGACCAGGCCGGCCGCCGGGTGCCCCCGAAGCCATGCCCTAACTGGCGGGCTGGATGTTCTGGTTGACGTGGAAGACGTTGTCCGGGTCGTAGCGCTTCTTGACCCGGGCCAGCCGGTCGTAGTTGCCGCGGTAGGCGGCGCGGATCCGGTCCTGGCCCTCGTCCATCAGGAAGTTGAGGTAGCCGCCGCCCGCCGAGGCCGGGTGCAGCTCCTCCCAGTAGTCCCGCGCCCACCGCGAGATCAGGGCCGCGTTGGCCGGATCCGGGTCGACGCCCAGGATGACCCCGGCCCAGCCGCCGTCCCGGTAGGCGAAGGCCGTCGCGTCGGCGGGTACCCGGCTGGCCGCACCGTCGAGGGGATGCAGGTGCATGGCGGAAAGACCGGTCGGCAGCTGCGCGCCGTACTTGACGTGCACGTCGATCGCCGCGTCCGAGATCTCGGTGAAGAAGTCCGCCTTCCAGTACTGCTGCAGCCCGGCGGGGTTGAGCGGGTCGAACGCGCCTTGCAGCATGCTGAACGGCATGGCCGCCAGGCCCACCACCAGCGGCGAGCCGTAGGTCCTTACCGGCTCGAGCACCTCGTCGGCCCGGTCGTGCGGGCCGGTGTAGCACCAGACGATGCCGCACGCCTTGCGGCCCCACAGTTCCTCGGGGAACGGCGGCGCGGGCGGGATGGACAGCAGCGCGATCCAGCCGCTCAGCTCCTCCGGCAGCGACGGCAGCAGCTCCCGGTACCAGCGCATAACCTCGGGGGTGTCGGCCAGGTCGTACAGGACCGGGCCGCCGATGATCGTGCCGTGCTCGCCGATGTCGTGGCAGCGGAACGTGAACGAGGTCACGATGCCGTAGTTCCCGCCCCCGCCCCGCAGCGCCCAGAACAGGTCGCTGTGCGAGCTCTCGCTGGCCGTCACGAAGGTGCCGTCCGCGAGCACCACGTCGGCGGCGACCAGGTTGTCGGCGGTCAGCCCGAAGCGCCGGGTGAGGTACCCCATGCCGCCGCCGAGAGCCAGCCCGGCCACCCCGGTCGAGGCCAGGATGCCGAACGGGGTGGCCATGCCGAACGCCACCGTCGCGTGGTCGACGTCGCCCAGGGTGCAGCCGCCGTCGGCGCGGACCGTGTGGGCTTCCGGGCTGACCGTGGTGCTGCGCATCAGCGACAGGTCGATGACCAGGGCGCCGTCCCGCACCCCGAAGCCGGCCACGCTGTGGCCGCCGCCCCGGACGGCGATCTCGACGCCGTGCTCGCGGGCGAACCGCACGCAGGCGATGACGTCGGCGGTGTCCCGGCAGCGGGCGATGGCCGCTGGGTACCTGTCGATCATGGCGTTGTAGACCGCCCGGGCCTGGTCGTAGCCGGGATCTCCCGGCACGATCAGGTCACCGCGCACGGCGGCGGCCAGTTCCGCGAACGACGCGGTGGTGATGGTGGCTGACGTACTCATGTCGTCCCTTTCCCGATGAAGTCCGGTGCACCCCGAAGGTAAGAACCGCGGCGTTCGCGCGGCGTTCGGATCACGCGTGCCGCGCTAGGCCGGCCGGCGAACGCCCGGAACGGGCCGCCGGGCGTCTCGCGCGTCCAGGTCCTGCTCGCACCGCCGCAGCAGCGCGACACTGCCGTGTTCCGAGGCCATCCGCACGGCCGAGCGCAGCCGGGCCACGGCCGCCGGCTCCTCGTCGTAGGCGGCGCGCATCCGCATCACCTCGGGCAGCCACCACACGTCGTCGTGCACGCGTCCGGCGGTGAGGGCCGCGTCCAGGGCTGCCCTCGCGGCGCCGGCCTGCCCGTCCCGCGCCGACAGGTCGGCCAGCAGCGACAGCCAGTACGGCATGCGCGCGAACGAGTTCTGCGACCGCAGGTTGCCGATACCCTGCTGGGCCAGCTCGGTACCGCGCCGGTCCGGCCGAGACCAGCCGTCCAGGATCAGCGCCCACTCGCGGTAGTACGCCAGGTCGTACCGGTCGCACAGGTCGCGCAGCTCCGCGGTGGTCTGCCTCAGCTGGTCCGGGTCGCGGCGCATCTGGTCGGTGATGCCGGCGTAGGCCATGGCCACCGCCAGGCTGTACGGGTCACCGATCCGGCGGGCGAGCGTGACGGCCTCGCGGCTGGCGGCGAGCGCGTCGCCGTCCTGGCCAAGCAGCCAGTAGGCGTGCGCCGCGAACGCCGTGCTGTGCACATCGGACCGGGTGCCGACGCTCAGCAGGACCGCCGGGCCGGCCAGCCTGGCGGCCAGCCCGAGATGGCGCAGCGCCTCGGCCGGCTTCCCCAGGCTCACCGCGGACCCGCCGACCGCGAAATGGGCCGGGCCGGTCAGCTCGGAGCCGGGGCTGAGCAGGCTCAGCGCGCGGGTGGCCAGCTCGTAGCTGCCGGCCGTGTGGCCGCGCACGAACTGCGTGGTCCACAGCGCGATCATGCCGGCCACCGTCGCGTCCTTGCGTCCCAGGGATTCGGCCAGCGCGATCGACCGCGCCAGCGTCTGCTCCAGTTCCGGGGAGGAGTAGCCGTACCTGGCGTTGAGCGGCGCGGCCAGCGCCTGCAGGACGGTGAGCTCGCGCGCGTCGCGGCCGCGCCCGGCAGGCATGGCCCCGACGATCGACAGGGCCTGCCGGTGCAGCCGGATCGCCTCGGCGTACCCGAACCTGGCCGCCGCGACGTCGGCCGCCCGCCGGTAGTAATCCACCGCCCGCTCGGCCCGGCCGCCCCGGGCGTACTGGTCGGCGAGCTGGGCCGCGACCGCGTCGGGGTCATCGGCGTACAGCAGTTCCAGGCTCTGGGCGATGCGCCGGTGCAGCAGCCAGCGTCTCGGCGGGCTGACCGCCGCGTACGCCGCCTCGCGGAGCATGTCGTGGGAGAAGTCGTAGCCGTCCCCGAACTCCCGCATGATCCGGCGCCGCCACAGCTCGTCCACGGCCTGCACGACGACGTCGGCGTCCAGGTCACTGGCCTCGGTCAGCAGGCCCAGGCTGAAGTTGGTGCCCGCCGCCGCCGCGAGGCCGGCCACTTCCCGGGCCGCCGCGCTCGCCTGCTGGAGGCGCTTGCCCAGCACCGCCTCGAGGTCACCCGCTGGCGACGGCACACCGCCGGGATCAGTGAGGCTGCGCACCGCCTCGATGACGTACAGCGGGAAGCCCCCCGTCGTGGCGTGCAGCAGGTCCGCCTCGGCCGCCCGCAGCGGCTGCCCGGAGATCGCCTGGGCCAGGCGGGCCGTGTCGGCGGCCTCCAGCGGGGCGAGCGAGAGCTCGGTGAGCATCCCGGTGGCCCGCATCCGGACGGTCCACTGCTCGAGCTCGGGATCCTCGCCCGGGTGGTCGTCCCGCAGCGTCCCGGCCACCAGCAGCGGGCTGCCGTCGGCTAGTCCCAGGCAGAAGGTGATGAAGGCCAGTGTCTCCAGGTCGCACCACTGGACGTTGTCCAGCACCAGCAGCGTCGGACGGCCCACCGCGATCAGCGCCCGGGCCAGGCCCTCGAAGAACCGGTGGCGCTGCCAGGCGTCGGCCATGGCCCTCGGCCCGGACCCGAGAGCCCCTGGACCCCCGGGAGCCCCGCGCTCCCCGGGGCTCCCGGCCGGGATCAGCCTGCCCACCTCCGCCCGCCAGGCTCCGTCGAGGGTCGCCGCCGCGGCCTGCACCGCCTCGTGGCGCAGCCAGTCGGCCACCGGGGCCAGCGCCAGCCGCCCCGATGTCCCGAAGCACTGGGTGCTCGCGACCACCGCGCCCTGCCGCCGGGCCGCCGCCGCGAGGTCCGCCACCAGCCGGGTCTTGCCGACGCCCGCCCCGCCGCCGACCAGCACCAGGCCGCGGCGACCCGCCACCGCGGCTCCCCATGCCTCCTGGAGCACGCCGAACTCGGCCGACCGGCCGAAGAGCTGTGCGGCCGCCGCCCCGGGCCGCGCGGTTCCTCGCCCGGCCGGGCGCGCGTGCGCCATCAGCCGCTGGAAGGCCTCATGGGTCACGGCGTCCGGGACCACCCCGAGCTCGCGCTCGAGCACCGAAGCGCAGTGATGGTAGGTGCTGATGGCGCCGGCCCGGTCGCCCGCATCGGCCTGCAGTTGCATCAGGGCGCGGTAACCGCTCTCCTCCAGCGGCTGCAGCTGGATGCGGCGGCGGGCGGTCTCGATCGCCCCGGCCAGGTCACCGCTTCGCACCCGCGTCTGGCCCAGCAGGTCGCACAGGTCCACGCACTGCCGCTCGATCTCCGATCTGGCCTGCAGGACCCAGTCGTCGTACACGCCGGGGAGCAGGTCGCCCCGGTACTCGGCGATCGCGCGGGCCGCGTGCTCCAGGACTCCGTCGCTGTCACCGGCGGTCGCCGCGGCCAGCGCGGCCTTCCGCTCACGGTCGAAAACGCGCACGTCGACCCGGCAGGTCCCGGTGTCCTGCCAGCACAGGTCCCGTGGGGTCACCACCAGCGCGGGCTCGTCGCCCAGGACCTGGCGCAGGTGGTGCAGCTCGCGGCGCAGGTTGGTCAGCGCCTGCCCGTCACCGGACTCCGGCCAGAACAGGCCCGCGATGCGCGGCCGCGGCTGCGCGGCCCCGGCGTGCACGGCCAGGAAGGCGACCAGGACCACCGCGCGCGTCGACCGGACCTGGAGGCTGCCGCCCCGGTCGTCGGTGATGGCCTGCTCTCCAAGCAGCGACACCTGCCGCACCCGATTACGCTCTCCCGGCCATGACGGGCCCCTGCGCGGGTTCGGCCGCGAGGTACTCGTGCACCAGGCGCACCGCCGTCGCGCCGTCGCCGACCGCGGAGGCCACCCGCTTGATCGACCGGTAGCGGACGTCTCCCACCGCGAAGACGCCGGGCATCGAGGTCTCCAGCGGCAGCGGCGCGCGGTCAAGCGGCCACGGCTGCGCGCCGTCCCGCGCGACGTCCCGCCCGGTCAGCACGTAACCCTCGCGGAGCTGGACCGCCGGGGGCAGCCATTGCGTGCGCGGCGCCCCGCCGATCAGCGCGAACAGCGCCGTGGCCGGGACCCGCTCGGTCCGGCCGCCGTGCCGGTCGCACAGGGTGAGGGACTCCAGGCGCTCGGCCCCGTGGCCGTCGCTGACCCCGGTGTGCAGGCGCACCCTGATGTTGCCGGTCGCCTCGATCTCCCTGATCAGGTACTCCGACATCGACTGCTCCAGGCTGTCCCCCCGGACCAGCATCGTCACCTGGCGGGCGTACCTGGCCAGGTGCAGCGTGGTCTGGCCGGCCGAGTTCCCGGCCCCCACCACGAACACGTCACGGCCCTCCATCGCCCGCATCTCGCTCCCGGCCGCGCCGTAGAACACGCCGGAGCCGACCAGCGCCTCCAGCCGCGGGACACCGAGGCGGCGCCAGGCGATGCCGGTGGCGATGATGACCGCCTTGGCCGTGACCTGGTGGCCGTCCGCGAGGCAGACGACGTGCCGGCCGGCGCGCCGCTCCAGCCCGGCCGTCCGCTGGGAGAACACCATGTGCGCGCCGAACATCCAAGCCTGCTCGCACGCCCGGCGGGTCAGCTCGTGCCCGCTGATGCCGTGCGGGAAGCCCGGGTAATTCCTGATCATCGGGCTGTTCCCGGCCTGGCCGCCGGACACGGTCTCCTCGAGCACGACCGCCTGCAGGCCCTCAGACGCGGCGTAGACCGCGGCGGTGAGGCCGGCCGGCCCGGCCCCGGCGATGACGACGTCGCACTCGCCGACGTCGTTGCGGACGCTCCCGCCGACCGCCGCGATGACCTGCGCCCGGGTCGGCTCGGCCATCGCGTAGCCGTCGTGGCGGATCATCACCGGCAGCCGGGCCGAGTCCAGGCCGTGATCCTGGAGCAGGTGTCGGCCCGGCCGGCTGTCGGCGGCGACGAAGCGGAAAGGCACGCTGAAGCGGGTGAGCAGTTCGCGCAGCTCGTGCGTGCCGCGGTCTTCCCGCCCGATGACGTGGAACAGCTCGAAGCCGGTTTCGGTGTCCTTGGCCCATTCGGCCAGGAACTCGCTGATGACCCGGTAGAGGTCCTGTTCGAGCATCCACGGCTTGGTGATGTGGTAGTCGGCCTGGCCGAGCGTCATGGCCTGGACCACCGGGCTCCGCACCGAGTAGTCCCGCTCCACCAGCAGCACCCGTTTGGCCAGCGGGTGCATCTGGTGGGCGCGGGCCAGGAAGTCGACCCCGCTCATCCCGCTCAGGTGGTGATCGACGATGAGCAGGGCCACCCGCTCGTGCCGGCCGGCCGTCTCGCGCAGCGTGGCCAGTCCCGCGGCGGCTGACGATTCGCAGACGACCCGGAAATCCTCGCCGAACCGCCGACTCAGATCGTCCTGCAGGGCCCGGGCGACCCTGGGGTCGTCGTCGATCGCGAACAGGACCGGCCGCGGTATCCCCTCCCGCTCAGCCGCCTGCGCGCCGTCGGCTGACGTGGCGCTCATCTGTCCCCCCTCTGCGGTGTTCAGGCAGCACGAAGCTAGGACCCGCATCGTTCGCGTAGCGTTCGCCATGCCCCGGCGCGTGGAGGTCTCAGGCAGATCGTGTGGAGATCATGTGAAGATCACGCACGGGCCGCCGCCGCCGTTGGCGCGCGGCGCTAGGACGGCTCGTCCTGCCCCGGCTCATCCGGGCCGTCCTGGTGCCCCCGGACCAGCGCGCCGATCTCATGCCTGAGGCCGATCGACGGCCCGCCGATCAGCTCCCAGGACCGGGAGATGCCGATCAGGAAGCAGATGATCACCAGGATCGCGATCGAGTTCACGTCGCCGGAGTTGCCCGGATGGGCGATCACGGCCGCCCCCGCGATCAGCTGGAGCACGAACGTGACGGCCAGCCCGAGCAGGAACAGCGCGTCGCGCACGGTATCCCACTGCGTCTGGCGCAGCCGGACCAGCGACAGCAGGGACCCCGTCACGAAGGCGAGCCCGAGGGCCGCCACGGCCACCGAGGTCGGCCCGATCTTCTGCCCGGGGATCAGCGCGAACAGCGACACCGCCAGCGCGTTGAGGAACGCCGTCAGCGCCGCCGACGCGCGGATGCGGTTGACCTGCGCTCCCGCCTTCTCCCGGGCCAGCCGCTCGCTGGAAACCGAGATGGCCACGAACAGCAGCCCGATCAGCGCGCCCGCCACGCCCGCGCTCGCCGCGAAGAACTCGCGGATGCTCTCAGGTACCACCCGGCCATCCTGCCAGGGGTCAGGGTGCGACTATTGCCCGCACCCCGGCATCCGTGTCCGGGCGCGTGCCCTCGCGGTCAGCCGGAGATCGCCACGGCCGCCGGGAAGCCTGCTACCGTCACCGGCGCGAAGACGTGCCGCGTGCGGATGTTGATCAGCGTGACCTGGCCCGCGTAAGTGTCCAGGACCACGGCGGTCGAACCGGCCAGAGCCACGCCGGTGGATAGGAGTACAGCCCGACGGAGATCGGGGAACCCGTCCGGCCGGACGCGGCGGCCAGCGGCGTCACCGTGCCGGAGATGCTGCTGACCACGTACGCGGTGGCGCCGGACGACTGCATCGTCACCGCGACCGGCGAGTAGCCGACCGCCACGGCCCGGCCCGGCCGGGCCATGGCGGTCGCGATCGGGGTGATCTCGTCGGAGTTGCCGTCGACCACGAACAGGCCGGTGAACGACGAACCGTGAGCCTCAGCTCCCGGCCGGGCACCCTGCCTCGTGCTGGCTGGCCTGGATGTAGGAGACGAGGGCGTCGTTGGGGAACCCGGTGGCTTTCTCGTGCGCGCCGCTGGTGGCTTTGGCCGCGGCCAGGTAGCCGCGCAGCGCGACGCAGTTGCGGGTGGCGGTGGCGGCGTCGATCTGCTGCTGGAGCTGGGAGGTGTAGGTGTCCCATGGCACCTGCTGGGCCGTGTCGCAGGCAGCGGCTAGCAGGGCCGTGGCCAGGGCGGCGACGGCCAGGAGGATCCGGCGGGGCCGCCGGCGGGTATTGGTGTTCATCTATTTCACCGGGCCTCCGAGAGCGGGGACGGCGACTCCGAGGAGCATGGCCAGGCAGGTCAGGACCAGCAGGAGGCCCAGCAGCGGCGCGACGAACCGCAGGAACCGGTCGTAGCGGACCCGGCTGAGCGCGAGCCCGCCCATCACGACCGCCGAGGTGGGGGTGAACAGGTTCATCCAGCCCGAGGCGGACTGGTAGGCGGTCACCACCATGGCCCGGCTCACGTGGGCGAAGTCGCCGAGCGGGGCCATGATCGGCATCGCCAGCGTGGCGTGCCCGGAGGAGGACGGGACCAGGAAGGCCAGCGGGATGTTCACCAGGTACATCACCACGATGAACGCTCCCTTGGGGAGCCCGCTGACCGCGCCCTCCAGCGCGTGCAGCACGGTGTCGGTGATCCCGGCGTTGTTCATGATCGTGGTCACCCCGCGGGCCACCGCGATGATCAGCGCGGCCCCGATGAAATCGCCGGCGCCGGCGATGATGCCGGTGACCGTGCCCTCCTCGCCGAGCCCGCCGACCAGCCCGACCAGCACGGCGCCGACCAGGAACAGCGCGGCCAGCTCGGGGAAGTACCAGCCCAGGGTGATGGACTCCAGGGAGGCGCTGAAGTCCCCCCACGGGATGACTGAGAAGATCATCAGCCCGAAGGTCAGCCCGAAGATCCACAGCACGGTCTTCTGCCGGCCGGTCATCGGGACCGGCGGCCCGGCCGGGGCGGCGGCCGGGGTCTGGTCCCCCTCGGCGGCGGGCACCATCGAGCGGGCCGGATCGGCCTTGACCCGCCGCGCGTACCACAGCACGTACATCACGGCGAGAACGGCGAAGACGACGTACATGATCAGCCGCAGTCCGATGCCATCCCCTAGGGCCACCCCCGCGGCGTCGGAGGCCACCCCGGTCGCGAACGGGTTCACCGTCGAGGCCAGCGTCCCGACCCCCGCGCCGACCATGATGATCCCCACCCCTACCAGCCGGTCATAGCCCAGGGCGATGATGACCGGCAAGATGATCGCGTAGAACCCCAGCGTCTCCTCGGCCATCCCGTAGGTGGTCCCGCCGACCGAGAAGATCGCCATCAAGATCACGATCAGCAGCAGCCCGCGCTTGCGGAACCGCTCGGTGACCCGCCCGATCCCCGCGTCCAGCGCCCCGGTCTTGATGGTGACGGTGATGAACGCGCCGATCGCCAGCACGAAGAAGAACACCTGGACCGCGCCGGCCAGGTCCCCGCTGTTGTACGGCCCGGTCTCTCCCGGCGGGGTGACGATCTCGGCGGGCACCTGCTTGCCCGCCTCGGTCCCGCAGGCCGCCTGGCCCGCCTTCAGCAGGTCGGGGCTGGGGTTCGTGACCGCCTCCGCCGGCGTCCGTATCCCGTACAGGCCGTTGACCGGCGACAGCCACAGGTCATACAGCCGCTCCTGGAAGGACAGATCGACCTTGACCGCGCCGAACGTGCCGGGAACCGGCTTGGGCGTCCCCCCGTCGCAGCTGACGTAGGAGTAGGAACCCGGCGGGATGATGAACGTCAAGATCCAGATCAGCACCAGCACGAAGAACAGCACCGTGAACGCGGTCGGGAACTTGAACCGGCGCTTCGGCTTGCCGGCCGTGTCCTCCGGGGCGGCCCGCGTGCCGGCCGTGTCCTCTGGGGCGGCCTGCGGGCCGGCCGTCACGGTGTCGGCTCCGTCCCTGCCGGGGGCGTTTTCACCATCGTGAACCTGGTCCGTCATTGGCTGACTCCTGCCGACTGGCGGTGACGCGTCACCGCAGCCTGCCCGCCCAGTCCGGGGCGGTAATCAGATTCTTTTGAGCCCGTCCGGGGGCGTCCTCACCCTCCCCGGGGTGATATTCACCCATTGCCGCTAACGTTCACGCCCGCGGTGCCTGGCCTGGCTGAATAACCTCGGGTAAAGAAAATCAGCGGTTGGGTTAACGGTCTGCCGGCGCCATACCGCGATAACTGTCCCGCCGGAAGCGTCTGTCGGATACCGAATGATCGTAGCTGCGCATGAAGGCGGGTTTTGGCGGTAATCTCACGGCGATGGCGCCAGCGCCATTGGCAGGCCAGGTTGCTGGTTTAGCCTGAGCACGGCTGGAGGAACCCGTGGCCTCGGTAGCGAGCGAGGGCATGACGGGCATGGAACGCCGGGCGACCCGGCGGCTGCGTGCTGCCGTGCTCGGGCCTCGTGACGGGGGCACCACCCGGCGGCGGGCGTCCGACGCGTTCCGCCTGGGGTTCGCGATCGTCGTGGTGGCGGTGTCCGTCCCGGTGATGCGGGCCAGCTCGGCCGCGGAACTGTGGGTCGGTGACGCAGTTCGCGGTGACGATCGCCGTGGCGGGCACCGCGCTGCCCTACCTGAGCCGCCCGCTGCACCGGCTGGTGTCATCGCTGGTCACGCTGCACCTGGCGGTGGGGTCGCCGCTCGGCCTGCCCTCGACGGGGGAGGTTACCGACTGGATCGCCGACCTGGGCGTTCCGGTCGAGGGCATCGTCCGGGCCCCGCCAGGTCTGGGGGGCGGAGAAGCTCACCGGCCGCGGCCGCGGCGGCCCGGGTGCTCGACCCCGACGTGGCCCGCGGGGCCTTGGTGCACCTGCAGCGTTCGGGGCTGGACCCGGTAACCGTGGAGGCGCTGCATAAGCAGCGGGACCTGCTGCCCTGGCTGCGATCCTCGGCGTGCTGGCCGACGTTCGCGGAGCGCTGGATGTGATCAAGGGGGCCAGCTGGGGGTGGGTGGCGCTGACGTTCGTGCTCGCCCAGCTTCCGGTGGTGGCCGAGGCCTGGGCGCTGGGCGGCGCTGCCCCCGGTGAGCTGCCCTTCGGCCGGTGCGTCGCGCTGGAGACCTCGAATACCTTCACCGCGCTCGTCGGAGGTGACGTCGCGGTACTCGCGGTCCGGATCAGGTTTTCCAGCGCCAGGGGTATGACGCCGAGGCGGCGGTCAGCGCCGGTGCCATCGCCTCCAGCGCGAGCTGGGCAGCCAAGGGCCTGCTGTTCCTGGCGGCCATCCCCTTCGCCGTCGGCAGCTTCCACGCGCCGTCTGCTTCGGGCGGGGAGCAGACCGCGATGTGGATCGTGCTCGCCGCGGTCCTGGCGGCCGGGATCGCCATCGCGCTGATCACCCTGGTGCCCCGGCTGCGGCGGCTCGCGAGCAGCCGGATCCGGCCGCATCTGGTGCGCATCTGGGCCAACGTGAAGACGATCGCGACCGAGCCGCGCAAGATCTTCTACATCCTGGCCGGCTCGATACTGGCCCAGCTGCTCGTGGCCACGGCGCTGGGCACGTCGCTGCACGCGGTCGGCCAGCGGGCCAGCCTCGCGACGGTGCTCGTGGTGATCACGCTGGCCTCGGTGATCGGCGGGGCCGTCCCGGTGCCCGGTGGCCTCGGCGTCGTGGAGGCGGGCCTGATCGCCGGGCTGACCAGTGCCGGCGTGCCCCAGGATCGGGCCGTCGCGGCGGTGTTCATCCAGCGGCTGTTCACCGCCTACCTGCCGCCGATCTGGGGCTGGGCGATTCTCGCCTGGATGCGCCGCCGCGAGTACGTGTGACCAACCCGCCAGGCGCGGTACCCCGGGCCTGCGCGACGCCGCTCACGCGCTGGGCGACGCGGAGGCCGATGGGCAGCTCGGGTTCACCGCGGCCAGCAGGTTCTGCGCCGCCGTGCTGACCCCGCCGAGCGCGGCCACCACGCCTGACACCGTGCCGACGCCGGGGCTCGCGGTCAGGCTGCCGACCGCCGTGCTGAGCGTGGCGATCGCCGAGCTCAGCGCGCTGGTCTGGGCGTGCCATTGGCCGTGCGCGTCCTGGACGAACTTAGTCAGGGCGGCCTTGACCGCCTTGAGGTCGCTGGTGATCTCACTCGCCGTGCCCGCTCCCACCGTCACGTGCCTGAGCTTGTCCACCGAGGCGCGCAGCGCCGCGGCGTCGGCGCACAGGGCCGAATTCGCCTCCGCACCCGAGGACGTCGGCGGCGCCGATGACGCGGGGGAGGATGCCGCGGGCGATGAGCTCCCGCTGGCAGGCGTGCTGCCCGACGAGCCGCCGGATCCGCACCCGGCCGCCAGCAGGGCCAGGCCGCACGCGCTCATGACGAGCTTCCACCGGCCTTGCCTGGCCACCATCCCTCGTTTCACCTCCCTGACAGCTCCCGTCCGCCAGGCTTGCGCGCGGCCGCACCTCTGCACCTCACCCCCCACGGGTGGTTGTTCCCCTCAGCCGGCACTGCGCTGAAGCCGCCACGCCGCTTCGAGGGCATCCTCGATGGCACCAGCGTCGCCTCCGGCGAGGTCAGCGACGACCATCATGTGCTTGATGTACCGAGTCGGGACGCTGAAGGTGCCGGGAAACTGCCGCAGGACCGAGTCGCGGTAATCGAAATCAGCGCGGATCACCATATGCCCGTCGTCAAGCTGGCGGGCGACCAGCCTGCCGTGGTACCGCCACTCGGCCAGCCCGTCCCGCGCGGTGCGGCGCACCCCCGCCAGACCGCCGGCCAGGTCAGCTACATCGTCGATCGTCACTGACGCGGGCTCCTGATCTGATCAACGGAACCTGTCAGCTCAGTAACCTACCGCGCCCCGCCCCGAATCATCGAGGTCAGTGCCCGCCCAGGTGAGCGTTCCGAGATAAGGGTATTTCTTCGGTGTGTCGCGGATTTGAGAGGTGGCACGACGAGCCGCGGCGGGCTGCCGCGTGCCTCGCGGCGTTTGCCCGTTTGCGGGGGATCCGCCGGGCCTGGCCCCGGGCGGCCCGCGGCGGCAACCGGGCGCGTTGCGGGGTGGGTGGGCCCTTGGCCCCGCTCTTTGGGGCCGATGTGACACTCACCCCGGCCGGCCCGGGGCAGTAACGGCGCGGAAATCCTCCCAAATCGGGACGAAACTGGCATTGCTTCGCAGGCGCGCCGCAACCTCGGGTTGTTCCGGAACGCTCACAGCGCGGGCCCGATGTTCCACCGTCCCCAAGACCTCAGGGAGAACCACGCCGAACGCGCCGCGGCCGACGAGGATCACCGGAGATCACCAGATCACCGGGGAGCAACGATCCCCGCCGGCCGTCTGGCCCTGAAGGTCAGCCGAGTTGCAGCTGGCCCAGGGTCAGGTTCAGCGAGTTTCCCGAGCCGGGGATGGTGAGGTTGAGCAGTAGGGTGCTGAGTCCGCAGTGGCGGAACAACGGGATCGTGTAACTGCCGGAAAGCGGGCCGCCGCCGGCCACCGTGAAGCCGGCACCCGAGCTCAGGCTGACGGAGAACGGGGAGGTCTGGCAGTTGCTGCCGACGGGCACGCTGACGCCGGAGATCGTCAGGTTAGTGATCTTCAGGGTCACGCTCGCCGTGCTGGTGATCGTGTTCGTGCTGAGGTTGACGGTTCCGGTGGCCGGGCCGTTCTGGATCATCTCGGTAGTGGCCGCGACCGGGATGAGGCCGAGTTCCTTCACCGACGCGGTGGCCGGCGGCAGGCTGAGCGTGGACGAGGACGCGCCGGTGGCGAGGTCCACGGTGGCGGTCAGGGTACCCGAGCCGAGGTTCACCGTCGTGTTGAGTTTCTTGATGAACGTGGTGCCGGTCAGCGCATAGTGCGCGTTGATCACGGTATCGGCGGACGCGCGGTCTGCGGTCGCCGCGACGCCGGCCGCGACGAGCAGGCTGGTGCAGGCGGCAAGCGCCGTCAGGCGCCTGGCGAGCGGTCTTCGAGGCAGTCGTGACACGTTGCGGACTCCTTCCGCTACGACGAAGCCAGTCAGGTTACTCGCGAGTAATTCGTCACGTTACTCATAAGTAACATGATTGCGCAAGGCTCGGAATTAGATTGGCCATGTTGTTTCCTGATGGTTATCGCCGAGTTCCCCTGCCCTGGCTCCCAGCCCTGCCGCCGCACCACCTCACCGCGCTACCCGCTACCCGCCACCCCGTCACCCGCCACCCCGCCACCCCGTCACCCCGTCACCCGCTGGGCATAGTCGCGAGCCGACCGGCCCGGGCCGGGCTAAGTCGGCCCGCCAGTAGATGGCCTTCACCCAGACGGTGGCCAGCGCGTCCAGTGCCCGCTGGTCATCGAACGGCACGTCTTTCTCGCCGCCCTGCCCGAGCCAGATGTAGCAGAAATGCTCCAGCATGGCCGCCAGCGCCGAGGCCGTCAGCACCGGGTCGACGCCGGGGCAGTAGCCATCGGCCTGCGCCGCCCGGATGGCGGTCGCGATCCGGGTGATGGCCTCGCCGCGCAGCTCGAGCCACCGGTCCCGGAACCGTCCCTCGATCATGCCGGCCTGGAAGATGCCGACCAGCTCGCCGCGCCGCTTGGCGTAGGTCCGCCAGAAGCCGGCCACGGCCTCGCGCAGCGCCTCCCGGTCGGCCAGGCCGGCCCGGTAGGGCAGCACGGCCATCTGGGTGGCCTCGGCGTGAAATTCCTCCGCCAGCGCGATGAGCAGGTCAGCCTTGGTGTCGTAGTAGTTGTAGAACGACGCCACCGACCGGCCGGCCTCGGCCGCTATGTCGCTGATCTTGGCGTTCAGGTACCCGTCGCGGGCGAACACCAGCCGGGCCGCCGCACGGAACGCCTCATCGGTCTGCCGCCCCTTCCGCGTCCGGCCCACACCCGCGCCCGCACCCGCGCCCGCACCCGCGACCGCCCCCGCGCCGACGCCAGCAGCCGTCACGACACCAGCCGGTCCCGCCCGGCCCAGAACGGCTGGCGCAGCGCGGCCCGGAGCACCTTACCGGTCGCGTTGCGCGGCAACTCCGCCACGACCGTGACCCCCGTCGGGCACTTGAACCCGGCCAGCCGCTCCCGCGCCCACCCGACCAGCTCAGCACCAAAATCAGCGCCAAAATCAGCGCCAAAATCAGCGTCAACACCAACACCAGCATCAACACCGGAACCAGCACCAGCACCCGCCACGGCCACCACCACCGCGTGCACCGTCTCCCCCCAACGATCGTCAGGTACCCCGATCACCGCCACGTCCGTCACCAGAGGATGCCGAGCCAGCACCGCCTCCACCTCGGCCGGGTACACGTTCTCCCCGCCGGTGATGATCAGGTCGTTGAGTCGGTCGACGATCGTCAGGTACCCGTCGGCGTCGATGGTCCCCACGTCGCCGGTCCGGTAGAACCCGTCCGCCGTCAGCGACCGAGCCGTGGCCGCAGCATCATTCCAGTACCCCGGCAGCGGCGCCGCCCCGCGCACCTGGATCTCGCCGCGTTCCCCGATCCGCACCTCCCAGCCCAGGGACGGCCGCCCCGCCGTGCCCAGCCGCCCGCGCGCCGGATCATGGTCGTCCGGCGGCAGCGAGGTGATCGGCAGCGGCCCGGTCTCGCTGCTCGCGTAGTTCTGCCGGAACCGGCAGCCGAGCACGACCACCGCTTGCTCCAGCAGGTCGGGCCGGATCGGCGAGGCCCCGTAGACGATCTCGATCAGCTGCGACAGGTCGGGCGGGACCGAACGCGAGCTCACCTCAGCCGTCACCGCCTGGATCAGCGTGGGCACCAGCTGGGTCAGCTGGATCCGCCGGCTCGCCAGCTCATCGACGAACCCGGCCGGGTCGAAGCCGGCCAGCACGTGCAGCTGCCCGCCGGTGAACAGCACGTAGGCCAGGTTGGCCAGTCCCGCGACGTGGAACAGCGGCAGCGCGGACAGGTGCCGCGCGCCGGGCGCCGCCTCTGGCACCTCCAGCTTCATGAACACCACGGCCGTGATCAGCTGCTGGTGGGTCAGCGGCACCAGCTTGGGCCGCCCGGTGGTTCCGCTGGTGTGCACCATGATGGCGGGCTCCGAAGGCCGCAGCCGCGAAACCGGCCGCGCCACCTCCGGACCAACAAAGCCCTCAAAACCGCACAACACCGGTACCGGAGCGTCCAGCCCGTCCACCGCCGACCGGGCCAAGGCCGCGCAAGCCTCGTCGGCCACCACCGCCGCCGGCCGGGCCAGCCGCAGCAGCGCCGTCACCTCGGGCGCGGCCAGCCGCCAGTTCACCGCCATCGGCA
>Ga0335073_10005952_pt1 | contig 17128 bp, 14 predicted proteins | sample Lox_Sample_22_FD_207093 | JGI IMG/M metagenome (GOLD analysis project Ga0335073, IMG submission 207093) | Soil microbial communities from Loxahatchee National Wildlife Refuge, Florida, United States - Lox_Sample_2.2 | ecosystem: Environmental > Terrestrial > Soil > Wetlands | place: USA...
CAGTCCGCCGATCACGTCCACGCCGTCCATGTCCGGCAGCCCGAGATCGAGGATCACCAGGTCCGGCGGGTACGCGGCCGCTTCTTCAAGCGCCTGCGCCCCGGTCGCGGCGGTGTGCACGTCGTAGTGCCGTACCCGCAGGTTGATCCGCAGCGCGCGCAGAATCTGCGGCTCGTCGTCGACGACGAGCACCCGTGTCACAGCCGCACCCCCTTCAGGCTCGGTCGGGCTCGGCGGCGTCTCAGTCGCCGAAGTCGCCGGGCGCGGCGGGGAGCGAAATCGTCATCGTGAGCCCGCCGCCCGGTGTGTCCTCGGCGGTGAGCGTACCGCCCATGGCCTCGGTGAGCCCACGGGAGAGCGCGAGCCCGAGGCCCACGCCTGTGGTGTTGTCGGTGTCGCCGAGCCGCTGGAAGGGCACGAACATGTGCTCCCTGTCCTGTTCGGGGATCCCTGGCCCCCTGTCGATCACGCGCAGCTCCACGTGGTCGCCGAGCGCGCTGGCGGTCAGCATCGGGGGCTTGCCCGCGGGGGAGTAGCGCAGCGCGTTCTCGGTGAGGTTCACGACGACGCGCTCCATGATGGCGGGATCCGCCTCCACCGCGGGCAGCGCCTCGGGGATCTCCACCATGACGTCGCGGCCGAACGGCTCGAGGCTGTCGAGCGCGCGGGCGACGATCTCATCCAGCCCCGACGGGCGCGGGAACAGCGACAGCGCGCCTGCCTGCAGCCTGCTCATGTCCAGCAGGTTCTCCACCAGGTGGGTGAGCCGGTCCAGCGACTCGTCGGCGGTGGCGAGCAGTTCCTCGGTGTCGGCGAGGTCCCAGCGCACGTCCGGGGACCGCAGTGAGGTGACCGCCGCCTTCGCCGAGGCCAGCGGAGTCCGCAGGTCATGGCTCACCGCGGCGAGCAGCGCTGTCCGCATCCGGTCGGCGGCGGCGATCGGCTTGGCCGCCTCGGCCTCGGCGGCGAGCCGCTGCTGCTCCAGGGCCACGGCGGCGTAGGAGGCGAAGGCGCCGAGCACCCGCCGGTCGCCGGCCGCCAGCGGCCGGCCGGCCAGCGAGAGCGACAGCGTGTCCGAGATCGGCACGTTGACGTCGGCGTCCTCGGGGCGGCACGCCGGGTTTTCGCCCGAGGAGGCCACCACCGTCCAGTCGGCCGGGCCGAGCCCCCGGCCGGGCGCGCTGCCCTGGCGCTCGAGCAGGCAGGCCGAGCGCATCCCGAATGCCTCCCTGGTCCGGTCGAGCAGCGCGTCGAGCGCGCCCTGCCCGCGCAGGATGCTGCCCGCCGTGGTGACAAGCAGCTCCGATTCCGCGTTGCCGCGCGCCGCCTCCTTCGTCCGCCGCCCGGCGATATCGACGACCCGGCTGACGACAAGCCCGACGACGACGAACACGCCCAGCGCCAGCGCGTTGTTCGCCTCGGCGATCGTCCACTGATGGATCGGCGCGGTGAAGTAGTAATTGAGCAGCAGCGAGGCGGCGATGGCCTCGAGCAGCGCGGGCACGAACCCGCCAGTCAGCGCGACCGCGATCACCGCGACGAGGTAGATGAGCATGTCGCTGGTTAGGTTGACGCCGGACCGGAAGCTGGTGAGCGCCACGGTCAGCAGCGGCGCGAGCACCGCGGCGAGCACGTATCCGGCGGCCTGCCGGCGCAGCGTGATGCCGCCGCGGTACCGGGGCAGCAGCCCCCACCGGCTGCCGACGTGCGCGTGCGTCACGATGTGCACGTCGATCGGGCCGGAGTCGCGGATGGTCCGCGACCCGATGCCCGGCCCGGTGAGCAAGGCGAGCAGCCAGGATCGCCTGCTCGCGCCGAGCACGAGCTGCGTGGCGTTCTCCGCCCGCGCGAAGGCGAGCAGCGCCTCCGAGATGTTGTCGCCGACCACCTGGTGGTAGGTGCCGCCGAGTGACTCCACGAGCTGCCGCTGCCTGGCCAGGTTGCCCGGGTTCGCCCCGGTCAGCCCGTCGGACTTGGTGACGTGCACCGCGAGCAGGTCCCCGCCCGACGACCGGGCCGCGATCCGGGCCGCGCGCCTGATCAGGGTGTCGCCCTCGGGGCCGCCGGTAACCGCGACGGCGACCCGCTCCCTGGCTTCCCAGGTGGACTTGATGTCGTGCTCGGCGCGGTACTTCTGCAGTCCCTCGTCGACCTTGTCGGCCAGCCAGAGCAGCGCGAGCTCGCGCAGCGCGGTCAGGTTCCCGGAGCGGAAGTAGTTGGTGAGCGCCGCGTCGATCTTCTCCGGCGGGTAGATGTTGCCGTGCGCCATCCGCCTGCGCAGCGCCTCGGCGGTCATGTCGACCAGTTCCACCTGGTCGGCGGCACGCACCACCGCGTCGGGCACGGTCTCCCGTTGCGGCACCCCGGTGATCTGCTCCACGACGTCGTTGAGCGACTCCAGGTGCTGAATGTTGACCGCCGAGATTACGTCGATGCCGGCGTCGAGCAGCTCCTCGATGTCCTGCCAGCGCTTTTCGTTGCGCGAGCCAGGGACGTTGGTGTGCGCGAGCTCGTCGACGAGGGCGATCTGCGGCTTGCGGGCGAGCACCGCGTCGATGTCCATCTCCTCGAACGTGGTGCCCCGGTAGGTCAGCCGCGCGCGCGGGATGACCTCGAGCCCGTCGATGAGGGCCGCGGTCTGCGGACGGCCGTGCGCCTCGGCGAATGCGACGACCACGTCAGCGCCGCGCTCGCCGCGCCGGTGACCCTCGCCGAGCATGGCGAACGTCTTCCCGACCCCGGCGGCGGCGCCCAGGTAAATCCGCAACTGCCCGCGTGCCGCCGCGCGGCCGTCTCGTTCCCCTGCCATACCTCTAATATGCGGCATACCTGCTGGTCACCTGCGCGGCGTTAACGCCATCCATGCACCCGGCTCATAACCCGGGCCCGCCAGCGGCCCGATCCGCCCGCCGGCCATCGCCACGGCTGCCCACGCCACAACCCCAACGCCGGCCCTACATGCCGGTTTCATGATCACGCCGGCCCTACATGCCGGTTTCATGATCACGTAAGAAAAGCTTCCTATGCGACGCACGTGATCATGGAATGCCCAGCAGTTATCGGCGCTGGCGGCGGGCCAAGAAGAACTGGCTCGACTTGCGCTGCCACAGGAAGATCACGGCGAGCAGGCCGACGAGCCAGATCAGCAGGTGGATCGTCTTTATCCCCTGAATGCCCGGCCGGCCGACCGTGCCGATGAACACGAGCGTGTCGAGGCCGAACAGCACCGTGCCGACCGTCCTCGTCCAGCCGCGGCCGTTCCTGGCGGCCACCGCCAGCGTCACCCAGAGGCCGATGCCGAGCAGGCATCCGATGATCACGGCGAGATCGCCGACGCCGGCGATGCTGTTGACGCGGTCGATGCCGGATGGGGTCAGGAACGGGTGGTCGGCCAGGTAATTCTTCCTGACCTGGCTGATGACCGCGAGGTCGATGATCATGCCGAGCAGGGTCAGGGCGGCGCCGCCGTACATCAGCCAGACGGCGGTGACCACCGATGTGGGCTGCCACTGCTGGCGCGGCGCGGGCGTGTACTGGGACAGCGCGTCCCGCGGACCAGGCTGCCGCGGCCACTGGGCCTGCCCCCCGGACGGCGGCCACGGCGCGGACTGGGCCCCGGCGCCCGGCCCACCGAAGCCGCCCTGGCCACCGGAGCCGCCCTGCCCGCCGGGAATGCCAGGCCCGCCCGGGATGCCCTGCCCGCCGGGGGCGCCCCGCCCGGGCGCCCCGAACACCGGCGCCCCCGCCCCCGCGGGAAGGCCGGCCGCGGCCGTCTCACCTGCCCGCCTGGTCATGCTCGCGGTCGCCGCCGCGTAGTAACCGTCCGGCACCATGCCGGTCGGCCCCCGCCCGGTCTGCGCACCCGGCGCACTCTGCGTGCCCGGCGCACTCTGCGTGCCCGGCGCACTCTGCGCACCCGGCGTCATACCCGGCTGCTGGGCCACGCTCGCCGAGGCCACGCCGGCCCCGGTAAGCCCCTGGGCGGCGGGGGCGGCGGAAACGGCGGAGGGGACAGCAGGGACGGCACCCGCGCTCACCGTCGCGGGATAGGCAGCGGCGGCCGCGCGGATGATCTCCGCCACCGGACCGGGCCAGAACGACGTCAGCGTCGCCGTCACCGCCGGCCCGGCCTGGCTGATCATGGCGCCAAGGGCGGCGACGTCCGGTCGCCGCGCCGGATCCTTGGCGAGGCACGCGGCGATCACGTCGCGGAGCGCGACCGGCACCCCGGTCAGGTCGGGCTGCGCGGTGACCACCCGGTACAGCACCGATGCCGCGCTGCCGCCGCCGAACGGCGCCGTGCCGGTGATCGCGAACGCGAGCAGGCAGCCGAGGGAGAACACGTCGCTGGCCGGCCCGGCCTGCTTCCCCTCGGCCTGCTCCGGCGACATGTAGCCGGGCGTGCCGACGACCATCCCGGCGGCGGTCACCGTCGTGCCCTCGAACGCGCGGGAGATGCCGAAGTCGATGACGTGCGGCCCATCGCCGGCGAGCAGCACGTTGGCGGGCTTGAGGTCGCGGTGCACCAGGCCGCACGCGTGGACCGCGCGCAGCGCCTCGGCCAGGCCCGCCGCGAGCCGCCATACCGCTGGCTCGGGCAGCGCGCCGTGCCGCGCCACCAGGTCGGCGAGCGAGGGTCCCGGCACGTACGCGGTGGCCAGCCAGGGCGGGTCGTCGTCCAGGCCCGCCGCGACGACGGCGGCCGTGTACATGCCGCTGACCGCCCGCGCCGAGGCGACCTCGCGGGCGAACCGCTGCCGGAACTCGGCGTCCCGCGCGAGCTCGGCGTGCACGACTTTGACGGCCACCGCCCGTCCGGCGGGCGAGAAGCCGAGGTACACCTGGCCCATCCCGCCAGCCCCAAGCCGGGCGCGCAGCTGGAATTCCCCCACCGCATGGGGGTCGTTCGCGGACAGCGGTTCCATCCCTGCTCCCAAGACGCCCGGCGAGACCGCACGCTGAGATTACCCGATTTGCCTTCGGCGGTCCTTAAGCTGCCGGCAATAAGCCGCGGGGAAATCGCTGAGCTAAGGCTGGTAACGATAGCCCATGCCTGGTTCGGTCAGCAGGTGCCGCGGCCGGGACGGATTGTCCTCAAGTTTGCGGCGCAGCCGTGTCATGTGGAAGCGCAGGTAGTTCGTCCGTTCCTGGAAGCCGGGGCCCCAGACGCCGGACAGCAGCTGAGCGGAGCTCACCAGCTGGCCGGGGCGGCGCAGCAGGATCTCCAGGATCCGCCACTCCGTCGGAGTCAGGCGCAGCGCGGGGGAGTCAGCCGGGTCCGTTCCGGAATCTGAATCCGGGGAGTCGCGGATCGTGTGAGCGGACAGATCGACCAGCCAGCGGCCGATCGTGGCGACCGCCGCGGCTCCCTGGCCGGCCGTCTCGTCGCGGCGCAGGGCGGCGCGGAGCCTGGCCAGCAGCTCACCCATCGCGAACGGCTTGGTCACGTAGTCGTCGGCGCCCGCGTCGAGCGCGCCGATCTTGTCGCCGGGGCTGGTCCGCCCGGACAGCACGATGATCGGCGCCCGGGACCAGCCGCGGAACGCGGCGATCACCTCGGTGCCGTCCACGTCGGGCAGCCCGAGGTCGAGGATCATCGCGTCCGGCGGGGTGGCCGCGGCCACCGCCAGGGCTTCCCGGCCGGTCCGCGCGGCCAGCACCTCGTACTGCCTGGCCCGCAGGTTGATCTGCAGGGCGCGCAGCAGCTGGATCTGGTCCTCGACGACGAGGACCCGCGGCACGGGACGTCCGGCCGGCCGGGAGATCTCCGGCTGGCCGGACGCCGTGGCTGACATGGCTAACCTCATGCTCCGGCCGTGGCGTACTTGGCCTGGCCGGGCAGCTCGTCGAGGGCGATGTTCAGCGTGAGCACGTCTACCCGGGGCTCGCCGAGGAAGCCGATGATCCTGTCCTGGGTGTACTTGTTGACTAGGGCCTGGACCGTTGAGGTCGGCAGGTGCCGTGCCGCGGCCACCCGGTCGACCTGGATGTCCGCGTTCTGCGGCGAGATGTCCGGGTCGAGGCCGGAGGCGGACGACGTGACCGCGTCCGGCGGGATCTTGGAGATCGGCACGTGGTCGAACGCCGAGATCTGCTTCTGCAGCTGCTCGACCTGCTGGAGCAGCTTGGTGTTGTTCGGCCCGAGGTTGGCGGCGCCGGAGTACCCGGCGTCGCACCCGTAGTCGTTGCTGGCGCCGCTGGTCGCGGCCGATGGCCGCGGCTGGAAGTACTGTGGCAGCGGCTGGCCTTTCGCGTTCACGAACTCCTGGCACAAAAGCGAAGACCCGACGACCTTGCCGTTGTAGGTCACCAGCGACCCGTCGGCCTGGTTTTTGAACGCGAGCTGCGCGATGCCCACCATGACCACGGGATAGACGATCCCGCAGATCACGGTGAACACGAGCAGCGCGCGGAACGCCGCGATGTGCTGCCTTACGAGGGTTGGAAGGCGGTTCATTGTCAAGCTCACCTGAATCCAGGGATGTTCATGATGATGAGGTCGATCAGCTTGATGAATACGAACGGGATGATCAGGCCGCCGACGCCGTAGATCCAGATGTTCCTGCGGAGCATGGCACTCGCGGACGACGGCTTGTACCGGACACCGCGCAGCGCGAGCGGGATCAGCGCGACGATGATGAGCGCGTTGAAGATGATCGCCGAGGCGATCGCCGACTGCGGGCTGTGCAGCTTCATGATGTTGAGCTTCTCCAGCCCGGGGAAGACCCCGGCGAACATCGCGGGGATGATCGCGAAGTACTTCGCGACGTCGTTGGCGATGGAGAAGGTCGTCAGTGCCCCGCGGGTGATCAGCAGCTGCTTGCCAATCTCCACGACTTCGATGAGCTTCGTCGGGTTGGAGTCCAGGTCCACCATGTTCCCGGCCTCTTTGGCGGCCGAGGTGCCAGTGTTCATGGCCACGCCGACGTCGGCCTGCGCCAGGGCGGGCGCGTCGTTGGTGCCGTCGCCGGTCATCGCGACGAGCTTGCCGCCTTCCTGCTCCTTCTTGATCAGCGCCATCTTGTCTTCCGGCGTCGCCTCCGCGAGAAAGTCGTCGACGCCGGACTCCTCGGCGATGGCCCGCGCGGTCCGCGGGTTGTCGCCGGTGATCATGACGGTGCGGATGCCCATCGCCCGCATCTCGGCGAACCGCTCGGCGATGCCCTCCTTGACGATGTCCTTGAGGTAGACCACGCCGAGCGCCTTCGCTGTGCCTTGGGACTTTTCGGCCACGACCAGCGGGGTGCCGCCGACCGCCGAGATGCTGTCGACCGTCTGGCCGAGTTCCGCCGGCGTAGTCCCGCCGTTGTCGCGGATCCACTGCTCCACCGAGCTCGCGGCGCCCTTGCGGACCTCCCGGCCGTCGGTGAGGTTCACCCCGCTCATCCGGGTCTGCGCGGTGAACGGCACGAACACGGCGCCGGACAGCTCGCCCGGGCCACGCTCGCGGATCCCGAACTGCTTCTTGGCGAGCACCACGATCGAGCGGCCTTCCGGCGTCTCGTCCGCCAGCGACGACAGCTGGGCCGCGTCGGCGAGGTGGGCGACCTCGACGCCGCCGGCCGGCAGGAACTCGGTGGCCTGCCGGTCCCCCATGGTGATCGTGCCGGTCTTGTCGAGCAGCAGGGTGTTCACGTCGCCGGCGGCCTCCACCGCGCGGCCTGACATGGCGAGCACGTTGCGCTGTACCAGCCGGTCCATGCCGGCGATGCCGATCGCGGACAGCAGCGCCCCGATCGTGGTCGGGATCAGCGCCACGATCAGCGCTACCAGGATGACCAGGTCCTGCGGCGCGCCGGAGTAGTAGGCCATCGGCTGCAGCGTCACGACCGCCATCACGAAGATCAGCGTCAGCGAGGCGAGCAGCACGTTCAGCGCCACCTCGTTCGGTGTCTTCTGCCGGGACGCGCCTTCCACCAGGCCGATCATCCGGTCGATGAACGTCTCGCCCGGCTTGGAGGTGATCCGCACGACGATCCGGTCCGACAGGACCTTGGTGCCGCCGGTGACCGCGGACCGGTCGCCGCCGGACTCGCGGATGACCGGAGCCGACTCGCCGGTGATGGCGCTCTCGTCGACCGAGGCGACGCCCTCGGCGACGTCGCCGTCGCCGGGGATGATCTGTCCCGCCTCGACGACCACGAAGTCGCCGACCGTGAGCTGGGTGCCTGGGACCTCCTCCTCGCGGGTGTCCGTCGCGCCGGGCTTCCAGTCGATTAGCCGCCGCGCCACCGTCTCCTGCTTGGTGCGCCGCAGGGTCTCCGCCTGCGCCTTGCCGCGGCCTTCGGCGACGGCCTCGGCCAGGTTCGCGAACACGACCGTCAGCCAGAGCCAGACGGTGATCGTCCAGGAGAACACCGAGGTGTGGATGATCGCCGAGTACGTGGTCAGCACCGAGCCGACCTCGACGACGAACATGACCGGGTTGTGGACCATCCACCGCGGGTCGAGCTTCTTGAACGCGTCCGGGAGCGACTTCCACAGCATCTTCGGGTCGAGCAGGCCGCCCTGCACCCGCCGAGTCTGCGTCACGGCCTTACGCGCCGCCTGGTCGTCCGGGACCGCGCCCGCCGACTTGGTCTGGATCGGGTTGGTGGACATCAGTGCAGTCCTTCAGCGAACGGTCCCAGCGCGAGCGCCGGGAAGTAGGTCAGGCCGACGAGGATGATGATCACGCCGGCGAGCATCGCGGCGAACAGCGGCGTATGCGTCTCCAGCGTGCCGGCGCTCGTGGGCACCTTCTGCTGCCGCGCCAGCGTCCCGCCGAGCGCGAGGACGAAGATCATCGGTGCGAACCGGGCGATCAGCATCACCACGCCGCCTGCGAGGTTGTACCAGGTCGTGTTGGTGGCGAGGCCCGCGAACGCCGAGCCGTTGTTGTTGGCCATCGAGGTGAACGCGTAGACGATCTCGGTCAGGCCATGCGGCCCGGAGTTGAGGATCGACTCGCGTGGGACTCTGAAGCCGAGTGAGAGCGCGGCTCCGATGAGCGCGGACCCCGGCGTCGCCAGGATGTAGGCGGCCGCCCACTTCATCTCGGTCGGGCGGATCTTCTTGCCGACGTATTCCGGCGTCCGGCCGACCATCAGCCCGGCGAGGAAAACGGTCAGCACGGCGAGCATGAGCATGCCGTACAGGCCCGCGCCGACGCCGCCGGGGACGACCTCGCCGAGCATGATGTCGAACAGGGCGAGGCCGCCGCCGAACGCGGTGAACGAGTCGTGGAAGCTGTTGACGGCCCCGGTCGACGTCACGGTTGTCGACCCGGCGAACAGCGACGAGCCGGGGATGCCGAACCGGACCTCCTTGCCCTCCATCGCGCCGCCCGCGGCCTGCAGGGCGGTGCCCGCGTGCTGCCACTCGAAGAAGCTGATGCCGCCGACCGCGCACAGCCACAGCCCCGCCATCACGCCGACGAGCAGGTAGCCCTGCCGGTTGTCGCCGACCATCTTGCCGAAGGTGCGCGGCAGCGCGAACGGGATCACCAGCAGCAGGAAGATCTCGAACCAGTCGCTGAATGGGTTCGGGTTCTCGAACGGGTGCGACGAGTTCGCGTTGAAGAAGCCGCCGCCGTTGTTGCCCATCTCCTTGATGACCTCCTGCGAGGCCACCGGGCCGCCGACCATCGTCTGCTGGCCGCCGGTGAGCGTGGAGATCACGTGGGTGGCGTTGAAGTTGTCGATGACGCCGGTGGCCATCAAGATGATGGCGCCGATCACCGACAGCGGCAGCAGCACCCGGACCACGATCCGGGTCGTGTCGACCCAGAAGTTGCCGAGCCGGTCGGTCCTCTGCCGTACGAACCCGCGGATCAGCGCGATCACCACGACGATGCCGACGGCGGCGCTGACGAAGTTCTGCACGGCCAGGCCCGACATCTGGGTGATGTAGCCCATCGTGGACTCGCCGGAGTAGTTCTGCCAGTTCGTGTTCGTGGTGAACGACGCGGCGGTGTTGAAGGCGAGGAACGGCGAGACGTTCGGCAGCCCGTTGGAGTACGGCAGCCAGTGCTGTATCCGCTCGATCAGGTACAGGAACAGCACCGACACAGCGGAGAAGGCCAGCATGGACCGGGCGTAGGCGCCCCAGCGCTGATCGGCCTCGGGGTCGATGCCCATCACCCGGTAGACGGCGCTCTCCACCCGCAGGTGCTTGGGGGACATGAAGACACGGGCGATGTAGTCACCCAGCGGCTTGTAGCAGATCGCCAGCGCGGCGACCAGCAGCAAGATCTGGAGAACGCCCGCGAGGGCACTATTCATCAGAACTTCTCCGGCCGGACGAGGGCGTAGACGAGGTAGACGGTGATGATGACGGCCGCGATCAGGCCGATCCAGTTCTCAGCGCTCAATGTGCTCGACCGCCTTGACGAGGAGGAAGAACAGGACGAAGAGAACCACCGTCGTGAAGATGGCCCAAAAATCGTTCACCACAACTCCCAGAGCTTTGATCGTGCCTGGCGCACGTCCCCAACGAGGACAATCAAAGCCCCGGCGGCCACCTGAAATTGCGGTCCTGACAGGCCCCATGCGGGTGCACGCGGTTTCCTAACGGACCCCATGCGCAACTGTTGGTGTAGTCCGGCAGAGGGCTAGCTGTCCGTCAGTTCGGAGACGTCCGGCACAAGGGCTCGCCGCCCGTGCCGCGACCAGGGGAACCCGCGCGACACCTCGTCCATGAGCGCCGAGGGCGGCACGGCGAGCACCGGGCACTTGGCGTGCGCCAGGCAGTACCGCCCCACCGACTTGTGCAGCGCGCGGCCGACCAGCGACCGCCGTCCCGTTCCGATGACGAGCAGGTCGCCGGGCACGTCGGCGATGTCCACGAGGACGGGCCCGGTGTCGCCGCGCGCCACGCACGGCTCGACAAGCACGTCGCTCGGGATTCCGCCGAGGCCCGCCTCGAACGCGGCCATCAGCCGGTCCCTGGCGGCATCCCGCCAGACCCCGCGCAGGTAGGGGGAGGGATGACTTCGCTCGGCCATGTCCCCGCCCGGCGGAACCCAGGCGATCACCGCCACGAGCGGCACCTGCCGCTCCCGCGCTTCCTCGGCCGCCCAGCGCAGCGCCTGCAGGCTGCCCAGCGACCCATGGATCCCTACGACGATCCGACGCACCGCGACCACGATGCATCGCCTCCTACCCGACGGTTGCCAGGACTCCATACAACCTCGCCTGAGCGGATACCGCCGCTTTCGCTAGCGAAACCCTCACCAACATAACAGAATCGTTACAGTCCGCTCGATAGATGATTACAAACAGTAACAATTTTCCCGAACGTACCGTGGCGACTCTCCTCCCACACGCTCACACCCCGTCGACGGCCACGACCCCGTCCAGGGTGCCGAGGAACGCCGTGCCGCCCGCCAGGGACAGCGACGAGAAGTGCGGCAGCCCTTCGCCGATCGCGAGCTGGTCCCTGACGGCGCCGTTCGCCGGGTCGAGCTCGTACAGGGTGCCGCCGCTATCGCCGTAGCTCGTCACCCAGACGGCGCCGCCGCCGGCCACTGGCGACCCGTTGCTGTCGGACGGCCCGCGCCACAGCACCCTGATCGACCGCTGGGCGGCGCTGACCGAGATGGCGGCCATGCCGCCGTCCGAGCACGGCTCGTAGACCGTGGACCCGCTGACGGCCGCCGCCCCCTTGGCGTCGCAGATGGCCAGCTCGGCCAACTGGCCGCCGATGCCGCCGAGGCTGGCGGTGTCGAGCAGGTAGCCGACGCCGCGCTTGCCCAGCACGAACACGGTGCCCCCGGCGGCGAGCACCGGCTGGGTGGACCCAAGGTCGAGGTCGTGCGCGTTGTCGTCGGCCCAGGTCGCCGGGGCGAAGAAGCCGAGCCGGCGGAGCGCCGGGCTGAGCCTGGTGACCGAGTCGCTGCCGTCGTACGGCTGGTTCGGGCTCTCGGCGGCGCCGTTCCCGATGGCGATCCACAGGTCGCCGCCCGGCCCGGTGACCGGCCCGCCGGGCCCCCAGACGGCGCCCTCCCTGGTGGTCGGGGTGTGCCAGCTGATCAGCGGGCCGCTGCCGGACAGCGGCACGCCGACGACCCACCCGACATACTGGCCGCAGTCGCCCGCGAGCCCCCCGAACGTCACGTAGACCCGGCCCTCGTCGATCGTCAGCCCCGGCCGCTGCTGGTCGTAGGCGGGATCGTTGAGTCCCGTCTTCGTGTCGACCACGCTGATGTCGCGTTCCACCTTGACGGCCCCGTCGCTCACCTCCAGCCCGAACAGCACGTGGTGATACCCCGTCGTCTCGGCGACCGCGTACACCAGGCCGTTGCCCTGGTCGTAGACGGGCGTGCCGGTGATCCCGAGCGGGAAGATGTCGCCGCACCCGTTGAGGGCGCTTTGCGGCACGGGGGTGCCCAGGTGCCGGCGCCACACGACCTTGCCGGTCGATTCGCTGAGCGCGTAGACGCTGTCGTTCTCCGTCCCCACGATGACGGTGCCGCCGACGACGAGCGGCTGGCCGTAGACCGCGCCGTCGAGGCGGGCGGTCCACCGCTGGCTGAGCGTTCCGGCGGCCGGCAGCCCGGTGGCGACCCCGGTCCGCGCCGCGTTCCCGTCGTACTCGGGCCAGGCCGCCGCCGGGTAGGCCGCCGCTGGCCCGGCGCCGGGGCTCAGCGTTGTCTGGGGCGGCGGTGGCGCGCTTTGGGTGCCGGTGCCGGTGCCGGCGCCGGCGCCGGCACCGGTTGCCGCGACGCCGCTCGTGCACGCGGTGACGGCGCAGGCCGTCGCCGCGAGCAGGATCCTGGCGGTGCGCCTGCGCCTCATCACGGTTCGCATGCGTCCAGTCTCCCCAAGTGAGCTGGCATTATGGATGTATATGGACGACAATCTCTTCCCAGATTCCCCGGGTGCGGCGTCGTTCGTCGCCATCGGCGACAGCTTCACCGAGGGCCTCAACGATCCCGCGCCCGGCGGTGGATTCCGGGGGTGGGCCGACCGGCTGGCGGGCCTGCTCGCGGCCGAATACCCGGACCTGCGGTACGCCAACCTCGCGGTGCGCGGCAAGCTGCTGCGGGAGATCGTGGCCGACCAGGTCCCGGCCGCGGTGGCCATGTCGCCGGGGCTGGTCTCCATCGCGGGCGGCGGCAACGACATCCTGCGGCCCGGGGGTGACCCGGACACGCTGGCCGAGTTGTTCGACGCCGCCGTGGCCCGGCTGCGCCAGGCCGGCTGCCGGGTGCTCATGTTCACCGGCTTCGACCCGGTCGGGATCCCGGTGCTGCGGCTGCTGCGCGGCCGCATCGCCGCCTACAACATGCACCTGCGCGCGATCGCCGACGCCAGGGGCTGTGACCTGGTCGACCTGTGGTCGATGCGGTTCCTGCGTGACATGAGCGCGTGGAGCGAGGACCGGCTGCACCTGTCGCCCGGGTCGCACCGGCGGGTGACGCTGCGCGCCTGCGAGGTGCTCGGCGTCCCCGTCACCGCGGACTGGCGCGTTCCGCTCGATGACCGTGACGCCGGCGAGGCCGGCGAGGCCGGCGAGGCCGGCGTCCTGGAGACCGCCGCCAAGACGCTGGCCGGCGCCGGAACGGTGACCGGCGCGCTTGGCGGCCCCGGGGTCGCCCGCGCCGCCTGGCTGGCCGCCCGCCGCGAAGACGCCAGATGGGCGCGGGAGTACCTGCTGCCGTGGGTGAACCGCCGCCTGCACGGCACCTCCTCCGGCGACGGCCTCGCCCCCAAGCGCCCCCAACTGCTGCCGGTGACGTCGGTCAGTAGCTGACCTGCAGCGGCTCACGCGGCCGGACGCGCGCCTTGCTCGCGCGCCACCCGCGGGCCAGCGCGAGCATGATGACGAGCCCCGCCACCAGGGGTGCCCACCAGATCCACGGGCTGTGCGACGGCCCCTGGGCAGCCGCCGTTATGAGGCCGGCCACGACCGAGGCGGTCACGAGCCGCGGCCAGCTGAGCGTCGCGGCCGGGATGAGTGCCACCGCCAGCGGCGGCCACGGGTAGTAGGAGACCATCACCGGTTCGAAGAAGGACCGCAGCGCCAGCGCCAGCGCGGCCCACCAGAGCACGTCAGCGAGCAGCGCCGGCGGCCACCAGTACGCGCGCTGTGCCGTGCCCGCGGCCTGCGGGCCGCCGTTCGCCGCCATCTCGGCCGGCTCGGCCATCTCGGCCGGCTCGGCCGGCTCCGCCGGCTCCGCCGCGTCCGCCGTCCGCGCGGCGTCCAGCTGGGCGAGCCAGTGGCGGCGGACCGCGAGCGCGCAGCAGCAGGCGAGCACGATCGTCGCCAGCCGGGCGGGCCCGGCGGCGACGTTGGAGCCGGCCATGTGCGGGGCCAGCGACGTCCACGCGGTCGGGTGGTTGATCACCGGGGAGTCGGGCTGGCTGGTTGTCGCGGTGTACGTGGCCTGCCAGTTGGCCAGCGCCGCCGCGCCGAGCAGCACGGTGGACGGCACGGCCGACCTGAGGAGGAACAGCGGCATCCGCCGCCACGGCAGGACGGCGAGCAGCAGCGGAACGGCGAGCAGCACCAGCGGCTGGACGCAGATGGCGGCGCCGGCGAGCCAGCCCCCGAGCGCGGTCCGCGAGCGGCTCAGCGCGAGAACGGAGTAAAGCAGCAGCCCGACGGCCACGGCGTCTTCCGGGTGCCCCCACCGGGCGGACACGTTCCACAGGATGCCCGCGCTCGCGACGGCGAGCAGCCCGCGCTTCCACCGGGTGACGCCGAGCTGTTCGGCGAGCGCGTCGGCGGCGAACAGCGTCACGCAGCACAGCGCCATCTGGTACGGCCCGGCCAGCAGCCACACCGGCGGGTGCAGGTTCTGCGGCCCGGGGATCTCGAGCGACAGCCCGGTCGCCGTGATGACGGCGGCACAGGGCAGCAGGATGATCGCCGCGCCGGGCAGCGACACCAGCCCGGTCGGCTGGGTATACAGCCCCCCGACGTTGCCGTGCACGAGCCGGACCGCCGCGATCAGCGTTCCCCACAGGTCGTAGGGCAGTGCCCATTCCGCCTTGCCGCTCATCGTCGGGCCCAGGGTCGTGGTGAACATCCCGACCACGATCAGGCCGATCGAGGCCAGCAGCGGGAACATTCGCCGCCTGAACCTGTCCCGCATACCGGTGCCTCTCCACGCCATGAGCCGCGTGCTACTGTACAGCCGCCCGCCCCCGGCCGCTCACGTGCTTCTGGCGCCTCAACCGCGACCTGACAGCGGCCCGTCCGGGTAGTAATGTCTATCCGATCTTTCATACCCCCGTCGGCTTAAGGGGCCGCCATGTATCAGCCATATCCGGGCGGCGAAAGCCAGCTGCCCGAGCCCTCTTCCCGGCCGCCCATCCCGCAGTCCGTGAGCAGGGCCGTGCAGATCATGTACGTGGGCGCCGCGGCCAGCATTATCGGCATCGTCATCGACATGACCACGCTGAGCTCGACGAAGGCCGAGATCATCAAGCGCAGCCCGAACCTGACGCCGACGCAGGTGACCAACGCCGAGCACTTCGCGGTGGGCCTTTTCATCGTCAGCGGCCTGATCGGCGCCGCGCTGTGGCTGTGGATGGCGCAGAGCTGCAAGGCGGGGAAGGGCTGGGCCCGCATCGTGTCCAGCGTGCTGTTCGGCATCGAGACGATCAGCGTGCTGGCCGGCGCCGCCGCCGTGGCCAGCGGCGGCGCGGTCCGCATCTTCGGGATCGTCGTCTGGCTGATCGGCCTGGCCGCCATCATCCTGCTGTGGCAGCGCCCGTCAACCCAGTACTTCAAAGGCACCCCGAGCTACTAGGCGGGGCCAGGCATCCTAGCCCCAGGTGACCACGCGGGCGGGGCGGATGGTGATCACCACCCGGGTGTCACCAGGCTTGTCGCGTGTCCGCAGGTCCGCGCCGTACTTGGCGCCCACCTTGTCGGCGAACTCGTAGTCGGGATCCGGGGTGATCTCGGCGTCGCCGCGTACCTCCAGGTACCGGTAGGGCGATTCCTTGTCGAAGATGAGCACGCTGGCTTTCGGGTTGGCCTGGAGGTTCTTCACCTTCTGCCGGGCGGTGTTCAGCGAGAACTTGATCGCGTCGTCCTCGCTGAGGAACCACACGCCGGACAGCTGCGGCCGCCCGCTGGCCCCGATGGTGCCGAGCACCGCGATCGGCGCGCTGAGCAGGTCGCGGTGTGAGTCTGGAATCGTCGTCATGGCAGGAACTTTACGACGCGGCGGCCTCAGGATTCACGGCACCCGGCCCATCTACTACTGCTCCGCGTCCACTACTGCTCCGCGTCCACTACTGCTCCGCGGGCACCTTCGCGAAACCGCGCACGTCGGGGAACGGCGGCTCGTCCCCCGGCTTGAGGTCCACCTGGAACGTGTTGAGAAGCATCGCCAGCATGGAGAAGTTGCCCAGGCAGCCGATGATGTCGACCAAACCCGTCTCGCCCCACTCGGCGACCGCGGCGTCGAACGTCTCCTGGTCGACGAAGTGGTCGCGCAGGATCTGGGTGGCGAGCGTGTAGAGCAGCTGCTCGTCGGCGTGCGTGAAGTGGGGCGCCTCGTTGCCGGCGAGCTCCTTGATGGACTCGGCGGACACGCCCGCCTCGATCGCCTTCTTGTGGTGCGCGTTCCAGGAGTACTGCGCGTCGAAGTGGCGGGCCGCGATCAGCAGCGACAGCTCGCGGAGCCGCTCGTTGATCGAGGAGTCGAACCGGCAGTACGCGCCGAGCGCGTCGACCTTCTCGGCCAGCTCGGGAGAGCGGAGCCAGATCAGGAACGGGCCCCTGGTGGCACCGCGCTTGGCCGCGATCTTGTCGCTGATCTCCTGCTGGCGCGGGGTGAGCTCGGTAAGGGCGGGCAGGCGCATGGCGCATCCTTCAATCGTTTGCTGTCGGTCGTGCCCTTCAATATTGCCTGCTGGCGCGCTGCCGGCGCCGAACGCTAAGGATGCATGCCGGGCGGGCCGCGGCGGGGGCCGGCGGCTATAGCCTCACGCCATGACCGTCATCAAGGTGGAGAACGTGCGGCCGCTCGGCCGCGGCGGCGGCGTGGTCACGATCCCGCTGATCACGCGCCAGTCAGCGGAAGAGGAGAACCTGATCACCACCGGGATCAGCACCTACCCCGTCGGCACCGGCGCGCCGCTGCACTCGCACAACTGCGACGAGCACGTGACCCTGCTCGAGGGGCTCG
>Ga0335073_10005953_pt1 | contig 17126 bp, 13 predicted proteins | sample Lox_Sample_22_FD_207093 | JGI IMG/M metagenome (GOLD analysis project Ga0335073, IMG submission 207093) | Soil microbial communities from Loxahatchee National Wildlife Refuge, Florida, United States - Lox_Sample_2.2 | ecosystem: Environmental > Terrestrial > Soil > Wetlands | place: USA...
TGGCGATGAAGGAGTGGGCTCTCGAGCGGGGCGCCACCCACTACACCCACTGGTTCCAACCGCTGACCGGCTCGACCGCGGAGAAGCACGACAGCTTCTACGCCCCCACTGGCGAGGGCACGGCGCTGGCCGAGTTCTCGGGCAAGGAGCTGATCCAGGGCGAGCCCGACGCCTCGAGCTTCCCCACCGGCGGCATCCGCGCCACGTTCGAGGCGCGCGGCTACACGGCATGGGATCCCACCTCGCCGGCCTTCATCCTCGAGAACCCCAACGGCACGCTGCTGTGCATCCCGACCGCGTTCGCGTCGTGGACCGGTGAGGCGCTCGACCACAAGATCCCGCTGCTGCGCTCGATGGACGCGCTCTCGCGATCGGCGATTCGCGCCCTGCGCCTGTTCGGCGACGACACGGCCGCGCGCGTGTTCACGACGATCGGCCCCGAGCAGGAATACTTCCTGATCGACGAGCAGTTCTACTTCGAGCGGCCGGACCTGTTCACCACTGGCCGCACCTTGTTCGGCGCCAAGCCGCCCAAGGGCCACGAGCTCGACGATCACTACTTCGGCTCGATCCCCGAGCGGATTCTCGCCTGCATGCTCGAGACCGAGCGTGAGCTGGCCAAGCTCGGCGTTCCGGTCAAGACGCGCCACAACGAGGTCGCGCCCAACCAGTACGAGATCGCGCCGATCTTCGAGAACTCGAACGTCGGCTCCGACCACCAGCAGCTGACCATGCAGATGATGCAGAACGTGGCCCGCCGCTACGGACTCGTGTGCCTGCTGCACGAGAAGCCGTTCGCCGGCGTGAACGGATCGGGCAAGCACAACAACTGGTCGATGGGAACCGACTCGGGCAAGAACCTGCTGAACCCCGGCGATACTCCGCACGAGAACCTCGAGTTCCTGTTCTTCTGCGCGGCCGTGATCCAGGCAGTCAACACCTACCAGGGCTTGCTGCGCGCGTCGATCGCCTCGCCCGGACAGGATCATCGCCTGGGCGCCAATGAGGCGCCGCCCGCGATCATCTCGATCTTCCTGGGTGCGGAGCTGGAGCGCGTGTTCGGTGCGCTCGAGCGGGGCGAGACCTCCGAGACCCGGGCGCAGTCGTTCCTGGGGCTCGGCACACCGGTGTTGCCACAGCTGCCCAAGCACGGCGGCGACCGCAACCGCACCAGTCCGTTCGCGTTCACCGGCAACAAGTTCGAGTTCCGCGCGCTCGGCTCGAGCCAGTCGCCGTCGCTGCCCAACACGGTGCTCAACACGATCGTGGCCGAGGCCATCGACGAGCTGGCGGACGAGCTGGCGAAGGCGCTCGAGGGCGCGCCGCCGGCCGGCGATCCGGGCCGCGACGCGGCGATCGAGGCCGCGCTCCGGCCGATCCTGCAGCGCAGCTACGCGGAGAACAAGCGGATCGTGTTCGACGGCGACAACTATGACGAGGCGTGGCACGCCGAGGCCGAGCGCCGCGGCCTGCTGAACCTGCGCGCGACACCGGACGCGCTGCCGTATCTCATCTCCGACGAGACGGTGACCGTGTTCGAGAGCCACAAGGTGCTCTCGCGCCGCGAGCTCGAGGCACGGCACGAGGTGTTCCTCGAGCAGTACGTCACCAAGCTCAATATCGAGGCCGAGACCGCGGCGTCGATCGCGCGGACGATGCTGGTGCCGGCGGCGGCGCGCCACCTGGTGCTGCTGCTCGAGGCTCAGCTGAGCGAGCTCGCCTCCGAGACTTCGGACCTGATCGCCGAGCTCACGGAGGCGACCAGTCGCCTCGAGTCGGCCAACCTGGCCGAGAACCAGCCGGAAGAGCTCGAGGGCCACGCCGAGTACATGCGCGACACCGTGATCCCCGCGATGGGCGCGGTGCGCGAGGCCGCCGACAAGCTCGAGAAGTCGGTGGCCGACGACCTCTGGCCGCTGCCGAAGTACTCCGAGATCCTGTTCATCAAGTAGCTTCTTGCGCCATTAAAGGCAGGCCTGCCGCGTGCCGACCCCAGTGGCACGACATGCGGCAGGTAACTCCTTCTAACGGCAACGCAACTTGTTGTTCGGTAGCGGGTTCTACGCTACGGTGGCTTTGGTGGCTGGCCGTATGACGGAACGCCGTGGGCGCTGGGTGGCCCTACTCGTTGGGCTGTTGGTGACTGGACTCGTGTTGGCACCGACTGCCGGCGCGACGCGTAAAGCGGCGACTCACACGGTGCACAGGGCCGGCGACGCGCAGGCGCTGGCCGGCCGGGGCATGTGGATCTGGTACGTCTCGCGCTCGAGCGGCGGCACCGTCTCGGGCATTGTCTCCACCGCGCGCCACTACGGCATCAACACGTTGATCATCAAGAGCTCTGACGGCCCCACGATGTGGTCGCAGTTCAATCCCGGCCTGGTCAGCGAGCTCCACGCCAGCGGGCTGCACGTGTGCGCGTGGCAATACGTATACGGCAATCACCCCATCCTCGAGGCGGACGTGGCCGCCGAGGCCGTGCACGATGGCGCCGACTGCCTGATCATCGACGCCGAGAGTGAATATGAAGGGAAATACGTTCAGGCGCAGAGTTACATAACTCAATTGCGCAAGCTGATCGGGCAGAGCTATCCGGTCGCATTGGCGGGCTTTCCCTACGTCGACTACCACCCGGGGTTTCCATATTCGATCTTCCTTGGTCCGGGCGGCGCCCAGTACAACACCCCGCAGATGTACTGGATGGACATCGGCACGAGCGTCAATACCGTGTACGCCCACACCTACGCGTACAACCGCATCTACGAGCGCCAGATCGATCCCCTCGGTCAGGTGTGGGAGAACCCGCCGGCCGGCCAGATCATCCGCTTCCGGCAGCTTTCGCGCACCTACGGCGCGGCCGGCGTGAGCTGGTGGGACTGGCAGCAGGCCAGCACGGCGGGATGGGGCGCGATCTCAGTGGGCGCCGGCAATCTCACGAACGTTGCCGCGACCACCGCCACCCCGATCCTCAAGCTCGGCTCCGTGGGTGACCCGGTGGTGTGGGCGCAGGAGCACCTGGCCACGGCCGGCTACACGACCGCGATCGACGGCGACTACGGGCCGGGCACGCAGTTCGCGATCGAGAGCTTCCAGACCGCCCAGGGGCTCGCCGTCGACGGAATCGTCGGGCCCGCGACGTGGGCTGCGCTGCTTCGCTATGCGCCCGCCGCGGTCGTATGGACCGCTCACTCCGGCGCCACCGTGGCCTCGGCGGCAGCCGTGCGGGTCGCCCGGGCGGGGCATCGTCCGCTCGTGCTCCAGGTGCCGAAGTCGGCGTACGCACACGCCCGGCGCGACGAGATCGCCGGCGCGGGCGGCGCAGGCTAAGGCGCCGCCGTCAGGCGCCCCGACAAATCCCACTAACGCGCGGTCGTCAAACCAAATCGTGCTCGCGGGCGTACGCGACGAGCGCGGCCCGCGTCGTGCGTCCGGTCTTTTGCTGGATGTGTGCGCGATGCGACTCGACCGTGCGCACGCTCAGGTACAGACGCGTCGCGATCTCGCCGTTGGTGTAGCCGAGCGCGATCAACCTCAACACCTCGAGCTCGCGCGCGGACAGATCGTCTGGCGGCCCGTCGGACTGCGGCGCGGCGGCGAGGCGCGCACCAAGCTCGGGATTGAGGTAGGTACGACCCTCGGCCGCGAGCCGCACCGCCTGCACGAGCTCCGAGTCCGCGGCCTCCTTCAGCACGTACCCGATCGCGCCGGAGCGCAGCGCCTCGCGCGCGAACGCCGGATCGTTCTGCATCGTGAGCACGACGATCTGCGTCTCGGGCGCCGCGTCGCGTAGACGCGGAATGGCCGGCAGGCTCGACTCCCCCGGCATGTTCAGATCAAGAATCAGCACGCGCGGGCGATACGCCGCGACCCGCCGCTCGGTCGTCGCGACGTCGCCGGCCTCGGCCACCACCTCGAATCCTTCCTCGGCTTGAAGCAGCATCCGCAGTCCCGCACGCACCACTTGATGATCGTCGGCGAGGACGATCGTGACCGGTCCGCTCGACGCTGCCTCCTCCATCGCGTCCACAATACCTCGGGCGCAGCGTGCTCCGCACGGCCGCGCGGCGGTGCGCACAACGTGCAACGTGCGCGACCTCGCGCCGTAGTACGTAATAACCTGACGCAAGAACTGGTTCTAGGTGGCACGCGCGCGCGCGTTACGCAAAGCTTTGCCGCACTAGTTCAGTCCACCCACTCCTCCACTCCCAACAGGAGACGCGATGCCACCAGCCCGCAGGTCAACCACGAGTAGGTCAACCGCGAGTAAGTCCACCGCACGCACGTCAAGCAGATCGCCGGCGCGAGCGACGAGAGCCGTTCGCGCGCGCGCCGCCTCCACATCGGCCGCGACGCGGCGCGAGGTCGAGCAGTCGATCGCTCGCTTCGAGAAGCGCCTCGACGAGGCCAACGACGCGCTCAAGACGCTCGGCGGCCACCTCGGCAGCGGTGCCCGGGGCAGCTACAAGGAAGTCACCACCGCGCTCACGGCGCTGCGCCGCAACGCCGCGCGGACCAACAAGCAGGCGCTCAAGGACTTCGACAAGCTGCGCGCGGCGCTCACTCACTCGAACGCGTCATCGGGTTCGTCTCGCAGCACGAGAGCCAGCTCGAGTTCCTCCCGCACCGGCGCGAAGCGGAGCACCGGCTCGCGCGCATCGGGCACCCGCTCCACCGCGTCACGTTCTACGTCATCGCGCTCGCGCGCGAAAAAGAGCTGAGGCGCCGCCGTCAAGCGCCGCCGACTATCCGATAAGTCCGTTCATCCGTCCAGCGTGGCGCCGGCGTCGATCTGTATCGGCTCCGGCGCCTCAAGCTCGACCGCGCCCCGCACGACGACATTCGCGCCGAAGGTGACGTCACCGTGCACGACGAGCCGCTCGGCCTCTCGCAACGAGGGCGCCCCGGACGGGAACCGCTGCTCGAAGTCGTCGAGCAGCTTGTAGAACTTGGAGTCGAGCTCGACGTAGGGAAGGTTCTCCGCGCGTTCGGGAAGCGGCGCGACGACCATGTCCTCGCTCGAGAGCGTGTAGACGTCCGAGCGAAGCACCAACAAGTCGTCTGTCGTCTTCACCGGCGCGAACCGGGTGCGCGGCACGAGCAACAACTGCGCGCCCTTGACGGCACCGATCGCCGCGCCCATCGCGCTCTCGAGCTGGATCACCGCGGGCGAGCTCGAGTCACGCGGGTTCACAGTCTTGCGATTGACGATCAGCGGTAGCTCGAGCACGCCGCCGGTGTCATCGAGCGTGCCCTCGAGCGCGCGCAGGTCCACCCACAGGTTGTTGGTGTTGTAGTAGCGCCAGCGGCGGTAGTCGCGGAATGACTCCTCGTCCTCCGGCGGTGTCTGGGCGGTCTCGCGCAGGACGAGTTGCCCATCCGCTTTACGGCGCGCGATGTGCCCGCCCTTGCGTTCGGCCTCGGTGCCTTGCACCACCTCCATCAGGAACGGGATGGCGCGGTGTTCCATGTGCGCCGGAATGCGCGCATCGGTGGTCGCGCCGAGGTTGTCGGCGTTGGAGATCATCGCGTAGCGAAACCCCTGCTCGAGCAGCGCGGCGAGCATCCCGGAGCCGCGCAGCGCCGGGTACACGTCGCCATGGCCGGGCGGATTCCACTCGAGCGACGGTTCTTTCGCCCAGGCGATCGGCGCGAGCGTCTCGGCGTCGAGCTTGGGCACCATGCTCTGCAGGAAGTCCAGCGGCAGGCCGACGTCGAGCTCGGGATACGCCTGAAGCGCTCGCAACGTATCCTCCCGCGTCGCCTGGCTGTTCATCAGCACGAGCGGCAGGCGGACGCCATAGCGCCGGCGCAACGCCAGCGTCTGCCCCACGATGATGTCGAGGAACGAGTGCCCGTCGCGTGCCTCCACCAGCGACTTCGGGCTGCGCAGGCCCATCGTCGTGGCCAGGCCGCCGTTCAGCTTGATCACCGCGACGCGGTCGAGCACGTCGCCGGCATCGGCGCCGGGAAGCTCCTCGAACTGGTCGACGTCGCCGGCCGGTTCGAGCTCGGCGGTCGGCAGCATCGCCGATTCGCCTCCGACCAGACGCTCGTACGCGCTGCGAAAGCTGCGGATCGCCTCCTCGGGCTGACCCGCCTCGCGCATCTTCTCCTCTGCCTGCTTGAGGCCGTCGTCGCTGGTCACGGTTGCCCGTAGTATGCCTGCGGGCCGTGCTTGCGTTGGTAGTGCTTGTCGCGCACGGCCGCCTGGAGCGTTTCCGCGCCGGGCTCGAGCAGGCTCGTGAGGAGCGCCATCCGCGCCACCTCCTCGAGCGTGATCGCCACCTCCACCGCCTTGGCCGGAGTCGCGCCCCAGCAGAACGGAGCGTGACCCCTGACCAGCGCGCAGGGGAGCTCGGTCGGAGTGCGCCCGGCGATCGCCTCCACCAACACCGTTCCCGTCGCGCCCTCGTAGTCGGAGGCGATCTCCTCATCGGTGAGCGCGCGGGTGAGCGGGATCGGGAATGCGCACAGGTCGGCGTGGGTGGTTCCCAGCAGCGGTATCTCGCGCTGGGCCTGGGCCCAGGCGACGCCCCAGGTGGAGTGCGTGTGCACGATGCCGCCGATCTCCGCGAACGCGCGGTAGAGCACCAAATGGGTGGGAGTGTCAGTGGAGGGACGCCGGGGTGGGCGGGAATCGGTTATTACGTTGCCGTCGAGATCCAGCACCACGATGTCCTCCGCGGTCAGCGAGTCGTACGCGACCCCGCTCGGCTTGATCGCGACCAGGCCTTGCTCGCGGTCGATCCCGCTGGCGTTTCCCCAGGTGAGCGGCGCCAGCCCGTGCGCCGGCAACGCGCAGTTCGCCGCCAGAACTTCGTTCACCAGCTCCGTCAGCGCCAACGCGAATCAGATTTCGACGTAGTCGATTTCGAGCAACTCGGCCAGCCTCCGCCACCGCTCGGCATGCTCGCCGAGGTTGGTCACGAAGTGGTGCGGCCCGCCCAGGCCGAGCCACTCGTCCATGAACGAGCGCATTCCCTGTTCGGGGCGGAAGTGGAAATAGTGCATTTCGACCTTGGGAAGCTCGGGGGTGTCCAGCACCTCGCCGCGTCCCACCACCAGCCGGTAGAGCTCTCCCTCCAGCGGCACGAGCGCCGCGGTGGTGGCCGGTCCCGGCTCGGCGGAGAACACGGGGGTGGGCGGGTTGTCGAGCCGGCCGATACCCAACTCGCGGTCGATCAATCGGACCGGCCGGTCCTTGCGAGCGATCTTCCAGTTTCCCTCTCCCATGTGGCTGATCAGCACCGAGTCGAGCTCCCAGTCCATCGCGTACATCTCCGAGAAGTGCGCGTCGCCGATCATCGTTTGCGCCGCGCACATGAGCGACGCGGTGTTGGTGTCGCCCTCGGCGGCGAAGCCATAGCCGTCGGCCATCAGGTCAGACGCGGCCAGCAGCGGCAGCTGTTTGAAGCGCCCGTCGCCTCCGATCGAGTCGAAGTGGAACGAGAAGCCGGCGTATCGCTCATCCTCCAGCAGGCCACGCAGCGCGATCTCGAATCGCGCGGCATAAGCGTGGCGCTCGCGCGGCAGGTCGGAGGCCACTTCGAACTGGTGTTGGTGCCTCTCGATTACCGCGTCGACGTCGGCGTCGGAGACCATGTCGATCCGCGCCACCAGCGGCCCGAGGTCCTCGCTGATCACCGTCGGGCCGATCCGCCGCAGCATCGCCGGGGGGTCGTAACGGATGTCGCCCATACCGTTCATCGGATAGCCAAGCAGCCCGATCCGCGTGCGCTTGAGCTCGGTGATCGCCTGGGCCGCGCGGGCCCAGTCCTCGAACGACTGCTCGAACTCCGCCGACTGCCAGTCGCCGGTGATGATCGAGAACGGCACGCCCGCGCGCAAAAGCGCGTTCGACTGATCCTGCGCGCCGTGGATCCCCTGGTTGTAGGTGAGGTCGGCCATGTCCCACTCCGGCGTGACGCTGCGCTCGGGCTGGATGTTGGCCAGCAGCAACGGCACGGGTGTTTCGAGCATCGCGCGCACCGTGCGCAGCGCGGGGCCATACGTCAGCATCACGATCGCGATTCCGTCCACACCGGCTGCGACAAGCTCGCGCGCGATCGCCTCCACGTCCTCGCGGTTGCGAGCGGGCCGGAGGAACCGCATATCGGCGACGTTCGCGAGCCGCTGGGCGACTGACTCCGCGTAGCGCGACTGGCGTTCGGTGATGCCCGGGATCATGTCGTCGTAGAGCTCCTGCATGATCCCCAGCAGGCCGATGCGAGGTTGCCGGCTCGTGCTCATGCGTCTGTCCTTTCGGTGCGGATTCGCTTCAGCTCATGCAGCAGCCGGACCTCGGACCGGCCGAGCGTGTCGTAGAGCGTGCGGTAGATCTCGTACACGCGGTCGTACGTCCGCTTGGCGCTGGCGTCCGGGTGATACGTGCGAACGCGCCTGGGCCGCGTCGCTTTGATTGCCGCGCCGATGTCGGGATACTCGCCCGCCGCCACCGCGCCGAACAGCGCCGCTCCTCGGGCCGGAATCTCGTTCACCTCAGGCACGTGGACTTCGCGTCCGCTGGTGTCGGCGAGCAGCTGCATCATCAGCGGGCTGCGCTCCGCGATCCCGCCGCACGCCACCACTCGAGAGAGCGCGAGTCCGTACTCCTCGAAGTTGTCCATGATCCGGCGACTGCCGAACGCGATCGACTCGAGCAGCGCTCGATAGATCTGCTCGCGCGTGGTGTGCAGGCCAAGACCGAAGATCGCGCCCGTGAGATCGGCGTCGGCGAGGATCGTGCGGTTGCCGTTCCACCAGTCGAGCGCCACCAGCCCGGTCTCACCCGGAGCGATCCGCGCAGCGGATTCCTCGAGCGCGCCGTAGCTCCCCGAGTCCATTACCAGTCGCTCCACGAACCACGCCAGCATGTCCCCCACCGCGGCCTGACCGGCCTCGTAGCCGTACAGCCCGGGCAGGATCCCGTCCTTGACCACGCCGGTGATGCCGGGCAGCCGCACCTCCTCGGGGTCGACGACCAGGTCGCAGATCGACGTGCCGATCACGATCACGAACGTACCCGGCTCCTGGACCCCGACCCCGGGGACCGATACCCAAGCGTCGACGTTGCCCACCGCCACCGCGACCGACTCGGGCAGGCCGACCTTCTCTGCCGCCACCCTGCGCAGAGTGCCCGCCTTCGTTCCCAGTGGTACGAACTTGTCACCGAGCTTCTCACCGGGGTTATCAAAACCCGGATAGGCGGCGGTGAAGTAGTCGGTCGGCGGTAGGCCCTCCTTCGGCGACCACATCGCCTTGAAACCGGCGGTGGCGGTCTGCCGGCATTCGTGTCCGGTCAGCCACCAGATGATCCAGTCGGTCGCTTCGATGTATCGCGCGGCCGCGTCATACACCTCGCGGTCGTCGCGCCACAGCTCGATCAGCTTGGGGAAGTACCACTCGGACGAGATGCGCCCGCCGTAGCGCTCCAGGAAGTCCTCGTGGCGCTCGAGCGCGACGTCGTTGAGTCGGTCCGCGATCGGCTGGGCCGCATGATGCTTCCACAGTTTCGGCCACGCCTGACGACGCCCGCGCCAGCGTTCGAGCGTGCACAGCGGCACGCCGTCCTCGGTCACCGGGAGCACCGTGCACGAGGTGAAGTCGATGCCGAGCCCGACCACCTCATTCGCCGGGACGTCCGCCTTCGCGATCACGTCCGGCAGCCCCTCCTCGACCACCTTCACCCAGTCGTCGGGATCCTGGAGCGCGTAGTCGTGCGGCAGCCGCTCGCCGGTGGAGGGCAGCGTCTCGTCGATCACACCGCTCGGGTAGCGGACGACGCTGGTGGCCAGCACGTCGCCGCTGCTCAGGTCGACCAGCGCGGCGCGGCCGGACTCCGTACCGAAGTCGACGCCGATCGCGTATGCGCTCACGAGTTCAAGCGCCGGCGCTCGCCGCCTCGATCTGACGACGATAGCTCGACACCATCAACTCCGTGAGTTCCTCGAGCGAGGTCTCGTGCACCTGCTGGTCGATCGTGATGCGCCCGCCCTGCATGACGTTGAGGCGGTCGCACAGCTCGAACAGGTGAGCGTAGTTGTGGTCGATGACGATGATCGAGATTCGGCCGCTACTTGCGAGGTCCTTGACTAGGTCGATGATGAGACGTGACTCGCGCGCTCCCATGGCCGCGAGCGGCTCGTCGAGCAGCAGGATCTTGCTCGCCGCGCGCACGGCCCGGGCGACCGCGATCGCCTGCCGTTGACCGCCGGACAGTTGCTCGGCCTCGGCGTCAACGCTTGGCACGTGCACGTTGATGTCGTCGAGGTACTGACGCGAGAGCTTGCGCATTTCACGCTTGTCGAGGAGGCGGAGCGGTCCGAGCTTCGTCAGCTCATGACCCAGGAACAGGTTCTGATAGACGGGCAGCTGCGGAATCAGCGCGAGATCCTGGTAGACCGTCTCGATTCCACGGGCTCGCGCTGCCTGGACCGAGTGGAAGCTCACCGGCTGCCCCTCGAGCAGAAGCTCTCCTGCGTCCTGCGTGTAGAAGCCGCACATGATCTTGACGAGCGTGCTCTTGCCGGCTCCGTTGTCCCCGACGAGCCCGAGCACCTCGCCCTCGTGCAGAGTCAGGTCGATGCCGCGCAGGACCGACAGCGCGCCGAAGCTCTTCGTCACCCCGCGCACCTCGAGCGCGGGCGCGCCGGCAGCGGCGGGGGGCGGGGACTCAGCGGGCTGGGCGCCGGCGCTCATCTGGCCCTCGAGCGAGCGATGATCCGGTCGAACTGGACGTTCAGCGCCACCGCGACGATGATGATGACGCCGACGTAGATGAAGAAGTCGTTGGTGCTGATCCCGATCACGGTCAGCCCGTCCTCGAGAATGCCGAACAGGATCGCGCCGATGAATGCCCCCACCACGGTCCCGCGTCCGCCGGTGAGCGCTGTGCCGCCGATCACGCAGGCGCCGACGGCGTACAGGATGTAGTCGACGCCGAAGTTGCCCGGGTCCAGGGTCCCGTACTTGATCGCGTCGACGATTCCGATGAGACCGGCGACGAACGAACAGATCACGAAGGCCCACACCTTGACGCGCCGGATGGGCACGCCCGCCTCGGCCGCGCCGACGAGGTTGCCGCCCGTGGCGATGATCCGAACGCCGTAGCGCGTGCGCGTGAGCAGCACGGTGAGGACGATCATGATCGCGACCAGCCAGAGGATCTCGGCCCACTTCCAGACCCCCATCGCCTGGGCGATGAAACTCGTTCCCCCGCTCAGCGGGATCGGGCTGCCCTCCGCGTCGTTCGAGGCGACAAGCACCACCCCATAGAGGATGAAGTTCATAGCCAGCGTGGTGACAAACGAGGGCACGTTCAGACGGACGGTGATCAGGCCGTTGATCGCGCCGACGAGGCAGCAGGCGAGCAGCGCGATCACGATCGCGAGCACAAGCGGCAGACCGTCGTTGTGCATCCAGTACATGACCCATGGACAGAACAGGAAGACCTGACCGGCGGACAGGTCGATCTCGGCAAGCACGAGCAGCAGCACCTGGCCGGCGGCGATCGCGCCGATCGGGCCCGCATAGCCGGCGGCCGAGCTCAGGCTGAGCGAGCCGGTGAAACTCGATCCGGCCCTGATCGTGAAGTACAAGAACAGCGCGATCGTGATGACGATCGGGGTCAGCTCGCGCTGGTAGAGGAAGAGTCGGAGGACTCGACGGGCCACCGACACGTCTTCGTGCTGCTGTCCCGGAGGGCTGGCCTCCGGGGCAGCAGCAGGCGATGGTGCGGCTGATGCCACGCTCGCGAAGACTAACTAACTAAACAGAGATCGAGGAGGGCGGCGTCAGCGCCTTCTTCGCTGAGGACGTCCCCTCGAACCGACTCGGTACGAGGTAGGGCGCAACGTTTGCCTTGGTGACGATTCCGATTCCTGTGTCGGTGTCAGTCGGCCTCATCAGCCCGCCCGAGACGTTCCACAAATACAGCTGCATGATCGTGTCGAAGCCCTGCAGGTAGGCCTGCTGGTCGATGGTGGCCGTCACGTAGCCCGCATTGATGGCCTGCACGACCGGCAGGCCGACGTCCCAGACCGACGCGCCCACCTTGCCCGCCAGACCCTCGTTCTTGATGAACTGCGCGACCGCGTTCGAGTCGCCGCTGTCGACGGCCATCATCCACTTCACGTCCTTGTTGCCCGCGTACCAAGCGGAGATCTTGTCGTACTCCGGCGAGCCCTCGGTCGCCGAGGTCCCGACCTCGACGAACTTGACGCCGGCGGCGTCGAGGATGGGCTTGGCGCCATCGAGCCGTGGCTGGATGTTCCCCGTGCCCGGAGTGGCGATGATCCCGGCGACGAGGTCGCCGGACGACACCTTGCCGGATTTGAGGATCGCCTGCCCGACCGCCGCGCCCGCGGTGAGGTTGTTCTGGCCGATATAGGCCATCCGGTTGTTCTTGACACCCGCCGAGACATCGGCGTTGTACGCGATCACGGGAATGCCCGCGCCCAGCGCGGTGTCGACTGGCGAATTGAAGGCGGTGTTGTCGATCAGCGGGCACCCGATCCCGTTCGCCTTTGCAGCGATGCCGGCGTTGAACGCCGAGACCATCTGGCCGATGATCGAGTCGGTGGAGCCCGTCCACGTGAACGAACTGCCCGTCAGTGCGCAGGCGTCCTGGCATCCATAGATGGTCGCGGTGAAGAACGAGTTCGTCGTCACATGGTTAACCATCACGAAGTGGTGGCTTGCGGTCGTCCCGAAGACCCCAGCCCCGCTGGCACTGGACGTTGTCGCCGCCGAGCTCGTGCTCTTGCTGGAGCCGCAAGCCTCGAGCACCATCGCCGCCACCGCGGCCGCGCTGCCAGTCAGCGCAGTCCGCCGCGTCATCTGGCGGAACTTCTGTAAGGGCGTCTCCTCTTCCTTGCGCTCGTCCCACTCAAGCCGCTCGATTGCGTCGTGAACGATGTCCTCGTCAGCCATCTCGTCCTCCTCGCTTGTGCGTTGAAACCTGTCGTGTCGGCGCGCCAGCGTTCAGAACTGGTCCCCTCTCTTCACCTCTACTCATAATCGCTAGACCCTCCCACCCAACGGCGCAGAAGTCATGCGCAAAAGCCATCCGTCGAAGACGTAGTTACTACGGATGGCGACCCGCTCCAGCGGTCGCATGCGTCGCCCCGTGGGGCTGGGCTCCTCGCTGCGCTCCTCTCTCGTGTCCCAGGCGGCGCGATGTTAGCGATAACAACTTGGGAGTGCAATGCCGCCCACGCGCAACCTAACCGCCTCATAACGCCTGCGCTCATCGCCCTCGAGCTGGACCGGTGCTCGCACGCACGATCAGCTCGGGCGGGACCAGCGACCCGCGGCCCGCCGGCCGGCCGGTTTCAACCGTGTCCAGCAGCAGCTGGAGGCTGCGCCGGCCCATCTCGATGAAGTCCTGGCGGACGGTGGTGAGCGGCGGCAGGAAGTAGGCCGCTTCCGGGATGTCGTCGAAGCCCACGACGCTCAGCTCCGCCGGCACCGCTCGCCCGACCTCGTGCGTCGCACGTAGCAGCCCCAGCGCCATCTGGTCGTTGGCGACGAACACCGCGGTGACCGCGGCATCCGCGCTCAGCCGGCGGCCCAGCTCGTATCCCGCGCGGGGGCTCCAGTCTCCGGCGAGTGGCGCCGGCACCGCGACGCCCGCGGCCTCGAGCGCGACGCGCCAACCTTCGAGGCGCTGGCGCGCCTCGATGAAGTTGGGCGGGCCGGAGATATGCCACACCGTCTCATGCCCGAGTTCGAGCAGATGCCGCGTGGCCGTCACCGCGCCTGCGACCTGGTCGACCGCGACCACGGCGACGCCTTCCTCGGGCCCGGCTTCGACCGCGACCAGAGGCACCTCGGCGTGCGTGTGTAGGAGCGCGTCGCCCGCTTCCTCCAGCGGTGCGATCGCCAGGATCCCGTCCACGCCCTGGCGGCGCAGGCGCTCGACCGCGTCGCTCACCGATGAGCGGTTGAGCGCGTTCAAGCTCGCGACGATGATGAAGTAGCCGGCCTCGTGCGCGGCGCGCTCGATCCCGAACAGCGTCGAGGCCGGGCCGTACAGCGTCGTGTCGAAGCTCACCACCCCGAGGGTCCGCGACCGGCCGGTCACGAGCGCGCGCGCCACCGGGTTTGGCCGGTAGCCCAGCTCCTCCATGGCCGCGAGTACCCGGGCGCGTGTCTCGGGGCGCACATGCGGGCTGCCGTTGATAACCCGCGAGACGGTCTGGTGCGAGACGCCGGCGAGGCGGCCGACGTCGGACATCACGGGCGCTCGGGGGCGGACCCTGAGGGGCACCTCTCCGTCTGTGATTTCGTCACCGGACTTCATTGCGCTCATGTTCCGGCGTGACCGCGGCGCGCCGTCTTACCTATAAACGGCTGGGCGGGCGGGAAGGCCCCTCCTTGATGATCGCGGGCATGTTAGCGCTAACGCGCCGCCCGGACTAAGATCGCGCGGCATGGTTCGCGCCTACGAGACGATCTGCGCCGCGCCGGGAGCGTGATCGTAACGCCGCCGCTGCTCGAGTATCGCGTGCAACCGGTGAGCCTCCTCGACCGGTCGCTCCTCCCGCCGCTCCTCGGTGACGCGAACGGTCACGAAGTCGCGCGCCAGCGTGTCGGCGTCCCGCTCGCGGTCGGTCTCGAACGCGATCTTGTCCTTGTGGAAGGACCAGCTGTCGAGCTCGACGATCACCTTCTCCTCGACGAACAGCGCGTCGACGATGTAGCCGAGCAGCGGTTGACCCATGACCGGCGCCGGCAGGCCGTACTTCTCGCAGAACTTCGGGAAGTCGTCCTCCCACCCCGACCGGGTCGGCGTGCCGGGCAGGCCGATGAGCTTGGCGATCCGCTTCGCGCCCGGCGCCTGCGGGTGGCGGGCCAGCGTCTCGGCGAACTGATCCTCGGTCGCCCACAGCGAACCGAGCATGTTGTTGACGATGCGCTTGAGCGCCCTGTCTTTCAGGCGCGGCGACATGTCGAGCGCGGTCTGGGCCGGTCTGGTGACGCGGATCCCAAGGTGGGTGGTCACGTCGCGGCGGCGAAGCGTGGTCGAGCGGTGGACGACGATTCCCTTCGTCCGCCGGTCACCTACCACCGTCACCTCGTACGGCCGATCCCACTGCCGCCAGTAGCCCCAGAGGGCCATCGCCGAGCTGTGGCTGAGGACGGCGCCCCGGCCGCAGGCCAGTACGGCTGCGCTGGCCCACTCCACCGGCGTGATCGGGCGCCGGCCGACCGAGTACACGCCTCGGTAGACGCGGAACAGACGACCGATCTTGACGCGCCAGGCAATGCCTCCATCGCCGAGTCCAATCTCGAGCAGCTGCTCCCGGGTGATGTTGCCCTGCTGCCTCTCGGCGATCACGGCGATCGCCGCATCGACCCCTCGGGAAGAAACTTCAGCATGGCGACAGTTTCTTCCCGAGCCACCGTGGGGGTTTGGAGATATCACGTACATCAAGAGCCCGTGGGCGCCGATTCCCACCCCCCCGCGTGACGATCCTCGTCGGCATAGACGTCGGGACCACCGCCACCAAGGGCCTGGCCATCGACCCAGACGGGACCGTCCTGGCCCGCGCGGAGGCGGAGTACCCGCTGTCCACGCCGCGACCCGGCTGGGCCGAGCAGGACCCCGAGGACTGGTGGCGCGCCACCGAGACCGTCCTGCGAGAGCTGCGCGAGGCCGCCGGCGACCCCGCCGGCATCGGGCTGTCCGGACAGATGCATGGGCTCGTCGCGCTGGACGACAACGACCGGGTGCTCCGCCCCGCGATCCTCTGGAACGACCAGCGCACCCAGGCTGAGTGCGACGAGATCGAGGCCACGATCGGTCTCGACCGGCTGATCGCCCTCACCGGCAACCGTGCGCTCACCGGCTTCACCGCGCCCAAGATCCTGTGGCTCCGCCACAACGAACCGGACGTGTACGACCGGATCGCACGCATCGCGCTGCCCAAGGACTATGTCCGCCTGCGCCTGACCGGCGAGCACGCCACCGACGTCTCCGACGCGTCCGGCACGCTGCTCCTCGACGTCGCCCACCGCGACTGGAGCGAGGACGTGCTCACCGCGCTCCAGATCGATCGCCAGTGGCTACCTCCGGCCCTTGAGAGTCCGGCGATCTCGGGCCAGACCCACACAGGCACCCCGGTGGCAGCCGGCGCCGGCGACCAGGCCGCCGGCGCGCTGGGCGTCGGCGTCGACCGGCCCGGTCCCCTCTCCATCGCCCTCGGCACCTCGGGGGTCGTGTTCGCGGCGCTTGACGAGTTCGCCGCGGACGAGCGTGCGCGCGTCCACGCCTTCTGCCACGCCGTGCCCGGCGCCTGGCACGCCATGGGCGTGATGCTCTCGGCCGCCGGATCGCTGACCTGGCTGCGCAACGTCGCCGCCCCCGACACCACCTTCGACGACCTGCTCAAAGCCGCGGGGAGCTGGCCGGCGGGCACCGAGAACCTCCTGTTTCTCCCCTACCTCGCCGGCGAGCGCACGCCCCACGCCGACCCCGACGCGCGCGGCGCCTTCGCCGGCCTGAGCCTCCGGCACGACCGCGGTGCGCTGACCCGCGCCGTGCTCGAGGGCGTGGCGTTCGGGCTCCGAGACTCGCTCGACCTGATCGCCGAGCTCGGCGACAAACCTCAGCTCGGCCGGATCTCGGGCGGCGGCGGCCGCAGCGACCTGTGGACCGAGATCGTCGCCTCCGCGCTCGAACTGCCCCTCGAGCGCGTGGCCGTCGATGAGGGCGCCGCTTTCGGTGCCGCCATTCTCGGGGGTGTGGCGGCCGGCGCCTGGCCGGATGTTCACGCTGCCGTTCGCGCCACCGTTCGCCCCCGCGGCCGGATCGATCCCAACCCACAGTGGATCGACGTCTACCGCGAGCGCCGTCCGCACTTCGAGGCGCTCTACCCCGCCCTCAGGCAAGTAGAACGTTCTATCTAATCCTGAGGGGTCGAGTCACCTGAGCGGCCCGATCGCGGCCTCGACGGCGTCGACCAGCGCCCCGGAGCGCACGAGCGCCTCCACCGCCGCCAGCTCCGGCGCCAGATAGCGGTCCGGGCCGGGCCCGGGCACGCGCGAACGCAGCACGGCGAGCGCCGCCGCCGTGCCCGGGGCGGGCGTCAGCGGGGCGCGCAGGTCGAGCGCCCGCGCCGCGC
>Ga0335073_10005954_pt1 | contig 17125 bp, 18 predicted proteins | sample Lox_Sample_22_FD_207093 | JGI IMG/M metagenome (GOLD analysis project Ga0335073, IMG submission 207093) | Soil microbial communities from Loxahatchee National Wildlife Refuge, Florida, United States - Lox_Sample_2.2 | ecosystem: Environmental > Terrestrial > Soil > Wetlands | place: USA...
TAATCGGGGCGTGAACATTTCCATCGAACATATCGCCATTCCTTCGCCTGACCCCGTTGCGTTGAAAACCTGGTACGAGCGCGTCCTGGGCGCGCGCGAAATATTTAATAACGGTCAACAGCCGCCTACATTTCTCATCAGGCTGCCCGGCGGCGGTTGCTTCGAAATTTACGCCGCCGATGGCGTGCCGGAAAATCGCCGGAACAACAAACTCGCCGGCTTTCGCCATATCGCATTGCGCGTAGATTCACTGGCCGAAGCCAAAAGCGAACTTGAAAAGCGCGGCGTGCGGTTCACCGAACCGGAACGTCCGGCCGCAGGCGGCGGAAAGGTTATTTTTTTTGATGATTGCGAAGGTAACCTGCTCCATTTGGTCGAAAGGCCACCCAACTTTGGATTAACGGTTTGATGAATTAAAGAGGCCCCAGGGTAGTTTGCCACCCGGCCACGGGGCGGAAACTGGACCGGCATTGTCGGACGTCCAAAAATTGGCCCAAAGTCTATGTCAATTGGTTCACCCTCACCCTCATGGTGAGGGTCAATCCTTAAGGCATTTCCGGGGTTTTTCATGGCATAAATCCAGCTTTTTCGGAAGGCGTGAATAGTGGATCGCCATCGGAAAGTCTGCCTTCGAACACAGCCTGCAAACCCGGCAATACCGGGCTCAGCATAACTCTTCGGTCCACCATTCGCCGGAAATTCCAAAAACTGCTGGATCGGCAGATACCTGCTGAATATTTTTCCGATCCTGAAAGTACCCGCCGGGCACGCCTGATTACCGGATTCGGTCTGCTTGGAGTTTCATTTGGGATTGCCTACGCCGCCTTTTATTTCCTGATAGGACATTTTTGGGGCGCCGGAATTGTCATGGCGTGCAGTTCCGGAGTCGCGCTGACTCCCTATTTAATGTTGCGGACAAAATCCGTCGAAATCGCCGGCAATTTTTTTGCGCTCACCTTGACCCTGGGATTTCTGGGATTGTGTCTCGTCGAGGGCGGTGAAAATGGCCATGCCCTGGCGTGGCTCGTGAGCGTTCCGCTGTGCAGCTTCATCCTGCTGGGAGAAAAACAGGCCGCATGTTGGGCCGTTATTTCAATTTTTGCCGCGGCCATTGTCATTTGCCTCAATCTTGAGGGCCTGATGCTCAAGCCGACGTACAACCCGAAGTGGCATTCACTGGTTTCCGCGGCCGGTTATCTGGGGCTCATTTTGTTCATGTTTATTCTGGGTCTGATTTTCGAGAGCGGCCGGAGGACAGCGTTTGCTAAAATGCAACAGGCGCTCGCCGATCTGGCCGCGTCCAACGAACGCTTGTTGCATCTGAATAACGAAAAAAATGAACTCATGGGCATCGCCGCCCATGATTTGAGAAATCCACTGACCATAATCCTCGGCAACGCCGAACTCATGACAAGCGTCCGGGACCCGGGCAAGCTTGCCAAACTTTCTCAAAATACCATGACAGTCGCGATCCGCATGCGCGATTTGATTACGAATCTTCTCGATGTGAACGCCATTGAACAGGGCAAATTTGTCGTCAAAAAAGAAAATTGTGATATTCGCGCTTTGCTGGAACAAAGCCTGGAACAAAACCAGTTGGCCGCCACAAAAAAACAAATAGCCTTTCGCGTCGGAATTTCGGAAGGCGTATGGGCAACTGCCGACCGCGCGGCGGTGCTGCAAATCCTCGACAATCTGATTTCCAATGCGTTGAAATATTCTCCACCCAATACAACGGTCCATGTGCACGCGCTGCCTGAAAAAGATGCCATCATGATCAACGTCCGCGACGAAGGCCCCGGCATCAGCGAAGCAGACCAGAAAAAACTGTTCCAGAAATTTACGCGCCTGACGGCACGTCCCACCGGCGGCGAATCCTCTACCGGCCTCGGCCTGGCGATTGTGAAAAAGCTCGCCGAGGCCATGTCCGGTTCCATCCAATGCCTGAGTACGCTGGGATCCGGCTCAACATTTAGTTTAAGGCTCCCCATCGCTTCACAGCCAATTGCGACAGAGGAATCGCCAGAAATAAGAACGCCCGTGAATAACATTGTAGAAATGCAGGATTTGCAGGCCAGGAATCAATGGCCGGCCTGAGTGACAGGTTGTGGAACACGGCCTGCAATAATCCGGTCGCCGCTCCAGGCCGTGTGCCCGCACACGGCGCTCCCGCCGGATAAATTGTAATCCGCCGGCCCTGGATTTTGCCATCCACTCTAGCCATTTTCTTTTAGGAGCTTGTAAAACCTTTTGTAATACGCCAGGACGCAAGCGCCCAGGCAAACCGTTCAATGTCTTCCCGGCCTTCGCGCGACAACTCCGCTCAATCAAAATCCGAGCAACTCATGAAGTAATGGCAGCGGGGGCAGCGTAATTTGCATTTCTCATTGATCAATTCATGGCCGCACTGCGGGCAATAACGCCAATGCTCGCCGGAGACGTCACTGCGCTGCTGGGGCGCTGCGGCGCTTTCCATTTTTGCCTTCGCGTTTCTTTTGGTCATTGCGTGCGTCCAAATTTTCGTTCCAGTTCACGATAACTCATTTCGATCAGCGTCGGCCTGCCGTGCGGGCATGTATAAGGCATGGCGCATCGACGCAGATCGGCGATGAGGTTCTCCAATTCAGGGCCGCCCAGGGGATCATTCGCCTTTACAGCGTGGCGGCACACCGTCTTGGCCACGGTATGTTCGCCCAGGCGCGCCAGGTTGACTTCGCGACCGGCGGCTTTCAGTTCATCCACCAGATCGAGCACAAACCGGCGTGTGTCCGCCACCTTCACAAATGCCGGCAAGGCATCCAGCAGAAAGGTGCGCTCGCCAAATTCACTCAGGCCCACGCCCAACCGCGTCAGTGTGGACAATTGCTCCCGCAAAAACTGGGCGTCGCGGGGCGAAAGTTCGATGGTCTCTGGAAGTAATAATTTTTGCGTAGGCGCAAATTCGTTCTGTTCAAGACGATTGAGCATTTGCTCGAACAAAATCCGTTCATGCGCGGCGTGCTGGTCCAGGAGCACCAGGCCCCGGTCCGATTCGAGCACCACATAGAGTTTACCAATGACGCCAACCAAACGCAGCGGAACGTTCAACAAAGGCGTCGGAGCCGCCGAAGGAAAGGGAGCTGGCGGGGCGGGTTCGGGAACTTTGGATATGGCGGGCGGAGGCGACGGCGCCACCGGCGCCGCAGTCGTCGTCCGTAAAAACCCCATTGCCAATGGCGCTTGTGTGGCCGGCACAGGCGTGTTCTTCGGCGGCAACGGAAAATCCGGCAGTGGCGGCGCGATCGCTTCCGGCAGGGATTGCGTTTTCGGAGCCGGATTGATCACCAATTGTTCCGCGACCGGAGCCGGCGCCGGGTCCGGTTTCCGTTCGGTTTGCGAATGAAATGCCAGAAGCGCTTCGCGCACGGCCTGGGCGACATATTTGCGCACTTCAAACTCGCGATGAAATTTGACCTCGCGTTTGGCCGGATGCACGTTGACGTCCACAGCGGCGGGGTCTATTTCCAAAAACAGGCAGCAAACAGGAAACCGGCCTTTCATCAACGTCGTGTGGCAGCCCTCGATCAGAGCGTAATTGACACCCCGGTTTTCGACGGGCCGCCGGTTAACAAAGACAAACTGGCTTTCCCGCGTGGCCCGGGAGACGCCCGGCGAGCCGATCAATCCCCAAATATGAAATGCCGAGCGCCTCGGTTCGTCAGCCGATTTTTCAGCCGATGCCATTTCGAAAACCTCCGCCTGTTCCGGCACGAAATCGTCTTTCAGCGACGTCGAAAAATTCACCGCTACGAGCTTTTCATCGCCCAACAATGCGCGAAGCCGCTCCCGCAACGCAGCGATGCGGCTCGAAAGCGCGGGCTCGCTTTTGACCGCGGGCAATTGCCAAACGGCCCGCCCGTCTTTTTGAAAGGTGAAGGCCACGTCCGGAAACGAAAGCGCGGCCAGCGTCAAATAATGCTGGATATGCGCCGCCTCGGTTTCTTCCGTCCGCAGAAATTTGCGGCGCGCCGGCAGGTTAAAGAAAAGCTGCCGGACTTCGATACTCGTGCCGGGCGCGGCTCCGGCCGCTTTCACCTCGGAAATCGTTCCGCCCGTGACAATCACCTGCGTGCCCTCAGGCGAATTGTCGTCGCGTTCCCGGGTGACGAGGCTGAATTTGCTCACGCTGGCGATGCTCGGCAAGGCTTCGCCCCGAAAACCCATTGTGCCAATTGCCGCCAGGTCTTCCGCCCGCCGGATTTTGCTCGTCGCATGGCGCTCCAGGCAAAGCAATGCGTCATCCCGGCTCATCCCGAAGCCGTCGTCTGAAACACGAATCAAACTGCGCCCGCCCGCCTGGATTTCCACCAGAATTTTCTTCGCGCCGGCGTCCAGGGAATTTTCGACCAATTCCTTCACTACGCTCGCGGGACGCTCAATCACTTCGCCTGCGGCGATTTGATTGGCGACCTGCTCAGGAAGCAATTTGATGCGGTTCATTGGTCGTGCAGCGTGAAACGGGAAATGGAAATTGTAAAGCGGTTTGCGCCGCGGCTGCTATTTGACGCGTCGAAGAGTTTTGACGTGAATAACATTTCGAGAACGGGAACGAGGACGAGGACGATAACGATCAGTGCTCCGGTGTTCCGCGCATGGGCAGCGTGAACGAGAAAATGGCGCCATGTGCCGGCGCGGCTGCGTTATGGGCTGAAATCCGGCCGCCGTGGTCTTCGATAATTCTTTTGCAGATCGAGAGCCCCAGTCCCGTGCCGTGTGGCTTGCCAAAGGTGACAAACGGTTGGAACAGTTTCGCGGCCACTTCCGGGGCAATGCCGGGGCCCTCATCCTCGATCTCGGTGATCATCTCGTTTCCCCCCTGCTGAAATCGCATCGTGATCCGCCCGCCCTCCGGCATCATCTCGATGGCGTTGCCGGTCAGATTGAGAATTACCCGCCGAATCCGCCTCGGATCAAATCGAAGCACGCCCGGGGGCGGCTCGTTTTCGACATTCAACAGCGACCCCTTCAATTCGAGTTCATGGCCCAGTTCCCTTACAAGCTCCTGAATAAACTCCCGGTATGAGACCGCGGTGAAATCCCTGTCCACGGGGAGGCTTTGCGTAAAGTCAAGGATATCGCCCACCAATTCGGTAATTGCCGCGATTTGCCGTTTGACGCGTTCGTAGGCTTCCTGCCGCCGTTCCAGCGAGGCTTGTGGAGCGGCCATAATCTCGGTCGCCATGCCAATTACAGTCAATGGATTCTTTAAATCGTGAACGATTGAGCGCGCAAACGTTCCCAGCGCCGACAACCGTTCGGCCTCGACAATTTCACGGAGATGTTGATGGTTAAAGTCCCGCAGGCGGCTGCTGACTTCCTGCAACAATTTCAGCGACAAGGCCGGCGATCGCCGCAGGAGCGCGACCATTTGGTCCCGTGGAATGAAATAGACCCGCGTTTCCTTCACCGCCGTGGTCGTAGCCGAACGGGGCCTGTCTTCGATGACCGCCATTTCCCCAAAAATCTCACCGGGGCCAATTTTCGAAAAGACGCATTGGGCCTGGTCACCCACAAGGTGCGCTATTTCCACCAGACCGTCCTGGATGACATAGACGCCGTCGCCGGGCTCGTTTTCGCTAAAAATCCGCGTGCCCGCGGGAAAAAGACGTTCTTCGGCGATACTGCGCAATGCCTGAAGCTCTTTTGGGTCCACTTCCCGAAAAAGCCCGGCCAACCCCAAATCTGTCATGCTGCCACTTTATGTAACAAAATCGGTCGGTAAAGCAAAATCAAGAGATGGGCCGAATATGTCATAAAATTTAACAATAACCTGTTGACAAATCGTTGCTTTGTTGTCACATTTAAGCATTCGGGTGGCAGCACGTTTCTTCAGCGGGGTTCCCCACCCCCACCTCCTTGGCGTCTGCTGCCCGAATTTTTAATTTTTTCCAGACCACGCTTCCCACCCGATTATGATTCACACCGAAACTTGGCCTAAGTTTATCTATGGACCGCATTGTCCCGGCCGGCGGTCGTGATAGAGATAGAGTACGCCAAATAAACTTTTACGCGGGATGTTTCAATGATTTACTGGGGGTGTGAATGTGAACCTGGGCATTTGGAGCAAGCTGACAAACGTAGTCGTCGCGCTCGTTGTCATCGCTATCCTGCTGCTCATCGGCGAATGTTACCTTCCGGTTATTCAGGAAAACGCCCGGATGCAGCGTCAAATCTGGAAGCTCGAGGCGCAGCTCAAACTGGAACAGGACAAATCGCAACAATTGCAAAGCGAAATTAACGCGCTGCAAAATGATCCCAGGACGGTCGAGCGACTGACACGCGAGAAACTGGGCTACGCCAGGCCAGGCGAAACGGTGATTTACTTCGAAGGAACCAACCAGTCCCAATGACGGGTCAGGACCGCGTTTTGCAGTTCTGCAGGTTTTTTAAGTCTTCGGCCAGGAATTGGGTCACATCCTTGAATCGCGGGACGTTGTCCGGATTGACCGCCATCAGCGCCTGGTGCGCTTCCAGGCTCGTGCGTGTAATTTCCTCGTGCGAGGGATTGACAGGCGTCGGGACGCAGACCTCGCCGGACAATTGCAACGAACCATTGATGATTTTGAACAACTGCAGGACGCCGAGGTTTTCCAGCAATTCCGTCACGCGCGGGTTTGGGTTGGACAGCTCAATGTAACCCAGCGACGAAGCCGCTGCCTGGTTTAATTTAATGCCGAACCCCGCAAGGACACCCAGGAACGTGCTGTCCATCAGCACGCATTCGGACAAATCGACAATGAAATGACCGTATCCTTTTTGGATCAGTTCCGCCAAAAGGGTCTTAAAATCAGGGCTAAACATGAAGTTGGCCCGGCCCGCTATTTTCACGCAGGCGAAATCTTTGCCGACTAATACCGACAATTTAGCCGATGGTAATGCCATGTTGGGTTAAAATTCATTGTCTACGCCGTAATTGCCTGTGGCGCCGCAATCTCCACTACTATTTGCTGCAACATGAACGCTTTGTCAAGTCCGCTGGAAACCAAACGGCGATTGCAGCGCAACAAAAGGTCCATTGCCCGGACCAATTCCTCCCGGCTGTATTTTTTTGCCTGCGGCAGCGCTCTGAACAGGACGTAGGGATTCAGGGATAACGGATTAAATCGTTTATCAGCGGGCAAACGATCAGCGGGCACGCGCGCGAGCTGGGCTTTGAAGCGATTGTAGTCTGTCTCAGGCTTGACCCAGCCTTCGCGCAGCATTTCTTTGAGCATTAACATGGCCCGCACTTTGGAAATGAGCCCGTAGAGCAGCCCGATGGGCGATTTTTGTGAGTCAAATTTCATTTCCCATAATTCTTCATCCAGCCGTTTCAGCAACCGCGGCAAATCGCGGTCGCCCAGCGCGTCCCCCAGGGCAAAGGCGCGCGCCGTTTTATTGCGGGAACAAATCGCCGCAACGTCGTCAAACTCGATGGTTTGCCTTTTCCCAATGAACAACGCCAATTTTTCCGCCTCGTTATCGAATTGCCTTGCATTGGCGCCGACGCGCGCCACCAATTCAGCCAGCGCTTCTTCGGTGATTTCTTTGCCGCGCTGCCGGATCGCGCCGCGCGCGATTGCTTCCGCCCGTTCGGCCCAATCCCTGTCATCCGCTGAAATCGCTTCAAAATTTTCGACCGCACCGATCTTCTCGAGAGTTTTAAAAAACGTCTTGCGCCGGTCGACTTTGCCGGCGCTGATCAACAGGCGGACATTTTCCCATTTGAAACTCTTCAGTTCGCCGGCCAGGCCGGCAAGGGCATCCATAACCGCCTGCGCCGACGCCGCGCGTTCTTCCCCCAAAAAGCTGCAATCACGCAGCCAGACAATCTTGGACGAACCGAAAAACGGAAGTGTTTGGAGGGCTTCCCGGAGTTTGGCAATGGCATTGAGCGCGTCGCCGCTGTTGGAAACGGCCGCATCGATGATTTCCTGGTCCATGTCCCCGGACTCGGCCGCCCAGGCCTGGAAGATTTCTTTGGCGCGTTTCTTTACGGCAAATTCGTCATCGCCGCAAATGAACGCGAGGGAAGAGACGGATTTGGCCGCAGGCATTTTTTATTCAGCGGACTCGCCGGCGCCGCTTTCGTTGATGCGGTTGAGCACTTCACTCATGTCTTCAACTTGTTCAAAAAGTTCCGACGAGACAAAAATCGGCTTTTTCTGGGCCGAAGCGATGGCCAGACAATCGCTTGGGCGCGCGTCCACTTCGACAATTTTCCTCGCCGTATGCAATTCGTTTTGCTGCTGCAAAATAAGCCGCGCGAAATAGGTGGAGTTTTTCAGGTCGGTGATGATGACACGCTCGACCGTAATCCCAAAGCCCTGGAAAATGCGGTTGATGAGATCGTGAGTGAGGGGCCGTTCCTTGGGCTGCTGCCGCAAAAACATGCCAATCACCATGCCCATTTGCGGTTCCACGTTGATCACAAACACCTTTTCGTCATTGCCCACAAACAGCGCGCAACCGTTGTTGGCGGGAAGTATCCCGCGAATTTGGATGGGCACAACGTCGTTTTTCATGCTTCAAGTTTATCGGAAAAACTGAAAAAGACAAGTCAACGCTTCCGTTTTGCCGGGCGCGACAGCGCGGCGATGGTCTTTTCAGGTTGAACTTCCGCCGGAGCGGCTGCCGTCGGCTTGTCATCCATGAACCAAACAGCAGCCGTCCCCAGGAACCAGGCCGTAAAAAAAGGATAATAATATCGGCCCACCACATTGCAGGCGAAGTCGATGCCCGATTGCAGATCATCCTTTTTCAAGCAGGCAACGACGAATGACAGAAACGTAAAAAGGATCAATATAATCCCGGAAAGAAGCCCGATGACCAGGCGTCCGCTGGATTTATAAACCAGGGACAGAATTAGCAGCGCCAGCAGAAGCCAGGGCAGGACCGAAAGCTGGTCGTTTACCAGACTGCCCCAGCCGGTCCAATGACCAATCCATTGCAATCGATTATTGTTTGCCTGCCACTGGAATAAGGCCGGATTGAAAAAGCGCGCGAACACATCCAGAAACCAAATCTGCGGAAACCGGTGCGCGACTGCGCCGGGCGTCGCCATGCCTGTGTGAAACCAGGCCGATTCCCCATTGGGAACGGGCTTCAGGAGCCGATAAATGACATACGGGACGATGCAAATAAAGGCTGCGGCGGCGCTCTTCCATAAAACCCTGTTTGCAAGCCATCCTCGCCGCAGGCCCACTGCAATCAGGGCGCAGCCAGTGAAAGCAGTGAACAGGACTCCTTCAAATTTTGTTGAAAAACAACCAACCAGGACCAGGACCAATGCCGCGGGCGCAAGCTCATATCCGGCATAGACCGCAGCCACAATGAGCAGCGCCGCGAGGCTGGTGTAAAAGACCATCGGAATCGTTCCGCCTTCGTTCCGGATAAATTCGAGGCTCGCGGGCAGGAAAGCAATGAGCGTGACAACGGCGACCGGCAGCGGACGCGGCTGTCTCCAAAACCGCGCCGCCGAGATAATGGCCGAGCAAAGTGCGACGATCATCCAAAATGGCCACACCTTGTTCACAAATTCGTCCACGCGGCCCACTAAACCGTAATTCAAAGTGTAGAGACACGGCACCAGCATGGGATAATCCATGTGGGCGTACCCGAGATTCACATCGCGTAAAACGTGGATGAGGTCTCTTCCCTGTTTGAGATACAGAATCTTCGCCTTGAAGACCCAAAAGGCATTGGCGTCGAACTCCAGCGTTCCTTCCAAGGTCGAGAGCCGCCCGAACACCCACCAGGAATAAACCAGTGGAATTAAGAGCACGACCCACAAGTGCGCCGGCTGGAATTCAATCCTTTTCGTGTGGGCGGGAAGTTTCACCAGGACCAAAGCCAATTCCACCACACCCCAAAGCATCGCGAGCCACGCCAGCAGAAAGAAAGTGTTAATCCCAGCCAGGGCGGATAATAAAACAGCCTGGGTAAAAACCACCATCCCAAACGCCAGGCCAATGGCAAATCGAAGGCCGAAGCCAAATTGCTCGGTGAATTTTCCTCCGAGGATCAGTGCGGCCAGACGCATTCCCACCAGGGCGGTCGCCGGCGGCAAGCAAAATGCGGCGAACTCGCTCATTGGGCATGGGGCACGCCTTTGCGCGTTAAAGGAATCAACTGCCCATTATTGTTGAAATCGATCAACAAATCGAATCCATTGCTTTGAAGAATACCTGGCGAATCACAGGGAACGCCATGAAAACCGTCGTCTTTACTGACCGATTTGCCGTCCAGGGAAATCTCTACGTCGCGGGGGAAAAGATAATTCTTCAGGAAATAATAGTAGCCTGCTTTGCCAAGATTCGTCGGGCCAAGAATTCCGCTCACAAAAACGCGAGCCCCCGGATCGAGCCTGGCATCCAATAAGCGCGCCGTGTAAGCAAGACCAACGCAGTAATGTTCCCGCTCAATCCAATTGGTGATGGGTTCCAGCATCTTCGCCCGCTGGTCCAAATTAGCGAGCGACATTTCGCTTGCCGGGTTCTTCGCCTCGGAGAACTGCGCCATGAGCAGGCCAAACGCCACAGTGCCAACCAGCAGGGTCACCACTGCGATCGGCCATCGGACGGCCCTGACCGACGGCGAGGGCTCTGGTCTTGCATTTTTGTCGTTCAACAAGTCAAACAGTCTGCGGCAATTCTGCTGGCTTTGAAACAAAAAAGTTTTTTATAAACGTGTCGAAGTAGGCGTCCTTGCGCGGCGCGGCCAGCAATCCGTCGTATCGAAACCCAGGCACATTGTTAAATACAAGCGGGGGGGATTTCCGGAATTTGATATAGAGTTGCTTGCCTTTATCGAGGTAGCCCACGGCTTCGAATTGGTCCGCGTCCACAGGAACCATTCTTACGGCCATTTCATTTTGCGGTTTCATAATGTTCCTTTCTCCGAAGCTCCAGTTTTAGTACTTCACCCGGGCACTGTCCAGAGGATTTTTGCGTTTACGCGCTGGTATTGGCGGATATTTGAAGTAATATTGCCGCCCGCAAATGAGCAAGCCGTTTTACATCACGACCGCCATTGACTACGTCAATGGCCAGCCGCATCTGGGGCACGCGTATGAGAAAATCATCGCGGACGTTATCGCCCGCTCGCGCCGCAGCCTGGGGCAGGAAGTGTTTTTTCTGACCGGCCTGGATGAACACGGCCAGAAAGTGCAACAGGCGGCCTTCGCCGAGAAGAAAAGTCCCCAGGCCTATTGCGATCAACTGGCCGCGGATTGGAAGGCTTTCGCCCAAAAGCTCGGTCTTACGAATAATGACTTTGTGCGCACAACCGAACCACGTCATCAGCAAATCGTGCAGGCATGCCTCGAACGCGCGCGGGCTGCCGGCCATTTTGAAAAGAAATCCTATTCCGGCTTTTATTCGCTGAGAGAAGAAACGTTTCTGACGGCCAGGGACCGCTTGCCCGACGGCACCTTTGACCCCGCATGGGGTGAAGTGATCGAGCTAAAGGAAGAAAACTATTTTTTCAAATTGGCCGAACATCAGCAATGGCTGATGGACTACATCGCCCAAAACCCGAATTTTATTGTTCCCGAATATCGCCGGAACGAAGTGATTGGCCTGCTCAAGAGCACCGCGTTGGAAGACCTGTGCATTAGCCGGCCCGTGTCCCGACTGGGATGGGGCATCCCCATTCCCTTTGACCCCGAATACGTCACATACGTATGGTTCGACGCATTGGTCAATTACATTTCAATCCCTGCCGCGCACGGAGACCGCACCGTCACGGCCGCCCTTGGCGCAAACGGCACGGCTCCCGGTCCGAACTTTTTCCTGTGGCCCGCCGACGTGCATGTCATTGGGAAGGATATCTTGAAATTTCACGCGGTCTATTGGCCGATCATGCTCAAAGCGCTTGGCCTGCCGCTGCCCAAACAGGTTCTTGTGCACGGTTGGTGGCAAAAGGACGGCCAGCGGATGAGCAAAAGCACGGGCAACGTTATCGACCCGATTGCCGTCATTGATGAATGGGGTCTGGACGCCTTCCGATATTACGTCCTCCGCGAGCTGGACATTGGCCCGGATGGAAACTGGACCGACGCCGGCTTCCGTGCGCGTTATTCCGCTGAATTGGCCAATGGACTTGGCAATCTCGTGAATCGTTCGCTTTCAATGCTGAAGCGTTATCGCAACGGCGCAGTCCCGGCCAGATCGGATGAACTCGCGACAGATGCCGGCAAGGCGATGGAGCAGGCGCGCGCGCAGCTCGCGCAATTCGAACTTCAAGGCGCGCTCCAAAGCATTCATGCCCTCGTGACCCGCGCCAACCAATATGTAGACCAAACGGCGCCATTCAAGCTGGCCAAAGACCCGGCGCAGGCAAAGCGGCTGGATGAAGTTTTATATAATCTGGCCGAAACCTGCCGAGTGCTGGCCGTATTGTATCAGCCGTTTTTGCCCGAAACATCCGCCAAAATCTACACGCAATTAGGGTTGGCGGGAGGGGCGGACAAATTCTCCGATGCAGCCTGGGGCAAACTTCAGCCCGGCCACACGATCGGCGAGATCGCGCCGTTGTTTCCGCGAAAAGATGAGAAGTGACAGGCATTGCCAAATGACCCTCCCGCCTTGCGTTCCAGATGGGTTCATGAGACTTTTAAGCCGTGAGTAAATCGCACTCTCATTCACACAAAAACCACGATTTATCCGCCTTAAAAAAGCGGTTGCGCGGCCAGGCCCGCAAAATCACCGGCCCGCGCGCTGCCATCCTGGAAATCCTTCGAAAACATCCGCACCCGCTCACAAACCGCGAAATCCTCGCTGAAATGCGAAAGGGCAACGGAGAGTGCAACCTGGCCACGATCTACCGTTCCATGCACTTGCTTGAAAAGATGGGAATGGTGAAGCGATTCGATTTCGGCGATGGCGCTGGACGTTTCGAACTGGTGGGCGAAAACGACGACGGCCACCATCATCATTTGGTCTGCACTCGATGCTCGGAAGTGATTGAAATCGAAGAATGCTTTCCGCGAAAAATTGAACAGCAAATTGCCGCCAAGAACCATTTCAAAGGCGTCACCCACAAATTGGAGTTTTTTGGAATCTGTCCGGAATGTCAGTGACGATTCCTGTTTTCCCGGTTGCCTGATAGACGGGCAACTGGCGTTTTTTAAACAATTTGACCGCTTTTGGCCTTAGGCCATCTCTTCGGCCAGCCAATCGGCCATATGAAGGAACTCTTTGATTTTCCTGCGCTCGTATCGATTTTTTAGCGCTTTTTTGGGCTGATGCTCTGTTTTACGAAACGGATGTTTCGGATTGCGAACTGCTTCACTGATGACTTCGAGTGTTTTCATCATAGCTTCTATCCCTTTCACTGCGTGATTAAGCGTAATCCATGCCAACACACATCAAATTCGCCGCTGCGACTCTCCTGCAACGGTCAACACTAAATCAGACGAACCTTCCGCGCTGCCGTTCAAAAAAAACTTACTGAAAACGAAACGAACCCGACTGCCACTCTCTCTCACTCTTTGTAGAAACCAATTTCAATCCCATAGCCTCATACTTTTGGCGCACCGCTGAAAATTCCCGCCTCAAAATTCCGGCCAAAACCAGGACGCCGTCCCGATCCAATTGCGCCATGATCCTTTCCCTTTCTTCAACCAATAAACCCGAAATCAAATTTGCGCAAATGAAATGAAAACGTTTTTTGGGGACCTTCGGCAGCCGCGTCGCGTCTCCCCGGATGATCCGAATGTTCACTTCGTTTCGCCGGGCATTGGCGCGCGCGGCCCGCACGGCTTCACCGTCAAAATCCAGCGCGCACACCGGCGCATATCCCAGCCTGGCTGCGGCAATGGCCAGAATTCCCGAACCCGTCCCAATGTCCAGAAACGCCTGTCCAATCGTTTTCAAACCGCCCCGCGTCGTCGACTTCTTGCGGCGCGGCGAATTCCTGGCGATTTCACTCAAACAAAAGGCGGTAGTCGGATGCTGGCCAGTCCCAAAACTCAGTCCCGGATCAAGGGTGACTGCAACCTGGTTCTTCCCAGCCTTCTTTTTGCTCCAGCTCGGTTTGACCAGCAGCAAGCCCCCAAATTCAATCGGCTTAAAATGCCGTTTCCAGGATTCGGCCCAATCTTCCTTTCGCACTCGGCCAATCGAAATTCTCGCCGGGCCGACGTCGAGCTTGCAATCTCTAATCCGGTCCAGTCCTTTCCGAATTAACTGGCCGGCACGCGGTTCGATTCGGCCGTGAAGATAGACACCGACACGGCTTGTCCGCGCTTCGAAATCAAAATAGGAGGACGCGTGACATCCAAATAAGCCGCTCAACATCTCGCAAACCGCGTCCTCAGCCTCCAGCGTCGTTTCCACCGAAACCGACCAAAGCGGGCGGCGCGTGTTCATTTGAATTCCGGCGCGTCACGCCAGGGCGTAAAATTGAGCAACTCGATCTCCGCATGGCCCGGGTTGAGGGCAATCTGGGTAACTCCCGCGTACTCAATTTCAAACATATTGGTTCTCGGCAACGGCATTTCCAGCAGAATGGAAAGAATCATCCGGATCACGCCGCCGTGACACGCGACGGCCACTGTTTGTCCGGGATGCCTTTTAATGATTTTGCCCAGGGCCGGCTCGACGCGCGCGCGAAATTGCGGGCCGCTCTCGCCGTTGGGCGCCACACCGCGCTCGATGTGCTCAAGCCATTCATGCGTCAATAACCGGAACTTTTGGCAGACCTGCTCCCAGTTCATTCCGGTCCAATCGCCGAAATCGACTTCGCGCAGGTCCGGAACAACAGTTTGGGCGAGATCGCTATCCTTCAAAAACGGCGCCAACGTTTGCTGAACACGTTTCATCGGGCTGGCATACAAAGCGTCCAGTTTCCGCGTGCGCAAAAAATTCGCGAGCAGGGCGGCCTGTTCGTGGCCGCGTGGCGAAAGATTCATATCAATTCTGCCGCCAAAAATTTTGTGGTAACGGACTTCCACCTCGGCATGGCGCGCCAGCAAGAGTCGTGTGGGTGTAACAGACGGCATCTTTCGTCAGCTTTTCAATGCCTGTTGCTGCGCGGCCAGCAGTTCCTGAATGCCGGATTTGCCGAGGGCGAGCATCCCGGCAAGCTGCGCCTCGCTAAACGTAGCTTCCTCCCCGCTGCCCTGAATTTCAATAAACTCGCCTGCCGAGTTCATGACCAAATTCATGTCAACGCTCGCGGCTACGTCTTCGGTGTAGCACAAGTCCAATAACGGCGCGCCACTCACAATCCCGATACTCACGGCCGCCACGGGATTCACGATGGGATTTTGCGAGAGCTTCTTGTCCTCAATCAATCGCCGGACTGCCAGCGAAAGGGCAACAAACGCGCCGGTAATGGCCGCCGTTCGCGTCCCGCCGTCGGCCTGGAGCACATCGCAATCAATCCAAACCGTGCGCTCGCCGATTTTTTCCAGGTCCACACACGCTCGCATGGAGCGGCCGATCAGACGTTGAATTTCCGAAGCCCGGCCGTCCAATTTCCCTTTGGCCACGTCCCGCGGTTTGCGATCCAGGGTGGAATAGGGAAGCATGGAATATTCTGCCGTCAGCCAGCCGCCGGGGACTTTTTGTTCTTTCATCCAGCGCGGTATTACTTCCTCAATCGTCACCCCGCAAATAACGCGCGTATTGCCCCACTCAATAAGCGTCGAACCGGTGGCATACGGCGCTATGTGGTTCTGAAAACGAATCGGCCGCAGTTGGCCCGCAACCCGGCCATCCGCGCGAACAAAAGAATCGGCCATAATTTAAAATCTTCCGGCTGTTTGAAAATTTAAGGTTATTCAAATACCGGAGTGAAGGCAAGGTTAAGGGAATTTTGGTAGTGGGCTACTAGCCCACTACCGGGATTTTTGACTCTCCGTTTGGGCGCGAGATAGGAATCCTTCGCGCATCCTCATTAACACCCGGCCGAAGCCGGGTGTTAATGAGAGGATTTGGGGCGATCATAGGCCGCCATGTCCGTTAAACATTCTTGCCATGCTTCGTTCAGTCGCCTAATTTTTGCGCGGTTTGAAAAAATTGGAACGGCCAGTCATCCCCCGAAAGACGATTTATCGTCTTTCGATTTATCTAAGATGCCTGGCGCGATTGCGGGAGAACGGCATCAACACGGTTTCCAGCGAAGCGCTCGCCAGGGCGGCGGGCGTCAAACCGACCCAATTACGCAAGGACCTGGCCTATTTCGGGACGTTCGGCACGCGGGGCCTGGGTTACGATGTCGGCGCCCTTTCCAAAAGAATTTCCGATAAACTTGGGACGTCCCGCCTGCAGCCGGTCATTCTCGTCGGCGTCGGAAACCTGGGCCTGGCGTTGCTTTCCTATCGCGGATTTGAAAAGGAAGGCTTCGAAATTGTCGCCGCCTTCGATGCAGACCCGCGGCGCAAGCGCGACAAGCAAATCAAACAATCCATCTATGGCATGGATGAACTGCCCGCGTTCGTTAAGGAACAAAACATCAAGATGGCCATTCTCACCGTGCCGGCAGCCGTAGCCCAGGAAGTCGCAAACCAGCTAACGCAAGCCGGCATCGTAGGCATCCTGAACTTTTCTCCCATCGTCCTGACCGTGTCCGAAGAAGTCATGGTCAACAACGTCAACCTCGCCATCGAACTTGAAAACCTGAGCTATTTTACGCAGGAGTGAAATCGCAGAGGGTCGCAAGGAATTTGAAGTCATGGAATCGGAGGCGAGATAATCGGCGACTGCTGAACTCACTTTGTGAGGGACGGGACGTTCGATGGCTGTTCCCTCTCCGCGCCCATTCTGATGGGGGGGAGAGGGTCAGGGTGGGCACGAGGACAAGACATGGGTGACACTTTGAAGACAAGACATGGGTTACACTTTTGGCTTTTGCCGATTGCGGCGCGCGTGCCGATAGAGAGCCGGACGCATAGCGCCAACGTCCGTCTGATGCAAATGTCCGATCAGCAAATCTGCGAACTTGACGATGTAAATTCCCGATCTGAGTTGGTGGAGTCCTACAGGATGACCGATGAAGGCTTCGCCGATAAAACGTTTGCGTCCCGCCCAACGAATCTCCCCGTTGCTGCGAACTCGGCGAACCTGATACTTTTTGGGGTAACGGATTTCGGGCAAGCGCG
>Ga0335073_10005957_pt1 | contig 17124 bp, 11 predicted proteins | sample Lox_Sample_22_FD_207093 | JGI IMG/M metagenome (GOLD analysis project Ga0335073, IMG submission 207093) | Soil microbial communities from Loxahatchee National Wildlife Refuge, Florida, United States - Lox_Sample_2.2 | ecosystem: Environmental > Terrestrial > Soil > Wetlands | place: USA...
AATTCAGCTGCTTCTGCAAAAGAACATCGTTATTTGCGGCATCAACTATCGAGTAGGTAACCTTCGCGTCGTTACTCTTCGTCGCGTCGTTGACGTGCAGATTGTAAACCTGCATCCAGAAATTGAGCTGCTGGTCTCGCTTGAAGGTCACAGGAGTTCCTGGATTTGCTGCAACTCTCGGACGAATAAAGGTGTTACCGATGACAAAGCTGCCGGAACCAATCGAGTGCGAATCAACTGTGTTCATCTGGTCCGCGAGGATCAGAGACGAAGTCTCAAGCTTTTCGTCGTGGAACTCGGGGACGTTCAGCGCTCGTCCGTAAATACCCACGTGGTCGGGATTGTTCACGTCTTTGATCGCGATGTCCAGACGGTAGAGTCCCGGGGACAGTGGCAGGGCCTTCCAGTACACCGACTGCCGGTCGAGCGACTTCTGAAGCAGTTCTGCGGGCTGTTCCACCTCAACGGTGTCCTCGAACGTCTGCACCGTCTTGTGCATGATGGTGGTAACTTTGCCCAGAATATTGACCACTCCGCGGGCCACGCCATCTTTGGTCACAAAGGTGATATCGCGGTTCTTGATCTGAAGTGTGATGGGTACCAGAACTGTGTTGTCAGTCACCTTCACCACGTCAGTGCGCACATCAAACGGGAAGATCGGCCCGTTGATCAACTTGTGCTCAGAGATGAAATTGTCCAGATCCTTGAATTTGACCGGAGGCGGCGCAAAAAGCTTCGCGGCAAGTTCGATACGATCAAACTCTTTGGAGGCCTGGGACGACGCTAGCGGGCCGGTTCCCAAGGACTCGATGCCGCCTTTGAACCGGTCGGCCTTCTTGGCCATGCCCATCTCTTCCCACTGGGTCAGCCCCATGCCGGGAACCTTGGCCAGCGCATCTTTCTCCCCGCGGTCAATCGTGAAGTGGTAGTCGCCGCACATGCAGGTATCGACAAACTCAATGTCGATGTTCTCGCCGATGCCCTCGAGATATCTGTAATGCCACACCTCGAAGGGATAGGTCGAGGTCTCGCCACCCCCCTCATCCATTGGCCTCTCATAGGCACCGCCGGAGGGGTGGGACTCGATCGAGTCCGGTGGCCCGAAAGCAATATAGATGTGGCCGCGATCTGTCTTCCAACCTGGCTTGCCCGCCGCAAAGTGTTCGTTGGCATAGGCGATGCGCCGGTAGTGCTCTTCACGAAATTCGTTGTCGGGGGAGTCAGGATTGGGATTCCTGCGCTGCCAGAAATTCTCGATAAAGGCTTCCCGCTCTTCATCGTTGCTCAGATTCTTGAAGGCTTTGCGCTCTTCGTCCGTGATGATGTACGCCACGTCCTGATCCAGCCAAGTCTTGTAGGCGCCCTTCAACTCGGTGCGGACCGCCTTCTGGGCTTTACGGATTTCCTCGTCACTTCGAGGACGCAGCCGGGGATCGTAGTTCGGGTCGTTGGCGTCCTGATCCGAGGACTGCGCCTGGGAAGAATCTGCGGTGGACTGCTGGGCTCGGAGCCCAATCATCGGAACGAAGACCAGGCCGCAACCCAGTGCGACATAAAGGAACGTACGACCGCGATACATCATTGCCTCGAAAACTCCTGCGATGCCTTATTTTACGGGTCTCAGCCGGGCTGAGCAAGGATTCGTGCGATGATCCCCTACGATTGGACGACCCGGCCGGGGAAAGGTAAACGGGGTTATCCGCTCCGCTGAACAAAATGCGGGAGTTGGTTAACAGACGATGCAGGACCGCAATCCTCACAAAGGGCATCAAGAATGGCAATCTTTTGAGACGTCAAGCCCCATTGATTCGTCGAATAATCAGTCAAAATCCACACGTAGGTTTAACCCAAACTGGCTCGGGCCGGGAATTTGGCAAACCGGGACCACCACTTAGCCAAAAGCTTCTATTTCCGCGTCGCGTCGGAGGAGCCAGACGCTCTGGCAAAACCTTCAGCCGCGTGATGGGAACTGCGAAGTTAAACCTTGCGTACACTAAACTGGAAGAAGCCTGGAGCAACCATTTCGCATGAAAAAGATACTCCTGATAGTTCTTGCCGTAGTTGTGACTGCCGGCCTCGTTGCCTTCATGGTCTATAAGCAACAGTCAGGCTATACGAAAGTCCTGACTGCCAAGCTTCGGCGTGAGAGCCTGTCGACGGTCATCAGTGGTACCGGACAGATCAGGCCGAAGACCTACGTGAACCTTGGGGCAACGTCCATGGGGCGCATTACTCACTTGTTCGTGAAGGAAGGCGACCATGTGAAGAGGGGGCAGCTCGTGGCCACTGTAGAAAACGTGGCACAGGAGGCCCAGGTTGCCGGCCAGCAGGCTGCTATCCAGTCTGCCAAAACCGACATAGCCTCCTATGTGGCGGCGGAAAAAACCGCAGAAGCCAACGTGGAACACGCGCAGGCGGATCTCGAGCAGAAAAAACTCGACTGGGCCCGCGCCCAGGGGCTCTACAAAGACGGCATCATGGCCAAGCAGGATTACGACGCCAAGAAGGCCGCCTACGATCTGGATGTCGCGACTCTCGCGCAGGCTGTGGCGCAGGTCAACCAGGCGAAAGCCAACACGAACTCCGCGCGTGGACGGTTGGGAACCGCTGAAGCGACCCTGCGTGCGAATCAGAACGCTCTTTCCTTGACTCAAGCCATCGCCCCCTTCGACGGAATCGTTACCAACGAGCCTGTCCGCGAGGGTGAAACTGTCGTAGAAGGCATTCAGAACACCGAAGGCTCGACCTTCATGACGTTGGCAAACATGAGTGTGATCACCGCCGAAGTCAAGGTGGACGAGACCGACATCGTCAACGTGCAGATGGGGCAACCGGCAGATGTGACGGTTGACGCGATTCCCAATAAGGTCTTCAAGGGGCATGTAACACTCGTCGGCGACCAGGCGCTGCTGCGTTCCACCGGCGTGGCCACATCACAGTCGACCACCGGCACCGAAGAGGCAAAGGATTTCAAGGTCGTCGTCACACTCGACAGTCCGAGCGATGAGCTCCGTCCTGGCCTTTCGTGCACTGCGAAGATCACCACAGCGCACAAGAATGATGTTCTGGCACTGCCCATCCAGGCACTGACCATGTATACGCCTCCGACGCCAGGCTCCAACGGCAAAGTCGAGGCGGCATCCACCGATGCCGCCAATCCGCCTCCCGCACAGCAGGGCGTCTTCATCATGAGCAAGGACGCGCATGGAAAGCAGCGGGCAAAATTCGTTCCTGTCAAGACCGGTATCACAGGAGCGACGGACATCGAAGTGCTTAGCGGCCTGAAAGAGGGAGACGAAGTCGTGACGGGTCCATACAAGACACTCCGCATCCTGAAAGACGGCGCGCTTCTCAAACGAGACACCCAGAAACCCCTGATACCGTCTCAATAAGCGATCGGAAATCCAATCGGACCGACGGTAACTGTGAGGCATCACATATTTTTGTTCCGATCGGAGAATCAGGCGAACTTTCAGTAGACAGGATGAGACGAGGCGCGAATGACCCTGAACGGCACAGCAACCGAAGTCGATACGCAGCTGGAGGCGCCGCCTTCGAGCGACGTGATCGTGGTGGAAGACCTGTGGCGGACCTATGACATGGGCTCGGAACAGCAGGTGCAGGCGCTGCGCGGGATATCGCTGCGCATCAAGCACAACGAGTACGTGGCGATCATGGGGCCATCCGGCTCAGGCAAATCGACGCTGATGAATCTGATCGGCTGCCTTGATACGCCATCGAAGGGCAAGTACTGGCTCAACGGTCAACTCGTAAGCGAGCTCGACGACGATGAACTGGCCCGGATTCGTAACAAGGAGATCGGATTCGTCTTCCAGACCTTCAATCTCCTGGCGCGCGCGAGTTCGCTACACAACGTGGAACTGCCGCTCATTTACAACGGAACTCCGGCGGCGGAGCGCATTGAGCGTGCGAAACAATCGTTGATTAATGTCGGCCTTGAGAGCCGCATGTACCACAAGCCGAATGAGCTCTCAGGCGGCCAGCGGCAACGCGTTGCCATCGCCCGCGCGCTGGTCAACAGCCCGTCGATCATTCTGGCCGACGAGCCGACAGGCAACCTCGATTCGAAGACCGGCGTCGAGATTATGGCGCTTTTCGACCAGCTCCACGCAAAAGGCAACACCATTGTGCTCGTGACACACGAGCCAGACATCGCTGAGTATGCCCATCGTGTCGTGCACATCCGGGATGGCCAGATCTTCTCGGATGAGCCTTCCAAGCGCCACCGCAAATAAGCGCGCCGGCGAAAAAATCACCGGCGTGACAGAGTCCGAGCTGGAGAGATGAGTATCTCTCCGGCTCATGTTTTTTGCAGGCAAGCCGATGAGCCTGTTGGCGGCTGAAGCGCATTCATTGAGGCCGCAGAGGCAAAGCGAGCGGATGGCCATGCACACTGCTGCCGAACTGCACACACTCCCAACGACTCCGGGGCGTGATTGCATCTTGTCAGACCTCACCGGGACCCGACCCGCGATTGGCGCAAATGCAGCATGGCGCAAGCTGATCCTGCAGGCCGAGATCGTTGCACCGCACCTGCAGATCGCCGCGATCGAGGGAGAGCAGGGGGCGGGCAAACAAACGCTGGCACATTATCTGCATAGCCGCTCCTCTCTGAATCGATCCGCCTTTCAGCGCCACGATGCCCGAGAATGGCTGGTGAATGAAGCTGATCCCAGCACTCTGGCAGGCTTTCTCTATCTCGATCGAGTCGATCTGCTGGCTTCCCCAGGACAGGGACTGCTGCTGGGCGTTCTCAAGACCATCCAGGACCATGCTTTCGGCCGCACTGTCCTGATCGCCTCCTCTGAAACCTCCCTGCGATACCTGGCGGGCCAGGGGCAGTTCATGCCCGATCTTGCCTTTCGGCTGACTGCGGTCCGGTTCTCTGTGCCTCCATTGCGAGAGCGGAAGGAAGACGTCGCGGCGCTTTCGCAGGCATTGCTCGACCGCATCTGCACCCGCTATCAACAGCGCCCGGCGGCGCTGGGGCCCGGTGTGCTGGCACGCTTGCTGCAACACAGCTGGCCAGGCAATATACGCGAGCTGGCTAGTGTGCTTGAAGCGGCTTTGCTCGAAGCTTCGAACGGCATGATACGCCCTGAAGACCTCGTCATCCCCAGCTACACTGTGATGCGCACCGAGCCCCAGTCAACCCCACGCGCAGAAAGCCTCGGGCTCGACGCCGTCATTCATCATCATGTGCAGTACGTGCTCGACCTGAATCGCGGCAACAAGCTGCGCGCCGCACGTCAGCTCGGCATCAGCCGCTCGACGCTCTACCGAATCCTGGGAAACGAATCTCTCCTCGCGCGCTGAAACATCCCGGGTGAATTGGCCAGATGCCCGACGCTCGCCAGAAGGGCTGCCCACAGAACAATTGCCCCAGCCAACCGCCTCATCGTCTACACTCGACGGAAAGCGTCTGGCCCCACTTCGCATCGAGGTTCTTGTCTGTGAAACGCCTACTATTCTCTTCCCTTGCTGCGCTCACTCTTATCGCTCCCGCATTGCAAGCCATGGTTTCTGCCCAGGCTGGAGCATCGATTGCCCCAGTCGAAGACCGCCGTAAGGCCATGAACGATCTTTTCAAGGAGTACTGGGACGCTTATCTGGCCAATGCGCCAGAGTTCGCCTCCACGATCGGCGATACGCGATTCAACGACAAGATCTCCGACTACTCGGTGAAGGCCTACAACGACTGGCTCTCGCAGGAGCAGAACTACCTGATGCGCCTCGCGGCTATCGACCCCACCGGCTTTACCGATCAGGAGAAGACAAGCCGCGAAATGCTGCTGCGCCAAGTTGCCGACGACGAAGAGGCCGCCGAGTACAAGGAATGGGAGATGCCGGTCAACCAGATGGATGGCATCTACAGCACCTATCCGCAACTGGTTGCCGAGCTGAGCTTCACCACGGTCAAGGACTACGATGACTGGATCGCTCGTCTTCGAGCGATTCCAGCGGCCTTCGAACAAGTCACGACAAACATGTCCATTGGTATGGACGACAAGCGCGTACCGCCAAAATTTCTGCTCGAAGAGACCCTCAAGCAGGTGCAGGATCTGGCCAATCAGAAGCCCGAAGACTCGCCGCTGGCCCTGCCGCTAAAGAAATTTCCCAGTTCGATCTCGACGGCGGACCGGGAACGCATCAGGACCGAAATGCTGGATGTGATTGCAAAGAAGGACCTGCCCGCCTACCAGCAGTTTGCCCGCTTCCTCCAGGTCAGCTATATTCCCGCCGGACGAACCGACCCTGGCATCTGGGCGCTTCCAGACGGAGCCAAGTACTACCAGTTCCTCATCCGCCGAAGCACGACCACCGATCTGACTGCCGACCAGATTCACCAGATCGGCCTCGATGAAGTGAAGAAGGACGAAGCCGAGATGCTGGCCATCGCGCAGAAACTCGGCTTCAAAGATCTGGCCGGCTTTCGTGCGAGTCTGAAGACGAATCCCAAGCTGCACCCTGAATCTGCCGAAGCTCTGGTCAATGCGTTCACCAGCTACTTGAAGCCGATGCAGGCAAAGCTGCCCGAACTCTTCGGGCACTTGCCTAAAACGCCGTTTGAGGTTGTTCCTGTCCCACCCTACCTTGAGAAGACCGCTGCGCCCGCCTACTACGAGGCGGGCACTCCAGATGGCAGCCGCCCAGGCCGGTTGTTTATCAACACCTACAACGCCAAAGACCGCGACCTGACCATCGTAGAAGCGATGGCCTATCACGAAGGCATTCCGGGCCACCACCTGCAGATCTCTATCGCGCAGGAAGCAACAGGTCTGCCGGACTTCCGCAAGTATGGCGGCTACATGGCCTACCAGGAGGGTTGGGGGCTCTACGCAGAGCGGCTCGGCAAGGATGTCGGCTTCTATCAGGACCCCTACTCCGACTACGGACGCCTGCAGAGTGACATCTGGCGCGCCATCCGACTCGTCTTGGACACGGGCGTGCACTCGCAGCATTGGACACGCGACCAGATGGTCCAGTACGCACACGAACACTCCACCATGAGCGAGACTACGATCCAGTCAGAAGTGGACCGCTTCATCGCGTGGCCCGGCCAGGCGCTCGCCTACAAGATCGGCCAGCTCAAAATTCTCGAACTGCGCGACCGGGCCCGGACGGCCCTTGGGCCCAAATTCGACATCCGCGCCTTCCATGATCAAATTCTCGACGCAGGCGCGCTGCCGCTCGATATGCTGAGTGATCGCATCGATCCGTGGATCGCGAGCCAGAAGTAGCCTGTTCCGCGGCGCGCTCTTCCCAGGCGCTACATGGCGTCCGTGGCTCATTCCGCGTATTCTGGAGAGTTAAGCCATCGCACTCCTCCAGAACAAGGACAAGGAACAATGACAGAGATCGCCGTCGAGGCTGCAGCTATACCCGCGCAACTGCCAAAGGTTCGTGTCGCCGTGCTCGGCGCAGGCAAGATGGGCGGCATCCTGTTGCAGGCCTTTCTCAAGCAGAACCTTTTTGCATCAGAGAATGTCCACGCAACGGTGGCACATGCGGAAAAAGCAGTAGCCCGCAGCGCACAGTGGGGCGTCGACGTCAGCACGGACAACCTTGCCGCCGCACAGCAGGCCGACCTGATTCTGCTGGGCGTCAAGCCCTTCCAGGTGCCCGACCTGATTACCGAGATCAAGCCTGCGCTCACACCGCAAAAGACCATTGTCTCGTTTGCAGCGTCGGTAAAGACACGGGCTATTGAAGACGCCTCCGGCATCGAGATCCCAGTCATCCGCGCCATGCCAAACACGCCTTCAGCACTGGGCGCGGGGGTCGCCGGGCTTTGCCGTGGCCGTTTTGTGAAGCCCGAGCAGATGGAATTGGCGCAGCGCATCTTCGAGACCGTCGGGCGCTCGGTCATCGTGGACGAGAAGCACATGGATGCAGTCACCGGCCTCTCCGCCTCAGGCCCGGCCTACATCTACATCATTATTGAGGCTCTGGCCGAGGCCGGTGTGAAGGTTGGCCTGCCCCGCGACACCGCAACGCAACTCGCCGCACAGACCGTCTTCGGAGCGGGCAAAATGGTGCTCGAGACCGGATACCACCCCGCATTGCTCAAAGATGAAGTGACAACCCCCGCTGGCTGCACCGTCGACGGCATTCTTGAACTCGAAGAGGGAGGCCTGCGCGTTACGCTGATCAAGGCCGTGATGCGCGCCACGGAGCGTGCGAAACAGCTCGCCGCCGGATAGCGCCCTGGCATCGCGAACGGCGAGGCTCAAGACAGGGCCTCGCCTCTTACCTGCTGATTATTTGGCTCGCCCAATTGCCCGTCCAACGCCCAACCTGGCTGCCCTCCTACATCCCCGAACTGCAGGGGCTGCGTGGGCTCGCCGTCCTCGGCGTGATCTTCTACCACTGCCATCCACGGCTCGAAGGCACCTGGCTCTACTACGGCTCGCTCTGGGGATGGGCCGGCGTTAATCTATTCTTCGTTCTGTCCGGATTCCTGATCACTTCAATCCTGCTGGAAGCCCGCAACAGGCCCAACTATTTTCGGAACTTCTATGCACGCCGAGCACTGCGCATCTGGCCGGTATACCTTCTCGTTCTTATTGTGTGTTATGCAAATGCACCGTGGTTCATTGGCCCCGGCGTGTGGGATGCGGTCAAGACAGCGCCGTGGTGGGCTTACCTGCTCTTTCTGCAGAATCTCTTTCACTTGACCTTGCCGCCGGCGCTCGGCCAGACCTGGTCTCTCGCCATTGAAGAGCAATACTACTTCGTATGGGCGCCGGTCGTGCGCTTCCTGCGCCGTCCGTGGATGCTGGCCACGCTGCTCGTCGCGATTCTCATCGCCTGCCCGCTCCTGCGCATGCACCACTTCTGGTGGCTGAATCCTACGCACACGGTCATCCATCTTGACGGCATCGCGATCGGCAGCCTGCTCGCCGTGGGGCTATACACACTCCAGTGGAACCGGCACATCTGGCTTGCTCTCGGCTTCACGCTGCTCGTTGCCGGGACCGCGGCAGCAGCCACCATCGCCGGCGGAACCGCATTCCTCGATTCGGCGCTTGCTGCGGCTTTTGCAGGCGCGGTGCTTTCGTGCATCGCCTCGACCGGCGCCCACAACCCGCTCAACGCCGCGTTGCGCCGTGGGCCGCTCGCATTCTATGGCCGCATCAGCTACGGCCTCTACATGATTCACATCGGCATCTTCATCTACTTCGGCTGGTTCGATCTGCGCATGGACCCCTATGGCATTGCGGGCAACATGGCCATCGTCGCCTTCCGGCTTGTCGCCGCCACGGTGTTTGCAACAATCCTTTGGTACGGCTTCGAGTCGCGCATTCTGAGGCTGAAGCGCCACTTTTAGATTCGCCTGAGTATCCGGCCCACGCAGCTTGATCCTGTCAGCATCCCACATGGCGGCTCACGGTCTCGCACCCGGTGTGACTTCAATCACCCACTCTATTCACACTCCGCTGCTAGCCTTGGAGTGGCACGCACATCTTCCCTTGCGAGGTGCACTATGAGTCACGTGACATCCGACATCATCCGCACGCCCTTATCCAACGCGGGGCCACTCAGCCCTGAAATGCTTGCCAAAATGGACGCCTACTGGCGGGCTGCCAACTACCTCTCAGTCGGCCAGATCTACCTCAAAGACAATCCGCTGCTGGAGCACCCGCTCACGCTGGACGACGTGAAGCCGCGCCTGCTCGGTCATTGGGGTACGACACCCGGCCTCAATTTTCTCTATGTGCACTGGAATCGCATCATTCGCCAGCGCGACCTCGACATGATGTATATCATCGGTCCTGGTCATGGCGGCCCTGGACTCGTCGCCAACACCTACCTCGAGGGCTCGTACTCCGAAATCTATCCGCACATCGAGCGCAACGCCGACGGCATCAAGCGTCTCTTCCGCCAGTTCAGCTGGCCCTATGGCGTGCCAAGCCATGTCGCGCCGGAGACGCCCGGCTCCATCCACGAAGGCGGCGAGCTTGGCTATTCACTCGTTCACGCTTATGGCGCGGCCTTCGACAATCCCAACCTGGTCGTTGCCTGTGTCGTGGGCGACGGCGAGGCCGAGACTGGACCTCTGGCCACAAGCTGGCACTCGAACAAGTTTCTCAATCCCGCAACTGACGGGGTGGTTCTACCGATCCTTCACCTGAACGGCTACAAGATCGCCAACCCGACAGTCCTTTCGCGTATCCCGCACGCAGAGCTTGAAAACCTGATGCGCGGTTACGGCTACGAGCCTTACACGCTGGAAGGCAACGATCCAGCCACAATGCATCAGCAGGCCGCGGCTGTGTTCGACACCATCTTCGACCGTATCGCCGAGATTCAACGTAACGCGCGCGAAAAGAGAGTGGCGGAGCGGCCCGCATGGCCCATGCTGATCCTGCGCACGCCCAAGGGCTGGACCGGGCCGAAGGAAGTCGACGGCAAGCCTGTCGAAAACACCTGGCGCTCTCACCAGGTGCCTTTCAGCGAACTGCGCGAAAAGCCCGACCACCTGCGCCTGCTCGAAGACTGGCTGCGCAGCTACAAGCCTGAAGAGCTGTTTGACGAACGAGGCGCCTTCCGGGAGGAGTTCGCCGAGATCGCACCCAAGGGCCGGCGCCGCATGGGCATGAACGCTCACGCCAACGGAGGGGTGCTTCTGCAGCCGCTGCGCGTGCCCAGCTTCCGCGACTTTGCAGTGAAGATAGATGGCCGAGGTCAGCACGATGTCGAATCAACACGTGTGCTCGGCAAGCTGCTGCACGCGGTGATGCAAGCCAATCAGGACCAGAAGAACTTCCGCGTCTTTGGACCCGATGAGACGGCCAGCAACCGGATTGGCGACGTGATCACTGATACCGGCAAGACCTGGATGGCCGAGACGCTGCCCGTCGATGAAAACCTCTCGCCCAATGGCCGCGTGATGGAAGTGCTAAGCGAGCACATGTGCCAGGGCTGGCTCGAAGGTTATCTGCTGACGGGCCGTCACGGATTCTTCTCCTGCTATGAGGCCTTCATCCACATCGTCGATTCGATGGTGAACCAGCATGCAAAATGGCTCAAGGTCACGCGCCAGATTCCATGGCGTAAACCGATCGCATCGCTCAACTATCTTCTGAGTTCGCTTGTATGGCGGCAGGATCACAACGGATTCTCGCACCAGGACCCCGGCTTTATCGATCACCTGCTCAACAAAAAGGCCGACGTCGTGCGCATCTATCTGCCGCCCGACGCCAACACGCTGCTCTCGGTGAGCGACCACTGCCTGCGCAGCCGCCATTACATCAACCTCATCGTCGCTGGCAAACAGCCCGCGCCCCAGTGGCTCACGATGGATGAAGCTATCGCTCACTGCACCACTGGGCTCGGCGTCTGGAAATGGGCGTCTAATGACGGCGACGGTGAACCCGAGGTCGTCATGGCGTGTTGCGGCGATGTGCCGACGATGGAAGCGCTGGCAGCAGTCACGCTCCTGCGCGATAGAATCCCGGATTTGAGGATCCGCGTTGTGAACGTCGTTGACCTCATGACGTTGCAACCACAGTCGGAACATCCACACGGCCTCTCAGACGAAGACTTCGACCTGATCTTCACCAAGGACAAGCCGGTGATCTTCGCGTTCCACGGCTATCCGTGGCTCATCCACCGTCTCACATACCGCCGGCACAACCACGACAATATCCACGTGCGCGGTTACAAGGAAGAGGGCACGACCACCACACCGTTCGATATGTGCGTGCTCAACAACATTGACCGCTTCCAACTCGCGCTGGATGCCATCACGCGCGTGCCGCGGCTCGCCGCCCAGGCCGATGCAGCGCGCCAGTGGTACTCCGAAGCGATCCAGAAGCATAAGCTGTACGTTGCAGAAAACGGCGACGACCTGCCCGAGGTGCGCGACTGGCGCTGGCCCGTGGACCGGTCATGCTGATCTCATTGATGTGCAAATTCACGTTCAGGGGCTTTTGTTCATGTCGTCTTTGCCTGTTCTAGTTTTGAATAGCGGTTCATCCTCGATCAAATTCTCGGTGTATGAGGCCGTCGATGGCGCGCGTAATCGGCTCTTTGAGGGCGCAGTCGACGGCATCGGGACCGATCTTGGCAAGTTCTGGATTAAGGATGAGGCAGGCAAGAAGCTCGTAGACCAGACACCCGCTCTGCCCACGCGCGCGGTCGCCTTCAAGCTGGTTGCCGATGCGCTTCATTCGGGCGAGTTCCCTGCCCCGCAGGTCATTGGCCATCGGATGGTGTGCGGCGGCCCCACGGTCCTCGAAAATCAGCTCATCACTTCCGAGCTGATCGACGAAATGGAGCGCTACACGGCATTCGCTCCACTGCACACACCCATCGCCGTCTACATCATGCGCGAGGCGCTTCGGCTGTTCCCGGACGCGCCCAACTTCGTCTGTCTCGACTCGTACTTCCATCGCACGATGCCCGAGGTTGTCGCCCACATGCCCATCCCGGCAGAGTACGCGGCTATGGGCGTGCGGCGGTTCGGCGCACATGGCATCTCCTATGAATCGATCGTGTATCAGCTGCAACCAAACGTGCCCGAGAAGTTGATCGTCGCGCACCTCGGCAACGGCGCTTCGATCTCCGCGATCCGCAATGGTCACTGTCTCGACACCTCGATGGGGCTCACGCCTACGGGTGGACTCATCAGCGGCACGCGCACCGGCGACATCGACCCCGGCGTACTGCTGTTCATCTTGCGCGAGATTGCAAAGACAACCGAGAGCGCGGCCTCCGCTGCAGACAAGCTCGAGGTCGTAGCCAGCAAGAAAGCTGGCCTGCTCGGCGTGAGCGAGCTCTCCAACGATATGCGCGACCTGCGTGAGGCCATCAACGATGGCAATGCCAAGGCACGGCTCGCCGTCGACAAGTTTGTATGGACGATTAAGAAGTGGATCGGCAGCTTTGTTGCCGAGCTTGGCGGGCTCGATATGCTGGTCTTCACTGGAGGCATCGGTGAAAACGACATCGCATCGCGCGCAGAGATCTGCTCGGGCCTTGAAGCGCTCGGAATCCGGCTTGATGCTGCGCGCAACAACGTTCGCGGAGGTGCGATCATCTCAACGGAAGACTCGCCGGTAACCGTGCGCGTCATTCCACCGGCGGAGGACCTGATCATCGTCAATCACGTGATCCGGCTTCTGGCACTTTAGGCGGCACTGCGATCGACTCGCTGCTTCGCACTTGGAAGACCAGGCGCCCCCGTGCAAGGCGGCATGTTCTAAACTGAAAAGTTGCTTTGGAGTTGTGTCAATGTCTCTCGCGGCCGCACCCGTGAACACCAAAAATCTGCCGTCACTCGCCCTGCGTCGATTTGCGTGGGGGGTACTCATCTACTTTGTGGCGGTCATTCTCTGGGGCGCCCTCGTGCGCGCCACAGGTTCGGGTGCCGGCTGTGGCGATCACTGGCCGCTCTGCAACGGCACAGTTATCCAGCACTCGCCGCGCCTCGACACGATGATCGAGTTCACACATCGCATCACGAGCGGCATCTCGTTCTTTTCCGCCGTCGGTTTGCTGGTATGGACCTTTGCCGGGACCGTCCGCGGACACCTGGCCCGCGCGACTGCCGTGGCCTCCGTCGCTTTCACTCTTGTGGAAGCGATCCTTGGAGCATTTCTCGTAAAACTTGGCCTCACGGCGCAAAGCCAGTCTCCCCTGCGTGCGCCCTATCTGGCACTGCACCTGACCAATACGCTTCTACTCCTGGCCGTGCTTACTCTCACCGCGCACTTTTTGAGCCGTAAGCGTGGATACCTGAGGAATGAGGTAACCGTCATAGCGCCCATCGGCGCAATCGCCGGCATCCTGGTTGTGCTGGTCGTCGGCGTCACCGGTTCGCTCGCCGCACTTGGTGACACGCTCTTCCCTGCCAGCTCCCTCAGCGCAGCCATTACGCAGGATCTTTCGGCCAGCAGTGCATGGCTTGTGCGCTGGCGCTGGACGCACCCCGCTGTCGCCTTCCTTGCCAGCATCTTCCTCATCTGGATTCTCGTGCGGGCGGCGCAACGCAGTGCCCATTGGGACAATCGCGCCCTCTCCGCCGCGGTCCTGCTGTTATTGGCAGCACAGTACGCCCTCGGCGTTCTTGACGTGGTGTTCCTTGCGCCTGTCTGGTTACAGATTGTTCACCTGCTGGGCGCAGATGCGCTTTGGGCTGCACTCGTAGTGCTCACGGCCCGGCTTACACTGCAACCACGCATGGCAGAATAGTGCCGCGGATCGGGACTCATGCCTGGGTTCCCGCTCTGCAACTTTCCCCTTACTTCACCAGCACTCCAGCCGCAGGGTAGGACTTCCCGTTTACTTTTGCATCGATCACCGGCAGCTCCGGGGTTGCGGTTAACCATTCAATGGAGCCGTCGCGCAAAATGACGGTGTCCTCCGCCTTGCCGCCGCGGATACTGGGGTTCCATGCAAAGGCCTGACTGTCGACAACGACCTCAGTTCCGGTCGGGGTCGCAACCCACTCGCGTTCACCGTAGCCCGTGGGCCCGCCCTGATGGTGGAACCGCTCTTCGCCCGGGAATCCCTCAGCGGCATACGCCGTTTGAGCAACTTTAAAGAGTTCGGATGACGTGGCGCCGGCTTTCGTCGCCGCAAGCAGAGCCGCATTTACCTGCGCCGCTGACCTGAACCGCGCAAGAAGCTCAGCCGGAGGCGCGCCGAAATGCAGGAACCGCGTGATCGAAATCGCCAGGCCCCATTTGCGGGTGCAGAGATTCAGCATTCCATACTGCTTCAGCCGTGCTCCGCGAGCGACCGCATGTTTGTATTTATAGATACGATCGTCGACGGCGTAGAGATATACCGAAGGCTGGATGCCGCGCTTCAATAGATTTGCCGCCGTGATAGCCTCAAGGTCGTACTCGCTCATGCCGGGCTCGACCTGCTTAAGCGACTCCACCGTCGCCGCCGCCGTTTCCGCTCCTAGCCAGCGGTAGCGAGCGATCTCGCTTTCACTCAACGCGGCGCGCAGAGGATAGAGATTCACCTGAGTCAGCCCGGATCTTGGTGTGTCTGATCCCAGAGGGCCACCTGCCAGCTTCGCAGCGACTGCAAAGGTATCGTCCGCGAACCACGGAAAAAGCACAGGCTCAAAATCGAGAGCGCCAAACTCCTCGTCGTGCAGACGTGGCGCCTCATTCTCGGTGGTGAAGTAGTAGCGCTTCCCGGCTGACGTTACCAGCAGCGACGCAACCCCGGTCTCACACGGCGTGAGAACGCGCAGCTCAACTGCGCCGCCAGTAATCCACGCAACATTCTCGTTGCGCCGGATGAGCATGCCGGCGAGTTTATGCTCCTTCATCCATTCCACCAGCTTATTGTGTTTCGCATCCAGTTCCGCATTCCAGGCAGCTTCCGTCACCAGTGGAGTTCCATTCGCCACAAGACCCTTGTTAATCCTCTTCGTCATGTATCTGCACCCTTCCTGCAAAGTTCCATCAAAGCAATGCGGGCGCTGACAACTCCTGTCAACGCCCGCATTGCTCCCCAGCCTGGATCAGTCCTCAAGCTCCGGATGATAGTGGCTCTCCCATCCCAGATAGCGCGCCGCTTCGTGCACCGACTTCGAAACATCGCTGAAGTTGGCCGCCACATGATGCTCGAAACCTTCGCGGCAAATGTACTTCAGCAGTTTCTGCAGCTGCGGAATCTCGGCTACGCCGGCGCCGCCGAAGGTCTCCAGAGGATCATCGGTAAACCGGCCCGCGCCCGTATATCCGCGCACGATACCGCGGCGATCGTCGGTCGAATAGCGCGCAAAGCTCATCACACCTGACTTCACGCGGCCCACGCAGGTACCGAAGGTGTTCTCTTTCCCCACGGTGCCCGCAATGATCTCCTGGTAGTCCATCCGCACATCCTTGAAGAAGTGCTTCGGCAGGTTGGAGCAGTGGAAGCAGACGCACTTGTTGGGGTCGCTCCCGTAATTGTTATTCCAGTCCAACAGCGCAGACGGTGTACCCGAAGCCAGCGCCATCATGTACATGCTCAGCGTTCCCGGCACATCCACTTCGCAGGCCGAAGGAATCAGTTCGTTCGACATCATGCTCATGATGGTGCACGGCACCACGCCGAAGAACTCTTCCATCGACGTCCAGCACTGCACCGCGCTGATCGTCACGTTCGCCTGCTTCATCCAGCCGTCAACTACGGCTCCCAGCTTGGCCATCTTCAGCAGCGCCGCATCCGAGATGCCGGAGGTGCTGACATACGACTTAATCGCCGCCAGCTTCGCCTGCGCGGCATCATCCTTGTCCTTCATTTTGTTGATGCGACCGAAGATCTCTGACAGGTCGATGGTCTCGATCGTGATGCCGCTGGTTTCAAAGATGCGCTCGGAGTAGCGCACCGTGTTGAAAGCTGTCGGGCGCGCGCCGATTGCGCCGATGCGCAGGTTCTTCAGTCCCTTCACAATGCGGCAAACAGCCGAAAACCACTCGAGGTCCGCCTTGAACTCCGGCGAGGTCAGCGCCTCTGTATGCAACGTGGTCAGCGAGTACGGGATACCGTACTGCATCATGTTGTTGCATGCGCTCATCTTGCCGCAGAAGCTGTCACGGCGCATGGCAATCGTCATGTTGTCGCTGCGGTCAGGCGTCGCCTGCACAAGCACAGGTACCTTCAGTCCCGACAGCCGAATCGCATCGACGATGCCGCGCTCTTCGCCAAAGTTCGGCAGCGTCACGATTATGCCGTCAATTTCGTCGGCATGCTTTTTGAAAAGCTCTGCACAGCGCTGCGACTCTGCATACGTTTCCACCGCGCCATATTTCGATTCTTCAGGGCCAAGGACAATCGCCCTGGCGCCTGCCGCTTCCAGCACTGAAATGATTTCTTCTCGGCCTGTTTTGGCCAGATGATCAGGAAAAAAGCCCCGATTCCCCACCACTACACCAAACGTCATTTTTCGTTGCCCAGCCATCTTCATGCTCCTTCAAACATGCGCCGCTCTGCGGCAAAATCCCAATTAGTTCGTCCACAACAAACTTGTTGTCACAGGCGCGACCTCAGTCGTCGTCTGCGGCATCAATGCGCGCTCCGCCCCGGCCGGAACTTCACAACGTATGCCAGCCCAACGAGCAACAGGGTCCCACCCCACCAAACCGGCGT
>Ga0335073_10005958_pt1 | contig 17121 bp, 16 predicted proteins | sample Lox_Sample_22_FD_207093 | JGI IMG/M metagenome (GOLD analysis project Ga0335073, IMG submission 207093) | Soil microbial communities from Loxahatchee National Wildlife Refuge, Florida, United States - Lox_Sample_2.2 | ecosystem: Environmental > Terrestrial > Soil > Wetlands | place: USA...
TCTCATCCTCGACGGCTATATCGCCTTCACGGGGCCGTTGCCCCCCTGCGAGACTCGTAGTCTCTGCCATAAATACCTCTCCCGCCACCTTATTCCGTCTTCCTTAACCACGAACATCGCCACTTCTACTCAGTTTCCTTCACAGGACATGTCTGCGCGGACAGAGTCGCCGCCCGCCAACTTGACAAATGTACACGCGACTGATCCATCCAACGCCTCAGCGTCTTCCGCTTCAACCCATTCGCAAGATGGCACCACCTCCGACACATCGGCGTCCGCAGCCACAACCATCAACGGCAAGCTGACACCGGCTCCCGGGGATTCCAAGCGCGCCGTACCCGCTACAAGACCCTCAATGAAAAATAGGATTAGTGGAATGTTTGGACGCAAAGAAAACGGCGCAGAAGGTCCGAAGGAACCCACAGAGGCCAGCCTGGTCCAGAAGATGAAGGATTCGACCATCTCGGAACGGGATGGGGTGCAGAGCCCAGTCAGCCCAACGAAACCTCCTTCACCCACACGATCGCCAACAATGAAAAACCCTCCGACCTTTGAGAGGACCAAAACAGGTCTTGACAAGAAGGCTGACGACCAGCAACACAGGCGCTTCACGATGAATGCGGACGGATCCCATGAGCATCGTCTGACTGCACAGAAGCGTAGCCAAAAGCTCAAGGATATGCTGCGCAATATGTTCGACAAGAAGAAGGAGGTCAACGAAGAGCAACCTCTGACGCTGATGGCTGATTGGATAGCTCAGAAGCGAATCGAAGACAAAGCAGCAACTGACGTCAAAGGAGGACCGATTCATTCACAGAGCTTGGTTGAAAAGTACGGCAGATGCCAAGAGATCGTTGGCCACGGAGCGTTTGGTATTGTCAGAGTCGCACACAAGACTGATGCGAAAGACCCGCGTCGGGAGCAGCTCTTCGCTGTCAAAGAGTTCCGTCAGCGTCCCGGCGAGTCTGCGAAGAAATACAAAAAGAGGCTCACGTCAGAATTCTGCATCTCTTCGTCAATGGAGCATCCGAACGTCATCCATACACTGGATCTCTTGCAGGACGATAAGGGTGGCTACTGTGAGGTAATGGAGTACTGCGCCGGTGGCGACTTGTACACTTTAATTCTCGCGGCTGGAAACTTGGAAGTCTTGGAAGCCGACTGTTACTTCAAACAGCTTATGCGTGGAGTCGAGTACTTGCATGAGATGGGAGTTGCGCATCGCGATCTCAAGCCAGAGAACCTACTACTCACTCAGCATGGCGCTCTCAAAATCACTGACTTTGGCAACGGCGAATGTTTCCGTATGGCTTGGGAGAAGGAAGCACACATGACCGCGGGACTTTGCGGATCGGCTCCGTACATAGCTCCAGAGGAGTACACCGACAGAGAATTTGACCCCCGTGGAGTGGACGTGTGGGCTTGCGGTATCATCTATATGGCAATGCGTACCGGTAGACATCTTTGGCGGGTTGCCCAGAAGGGTGAAGACGAGTTCTACACCCGCTACCTGGAAGACCGTAAGGATGAGGCTGGCTTCCGACCCATTGAGATACTCAGAAGGGTGAGACAACCATCTTGCGAGGTATTTGAACAATCTACTAACTCGTACCTTCAGCGACAATGCCGTAACGTCATCTATTGCATTCTCGACCCAAATGCAAAGCGCCGCCTCACAGCTCATGAAGTTCTGCTATCCGAGTGGGTCAAAGACATTAACGTATGCAAAGCTGGTGATGAAGGCTTCTAAGCTTCGATTGCCCCACTCGGCGCAAGAGTCGACTTTCAAAATTGTAAGTGCTCCAAAGGTGATCAAGCTGGAAACAATCTTGGGTGGTAGCGCAGGCTCCAGGCCAATTCGGCCATTGTCTCGCGATAATGATGATGACGACGACGATTGATGATACGTCTCTGTCGCAACTGTATACCCGACATATGCGTTCTGGTACTAGTTTGGAGTTCAGGGCGTGATCGATGAGGTGGAAAGTCTAGAATCAGAGCGGCCAATTCTGTTGTTCAGTTCGTAGTTTTGTGAAATATATTTTGTCGAAATTTGACATTTGTCTGATGGCAATGTCCAATGAACATATTTGGGTTAATTTATACATGGCTACAACTATTTTTCTTAGCAGTGCTCTTCGTATTGCAGTGCTCTAGTTGATATAAAAGTCATGAACATGTATTGGATCCTCGGTCGAGGTGTAGAAGGCGGTATGTATGGGCCAAACGATGCTCCGAGCGTTCGGTCTTTAACTACCGCAACCCTCGCGGCCATCTTACCGTAAGACAAAGCGCAAGGGATCCCGACATGACACCTTTCACTCACAAAACCCTCAGGCTATCTCACGTTGAAATGCTTGACGCTACATAATACCATTGATGTCTCGGCCTCGTTTGTGCCTTCCAAATGATTCTGCAAATCGCTTCCGAACTACCTGACGATGCGCGAAAGCAATGCCAAAGGTTAAGAATGCCCTCGCAGCTTTTCTCTGCTTCACACTCCTCCTCCCACTCGTACATCTTTCCAGTATTGAACATGGGGGGTCTTCGAATACACAGACTATATCCTCAACAACGACCGCCGTAACACCTACCTCCTCAATCCTCCCTTCCGTAACCACCTGCGAGTCGCGAACCGTTAATTATATCACTCACACCTTGCCTCAGCAATGTTTAAGGGCAAATTGGACCAGATCAATCAATACTACGACAACATCCGGTGAATCTCCTACACAAATTGACCTGAGTTCCACCGATGCGCAAGTAGCAAACGTCTCCAGCTCTTCGTCAAGCGAAAGGGCCGAGCCTACAGAGATAGTGAATGCCGACCTTACGTCGGACCGTAAGACGCAATATGCCAATTCCAATGCTCTTGCACTAGCGGAGAGTACCCTCACTCGAGAAATCTCAGATTCTGACGCTGCAAGTCCTTCTTCAGCGACGGCCTCGAGCGAAATCGAAGCTGAGACAGACTCTCCTCTCGACAATTCCAAATTTTTGTCATTTGAAGAGTGGAAGAAGCAGAACTTAGCCAAGATTGGGCAGTCACCCGAGAATGTCGGTCAGGGCCGCGCATCAGGGGCCGACGGGAGAAAGAGGCCTTCGCCCATCACCAACGAACTGGATGCCCTAGGTGATGACGGCGAGATTGACCTGGGATTCGGCTTCGGGGCAGGCAAAGCTGATGATTCGGCTCCAGGACGGTCGTCTTCGCAGTCCCACGAAAGTGCAAAGGCAACGGATCATACCTCCGAGGAAGATACTGCAGCTTCTGGTTCCATGGCAAACCGGAAAGATGCCGGGACCACTGGCAAGGAGCGGTTCAATTATGCGTCTTTCGACTGCGCCGCCACGGTCCTTAAGACGAATCCACAGTGTAAAAGCTCTTCATCGGTATTGGTGGAGAACAAAGACAGCTACATGCTCAATGAATGCACAGCCGATAACAAATTTCTGATCGTGGAACTGTGCGACGATATCTTGATTGACACTATCGTCTTGGCCAATTTTGAGTTCTTTAGCTCCATGCTTCGAACGTTCCGCGTCAGCATAGCAGATCGTTATCCCGTCAAAGCGGATCGGTGGAAGGAACTTGGAATATTTGAGGCGAGAAATTCCAGAGAGATCCAAGCATTTCCGGTAATGAATCCGTTGATCTGGACACGGTATGTGCGGATCGAGTTTCTGACCCACTATGGGAACGAGTACTACTGTCCCGTCAGCTTGCTAAGGGTTCACGGCACGACGATGATGGAAGAATTCAGAAGCCAAGATGAATCAGGTCGAACTGACGACGATGTGGAGGACGAGTTGCGGCAAGGGGATCACGTTTCCGATGATAGCATGGTCACGAGCTCTTCTGTAACTGAAACCATGGCAGAGAAAGAGCAAGAGCAAAAGGTCATAAATGTTGAAGAATACGAGAGTGCTGAGCTGCAGTATGAGCAAGGAATTCCGACTGTAGCCGCCAACCTCAGCGATATTGTCTCAAGTACTTCAGAGATTGGATCACTAGCAAGCGCTGCTCCAGAATCCTCATCCATTTCGAGTACCTTCAATATCACAGCCGATTCACAGATACCAGAAGCCTCTAGCGATAACTCAACAAGCAGTGACTCTATCGGCTCAGAGAGCTCTCAATCATCAATCGACGTTGGCAAAGTCAACGAAACCGAGTCGGTGACATCAGAAGCAGCCCCAACTTCAACTGTAGAGCCATCGGAGAGCTTGGCAATAAATTCAACCCTAAACAGTACGACGGCGACAGTAGATGAACCGTCTGCTCATAACATCACTTTATCTAATAACACAGTCTCATTAGACAGTGGTGCGTCGAGCAAAACGTCTCAGGCGACACCAGAGTCATCACGAAGCCCGTCCTCCGCCCAAGCACCCGCAGCAAGCCCCACGACGCAAGAAAGCTTCTTCAAGTCGATCCACAAGCGGCTGCAGATGCTGGAGGCAAACTCAACGCTATCGCTGCAGTACATCGAAGAGCAGTCGCGGATGCTGCGGGACGCGTTCGGGGCGGTGGAAAAGCGGCAAGCCGGCAAAACAGAGGCGTTCCTGCAGAGCCTCGACGCCACGGTGATGGCCGAGCTGCGCGGGTTCCGCACCCAGTACGACCAGCTGTGGCAGTCGACCGTTATCGAGCTGGAGACGCACCGCGCGCAGCACGCGCGCGAGCTCGCCGCGCTCAGCGCCCGCCTGTCGCTCATGGCCGACGAGCTGCTGTTCCAGAAGCGCATGGCCGTCGTGCAGGCCACACTCCTCCTACTCTGTTTAGGCCTAGTGCTGTTCGTGCGGGCGGGCGCCGGCGGCGCCGCGTCGTCGTCGGCTGCGGCCCTCGAGCTGCCGCTGCTGCAGCAGCTGATCGGGGTGGCAGCGGGGCGCACGCTGCGCCTGCCCTTCGACTCGCCGTCGCCGCCCGGCTCTCCCTCCTCCCGCGACGTGTCGCCGCCGCTGCAGCCCCGCCGCTCGTTCGGCTCGTCGGCTGCACACCCGAATCCGCGCATTGCCGTCGCGCCGGCTACGCCCTCCGACGACGACGCCGACGAAGATGCCGACACGGACGGCGGCGGCGACGACCGTGCCACTCGCTCCGGCTCCGAAGCCGCCGCCCGCCGCGCCCGCAGCGGGCCCGCTACGCCGAGCGGCACCCGCGAGAGCCTACGCCCGGCGGAGTGGAGCGGCAGCGAGGGGAGCGGCTGCGGCACGGGGTCGTCGTCGCCGGCGCGTCGTCGGGCTGGCGCTGAGGCTGGCGACGCGGCCGGCGGGGGCGTGGATGCCCGGTGAGCGCGCGCTGTTTGCTGGCACAGCGTTGCTTGCAGGAGGGTGCTGGGCGGAGCGATTGTGCGCCTTAGCGTGCTTCGCGGTGCCTCGTGACGGGTGCGCTGGACGGGCGACGCGGGATTTGCGGACGTTGGGAGCTATCTGTGCGGAGTTTTGTGTAGGGTACTTTGTTGTTGCACGACCCGTTTTTGTGTCATGTCTGGCTGTGGAGCGAGGCACTGGAGCGAGGGCATGTTTTCGCGAACTGTACAGTACTTGCGACGGCTAACAGCATGGCCTCGCCCAAAGACTAATCTACTAATCTATCTGGATCCTTTCTGTAGCAGGTAGCCAGCTATGGTCAGGCTGATCGCACTCAAGTCATTATTCCAGGACCCGTGGTGGATATGTCACGTGATCTGCATCGACATGAAGATCAACAGTGCCCTGCCCGGGACATCCCAAGTAACAAGCATGGCGAAGGCCAATAGACGGCATTCAGAGCCCGCTATGGCATGTCACGGTCAAGCACAAGTTCCACAGATTTCGAAATGGGCGTTGCCGGGGTTTGCTGCTTTGCCAGCTGTTGTTAGGCTGGGTGTGCCTGCATTCACCGATTATGTAGCTACGTACCGAGCCGTCGTCCTAGCATCTCACGTGCAATCGAGGCGATCGAGGGTGTGGTATCAGCGCGAAACACAGCGGTTTGGGTTCCCTAGCGCAGAGCGTGCAGGGCGTTTACGAGTGTTAAAGTGGGAGGCCTTATGACGGACTGGAGATGAGATGGGATCGAAACTCACAATGCCATCAATTCCTTACGGTGAGAAATGACGTTAAGGTTTGTCAGCTTGAAGATCAATTGGCCACCGGGCTCAGGCTTAGATCTGCCAGCTGCGGTGATCCGGTGGTCTTTGCCGCTGTATCGTGTGTATTTTTGCGGTGTCGCCGGAAGCGTACAATGCAGGAAAGAAGAACACGCAGCGGCAAGTGGAAGCCGATCGTCAACGGTCTGTTAGATTTGCAGAGTGGATACCTAGAGGTACAGTATCTTTTAGAAATCTGAACGCCCGAGGGTCATGACAGTAAGGTTTGGGCGCTAAAGGGCCTGGATAGCATATGTAATGGCCTAATGCAAGTGGGAATGCAGCTCGCTTCTTTCGTTCGTTGGCTCTTGATTCGACGGTGGACTGTGGATTGTGGAGCCGGGCGATGGAGCGCAGAAACAGTCGAAGGGCTATGATAGCCAGCGATTGCGGCACATCTCACGCCCAAGCTCAAAGCAGAACAAAGAGACGCCTTCGCGCAGACGCAGGACATTGGGAGACGGATGGGCGGGAGCATAATTAGCAGCGAAGAGGGCAAGGTGAGACAACGGTGGTGGCAATGCTTTTAGGCTCACGACGTTTTGTTGGTTCGTGGGCGTTCCGCTCCCTGCAGCACCTCAACACTGGGCTGGGCCGGCCATGCCAGCTCAGGGCGTGCACCTTACTCAATCATTTTCGCTGATTGCATGTACGCAGCGTAATTGTGCCGCAGCCGGGCGAAGGAGTGTTGAGCGGTGGATGGAAAGCGATGGGGATGACGCGAGAAAAGAGCAGACATCGATCTTTTTGTCGGTCAAGCTCCTTAAGCCTCACGACCGTGGGCCAAGCTCACACGGAGCGTTATTAGGCGGTCGCTTTGGCCATGACGACGACGGAAGTCCGGTATGCGAAAATACAAATGTTCCACCCTGTTCGGTTGCGCGGCGATTGGCGGGCTGTGGACGGGCACGTGAACATCTCCAATGATCAGACATTTTTGGCGGGAGCGGCACTAGTTAGGAGTTGTTTGCAAGAGAAATGAGCACGCGCTGGGAAGAAATAGCAGCGTCCATTGACTCCACTGCGCACGAGTGGGCCAGCCTTTCTACCCTTACCCACCGCGAAGGAGGCAAAATAGTCCGACGGCGATAGGGAGAGATGAGACCACTTCTTTTTCCGTGAGATGCAAGCGAGCGGCTCGTGGTTGGCAAAAAGGCGAATTGCATCGACTGCTGCCTCTGGGCCGTGGTGTTTTCGAACCATTGGCCGCGGCTGCGGGCTGTGGCGGGTTCTTTTCGCTGATGGATTTGGATCTCCATCGCATGCCATCGCTTACCCACCAAACCCGCCGCGCCTTAAGCTGCCCCCCACCAGCCAGCAAATCCTCACAGCGCTCGACGGGACTGTGCGTTGCGTGCAGTTTGCGTGCGTTGGTTGCGCGTGGTTGAGAAGCGCGAGGGTTCGTGCTTCTTGCTCTCTGTTTCCTCTGCCAGCCTCGCTGCCGCTGGGCTAATATTTGCTGGTCTCTCTTAGTTGATCGATTTTCCATCTGGACGGGCTCAGAGAGTCACCCATTTCAGCCCACCAACGAAGCGGCCAACCAACCATCAAGCAAGACGGACCACTCTCCCATTCTGCCTCCTTTCCGATTGTTCTCGGTCGGGCAGAGTCAATTCTGGCTTTTTGGCTTTCTGGCTCGTCTGGCTTCTCTGGCAATTGCTAGCTCGCCGGACTTGATCTTACTTACCCTATTCGCAGGCCCGGCAGCTGACCCCAAACATCCCCTTTAGCCCAGGCCAGCAAAGTTCGCTCCCGGCTTTGGCGGGGTCTGTCGAACAACCTGACCTTTCTTTCCACTGCGCACACACACTCACCCACACACACCAAGCCCATCCAGTCCAGTGCCGTCCAGTCCAATCCAATCCTCATCATCTTCCCCGTCTGCTACCATCCTTTCCACAACGTCACCGACTTGCTCACAGCTACTTTTATCTTCACCTTTCTCAACTCCTACGGTGCCTGTCTTCGACACCTCGCCTTCTGGTGCGCCCTGCCTGGCCTGCTTCCTCAACGCCCCTTCTCGTGTTTTCTCTCGCACGCCCACCCACACACACGCTCCCACTCTCACAGCGTCGCCCGTTTGACGTCGCAGCGACGCACCAGCCCGCGTCATTGCCCGCTGCTCACGCCTCGAGCACTCAGTGGCGTCCTGCTTCCTCGTTGCGCTCGTCTTCGACGGATACGGCTCACGTTGCCTACCCTGGACCCGTCATCGCCGAACACGCTTCTCGCCCGCCGCGCCTCGCGCTTCCCACACCAGCTGCTGAATACAAGCCCGCCCTACTCGCGATAGCAAGGAGCGAGGATTGAAGCGTCGCCATCCACAAACCATTCAGCCATGTCGCAGAATAGGCCGACTGCTTTTTCGAGCCTGCGAATGGGCGGTGAGCTTGCTCGTGCCTCCCGTTGAGCATTGTGCTGACAGCTACTCCATAGAAGTCATTCGCGAAAAGGTCCAAGATGGCCTGACCGGAGAGACTAGAGAACTCGCCTACACCCAATGCAAGATTGTCGGCAACGGATCCTTCGGCGTTGTCTTCCAAACCAAACTCTCACCCAGTGGCGAAGATGCCGCAATCAAGAGAGTACTCCAAGACAAACGGTTCAAAGTATGCACTATCATCTCACATTTAGCATTTCCGCCTTTCTAAATATCTATAGAACCGAGAACTGCAGATCATGCGCATTGTTCGACATCCAAACATCGTCGAGCTCAAGGCCTTCTACTATAGCAACGGCGAGAGAGTAAGCACAGAAGTTAAACTTGCGGCGCTATCGTTTGCTAACAAACCTTTACAGAAAGAAGAAGTCTTCCTAAACCTCATCCTCGAATATGTCCCCGAGACTGTCTACCGAGCATCCCGATACTTCAATAAGATGAAGATTGTGATGCCTATTCTTGAAGTTAAGCTATATATCTACCAGCTCTTCCGCTCCCTGGCATATATCCACTCCCAAGGCATCTGTCATCGGGACATCAAACCGCAGAACTTGCTCTTGGACCCGGCCACCGGCGTTCTGAAGCTCTGTGATTTCGGCAGTGCCAAGATCCTTGTGGAGAACGAGCCAAACGTCTCATACATCTGCTCCAGGTACTACCGTGCTCCCGAACTCATCTTCGGTGCCACCAATTATACGACCAAGATTGGTAAGTCATTTGGTTTTCATTTTTAATGTCGAGAGTTCACCTAACCCCGAAATAGATGTATGGTCCACAGGCTGCGTCATGGCAGAGCTCATGCTTGGTCAACCACTCTTCCCAGGTGAATCAGGTATAGATCAACTGGTTGAAATCATCAAAGTCCTCGGCACTCCCACCAGAGAACAAATCCGAACCATGAATCCCAACTATATGGAACATAAGTTCCCTCAAATCAAACCTCACCCGTTCAGCAAGGTAGGTTGCATTTGGAACAATACACGTTGATGAACTAACCAGTTTTAGGTCTTCCGCAAGGCTGAGCCCAACGCTATCGATCTCATCTCTAAACTTCTCGAATATACTCCTACCCAGCGGCTATCGGCCATTGATGCCATGGTACATCCATTCTTCGATGAGCTGAGAGATCCAGACACGCGCCTTCCTGACTCCCGGCATACAAACGGCGGCCTCAAAGAGCTACCGCCCCTCTTTGACTTCTCTCTCCACGAGCTCTCCATTCGACCAGATCTCAATCAACGACTCGTTCCACCACATGCACGCGCTGCTTTGAAGGCGAGAGGGCTAGATATTGATTCACCCAACTTCAAGCCCATGAACAAGGACGAGATGATGGCTCGCCTTGACTAAGTGGCTCTACGGCAAGTCTTAAGATAAACTGTCTGGACACCATCTCTGCGAGTGACTGCTCACCAAATCTGGTGTGTTTGTTGCTCGCATCGTCACTGCGGGTCGCGGAAACACTGTGACCCAAGCCTCTTTTTCAGCCGGATCTAGAACGAATCGATACGACCCGCTCTCCTCGACCTCACAAAGTGCGTTTCCCCTTCTAATCTTGCTACTTTGGTCCCCAGTGGACCCGGTAGACTTGCGTGTTTCTGTTTTCACTTGGTGAGGGAAGAGGCTTAGGATGCGACCTTTCACAATCCTGCAGCGGAAAAAGCTCAGCAATGCATATCCACAAATCTGCATCGAGGATCGGCTGAAGATTTTCGGAAAGGCGACGCTTTCACCTTCGATGGCTGAGCTCAGATAGACTTTGTTCATCATTCTGCGAACTGCTGTCGCTGAAGGGAAGTTAAATACTGCGCTTTGCTCGTCGCGAGACAGGCAGACTCTCGACTGGCTCACGCTGAACGACGGTAACGGCTAGTTTGATTTTTTCCTTTCAGTACAGTTGGGACTGCTTCTACTGCCCCTTGCATTTTTACCTTTGTCTCTTTGCGCTGCCTTCTCCTCTGTTCAGCATGGCCTGTCCTTCCCGATTTATGGCGTTTTCACTCTCATCAATCTTACTGCTGCATCACAAAAGACCTGGGGCTTGGTTTTGGACGAATACGATGGGAGGCTCTTTGCGTGAGGGACAGAGACATAAGAGTGAATGGGAGCAAAGACTGCAGATGGCTGCTATGGGAAGCCGCTGGCTCACCAATCAATTGGACATGACTACATCGAAAGCATCTTCATCTACTCGGATGCTCGTGACTGGTGATCCACTCGATCACGGCACGTAGGAATAGGTAGACTTGATCATAAAAGGACTTCCCTCACATCATATTCACCGCGTCTTCTACTTTCTCTTCATTCCGAGTTTAAACGGTGGCAAGCGGATACGATGGAGTTAAGCCGGTGTATTGTGACACGCAAGCAAGCCATCCGAGACATGTTACGCAGACCTAACTATGAGTTCAAGTTTGTATGCTAGATCAATATCTACTTCCGAGCCTCTTCCTCCTCTAACTAAACTGTCCACTCAATCATACTGCCATCGAGAACTACTCCAAAACTCTGCTGACGAGTTGAAACAGCTCAGTGGGCTCAACAACCCACTCAAAGTCTCGTATCAGTCTACCGTATCAGTATCTTGACGACTGAGATAAAATCTCTCCTACAAATATGGTAGAGGCAAAGATGTTGGATATCAGTGCTTCGAGCCAACTGGACTGCGAATTGGTCTTGAACAAGGCTGAAGACACTTCGATGGCTGAGGCACCAACGGCACCGCAAAAGGACCGGCGCATCATCCGCGCTAAGGACCATCGAACTACACGCGAAGAATACATTTCATCCGCGTCTCACAGCTCAGAGAAGCCCCTCTATCCCGATCGTTACGTTGGCCCTGGCCCGACTACAGAACTCTCATCCCTAATGGACGGCCTTGATTTCCGTAACGGTGGAAGCGGTGGTGGTGGTGGTGGCCGACAAGGAGGCCATCGCAAACGACGATTTCGAGGTAAGTCGCAGCAATCCATAAAGCAATCTGACGGTGAATTTAACAAATCTACAGAGGATGACGATACGTTTGAGCGTCGACCACAGCGGAAACCACGATACCAGCAACCAGTGGCTGCGCGCCTCCGCAATGAGCTTCTAACTCTTGGAGAAAACGTACGTAACTTTCCCCACCGCCGGTCTTGTTAACACATGCGCTGACAGCTCAAATACAGCTATCTCGCGTCCAGAATGAAGTTACAAGCATGGGTAATGAAATCGCTCTCAACTTTGATGACGATCAAGTTCGCGGAGATCTGCTAGACATTCTCATCCAGCTCGTCGTAGAGCAACCCCTCAAAATCCCTATCGTTTCAAGCATCGTCCTCTACGCCAATGACAAGACACCCGAAGCAGCAAAAGAGGTTATAGCAAGAGCAGGAAGAAAAGCACAGTCCGCGGTTATTTTGGGCGACTGGCGCGAGTTCAAACTCATTCTACGCTTCTTCTCGCTCCTACAGGGAATTCTAGATGGTGAAGGCGTGCTACAGATATTCGATGATCTTTTTGATCGAGCTGTTGACCTACAAACAAAGTCATCAAAAGATGTGGGTTTTCGTGCTGAAATCATCTCGTCGGCTTCACTAATTCTCAAGTAGACACTCGGTCTCGAGCTCGTCAAGATCATCCTCCTTACGATCCCCTACCTCATGGCATCCAACGTAGCCGGCCTCAACGATAAAGTAGCAGAGCTGCTTGCCAAGACAGATATCATTGCGAAAGAGCAACATGAACTCCAGGCGCTCGTTGAGCCATATGCTGCCAACTCAACCTCAGGTGGTCACCGAAGCCTCCTCTTTCTACTTCAGGAGCAACTACAAGCTCAAGCAGAACAAGGCTGGCAACTACCTTTCATGCCGCAGATTTACAAGCAGTCTGGGTTCGAAAATGGCACTGAAAATGAGAGCTCCTCTGTCAAACACACTCTTCCTGTGATTACGCTTCCCATGCCAGCGAATCCTGGATCCAAGACTTTGTTCCCGGAAGCATATCTATCCATCTATGCTGATCAAGATATTGAGGTAGGTCAACACCTTCTAGACGAAACGTTCTCGCTGACCATTTTATAGACTGTCCCGCCTGCAAGCAACATCGCATCCGCCCTCATTCGCGACACTCTAGTCGATACGATCAATATCTTAGACTACAATCGGAATGCCGTTGCCAAGTTTCTGGTTGAAACGGACTGCTACTGGGCTCCGGGTACCTTTGCCAAACGTGGAACCCCCGTGGACAAACTCAGTCATCCCGAGAATCAGTCTACGTGGAAACCTGAAGATATGGCCCTGGATGCCATCTTCTCGCAAATCTTTTTCCTACCCACTCCTGAGCATAAGTTGGTCTACTACCACTCCGTAACCACCGAGCTTTGCAGGCTTTCCCCGAGCACGATTGCTCCTTGCCTTGGTCGTGCAATGCGCTTTCTGTTCCGCAAAATCGACACCATGGATATGGAGCTTTCCTATCGATTCATGGATTGGTTCGCACACCACCTCAGCAACTTTGAGTTCCGGTGGAAATGGGATGAATGGCAAGAGAATCTGAGCCGCTCGGAGCTCCATCCGAAGAAAGCCTTCATCATCGGTGCTATCGACAAGGAGATTCGACTTAGCTTCGTAAAGCGCATCCGTGACACTCTGCCGCAGCCATATCATGAACTTATTCCGGAAGGGAAGGAAAAGGATACTCCTGATTTCAAGTACAAGTTCGAGAGTAAGTGTATATTGTTGTCTTTCTTGTAAACTCATGCTCATCGCCTTCACAGCCACTCCGTACGCCGCCGAAGGGCAAGAGGTGCTCTCACTCCTCCGTCGGAAGGCTCCAGATGCCGAAGTGGAAGCGGTGCTTAAGCGCATCCAAGAGCAAGCGGCCGAGAACGGCGAGGTGAACCCAGAAGTGCCATCCACAGACGCGTACATGACAGCGATCTGCTTCATCGGGTCGAAGTCGCTGTCGCACGTGCTGTCGTGCATCGAGCGGTGCCGCGACTACCTGGGCAAGACGGGGCAGGCGTCGGCCGCCGCCGCCGACCAGATCATCGAGGCCGTGGTCGCGTACTGGGCCGATCACCCCGGCGTCGCCGTCAACATCGTCGACAAGCTGCTCAACTATACCATTGTGACGCCGGAGGGCGTGCTGCGCTGGGCGCTGGGCGCGCGCGCGCTTGCCGCCGGCGGGCCCCTCGCCGACCACTGGCGCTACGAGATGGTCGCCGCCACAGCGGGCAAGGTCACCAACCGCGTGCGGCAGATCGCGGCGCACCTGGTGGCGGCGAGTGCGGCGGGCATGGCGGCAGCCGACCGCGAGAAGGTGGCGGAGGCGCTGCGCGAGGAGCGCGGCAAGATGGCGCGGCTGCTAGAGGGCGTGCAGGAGGCGGTGGGGCCGATCGCGCGCGGGACTGCGGACGCCCTCGTGCACGCCGCCTTCGACGACGACGCGCGCTGGGTGGTGCGCCGCTGGGCCGAGCGCTGGGCCGCCGTCTTCGCCCGCAAGCGCGCTGTCGAGCTGGCCCTCGTCGGCGACGACGCCATACTGGCGCGCGTCGAGATTGCCGAGACGGAGAGCGTGTGCCGCGCGAGGTTTGAGGCGGAGGAGCGCGCTAGGGTCGAGAAGGAGGAGGCCGAGAAGGCGGCTAAGAGAGAGGCTGAGTTGAAGGCTGCGGAGGCGGCTGAGGCGGCTGAGACGAATGGAGACGGTCGAAACGGTGACGTCGAGAATCACCCTGCCATGGACGCGCTCGATGTTGATGAAGGTGTCTAGAGCGATGTCGTTCTCCGCGAACGGATTGCATTTCTCTCCGACGCCGGCATCCGCACAGGAGGTGTTACATCTCGTACTTGAAACATGGCTTTAGGGATTCCTCAATCGGAAGCAATGGCGAGAAAATGAAGGATTTTGGATGATGTACAACCAAGGTTCATTGCATAAGCTTTAAAAGGGATCATGATCGATTTCGAAATTCTAACTTGTATGTACCATCTATGGTACGCTTTATATAGCCTCCAATGCTTAGATACACTCCAACTTTTCTGGCTTCAAGCTGCAATTGTCTTTCCTTCAAGAAAGCTAGGCATCCGTGAACGTCAATCGGTGGTGCCTTGTAGGATCAGACACGAGGTTGATTCTGCCGAACTGCCAACCGCGCTTTAACATACAAACTGGGACATTATGCGATGGCCAGGCCTCCACTTCAACTGAACAACTTCCAAAAGTTGGACAAGCCGCACGAAGCCTTTGTAGTTTGACTGCAACAGTGCTAAGCGTGACTTCACGCGATTCAAAAGTAAGTCAGCGACTCCGACCGACATGTACTTTATCAATCTTTTGGTTGGATGAAGCTCTGATGCCATCTCGCAGCACCAAAACCAGCGTCAAGGCGCAGGCACTCCGCGATCCCACCGCACCATCGTGTCTACCTCTCCCATTGCTATCCCATGCGGCGGTAATGATCCTTCCAGACTACCGGCATGCGCTGGACGCTTTGCCACCGCTGATGGCATTGCCGACCGACGAAGTCGTGAGCTTCTTCGACGGACCGAAGCAGCCGACGGGGAATTGGTCGTCCGCCATCGGTATCGTCACAGCCATATGCGGCAATGTACTCATTTCGATTGCCTTGAACACCCAGCGGTACGCGCATATCCGGCTGCACGATCAGTGGGCGGAGCGCCAGCGAAAGAGAAAGAAGCTGCTGCGACAATCCTCGCAGAGAATATACGGGACAGCGGATGGTCCGCCAATAAAGGAGACAAGGCAGAACGGAGGGAATGGAATTACCAGCGGTTTCAGAAGAACAGCGACGGACAGTGAGAATGGCGACGACAATGAGACGGCACCGCTGCTTTCCTCTTCCGGTCACGACTCCGACGACAATCCAGACCCAGGTCCCGAAGAGAACCGAGATGAAATTCCTAAGAAATCCTACCTAAGGTCGCCTCTATGGTGGGCCGGACAGATCATGATGATACTCGGCGAGGCGGGCAATTTCCTGGCATATGGATTCGCACCTGCGTCCATCGTTTCGCCGTTGGGTGTTGTCGCGCTGGTATCAAACTGCGTAATCGCTCCGTTCTTCCTCAAAGAGCACTTTCGAACACGAGACGGGATCGGTGTGATCGTGGCCATTACTGGTGCCATTACCGTCGCCTTCAGTGCCACCAACGACAATCCCAAGTTGGGCCCGGACGAGATCTGGTCCCTGATCGCTACCTGGGAGTTTGAAACGTACCTGGCTATCACGGTTGCCGCTATCATATGCCTCATGTTCGCTAGTACCAAGTACGGACACAAATCTATCTTGATCGACCTCGGTCTCCAAGGTCTACTAGGTAAATTGCCGTGACCTTTCTCAGAATGCATCGCTAACTGTTCTTAGGCGGTTACACTGCGCTTTCCACCAAGGGTGTCGCTTCAATGCTTTCATATACTTTGTTCGAAGCCCTCACATTTCCAGTTACATATCTACTCGTCGCCGTTCTAGTCCTGACGGCAATTCTCCAGATCAAATATCTTAATAGGGCATTGAGCAGATTCAACGCTACTCAGGTCATTCCAACGCAATTTGTTTTGTTCACTCTTTCAGTCATCTTAGGCAGCGCAGTTTTGTATCGAGATTTCGAGAGAACGTCAGGTGAACAGGCTGCAAAATTTGTCGCCGGATGCGCGTTGACTTTTCTCGGTGTCTGGTTCATCACCAGCTCTCGCGAGCGAGAAGGCGACGAAGAGGAAGGATTCGAGGAAGATGACGACGCTATTCGGCTCGAAGCCGAACAAGGCTGCCGAGATTTTATTGAGAATACGCCCAGCCCAAGAAGGTCGCTGACGCATGTCAATGCCAGCAAAACCAGTCTTCAGAATGGACGGGCAATGCCACGACGTCGGACCTCAGAGAGTATCACAGTCCTATCTCTCTCAACATCTCTTATACCAGAGGGCTCAAGCCCTATCCCAACACCTCAGGAACGACAGCCTCTCAGCGCAGCGCCTTCCGTACCCTCAACATACACCGAAGCATCCTCCGTATCAGAGCACGCCTGGTCAGAATCCGGTCAGCACACTTCTCGAAATCGACTCTCCGTTCAACGACTCCTCCAACCATTCACCTCTCTCTTCCCACACTCCACCTCCCAACTCCACCTCCCCGCCAACCCCGAAGCAAGCACCTCAACGCCCATCCTCCCCTCCGAAGACTCCGTGCAGCCCGCCCGCCCCGCAACCCCCCACGCCCACGAGCCCCTCACGCCAACGACACCACACCCCGCCGACACAGCACGCCTCGCGCGGCCATCCTTCTCCGCGCTAGTGCCGCCGCTCAGCGCGCCGCTCTCGACGCCACTCTCCGCCATCGTCGCGGAATCGCTGCGGCGCGGCGTCGCGCGCGACCCGACGCGGTCGGCCGCGCGCCGCCGCAAGCCGCGCCTGCCGCTGCCAGGCCTGCCGTGGCGGCCAGGCGTCCGCGCGCGCGCCACCTCCGAGCCCGAGGCTGAGCGCGCGCTGGGCGCTGCGGCGGAGGAGGACCTGCGCGCTCTCTACGCTCGCAGCCCGTCTGGCGCTCCG
>Ga0335073_10005960_pt1 | contig 17114 bp, 14 predicted proteins | sample Lox_Sample_22_FD_207093 | JGI IMG/M metagenome (GOLD analysis project Ga0335073, IMG submission 207093) | Soil microbial communities from Loxahatchee National Wildlife Refuge, Florida, United States - Lox_Sample_2.2 | ecosystem: Environmental > Terrestrial > Soil > Wetlands | place: USA...
CGCAGATTGGCCGGCCAGTCCCCGCAACTCCCGTTCCGGCCGGCTCGCCCGGTTTTCTTACCAGGGCGGTCGAAATTCGGCCGGCGATCGTCAGCCGCATAAAGCCGGTGAATATGAACATCGTTTATCAGCGCCTGCCGCTCGCTCCCGAGGAGCGCTTCGACATCATGATCGGCACCAACATTTTTCTTTACTATGGAGGGTTTGAACAATCGCTGGCACGCGTGAATGTCGCGAGCATGCTCAAACCGGGCGGGTTTCTGCTCTCTAATGACAGGTTGCAGGAAGCGGTTTCGGACGGCCTGGCTGAGACCTTCGTCACCGATATCCCCATGACCACTCCTCCTGTTATTACCGATTACATTTACTGCTATCGCGCAACTCTGCCCAACGAAACCAAAGCGGCGGAGCAATAAACTTGACTCCTCGCATAAGCCACTCAGCTGTCAGAGCACGACTCTAAGTCGCGCCGAAAGGCGTGCAGTAAAATCGGGCTTTAACCCCTGTGCGGATCAACCATTGGCCTGCCACATGATCATCGAAGCACCATCCCGAGCGGCCGCCCGATGCTGATGACCCAATACCGAACCCTGATGGATGCTTTGTACTCGGCGCCGGCTGACCGGCCGTTCGTGACCGCATGGATCGACAAAGATGAACAGGAGCAGGTGACCTTTGGCGAATTCTGCCGTCGCGCGCGGGTCGAAGCGGCGCTGCTGCGCCGCAACGGAGTCGAGCCGGGCGATCGCGTCATCCTGATCATGCCGCAGGGAATTCCGTTGATGACCGCCTTTGCCGGTGCGATGCTGCTGGGCGCGGTCCCGGCAATCCTGGCATATCCCAACTTTAAGGTCGATGCCGACAAGTACCGCTTCGGGCTGGCAGGCGTTACGGCAAACTTGCGCGCCAGGGTGGTGGTCATCGATCGCGAGTTTCCGCACGATCTTCTCGAGCATGTAGCGTTGGGTGAAGACACCCACCTGTTGCGAGCGGCCGACGACAGCGAAGACAATCCCCAGTTGGACCTTCCCAATTACACCGGCGAACGCGATGCGCTCGCCTTCATTCAGCATTCGGCGGGCACCACCGGCTTGCAGAAGGGCGTGGCGCTCACTCACGGCGCGGTGCTGCAACATCTTGAGCACCTCTCGTCGATGTTGCAAATCGACGACACCCGAGACTCGGTCTATAGCTGGCTGCCGCTTTATCACGACATGGGGCTGATAGCGTGTTTCATGCTGCCGATGGTTTGCCATCTCCCGGTGATCATGCAGTCTCCGCTCGACTGGGTGATGCATCCTGAGACCATGCTCGAGATCTTCACCGAGCACAAATGCACACTCGCGTGGCTGCCGAATTTCGCGTTTCAGTTCGTCCCGCGGCGCACCCCAAAGGAGAGATGGTCGCAATACGACCTGTCTTCCGCGCGCGCTCTCATCAACTGCTCTGAGCCGGTGCGGGCCGCCAGCATGAATGAGTTCTACAACGCCTTTGCAGCCTGCGGACTAAAGCGATCCGCGCTGCAGAGTTCCTATGCCATGGCGGAGAATGTTTTTGCGGTTACGCAGTCGGGCATTCAGGGCAAGGCCGAGCCGAACGTGATCTTGGCGGACGGCCCGCGCTTTCGCAGCGAACACTTCATCTCTCCTGCGGCGGAAGGCGCCTCCGGAGCGGTGTACTTCACCTCATCCGGCCGGCTGCTGCCGAACAATCAAGTTCGAATTGTTTCCGAAAGCGGGGAAGTGCTGCCGGACGGATCGGTGGGCGAGATCGCCATTCAAAGCGATTCTCTTTTCCAGGGCTATTACAACCGCCCCGACCTTACCGAGAAGGCGATTCGCGACGGCTGGTACTACAGCGGCGACCTGGGATTTCTGCTGGACGGCGAGCTTTACGTGGTGGGCCGCAAGAAAGATCTGCTGATCGTCGGCGGCGAAAACATTTATCCACAGGACATCGAGGAGATTGTCTGCAGCCATCCGGCGATCCACGACGGCCGCGCCATCGCGTTGGGATTGTTCAATCCGGAGCTAGGGACAGAAGACATCGTGGTTGTTGCCGAGGTAGAAAAAGAAGACGATCTGCAGCAGGCCGAGAGCATCGAGCGCGAGATTCGCGCTCAGGTGGTGGGCAACATGGGAGTGGCCGTTCGCTCGATCTTCTTGAAGCCGCCAAAGTGGATTGTCAAGAGCACGGCCGGCAAGGCCGCCCGCTCCACCACGCGCGAGAAGCTGCTGCGCGAGCACCCGGAGCTCGGGGCCGAAGAATGAATCTGCGGTCTCACCCCACAAAATATGCACTCGCCGCACAAGCGATGCCGACGGCTGCCAGCACAAGTCCGAAGTACCAGTAAGCGCGGTTGTCCGTCAGCAAGGTGATGGAGGTGACCACCAGCGCGATCTCCAGGAACACTTCTCCCAGGTCGAAGCGATCGGCGCGGCGGTTGACCTGCTGCACCTCGTTTTCCAGGCCGCGCGCCTCGTTCTGAATATCACTCTGCTGCTCGCGATACTTGTCGATTTCCTGCTGAAAGCGCTTCTGCACCTCTTGCGCGCGCTCCGCCTTGGTGTTCTCCAGCGCGGTCAGAACATCTTCCAGCGCCTCCAGATTGTTACGGCGCATGTTCTTCGCCTGGTAGTAGCTCCATTGATCAGTAGCGCGCGTCTGCAACAGGATCTCTTCCGTATGCGCGCGATGGCCCAGCAGCGTGGCGATAGCGACCAGCACAGCCAGAATCGCCATGGTCAGGCTCACGGGCGCCAGCTCGCGGCGCTCCTTGGCGCGTTCGGCCGCTTCCTGCAGTTCTTCGGTTTCGTTTTCGCTCATGTTTCTCCGTCTCAGTGTGAAAGAGATGGTACGAAGCCAGGAGCGGAAGCGCAAGCTGCATGAGAGGGGAGGTACTGTGAATATATCGAGCGGCGGACCGGATCTAGGTCGCTTTCGACGCTCCGTCCGTTTCTGCGATCTCGCCCAGTTCCCAGTATTTTTTCAGAAGTGTGTCGGGCACGGGAACCGAACGTCCCGTGAGCATGTGCTTCAACTGCAGAGCATTGACTGCCGCTCTACCTTCGAAGTGATTGTTGGCGATCACGAAGGTCTTCTGTGCTTTTTCGGCGATGGCGTTGATGCGCGTCTTCCAGCCTTTTAACTCGGGGTCGGTGTAGAGATAGTTATAACGGTCATTGCGCGCGTCGCTATCGAACCACTGTTCGTAATTGCGCCCATGCAATCGAACGTAGCCCGTCGGAGCGGTCACATGCTCGCTGGGAGTTACGGCTTTGCCAAGTTTCGGCTGGTCGATGTTGCAGAAGGCGACGCCCTTCTCGGCAAAGTAGCGCAGCGTGGCTTCGTTGGTCCAACTGTTGTGCCGCACCTCGACGACAAGAGGGAAGTGCTTGAACTTCTCGATCACGGTATCCAAATAATCGCGGTTGGCGTTCGTGTTTTTGAATGAAATAGGGAACTGGGCCAGCACCGCGCCCAGCATGTCCTCGGCGGCAACGGATTCCAGACCCTCCTTCGCCAGGCGCTCGTCTTCTTTCGTGGTGCGAATCGTCTCAGACGAGGTGCTCTCCAATACCGCGATCGGCGAGTGCGTGAAGGCACGGTTCAGCTTGGCGGTGAAGACGAACTGCGGATTGACGGAGCGCGCCATGCGGCACCACAGCTTTCCCCACTCCGGTTTGATGTGGCCGTAGAACGAGGTGTTGATCTCCAGCACATCCATGTAGCGTGCCAGGTATTCCACGGGATGCTGCGATTTCTTGATCTGCGCCGGGTAAACGATGCCCTCCCAGTCCTTATAGGACCAGCCAGCCGTGCCGACGTAGATTTGCGGCGTTTCTGCCATGACCAAAAAGCGAGGTTAGCACAGGGCCCGAGCGCGCCGATTCGCGGCCCTGTTAACAATGAACATCATTCGTGTGACTGCTATCACAGCGCGGTGTGATCACGGACATCGCGACCAATCGCCGCCAGCGGTATCTCTAGGGATGTCAGAAATTCATTCTGTCGGGAAGCAGAAATGATTGACCTCAAGAAGAAGTGCTGGCGGGAGAAAGTAACCGCCGAAATCACCCTGGCGCATCTGCAGCAATTCGCCAGAGAGCTAGGGACGAATATGGACGCGGCCGAGACGGCGGCGTTCCTCAACGAAAAAGGCCGGGCGCAGGACGTCTGGACGCACATGATGCAAGCCGGCGAGGACTACATCAAGTCCAGCCTGGCGAGCAGGAAAATCGGGCTTCATACCTTGGGGCGGAGCGTGGCCCAACAGCGCTCGCTCCAGTAGGCGCAAAGCCGGCAGCGTTCCTATCAGTAGCCGACCATTACTATCCAATACAATCCTCCGGGATGGCTTACGCTGGGAGCGAAACAAGCTCCCAGCGCATACCCGGATGGCAATCCCGAAGACAAAATCCCGGCGATCGCTTTTGGTAGTTTGGCGGGATCGCCGGCTGTCCAGGCAAACACCGTGTGGACTCCCGGGAGATGCGCCCCAACGCGACTGTCGATGGCGTCGTTCTGGGCCATGGTGCAGGCTATCGTACGCAGTCGCGGCTGCGCCTTGCGGACCGGAGACGGGTGGCCATGTGAGCTCTGGTACCGATTGATGGCGGATTGCACAGCGGCCTCGGCTTCGGGCTCCGACAATTCCGGCAGCCGCCGCGCAAAATCCTCGGTGACGTAGATCTCCGGGCCGCTTTGCAGCACGCCCACGCCGACCACGTTGTAGTCAGGATCGAGAATGTTTCGGCGATGCGGGGGCGAGTGCATGAGCGCCTCGTGCGCCGCAACGGCATTCTGGTCCAGATCGACGTTCTCCCCTTCCCGGTCCGAGGGCAAGCCCTTGTCAGCGAAGCGGTTTTGCAGCGGCGGCTCGCCCGGGAACTGATGCGACAAGTCGCCATTCCGGACCATCAGCTCCGTATGTTGGCGGGCGGCCTGGGTCAAGCGCGGGTCGACTGTCAACGGCGGAAGGCCGTGCTCCTTGCGGGCCTGATTGATGAGATCGACCAGATGGGCTTCGGCGGCATCGTCGAACAGCGGCGTGGCAGAGGAGAATTGCAGGGCCGACGCTGCCTCTGCCGCAAGCGTTCGCGCCGGCAGCGACGAAGTCGAGAGCAGCACCATCAACAGCAATGACGCGGTTCGTGCCATAAGGTCAGCGTTGCGCCGCAAGCGGCCCTTGTCGAATGCGGGTCAAGGTTGTGTTATTGTCCGCTGGAGCCGAAACCTTTTGCACCGCGTGCGGTACCGGTCAACTCGGTTTCGCATACTTCGCCTGCAAGAAACGGATGCTCCAGAAGCTGGGCGATCTTGTCGCCCTTGCGGATGGTGTAGGGCTGCTCGCCAAGATTCTCCATCAGCACGATGATTTCGCCGCGATAACCGGCATCAATCACGCCGGCATTGCACATCAGGCGCTTCTTCGCCAGTCCAGAGCGGGTCTTCACGATGCCTCCAGCGGTAGGTACAAATTCAATAGCGATGCCGGTAGGAACTCCCGCTGCGTCGTGCGCAGCGATCGTGAGTTCCGCTGCCGAATAAAGATCGTAGCCAATGTCTTCTCCGGGATGGGCGACAGTCGGCAAAATCGCGTCCGGTGATAACCTTGTCACTTTGAGCATGAGTATTTATTTCACCACAGCTACGAGTTTCTCGCATGCCTTGAGCTTTTGATTTGTTCCGGCCCGAAGCTCGTAGCTAGAGGCTTTAGGCTACCAATGTGAGCGATCAAATTTCTGGACGCGTTCCGTCCGTTCCCTTTCTCGACGAGGCGGCGATCCGCCCGCTGCTGCGGTTGGAAGAGCTTATCCCGGCGATGGAGCGGGCTCTTGCCGATTTCTCCGCCGGACGAGTGCTGCAACCGGTCCGCGAAATCGTACCGATTCGGCAGTACGGCGGCTTTATGGGGCTGATGCCCGCCATTTACGGCGATATCTCGGGAGCCAAGCTGGTCAACTTTTATCCGGAGAATGGGGCGCAAGGGCTGCCGACTCATCTGGCCATCATCGCAATATTCCGCGCGTCAACCGGTGAGCCGCTGGCTGTGATGGATGGGCGACTGATCACCGAGTTGCGCACCGCGGCGGTGTCAGCGGTTGCGACCAAGCTGCTGAGTTCGCCAGCGGCGAGAAGCCTGGCGATCCTGGGCAGCGGAGTGCAGGCGCGCGCCCATTTTCGTGCGCTGTCGTTGGTGCGCAAGTTTGACGATGTCCGCGTCTGGAGCCGAGACCCGCAACATGCGAACGCATTAGCGAATGAGATTGGAGCCAGAGCGACGTCTGCCGAAGAAGCGGTTCGCGGCGCCGATGTCGTGGTCACCGTCACCAGCGCTTCCGAGCCAGTGCTGCATGGGGCGTGGCTGAAGCCGGGATGTCTGGTGAACGCAGTGGGGGCGGTCGGGGCAAAGCGTCGCGAGGTCGACACCGACGCTATGCGCGGTGCTGTAATCGTGGACTCTCGCGAGGCCGCATTGGTCGAGTCCGGCGACGTACTCCTCGCAGGCGCCGCGGTCTATGCAGAGCTCGGAGAGTTGCTCGCGCGAACCAAGCCAATGCCGCGGGCGGAAATCACGGTGTTCAAGTCGCTGGGGCTGGCGGTTGAGGACGTGGCAGCAGCCAAGCTGGCATTGCAGGCCTGGCAAGCGGCGAGAGCCTGATCGGCTGCTGCGACGCTACTCACTCCACACGGCCAGCTCATTGCCGTTGGGGTCGGCGAAATGAAAGCGGCGGCCGCCGGGAAATTCAAAGGTTTCGCGGACGATCCTGCCGCCGGCGCCCTTCACCTTGGCATAGGTTTCCTCCAGCGCCGAAGCGTAAATTACGACCAGGGTGCCCTGCGTCTTGTCTCCATCGCCGCTTGCGGGCTGGGCCCCACTGTTGAAGCCTCCGGCTAAACGGCCATCATGAAAGCTGGTGTATCCCGGCCCGAAGTCCTGAAAGTCCCAGCCGAAAACATCATGATAAAAACGCTTCGTCGCCTCGATGTTGGTGGCGGGAAACTCAATGTAGTCCATCTGAAGATTATGTTCTTTTTGTGTCATGGGATGATTGCTCTCCGCAAGCCTCCGGAGGGTAGCACAGCGCAAGACATCGTGACCACTGCAGAAATAACAAAGGCGCGGATCGCCGCGCCTTCCGGTACCAAATCGCCTCGGCAGCTATTCGCTGTCCGCGGCGCCTCCGGGCTGGGTCTGGTTGTCCACGCCGAGCTCATGCGGATTTGGAATGTTTGCCGTTTCGGGATTCAGCAGGCCTTTGTGGTCGGGCCCAAGCCCCAGCTTGATCAGCGCGCGGGAATCGGGTGCAATCTTGGTCTGCCACCCGTTGTCCGCCTGATAGCGAAGCATAGCGGCCTTCGAAGTCTGGTCCCACACACCGCTCGGTTCGCCGCTGAGATAGTGCTCGCGGATTAGAGCCGTCTGAATTTCACGGGTACGGTCTTCATCGATGGTGTGCTGTCCTCGTGAGTGCGCTGCCGTTTTGACGAAGTGTTTCAAGGAATGATGGCGGGAGATGGTGTGCTTGCTGGAGAGCTTTGTATGCTTGGGCTTAGCATGACTCGTTGTGCTTGCCGATGTGAAAACGGCCAACCCTAACATGCATACGAAAACTGTGGCGGCTTGAAGAACACGAGTTTCGATAGGCAACGACCACCTCTCTGGCAAGTTTATGAGCTGCACGAGTGATTCCCCAATTGTAACGACGCATTAACCGTTTCGGGAACAACAAAATCAACCCGGTGCCCAAAATGAAACTAAACGGCGCCGGGCATCGTTCAGCTTCGATGCAACAGCGCCGCGGTTGGGGTTGCTGGTCGGTTACTATCCAGAGCTGTCCGGAGTACCCTCTGGTTATTGGGATCCCCGGCTCGTGCCGCCTTTGCACGAGTCGGGGTGGTGGTTACGGTAACGTGCCTCCCATGAACACCGTCGTGTTATCGCGGCTGCCCCGAGGGCGCACCAGGAAGACAACGTCCTGCCCGCTCTTCATCTGCGCTTCAATGCGGCGGAAATCGTCTTCGCTATTCACCGGCTGTTTGTTGATCTCCAGGATCACGTCGCCGCGGCTCAGCCCGGCCGTGTCGCCAAAGCCGTCCGGCTTCACGTCCTGCACGATGACGCCTTTGGTATTCGGGAAGTTGTAGCGGTTGGCCAGGTCCTGCGTGATGCCGCGGACGGTGAGGCCGAACTTGCTTTCCTGCGGCTCGCCTTCTCCACCATTTTCCTGCTCGCCGCCGAGCCGGCTGGCAAACAGCTTGGCGCGATCGGCGATTGTCACCTCAGCCGTCAGCTCCTTGCCGTTACGCACATAGCCCAACTTGGCCGAGGTGCCGGGTTTAAGCGCCGAGATGTCGGCGACGAGTTCATCGCCGTTCTTTACCGGCTTGCCATTCACCGAGACGATGGTGTCGCCCGTCTTCAGACCGGCTTTTTCCGCAGGCCCGTTCGGGGTGACATCAGCGATGGTTACACCGCTGCTGACCCCGTAGACACGGGCTACGGCCGGATTCGGCACGGCATTGAACTGCACGCCGATGGAGCCGCGCAGGACTTTGTGTTCGGGACCTATGAGCTGGTTGTACACGTTCACGACGGTGTTGGAGGGCATGGCGAAGCCGACCCCCTGATAGCCGCCGCCGCTGGTATAAATCGCGGTGTTGATGCCGATGACCTCGCCGTTCATATTGACCAGCGGACCACCGGAGTTGCCGGGATTAATGGCCGCGTCGGTCTGGATGAACGACTCGAATTGGCGGCCGGGAACGATGTTGCGACCGATCGCAGAAACGATGCCGGCGGTGACCGTCTCATTCAGACCGAAGGGACTGCCGATGGCCAGCACCCAGTCGCCCACGTTCATGCTATCAGAGTTGCCGAGGCGCGCCGCAGGCAAGGGTTTCTTGGCATCGATTTTGATGACGGCCAAATCGGTTTCGGCATCGGTACCAATTACCGTGGCGTTGTAGGTCACGGTCTCGGGATCGCCCATCAGGTTGACTTTGATCTTGTCGGCCTTCTCCACCACGTGATTGTTGGTGAGGATGTAGCCCTTGGGATCGACGATGACGCCCGATCCCAGCGAGCGCTCGTGCATATCGGGACCGCCGTCAAAGCCTTGTCCACCGCCCTGTCCGCCGCCACCCGGCTGACCGCCGAAGAAGCGGTTAAAGAAATCCTGGAAGGGATTATCGTCGTCACCGCCGCCCCCTCCGGGACCCTCATCCTGTGGATTGCCCGGCATCATGCGCCGGTGGGGATTCTTGATCGTCGATTCGGTGTTGATGTTGACGACCGTGGGCTCCAGCTGGCGAGCGATGGTGGAGAACTGATTGGACAACTGGACGGGCGAGGGCACCTTCAGCGGTGTCGCATCGGCGGAAGAGTTCTGCTGATTGCCCTTGACGGCCCCAGAGACGACTGTGCCAATCAGAATGCCTAGCGTCAATGTCGCCAGGATGACCATGGTCGAGGCAAAGCGATTGGCCTTGAACCTTTGCCTGAAACCTGAAGCTTGCGAATCCATTCACTATCCTCCGGCTAAACCTGCCAAACGAAAATTATACAGTCGGCGCGACCAACACTGAGATGTGAGGGGAGTCACTGGGGTGTTCTCACGCCATTAGACGACAGGCAAGTGCATTTGGTCACCAGATCGCAACAAAAGTACACAAACCCGGAGCGCGCGAAAAAATTGAGCGTGCCCTATACAAATCCGATGGGGCGTGACCTACGACACCGGCCTGGTTCTATCGAGACCACAGCCACTCCGAACTGGCCTAACTACTTTCGTTCTAGCGTAGTCGCCGCGTTTGCTTGCTGTTCATAAACCGTCTTGCCGCCCACAATAGTCCGTAGCACTTGCGTCTTCAAAATTTCTGGCGGCGGAACCTTGGTTAGGTCGCGGTCCAGCACGACGAAATCTGCCAGCATACCGGGCGCAAGAGTGCCTTTGTCTTTCTCAGCGAATTGGGCGTAGGCAGAGCCGGTCGTATAAGCCGCGATCGCCTGTTGAAGGGTGACCCTCTGCTCGGGAAAGTATGCTTTCGTTCCGGCTTCGTTCTCGCGTGTGATCGCGGCGTAGATTCCGCGAAAGGGATTAATCGGCTCGACCGGATAATCTGTCCCAAACGCCAGCCGCGCACCGTGATCGAGGAAGCTCTTCCAGGGATACGAGGTCTTGGCGCGCTCGGGCCCGATGCGCTCGATGGCCCAATTCATATCGGTCAACAGATGACACGGCTGCACCGACGCGATCACACCCAGCTTTCGAAATTGCTCGAACTGATCGGGATCGATCACCTGGTCGTGCTCAATGCGAAAGCGAAAATCGCGCCAGCGATCGTTTTCGCGGGCGTTGCGCTCAACTTCGGCAAAGGCATCGAGGGCCATCTGCGCCGCGCGATCGCCGATGGCATGAAATCCCAGTTGGAAGCCTGCAGCCGAACGCTCGACCGCCATGCGATTCAACGTCGGCTGGTCGTACTGCGGCAAGCCAGTATTGCCGGGATCATCCGAGTACGGCGCATTCAGCGCGGCCGTGCGCGAGCCCAGCGAGCCATCCATGAATCCCTTCAGCATCGCGGTGTGCAGCATGGGGTCCTCTGCAGGATGATGCGCGCGATGCTGTTCCAATAAATCCAGAGGCTGGTTGAAGGTCAGCCATTCACTGATGCGGATGGGCAGCTTGCCTTCCTGCTCCAGCTCTTCGTAGACCAGGAAATCTTCCCACTCGGAGTAGTCCTGAATCGAAGTGACGCCCCAACGCGCCGCATTGGCCAGCGCCATCTCGATGCCGCGCCGGCGGACGGCCAGAGACGGCCGCGGAGTTTTCGCCAGCACTTCTTCTTTGGCCGTCTCGCGGATGATGCCGGTAGGCTCGCCGTTTGCTTCGCGATCAATTTTGCCGCCGTGCGGATCGGCTACGTTGGCGAACATCCCTGCCGCTTTCAGCGCCGCAGTGTTGGCGACGGCGATGTGCCCGTCGATGCGGACGAAAATCGCGGGATGATCGCCGGTGACCGCGTCGATGTCCTGCCGTGTCGGCAACTTCTCGCCGGGCCACAGCGTGTGGTCCCAGCCGCGACCGATGATCCAATCGCCCGCAGGAATCGTCTTCGCTTGTTCGGCGATGCGCTGCTGCATATCGGCAAGCGACTTCACGCCGACGAGGTCAACTTCCTGCAATAGCAGCCCGCCGGCGGCAAGATGCACGTGCGCGTCGTTGAAGCCAGGCATGACGAAATGGCCGCCAAGATCGACGATCTGCGTGTGGCTGCCCTTCAGCTTGCGGATGTCATCGTTCGAACCGATGGCAACGATGCGGCCGTCGCGCACGGCCATGGCCTGCGCGCGAGCCGGTGCGGCCTGAGTGTAAATGTCGCCGTTCAGGAAAATGATGTCGGGAGCTTCGCGTGGGCCAGATTGGCTGCTGGCGAAGGATTTTGCGTTCAGGAGCATGAGGGACAAGAGCGACAGCAGCAACCACTTCATTCGTCGGCGACTCCGCAGAGCGCCAGCGTCAGCAGCAGAATGCGCTTGAGCCCGAGCTCGCGCCCGGTTGGGTCGTACCACTCGTGAATGGTGTGCGCGCCGCCGCCGCTGCCTCCTGAACCGATGGCGATTGCCTGCCGTCCCAGCGACAAGGGCACATTGGCATCGGTCGAGGCGCGCTGGATGCGGGCCGTGTTGCCCAGTTGCGCGTCTACTGCGCGCACCATCTTCAGCAGCGGCGAATCGGCAGGCAAGTCCGCCGCAGGACGGTTGCCGATGATGCGTACTTCCGCCGTCAACAGTTCCTGTTTCTTACGGCCAGTGATCTCCGGGATTGCATGATCGACAGCTTCGTGGAGCGCGCGCTCCAGGCGATCAAGCTCGTCAACCGAAGCCGAGCGCGTATCCACGCGCATGGTCGCCGACTCGGGAATCGAGTTGACCGACGTTCCGCCATTGATGATACCGATGTTGTAGGTGGTCTTCGGAGAAACCGGAACCGGCGTGCGCGTGAAACGATCAATCACGCGCGCCAGTGCGACGATAGGATTGGCTACACCGAAATCGCTCCAGGAGTGGCCGCCGTGGCCGCGGACCGTAACTTCGTAGCGCCGGCTGCCCAGGCCCTCGGCGATGATGGTATCCGCGCCCGCGCCGTCAATCACCACTAGGGACGCGATGCTCGACGACCACTGCGGCTGCTGATAGATTTGCCGCATGCCGCGCAGATCGCCTTCGCCCTCCTCGCCGACATTGCCAAGGAACAAGATTGGTGCGATGTTGGCCAGCCCGGTCGCCCGCATCGCGCCTGCAATGGCGAGTAAGGCGGTAATGCCGGAGGAATTGTCGGAAACGCCGGGGCCATAGAGCTTGCCGTCATCGCGGCGGACCGAGATAGGTGTATCGGACGGGAAGACGGTGTCGATATGCGCGCTGAGCGCAATGAACGGCGCGGCAGCGTCGGTACCGCAACGAATGCCGAAGACATTGCCCAGCTCATCGCGATGGACCTCCGATAAGCCGAGCTCGGCAAAGTGCTCACGCAGCCAGTGACTGCGCGCGCTTTCCCCCCAGGGCGGGGCGGGAATGGCGGTCACTTCCAGTTGAAGCTCCTCCAACTCGCGGGCGTGGTTACGAAACCAGGAGAACGCATCGTGTACTTGGGGTAGCTCCGAAATCGTTGCGACCTGCTGCTGTGCAGAGCGCAGTCCCTGCGATTCGCTTCGCAAAACCGACTCTCCGACCGGCAGGCGCACTGGAGGACTTGGGCTCATGGGGATGTTCCATGGTAATACGGCGGTGAGGCGGGGAGAAGCGTAAAGGCCCCGATCGCTCAGGGCCGGTCGGGGTTGGGCGGATCACGGCTGCGTTTGCGGCTGAGCCGGCGTCTGCGGCTGAGTTCCCGGCTGAGGCACCATCGTCGGTCCTGTGCCAGGTCCTCCCGGACCGAGCGGGACAATATGCGGCGTCGTCAGCTCGTTTGGCGCGTTGGCCGGAACCACGCCGGGCACGTTCGGCTCGTGCGTCACCTTGGCGGCTTCCGCGTCGTTCAGATCGATTCCCAGCCGGGTGAGTGTGTCTGCGGTCGAGAGGTCAAGCTGGACCTTCGATTTCTCGTAATTGGTGGCGGCGCCGAGTACCGTCGATTCCGCCTGCGTGAGATTGCTGGACGCTTGCAGAACCAGCGTACTTGTGGAGGCGCCCATCACTAACTTCTTTTGCTCGGCATCGAGGGCCTCGGCCGCATAATCGCGAGCCGAAATGGCGGCTTGCAGCGCTTCCCAATTCTGCTCCAGCGCAAATTGCGCCTGACGTACCTGCAGCATGATGGTGTTTTCCGTCTGCTGCAAGAGCATCTGCGCCTGTCGATATTCCAGATCGTTGCGCACCTGGTCGGCCTGTACTTGGCGGTTGCGTAGCGGTATGGTCAAATTCACGCCGATGCCTTTGTCCGGTGCGGTGCTGTTGAACAGGTTCCCGAAGGCCCCGGCGTAGCTGGTAGGAAATCCCGGCGGGGCGCAGCGAGTGGGATCGGTGCATAACGGATTCTGCGGACCAGCCAGCGCGGTTGCGCCGTAGAACGCGTACAGATCGAGCGTCGGCAGCAGCAGATTACGAATCGACTTTCGCGTGACTTCGTTATTGGTCAGGGTGAGGCGCGCAGTGGCGATTTCCGGGCGGTTCTGCAAAGCCTCCGCAATCAGGTCGTCGACCGGAGGCTCCTTATAGGGTTCGGTGGTGTTGAGCGTGTCGGTTGGGATCACTGGCGCTATGGCGAGAACGGGGTCGGCCATGTTGCGCGTGACCGCGTTCTTCATCAGCAACTGCTCCAACTGCAGGTTAACCTGCGCCGCCACCAGATTTTGTTTTGCTGTGGCGACTGCGCTCTGCGATTGCACGACGGTCAGGGGCGCCAGCGTTCCCTGCGTCACCTGTTTTTGATTGTCAGAGAGCGTCTTGTTAGCGAGATCGAGGGCGCGTTGCTGTACGGTCACGTTTTCGTAGGCGTTCACCAGGTCCCAATAGATGTTCTCAATCTGCGATACCGTCGTGATGACCTGATTGCGGAAGGTGACTTCAATGATCTGCTTGTTGTTTCTGGCAATGCGGATGTAACGCAGGTTGGGATCGAAGCCAAAACCCTGCAAGAGATGCTGGCGCAGTTGGAACGTGAAACTTGGTGTCAGGCTGGGATTGATGGTGTTGAAGATTGCGCTCTCCCACTGGCGAGTATTGTTGAAACCCACGGTCATCAGAGTTCCGGTAGGGAAGCCTTGCGAGTAGTTGAAATTCGCCGTGGTGGTGTTGCTAAACAGTTCGTTGGTTCCGGTGAACACTGTGTTCGATTCCGGTGTGACCGAATGCCCAATCTGCCCTGTTCCCGTGATTACGGGATCGAAGTCGTCGATAGTCGGGCCTTCGCCTTGGGTGGAGGTAACGAGTCCGGCAGCGCCGGTTCCGGCTCCGCCGACACCGATTGAAGTCCCGCCGACTCCGCCGCCGGTTGAAGCTGTGGTTGAGGTTCCGGTGCCTCCAGCCGAAGTCGTGCCGGTCATCCCGCCAGGGGTTCCCTGAACCAGGCCGGCATTGACGCCGAGCGCGGCCGCGCCCGATGTGGTGCGCAGAATGTCAGTGTCGGCGATGGACAGGTTATAGCGCTGGATCCCGATGTCCAGGTTGTCCACCAGCGCCAAGGCCACGGCATCGTTGAGAGACAAATACATTTTTCCATCGCGCATAATCCGCTCGACGCGCGGGGAGTTGTGCACATCCACAGCCGGAACAGAGCGCGGTACGTAGATGTCGAACGGGTTCGGCCACTGCCGCTTGCCGCGGGTGTAATCCTGCTCGGAATAAGGGTGGGCGTTGTGTTGCGGCCCGGGCGCCTGGGGCAACGCAGTCAGAACGGTTGACACCGGTGCCGTTTGCTGGGGCTGCGCAGGCGGCGAGGTCTGCGATGGAGGCGCGGTATCCTGCGCGAAAGCTGCTGCCCCCAGCAGGCTAATCAAAAAAAGCACGAATAACTTTGCACACGCAAACGGAAGACGATGGGAAAGCGAACTAAGAACGGACATACTATTGTCTCCAACAACACACGCTAAGAGTTGCCAATGCCATCGCGGCATTTTCCTGTGGATTGATAACGATTCGGATCAGTTCGTGGAGGTTCAAACCCCGGCTGTCACGGCAGCAGAACAGAATTCGATTTCGATTCGTAAGCAGCAGAACGCTAGTATATCTGAGACACTGGCGCGACAAGTCGGCGCTTTACATAGCTTTACACTGCTTAACAGATCGAAAAGTATGGCTGGTCCATCAGCTAAATTGAGGGAGCAGTGGCCCGCAATCTTAAAATTACGCTGGCCTATGACGGGGCCGAGTTTCATGGATGGCAGGTGCAGCCCGGGCTGCAAACTGTGCAGGGCACAGTCGCCGACTGCCTGAAGCGGCTCACCGGCGGGGATGTTCTGCCGCAGGGCTCGGGCCGCACCGACGCTGGGGTTCACGCGCTGGCGCAAGTCGCATCTGTGCAACTGGAGAACCCCATGCCGGAGCGCAATCTGGTGATTGCGTTGAATGACGTGCTTCCTCCGTCGATACGCGTGAGTTCAGTAGAAGTCGTGCCCGCGAGCTTTCACGCGCGACACTCGGCCAAAGCCAAGACATACCGCTATCGCATCTACCGTGGAGATATCTGCCCGCCGTTTTTGGCGCGCTATGTTTATCACGATCCCTATCCGATGAATGAGGAAGCGTTGATGCGTGCATCCGAGCACACTGTGGGCACACACGATTTCACCTCGTTCGCCGCTTCCGATCCGGATCGCAGCGCCGCCCGTATCGCGGAAAGCGAAGAACAAGACGATTCGTCCCGCTTTGGAAAGACGAGCAACATTCGTACGATTCACTCCTCGCAATGGGTGCGCACCCATGACGAATTGATCTACACTGTGCGTGGAGACGGATTCCTGCACCACATGGTGCGCAATCTCGTCGGGACATTTCTGCTCGTCGGCAAGGGTTCGCTGAAGATCGCGGACGTGCCCGCCATCCTGGAAGCCCGCAATCGCAGTGCAGCCGGACCTACGGCTGCCGCTTGCGGCTTGTATCTGGTCAGCGTCGAATATTGAGCACTGCCATGGCAAGCAAAGCAGCCGTCAGTAGCGGAACCATCGTCAGCACCAATCCGGCAACCGGAGAAGTGTTGGCCGAGTTGGCCTGTGTCTCTGAGCACGAGGTCCATACTGCGGTGTTACGGGCCAAAGCGGTCCAGTCGCAGTGGCAAACAACGCCGGTGCGTGAGCGCGTCGCCGTGCTGCGGCGATTTCAGCAGCTTCTGAGCGAGCGGCGGGAGGAAACCGCTCGACTGATTTGTCGCGAGACCGGAAAGCCTACAGCCGAAGCACTGGCGACCGAGGTGTTGGTCGTGCTGGACGCAGCGCAATTCTGCATTCGCAACGCGCACAGCTTTCTTCGCGACCGGCCCTTGCCGCACGCCAACCTTGCCATGAAGACAAAGCGCGGCAAGCTGGTGCGCGAACCATACGGCGTCGTCGGCATCATTGCTCCGTGGAATTATCCCTTCTCGATTCCGGCCGTCGAAACACTCGCCGCGCTGGTGACCGGAAACGCGGTTGTCCTGAAGCCCTCGGAATTCACGCCGCTGGCCGCACTCGAACTACAGCGCTTGCTCCTTGCTGCCGGCTTGCATCCTGACCTGATGCAGGTCCTCATCGGGGAGGGCCCAGTCGGGGCAGCGCTGATCGAGTCGGCCATCGACAAGTTGGTTTTTACCGGGAGTGTCGCAACCGGCAAGCGCGTGGGAGAGGCGGCCGCGCGCCGGCTGCTGCCTGTCGTTCTCGAATTAGGCGGTAAGGATCCGATGATCGTGCTCGACGATGCCGACCTGGAAGTGGCATCGAGCGGTGCTCTCTGGGGCGCGTTTATGAACGCCGGACAAACGTGCCTCTCGGTCGAGCGCTGTTACGTTCATCGCAGCCTCTACGAGCCGTTTCTTCAGAAATGTCGCGAAAAGATCGCGAAGCTGCGCGTCGGCAACGGAATCAGTTCCGAAGTTGAGATCGGGCCCATGATCCACCAGCGCCAGTTGAGGATG
>Ga0335073_10005961_pt1 | contig 17109 bp, 9 predicted proteins | sample Lox_Sample_22_FD_207093 | JGI IMG/M metagenome (GOLD analysis project Ga0335073, IMG submission 207093) | Soil microbial communities from Loxahatchee National Wildlife Refuge, Florida, United States - Lox_Sample_2.2 | ecosystem: Environmental > Terrestrial > Soil > Wetlands | place: USA: Florida...
ATACGACATGCTGCGCGGCCCGGGGTACCAGGACTGGGACATGAGCCTGCAGAAGAACATCACGTGGCACGAGCGCTACCGGCTGCAACTGCGGGCGGATTCGTTCAACGTGTTCAACCATCCGAATTTTGCAACGCCGAACGCCAGCATCAGCAACTCGAATGTGGGCACGATCACCTCGACGAGCGGCACGCCCTCGTATGAGGCGCGCACGATGGAATTTGCGGCAAAGTTCAACTTCTAACAGCCTGCGGCAAAAGCCGGGAGCTCGTGAAATGCATCCCGCAGGGGCTAAAGGCCTCGTTGATTCTGCGGCATTTACGGCACGACTAAAGTCGTGCCCTTTCAAAACCAGTATTTCGTTGCGCAAATAACCGAATGATGCAGGCCTCGAATTTGTTGGAAAAACTCCTGAATGCGTCCTACGCGAATTTACGCAGCGAGATACTGGACTTTCGCCACAGGCCGCTGAGGTCTGCGCTTCTCTTGGCGCGAGGGGGGACGCGCTATCACGCGGCCGTCCCAACCGAGAACGGCCGCGTAGTTTTGTCTGGCGGCCGCGGCCGGGTGTGCGCGAGAGCCGAAGGCGGGCAGCCAATTGAAATGCAGGGATGGCGATCATGAGGGTCTCATTGCGTGCGGCCGCGGGAGCGGTGTTGTTCTTTTGTCTGTTGATGGCAGTTCCCGACTGGGCCGCATCGCCGCAGCCGGGTGCGGCTTCGTTGAACCAGGAAAGCAGGGAGATTTTCGCGACCTCGATGGCGTGGGGGGACCGGTACTGGGACCCGCAGGCGAAGCTGTGCCGGGACCCGCAGCCGGACCTTGCCGACGATGGGCGGGTGCGGCCGTTCTTCATGGTGCGGGAGTCGGCGTGGTACGCGCTGGGGCTGCTGATGCGGGACGGGCCGGGGGACCGCGACCGCGCGGTGGAGATTTTGCAGGTGGTGCTGGAGCAGCAGTACCACGAGCCGGGCAGGCCGTGGGACGGGACGTTCCGGCGGACGCCGAACGAGCCGGAGCCCGGGCCGAATGCGGTGATGTGGCGAGGGTACGACCCGAACTGGCGTGAGTTTATCGGGACGACATTCGCGCTGATCCTCGAGGAGTACCGGGACCGGATTCCGGCGGCTATGGCCAGGGCGATGACGGCGTCGATCGACGCTGCGGTGGCCGGGGAGATCAAACAGGGACGGCTGGCGCCGACGTATACGAATCCGGCGCTGATGCTGGGATTCCTGTGGAGTTATGCGGCGGGGGACGGTGGACGGCCGGAGTGGGCCGGGCCGGCGGCGAAGTGGGTGGAGACGGAGTACAGGCTGTTCAAGCAGCACGATGCCTTCTACGAGTTCAACTCGCCGACCTACGCGGGCGTGGACTTTTACGCGCTGGCGCTGTGGCGGGATTACGGACAGACGGCGCGGATGCGGGCGATGGGGAGCGAGATGGAGGCGGCGCTGTGGCGGACGACGGCCCAGCTTTATAACGCGCGGCTGAGGAACATCTCGGGGCCGTACGACCGGTCGTATGGGATGGACATGCGGAGCTATGTGAGCGTGACCGGCTTGTGGCTGCGCACGGAGCTGGACGCGGACGAGGCGCCGCTGCCCCGGTTCGATGCGGGGCTGGTGGACCATGCGGACGACCTGTGGTTTGTGCCGCCGATCGTGGCGCTGGGGACGCGGATTCCGGCGGATGCGATGCGGAGCTTTGAGCACTTTGGCGGCGAGCACGAGGTGCGGCAGCCGATCGCGGAGGGACGGATTGCGACGGCATGGATCGGCAAGGACCTGATCTATGGCGGCGAGATCACGGGGCATACGCGAGGGGTGGATGCGGCGAGCCAGTTTCATCCGGTGACGGTGCAGTGGCAGGCGCCGGGACGGGTGGGATGGATCCAACTGACGCGGTGCCCGCCGATCGATGCCGACGCGGACCGGAAGGGGATCACGATCACGGCGCAGGGGGATGTGAGCTTCAGGATGTTTGCGCCGGGGATTGCGGCGGCCGAGGTGACGGCCGGGGAGTGGAAGCTGCCGGGACTGACGGTGCGTGTGAAGGCGGACGAGAAGAGCTTCAGCGTGCAGCAGCATGGAGACTCCTTGTACGTGAAGTACGCGGGGATGACGGAGATGCACCTGGAGATGGCGCGGACGGGCGAATGACGCGCACGGGCGGCGGCGCACGGGCGCGAGCCGGGCCGGATGGACGGTGACGTAAGTCATTCTTCTCCAAGAACTTAATGTCGACATGGCCGGATTCGGCCATTTTTTGGCGGGACCGGATAATTGTTAAAGGAATGTTAATCAGGTAACTCTCTGGTTACCGAATTCGCGACTCGATTTACTGATTCTAAATGCTTTACTCGGCTCACATGCACTAAAACCGGTGCAAACTGTGAGGACCCTCCCCTCCCCCCCTCCGGTCCAGGCGACGCTGGATCCGAATGCCGCGTTGCGGTGCTATCTTCACTCGATTTCCGGCCATTGTTCGATTTCATGGCGGTGGAGCACCTCCTATAAGGATTGTGCGCTTTCTCGGGGTAATTTCCGGCAAAGTGCGGATGCGGGACCGGGAGGTTCCGGGCGAGGGATCGCCGGGCATTGGCGAGGCGCCACGCGCCAGATCCGAAGGAAGGGCGCGCGGGGCGGGGTGGCAGCGAAACGGGCGGCGCCGGAAGGGGACGTGTTCAACTGGATAGCGGGGCGGTGCGGTTTTGGCGATGCGCACGGAGAACTGCTGTCAGGGAGCGATATGGCAAAGGAGCGGGAGTTGATTTGCGAGGGTGCGGGGAACGTGAAGCGGGCCGCAGTTCTGTTCGGCGCGGCGGTTCTGGCGGTGTGGGTTCCGGCGTGGGGGCAGGCAGCGCGGTTCTCTGGCGTGGACAACGGCGTGGAGGTGACGGCGGGGCGGTCAGTGCTGGACGTGACGGTGCTGGAGGACGGGGTTGTGGACGTGCACGTGCGGCCGGAGGGGCAGTCGAGCGAGCGGACGCTGGTGATGGACCCTCATGCGAAGCTGCGGGCGCCGGGGTTTGTGCACGCCGCGGACAGGCACGGCGTTTATACGCTGACGTCGCCGGGGGTGCGCGTTCAGATCGAGGAGACGGCGCCATACAGCATCACGTTCGAGGATGGGGATGGGAGGCAACTGCTGAAGAGCGACGACCCGCTGGGCGAGGCGCGGGACGGCGGCGTGACGGTAGAACACGCGGAGGGCGAGAGATTCTATGGAATTTCGGGCATCGGGCTGGACGAGACCACGGCGGGAGTGACGCGGGGCAACGGAGGCAAGGTCGAAGCCGGAGTGCAGGGGGATAGCGGAGGGCCGTTCGTGTTTACGGTGCGGTATGGGCTGCTGGTGGATTCCGACGGGGGCGAGTTCACGACGGCGCCGGGGAAGCTGATGTTCGCAGACGATTCGCGGAGGGACGTGGAGTATTTTGTGCTGGCGGGGCCGCCGCTCGAAACGATGGCCGCGCTGTCGCGGCTGGTGGGGCCGCCGCCGCTGCCGCCGGAGTGGACGCTGGGGTTCCTGAACAGCCAGTGGGGGTCGACGCAGGACGAGGTGGAGCGGATCGTGGCCGAGTACCGCGACAAAAATATCCCGATCGACGGATTCATCCTGGACTTCGACTGGAAGGCGTGGGGCGAGGACGATTACGGGGAGTGGCGGTGGAACAGCACCTCGGGACCGGGAAACGTGGCTCCGGACAAGTATCCGGACGGGGCGTCGGGGGCGTTTGCAAAACGGATGGGGATGGAAGGGGTGAAGCTGGCGGGGATTCTGAAGCCGCGGATTCTGCTGACGGTGTACGGCGACCCGAAGCAGCTGACGGAGGCGGCGGCGTACGCGACGGCGCATCATTTCTGGTATCCGGACGAGCCGGCGATGCCAGATTATTTTTCACATCGGATGGCGCGGGACCTGGACTTCAGCATTCCGGCGGAGCGGGCGTGGTACTGGGAGCACTTGCTGCCGGCGTTCCATGCGGGGATGGTGGCGTGGTGGAACGACGAGGCCGATTTATCGGGCAAGACGATCTTCAACAACTTCCAGTTCCTGAACATGGGGCGGGCGATCTACGAGGGACAGCGGGCGGACTCGAACCTGCGGGTATGGACGATCAACCGCGCCTTCTACCTGGGGGCAAGCCGGTATGGGTATGCGCTGTGGTCCGGGGACATCACGACGGGATTCGAGAATATGGCCTTCCAGCGGGAGCGGATGCTGGCGGCGCTGGATACGGGCGCATTCCACTGGAGCATGGATACGGGCGGGTTCCACGGTCACCCGAGCGACGAGAACTACGCGCGCTGGGTAGAGTTCGCGGCCGTGGTTCCGATTATGCGGGTGCATGGGGACCTGGGCGAGAAGCGGCAGCCGTGGGTGTATGGGCCGGTGGCCGAGGCGGCGGCGAAGAAGGCGATCGATCTGCGCTACGAGCTGCTGCCGTATATCTACTCGTATTACCGGCAGGCGACGGAGGGGAACGTGGGGCTGGTGCGGCCGCTCTACTGGGAGTTCCCTGGGGATCCGGGGTCGGCGCAGGTGGATTCGGAGTGGATGTTCGGGCCGGCGCTGCTGGCGGCGCCGGTGGTGAGCCGGGGCGCGACTTCAAAGCAGATCTATCTGCCGCCGGGGGCCTGGATGGATTATGCGACGGGGCAGCGATACGCGGGCGGGCAGTCGGTTTCGATTCCCGTGGACGCGGCGGCCTGGAAGGATCTTCCGCTGTTTGTGAAGGCGGGGTCGATTGTGGCGACACAGCCGGTGGAGCAGTATGTGGGCGAGAACCCGGTGACCGAAGTGACGCTGGATGTTTTTCCGGCGGAGACAGCGGCGGACTTTACGGTGTATGAGGACGACGGGGAGAGCTACGACTACGAGAAGGGCGCCTACATGGCGCAGCCGGTGCGCGCGGTGCGGGAGGGCAGGAAGACCGCGGTGACGATTGAAGGCGCGACGGGGAGCTATGCGGGGGCGCTCAAGAGTTACCTGCTGCGGATCCATGCGGAGGCGCGCGGCGTGCAGATCGATGGGAAGCGGGCGAAGGAGATCGGCGCGGCGCAGTGGGGCGGCGGCGGGGATGGCGCGTGGAGCAAGACGACGGACCGGTTTGGGCCGGTGGTGGAGGTGCGGGTGAAGGCGGCGGCGAGGACGGAGACGGTGGTCACGCTGCGTTAGAGCATTTTCGCTTCACTTATCAACGTTGCTGCATTCTTCGAGGTGGCCTTTTCTTGAGGAAAAAGCCACTCGGCAGTACTGGTTCTGTAAGCAGTAGCAGCGAAAATGCTGTAGGGGCAAGGCGCGGGCGTCTGCAGAGTTAACAGAGGTGTGGCGACTTGGACGGGTGGACCGCGCTACTATAAGTTGTTTGCCGCGCATGTCCCTGCAGCCGGGAGGGTGCGGGAGTCTTAACGAGGACGTTGAAAGTAGATGAGCGAGAAACGCTGGGTTCTGCTGGTTGCCAGTGAGGTGGGGCGCACCGATTCGGTCTCGGACCGTGCGATGGAGCGCCTTGTGGACGCCATTGGCGACGAGGGGTATGAGGTGGTGCGGACCACTTCGCCGGAGGACGGGCTGTCGCTGGTCACTTCGGACCCGAGCTACTCGGCGGTGCTGCTGGACTGGGACCTGGAAGGCAGGTCGCAGTTCGAGGAGCGCGCGGCGCTGGACATCATTCGCGGGGTGCGGCACCGGAACAAGAAGGTGCCGATCTTCCTGATCGCCGACCGGACGCTGGTGTCGGAGCTGCCGCTCGAAGTGATCAAGCAGGTGTACGAGTACATCAACCTGTTTGGCGACACGCCGGCGTTCATCGCGTCGCGGCTGGACACGGCTATCGAGCGCTACCACGAGCAACTGCTGCCGCCTTATTTCCGGGAGCTGCTGAAGTACAACGATCAGTCGGCGTACTCGTGGGATGCGCCGGGGCACATGGGCGGGGTGGCGTTTCTGAAGCACCCGGTGGGGCAGGAGTTCCACCGGTTTTTTGGCGAGAACCTGCTGCGGTCGGACCTGGGAATCTCGTCGGCGCCGCTGGGGTCGTGGCTGGACCACCTGGGGCCTCCGGGCGAGTCGGAGCGGCACGCGGCGCGGATCTTCGGGGCGGACTGGACGTTCTACGTGCTGGGAGGATCGAGCACGTCGAACCAGATCATCGGCCACGCGGTGATTGCGCAGGACGACATTGTGCTGGCCGACGCCAACTGCCACAAGTCGATCTGCCACGCGCTGACCATCACCGGGGCGCGGCCGGTTTACTTCAAGCCGACGCGCAACGGATACGGGATGATCGGGCTGGTGCCGCTGACGCGGTTTTCGCCGCAGTCGGTGCAGGAGCTGATCGCGCGCTGCCCATTCACGGCCGGAGCGCGGTCGAAGCAGCCGACGTATGCGGTCGTGACGAACTCGACCTACGACGGGCTCTGCTACAACGTGGATCACGTGGTGGAGCAGCTTCGCGACTCGGTGACGCGGGTGCACTTCGACGAGGCGTGGTACGCATACGCAAAGTTTCATCCGATTTACCGGGGCAGGTACGCGATGGGGGTGCCGGAGGAGATGGAGGACCGGCCGACCATCTTCTCGGTGCAGTCGACGCACAAGATGCTGGCGGCGTTCTCGATGGCGTCGATGATTCACGTGAAGCTTTCGGATCGGGGCGCGCTGGACTTCGACCAGTTCAACGAGGCGTTCATGATGCACGGGACGACGTCGCCGTTCTATCCGCTGATTGCGTCGATCGATGTGGCGGCGGCGATGATGGACGAACCGGCGGGGCCGACGCTGATGGACGAGACGCTGGCCGACGCGATCAGCTTCCGGCAGGCGATGAGCTCGGTGGCGCACCGGCTGCGGGCCGAATCGGAGAACGGCGAGGGGTGGTTCTTCGGCGTCTACCAGCCGGAGCGGGTGACCGACCCGGCCACCGGCGAACGGATACTTTTTGAAAACGCGGAGGACGAGCTGCTGGCGACCGAGCCGAGCTGCTGGACGCTGAAGCGGGGCGAGCAGTGGCACGGGTATCAGGACAAGGACTCGCCGGACGACTACTGCATGCTGGACCCGGCGAAGGTGACCATCCTGACGCCGGGCATGAATGCGCAGGGCGTGATGGGCGAGTGGGGGATTCCGGCGGCGATCCTGACGGAGTTTCTGGATTCGCGGCGGGTGGAGATTGCACGGACGGGCGACTACACGGTGCTGGTGCTTTTCTCGGTGGGTACGTCGAAGGGCAAGTGGGGAAGCCTGCTCGAGAACCTGTTCGACTTCAAGCGGCTTTACGACTCGGAGGCGCCGCTCGAAGAGGCGCTGCCGGAGCTGGTGCAGCGGTACCCGGGGCGCTACCGCAACATGTCGCTGAAGGGGCTCTCGGACGAGATGCACGACGCCATGATGGCGCTGAACCTGGCGGGGCTGGTGAACGCGGCGTGCGACGAGGATTTCGATCCAGTGATGACGCCGTGGGAGAGCTACCAGAAGCTGGTGCGGCACGAGACGGAGCGGATTCCCTTCCGGGAGATGGCGGGGCGGATCGCCGCGGTGATGCTGGTTCCCTACCCTCCCGGCATCCCGATGTCGATGCCCGGCGAACGGCTGGGGGGTCCGGAGTCGCCGGTGATCAAGCTGATCCTGGCGATGGAGGAGTTCGGCAAGCGGTTCCCGGGGTTTGAGCGCGAGGTGCACGGGATCGAAGTGGACGGCGAGGGGAACTACACGATGCGCGCGGTGATCGAGAGATAGGGGATTGCGATCGGAAACGGGTGTGGGCGGGTCTTACTCGCTGCCGAATCGCCATGAGATGGAGCCGCCGATCCAGGAGACCATGCGGATGCCGACGGCCATTTCGCGCGCGCCGCAATCGAAGTCGTTGTAGACGCCGCTGGGGCCGGATCCGGGCGCGCAGTATGGGACCTGGCCCAGCGTCCAACCGGGAGCCATGGTTTCCGTGGTCTGGCCGGTGTATCCGCGCGCGATCTCGCTCTCGGCGCCCAGCTGCAGGCGGCCATCCAGGAAGGGACGCATCAGAGCCAGGCGGGTTTCACCGACAGGGATGGCTTCGTATGGGGCAGGATGCCCGGGGTTGCCAGCGTCGAGGAACTTGTGCCCGACGTACTCGTATTCCCCGCGCCCCTGCAGGCCGAATGGCAGTTTGTCGAGGGTCGTGAGGGCATCGAAGATGGTGCGGGGCGCTTCGGGAACCACTGTGCCGGGGACGCCATTGAACGCGGCCAGCCGCGCATCGGCCTTGGAGAAGACGGCCTGCAAGGTGCCAAAGTTGAACGCATGGCGGACGCTGGCGGTAAGGAATTTGAGCGTGCCCGGGCCCAGGTCTTCGGCGGATCCGTTGTCGGGGTCGATTTTGGCCGACGTGGCCGTCATCGTGGTGCGGCTCACGGTGACGCGCAGATCGGTATTGGAGAACTCCTTTTCGAGCACGAGCTGGATGGCGTGTGAACGCTCGAAGGGGTCGGCGAGCGCCCTGGCTCCGGTTGCGGTTGCGGAAGGAGCCAGGTTGATGCGCGGATCTTCGGTGAAGAATGCCTGCCCCAGGCTGAAGGAGGCCGAAGGAAGCCAGCGCGCGGTGTTCGAGCCAGCCGGCGTCCAGGTCACCGTGGCCTTGGGGTTCTCGAAACCCTGCCACTCATCGAAGGAGTATTGGGGCCGGAACTTGTCTTCGTTTTTCATCTCGATCTGGTCGTGACGCAGACCGGCGTAGAAACGCACGTGTCTGCCCAGGTCGCCGTGCAGGGCGAGGCAGGGCGCCAGCTCGCGGATGGTCACGTTGTTGCCCAGCACCGGGACGAACTGGCCGTAGGACGGCGGAGCGGGCGAGAGATAGTGGTCCAGATCGTCGTTGTGGATGTCGTCCTGGTTGTAGATCATGCCGGCCATCCCTTCAAGCCGGGGGGAGAACGTGTGCGTTTCGCGGGCTTCGCCTCCTGCGACGGTACGGAACTCGCTTTGCCGGATCAGTCCTTCGCCGAAGTTCGAAAAGAGGGCCAGGTTGTAGGTGCGAAGATAGCCCGAGAATGCAACCAGATCGCCGGCGCCGGCCTTCCACTCATCGTTGGCGGCGAGCAGGCCGGTGTGGGTCTGATCCATCTGGCGGGGATCGAGCGTGTCATTCACCGGGACGGCGAATCCGATTGGAACCAGGTTGCCCTCGTGCGAGTGTCCCCAGTAGCCGATGCTCAGCAGCGAGAGTTTGTGGCTGCCGACGTCGAAGACGCGCGTGGCATTCCACTTGAACTGCTTGCGGTGTTCGAGGGTCCGCATCAGGCCGTTGCCGTAGTTGGCTTCAAAGGCCACCCACTCGTTTCTGCCCGCGGCGGAGGGCGCGAATCCAGCGGCGAGATCGGCGTCGCGGAAGTCGGCGTTGAGCGCGAGGAAGCGCTGAATGCGGGGACGAAGGCTATAAGTGGCCGCCATATTGAGCGCGTGGTTGCCTTCGAGAACGTTGTAGGCGCCGGCGTCGGTGGCCACGTTGCCGAGGACCGCCGCTATGTAGATGTTGGGATCCGCATAGCCGTTGCCGTGGGCGTTGGCGGAGAGGTTATTGGGAACCAGGAAACCTCCGATGGCGATGTACTGGGCGATGGGCTCGCCGTGATCTCCGGCGACGCCGGGAACAAAGTACTGCGGCGCCTTGATGCCGCCGGATGCGGTGTCAATGGGCATTCCGGGAATCGAGACCGGGGCGCCGGGCCGTCCGGGATTGGCGTCGAGGAGCTCTTCGCGCACCATGACCTTCTGCGACGGGTCGGGGTCGTCGAGGGTAACGTCGCTGACGCTGGCGGAGACGATCACCTGCTGCGCCGCGGCGGATACCCGTTCGAAGCGCAAGGTGAAACTGGCGGTCCCGGGGGTCAGGTTCAACTGGCGGCCGATTGGGGCGAATCCGGCGGCCTGTGCCCGGGCGGTATACGCACCCCAATCGGGCAGGGAGATTGTCAAGTCACCGTTCTTGGCGGCGGTGGCCGGGAATATGGCCCCGGCAGCGGAGATCAACTGCACACGCGCAGCGGGAAGCGGGTTTCCGGCCGGGTCAAGCACCACGCATCGGACGTTGGCTTTGCCGGCCTGTGCGGGCGCGTGGGACGCGGCCATGACGGCTGCCAAGAGGGATGCAAGTAATACGTTCCCGAATTTTGTGCTACCCATGGCTCAACATCCCCCGCGGCCCTCTTCCTTGATATTACGAATTTCAAAAGAGTGGTATGATGGCAGTCACAAGGGACCGGGCTCCCGCGGCCAGGCCATGGAGCTTGGGCCACGGCGCGCGCTCAGCCATTCCCGGGGTTTTCATGCACGACCTTTTCAGCGATGGCGGCACCGACCTGAAGCGCAAAGTGGTGGGCATCTACGCGGTGCTGGCGGCATTCAACGCGGCTGCCTGGCTGTGGGCAATCGCGGCCTTCCGGCATTTTCCCCTGCTGCTGGGGACGGCATTTCTGGCTTACAGCTTCGGCCTGCGCCATGCCGTGGACGCCGACCATATCGCGGCCATCGACAATGTAACGCGCAAGCTGATGCAGGAGCGCAAGTGGCCGGTCTCGGTCGGGTTCTTCTTCTCGCTGGGCCACTCGACGATCGTGGTGCTGGGGTCGGCGGCCATCGCGGGCGCGGCCATCCTGCTCGAGCATCACATGGAAGTTCTGCGCAACGTCGGGGGCCTGGTGGGAACGATGGTCTCGGCGCTCTTCCTGTTCGGCATTGCCTGCGCGAACCTGCTGGTCCTGCAGTCGATCTATGGGGCGTTTGTGCGCGTGCGCAAGGGAGAGCCGTACGTCGAAGAGGATCTGAACCTGCTGCTGGCGGGCCGCGGCTTTTTCGCCCGCATCTTTCGTCCCATGTTCGCGTTGATTGGCCGCAGCTGGCACATGTACCCGCTGGGCGTTCTGTTTGGATTGGGATTCGATACCGCGACCGAGATCGGCCTGCTGGGCATCTCGGCAGCCGAGGCCTCGAAGGGCCTGCCCCTGTGGTCGATCATGGTGTTCCCCGCGCTGTTTGCGGCCGGAATGTCGCTGATCGACACCACCGACAACATCCTTATGCTGGGCGCGTACGGCTGGGCGTTTGTGAAGCCGGTGCGCAAACTCTACTACAACCTGACCATCACGATGGTTTCGGTTGTCGTAGCGTTTGTGGTGGGGGGCGTGGAGGCGCTGGGGCTTCTGGCCGGCCAGTTGAGCCTGAGCGGAGGCTTCTGGGATGCGGTGCGCGGGCTCAACGAGAACTTCGGCACGCTGGGCTACTTCATCGTAGGGCTGTTTGCGCTGAGCTGGATTCTATCGCTGGCGTATTACAAATGGCGGCGGTTCGACGAGCTCGAGGTGGCCGGCGCGGTCGAGACCGTATCCTCTTCGGCGGACGACTGAATCGTCAGGCCCGCTGCGGATTTTGCGCCAATCGCCGGGTGGCGGTTGCGGGTAGCGACCTAGAGTGGTCCGCAGGAAATACGGGATGTTATTCAGCAGACAGGCAGAGCGGATGACAGCAAGGGCTAAGGCCCCAATCTTCGAAACAGGCGTGTCTCGGCAGGACTGAAGTGGTGCCCCGATACAAAACATAGCCGATGAGATTTGCGGCGGACCCACTAATGGGCGTGCTTGAGGGCGGCGCCGGAGCGGGTGAGGACGAGTTTGCCCAGCTCCACTCCGCGCAGGGCCAACATGCGGTCGGCCATCTCCTGGATCTCCTTGCTGCGCCCCTTCATGATGACCACTTCCAGGCAGTAATGATGATCGAGATGGACGTGCGTGGCGGCGAGCACCATGGTTCCTCCATGATGCTGCATCTCGGTGAGCTTCTGCGAGAGGTTGGGCACGTGATGGTCGTAGACGAGGGTAAGGGTGCCGACCACGGGCTTGTTGGAGTCGACGATCTCGGAGAGCAGCGCCTCGCGGATGAGGTCGCGCAGCGCCTCGGAGCGGTTCTTGTATCCGCGCCGCGCGATGAGCTTGTCAAAGCCGGCGAGCAAATCCTGTTCCAGCGAGATGCCTGTTCTGCTCAGTTCCGCCATGATTCGGTCGCTCCACTCCGATTCTAAAGGCAGGGGCGAGGGAGCGGCGCATCGGCCCGACGCTCAGGGATGCTGCGCCGCGGGAAAGGCCTCGGACTTGAGGATCTTGCCGCCTTCCTGGACGACGTACAGGCGGTTCACATCGAGGTCTGAAAGCGTGTCGACGGTTCCGGAGGGCCAGCGGATCTCGACGAGATCGACTTTGACCGCGTCGCCGAGGCCGAAGTGCATGCGCAGGTCGCTGGCGGAAAAGTATCCGTTCGAGGAGCGGACCTCGTCGATCTGCGTAAGGGGAGAGCCGGGGCTGGCGCCGAGCACGGGCGTCCCGGTGTGCGCCACCACCTTGATCCGCGCCCCGATGCCGGTGCGGTTGCTCCGGGTTCCGACGACGCGAATCTTGATCCAGCTGCGCTTGAGCGACGAGTCGCAGCGCAGCAGCTGCGGGATGGCATTGACGCAGTTGACCACGGCGTCGAGGTCGCCATCGTTGTCGTAGTCGCCGACCGAGAAGCCGCGGGCCTTGGCGGGGGTGGTGATGCCGGCGCCGCCCACGAGGCTGAGATCCTCAAACTGGCCGTTGCGCAGGTTGCGGTAGAGATACTTGCGCTCGGCATAGGGCGCGTCGACCTGGGCCCCGTCCACTTCCGGATAGACGTGACCGTTGGCGACGAGGATGTCGAGCCAGCCGTCGTTGTCGATGTCCATAAAGCTGACGCCCCAGCCCAGCAGGCGGGTGTTGATGCCCAGGCCGGCCTGATAGGTCTGGTCGTCAAAGGAGCACTCGCCGAGGTTCATATAGAGCGAATCGGTGTCGCCGGCGAAGTTGGTCTTGACGATGTCGAGAAGGCCGTCGCGATTGTAATCGCCGACCGAGACCCCCATGCCGGCCTGGGGCTTGCCGTCGGGCGAGTAGGCGACGCCGGCTTCCACGGCCTCGTCTTTGAAGGTCCCGTCCTTCTGGTTGACGTAATAGGAAGCAGCGGTCGAGTCGTTGGCCACGTAGATGTTCGGCCAGCCGGTGTTATCGAGGTCGGCGGCCACGGCGCTCAGGGCGTAGGTGCCCAGCGCGGTCCACATCCCGCTCTTCTGACTTACATCGGTGAATGTGCCGTCGCCCTTGTTGTGGTAAAGAATGTTTTTGCCTCCCAGGAGGCCCGGCGGCCCGCAGGCCACCTGAATTCCCTTGTAGGTGCAGTTGGCTTCCTGCGGCGTGGGCGCGGTTTTGAGGTCGAGGTCGATATAGTTGCCCACAAAGAGATCCAGATTGCCGTCCCGGTCGTAATCAAGGAAGGTACAGCCGGAGTTCCAGCGCAGCCGGTCTTCGAGAAGGCCCGCTTCTTTGGCGACGTCGGTGAAGGTGCCGTTGCCGTTGTTGCGGAAGAGCGAGTTTTGACCGTAATAGGTGACGAAGAGGTCGTTCCAGCCGTCGTTGTTATAGTCGCCGACGCAGCAGGCCTGTCCCCAGCCAGAGCGGGCCACGCCCGCCTTGAGCGTGACGTCGGTGAAGGTGCCATCGCGATTGTTGCGGAAGAGATGGCAGACCGGCTCGCGGTCTTTGGGAAAGCCCTCGAGACGCCAGCCGTTGATCAGGAAGATATCGAGCCAGTCGTCGTGATCGTAGTCGAAGAATGCGGCGCCGCAGCCGGTGGTTTCGAGCAGGTAGGTGTTGCGATGCACGCCGCCGAAGATGGTCTCCACGTCAAGGCCGGCCTGGCGAGCCACATCGACGAACTGCACGCCCAGCGGAGTGCCGGTTACCGGGGATGGCGCGCCCTTGGGCGCGGGACGGGCTTCGGCCGAATAGGACTGGCGCGCGGAGGCTCCCGGCTTTTGCGGCTGCGCCATCTGCCCGGTGAGGGCAAAGGCCGGACGCGCCAGGCGCAGGACGTCCCGCAGGGGCAGAACCAGCGCGGTCCGCGACAGAGACTTCAATAATCCGCGGCGGGTCAACGGCAAGTGAATAACCTCCGGGAAGGCGCTGCCGGCTTCCGCGACATGTGAAGTTTGTCCAGATAAAGTGTCATGTTATTGGGCAGGGGCGAGCTTCTCCGCCTGGGCGCGCTCCGCGGCGGCTTCCTGGCTTCGCCCCTGACGCTGGTAGGCGATGGCGAGCTGGAGATGCGGCTCAGCGAAGCCGGGATCGGCTTCAATGGCCTGCTGGTATTGCGCGATGGCGTCGGCGAGGCGGCCGTGCAGCATGAGCTCGTTTCCGGCGCTGAGGGCAAACTCCGCGCGCTGGCGACTGACGGCGGCGCGGCTCATCTGGGCCGCCTGCTGGCGGTACCCGGCGGCCTGGGAGCGCAGATCCTTCATCTGGCTGCGCAGCTGCCCGGCCTTCTGCTGATCGCCGGCGGCATCGGCGGCATTGGCCTGCTGCGCGAGGCTCGCCGCCTGTTCGGCCAGGACGCTTGCCAGCGTAACGCGCGGGCTGGGCTGGGCGGGAAGCAACGAGATCGCCTTCCGGAGGGCATCCGCGGCTTCGTCGAGCTGCGAATCCTGCCGGAGGGTGCTGCCCAGGATGGCCCAGGTGTTGCCGTTCTCAGGGCTCAGCGCAACGGCTTGCTTCAACTGCGCGATCGCCTGGTCCAGCTTCCCCGTTTGCATATACAGGATGCCGAGCGTGTAGGGCGGATCGGGCAGAGTGGGCGCCAAATGCTCGGAGAGGCTCAACTCCGCGATGGCCTGGTCGAAGCGGTCAAGGAACTTGTAGGTAACGCCGAGATCGTAATGGAGCTCGGGATCGTTGGGACGAAGGGCCAGCGCTTTCTTAAAGTCCGCGATGGCATCGTCGAACGCCGATAGCTGCACCTCGGCCATGCCCATGTTTTCGTAGGCGTCGACGTCCCTGGGGTCGCCGGCGAGGGCCTGCCGGAAGAGGGCCAGCGCATCTTTGCCTTTGCCGGTGAGGGTGAGCGCGAGGCCGAGGTTGTCGAGAGCGGTACGGTTATGGGGATCGCGCTTGAGGGCTTGCCGGAACCAGGGTATGGCGTCGTCCTGCCGTCCCAGGCGCTGCAGGGTCATGGCCAGCTCCAACTGCACGCCCGGCATTTGCGGGTTGATCTCGACGGCTTTGGCAAGTTGATCGGCGGCATCGGCGTCATTCCCCGAAGCCTCGAGGGTGCGGCCATACTCCAGCAGAACTTCGCCGTTGGAAGGCTCCAGGGCGGCGGCGGTCTTGAGCTCCGTAAGGGAAGCATCGAGGTCCTGCTGATGGCGGAGAAGGACGCCCAGATGAAATCGAGCGGGCACGTACTTGCCGTCCAGGGCGATGGCGGACTGGAAGCGGCTGCGCGCCTTATCCCACTGACCCATCTGTGCGTCGAGGGAGCCGATGTCGTCGTCGAGGTCGGCGCGGGGGCCGGTGAGCGCCTCCGCGGTCGCGAATTCGTCGGCGGCTTTGTTCGAATTGCCGGCGGCGGCGAGGGCGCGGGCGTAGTCCTCGAAGAAGACGGCTTCGACGGGCTTCTGGCCGGGCAGCCTGGAGAGGCGAAGCGCCGCCTCAAAATGAGGAATGGAGCCGGCCGCCTCTCCGGCCTGGGCCAGGGCCACGGCCAGGTCGGTTTCAAGGCCCGCATTGCCGGGCTCGAGCTTTGCGGCGGCGGCGAACTCCGGCACCGCTTCCCGCGGCCTGCCCAACTCGACCAGCACCGTACCCAGGGCTTCGTGGCCCTCCGGAATCTGCGGGGCGAGCCGGGCAGCCCTGGCGAACTGGAGGCGCGCCTGTTCGAGATTGCCCTGCTGCTGCGCGGCGTATCCGGCATGAAATGCGGCGTCTGCCATTTTGATGGCTTGAGGTTCTGTATGGGGCGGCGACTGGGATACGGCGCCGCGCGCAAGAACCAGCGCCAGACAGCCGGCAAATGTGTGAACCATCCCGCAGCCGCGCATCGGTTATCGCTCCGGGGCCGCTCTCAGCCCGTTCTTCTGCAGATCCACGACCATCCTGAACTCGCGATTGGCTTCATCCACCTGGCCGGTGGCCCTGTAGGCCTGCGCCAATAGATAGTGAGTCATGTAATTGCCGGGGTCCATCTGGCCGGCGTGGAAGAGGTACTGGATCGCCTGGATGGGATCGTTGAGCTTGAGGAAGGTTTCGCCGAGGAGAATATAGGGCCCGGTGGAGTCCGGCTCGAGGACCACGGCGCGGTTCAAAGACTGCTCGGCCTGGGTGTACTGTCCGGTGCGCAGATAGGCGTCGCCCAGCCGGTAGTATAACTCCGGGTCGAGCGGGTTGACTTTGCGTTCGGCTTCGAGCTCGCGGATGGCGCCCGGCAGGTCGCCCCTGGCGAGCGCGATCTCACCCAGCAGCTCGTGGGCCAGCGGCAATGCAGGGTTCAGCTCAAGAGCCTTCGCGGCCTGCGCGGCGGCCTCGTCGCGGAGCTCGCGGCGCAGAAACATCCGGCCTGCCAGAAGGTATGCTTCCGCGGAGTCGGGGGCAAATCCGTACTGCGCGGCGAAGGCGTGACGGGAGTCGTCGTAGCGCCGCACCTCCGCGTAGCAGACCGCGAGGACATAGTTGGGATCGATGTTCGCCTGTTGCACCGAGGCGCGCGCTTTCTCGAGGTAGACGATCGCCTCAGCGGCATGGCCGGTGCGGAACAGGCTCACGCCGCGCATCTCGATCGACTCGCGGTCGCCCGGGTCTTGGGCCGCGGCCTTGGCGAAGGCGGCGATGGCGTCCTGAAACCGATCCCGCTGGTAGAAGATGATGCCGCGCAGACGCTCCACTCCTGGCGGCTCCGGGGATTGCGCGGCCAGTTGGTTCAGCTCGACCAGCGCCTGGTCCAGCCGGCCCCTGGCAGCCAGGTCCCGCGCCGATGGCAAGGAAGGCGCCGCGGCGTCGCCACCGGTCTGCGTGCTCGCCTGCCGGGCATGCCCGCGCACGGCAGGCATGAGTGATAGAAGCAGGATTGCAGAAGCGAGTCTCTGCAGCATGGCGGGGCTCCGGGCTTTAGTCTAAGACGAATCGGGTCACGGGTGTCTATCAATCTACGCTATCGAGGGTCGCGGTTCTTTTGAACCTGGTCTTCTCAAGCTTGCGCGTTCGGCTGCGGATGGGCAGAGGCGAGGGGGCGCCT
>Ga0335073_10005962_pt1 | contig 17109 bp, 16 predicted proteins | sample Lox_Sample_22_FD_207093 | JGI IMG/M metagenome (GOLD analysis project Ga0335073, IMG submission 207093) | Soil microbial communities from Loxahatchee National Wildlife Refuge, Florida, United States - Lox_Sample_2.2 | ecosystem: Environmental > Terrestrial > Soil > Wetlands | place: USA...
AATTTATTATTGACGCGTGCGCCGCCCCCGCCGACATCAATATGTGGCCGTGATCGGAGATATGGTGGGGTCACGCTCGCTGACAGGCTCCCGGCGAGCCGCCATCCAGAAAGCCTTCACTCAGCTAATGAGTCGTCTGAACGAGGAATTCAGCTTTGGTCTGCATGGAAAATTTGTAATTGCGCTGGGGGACGAATTTGAAGGGCTCATCCAGGCTTCGGCGGCCAGCCAGGTCATTCCGAATCTGATCTGGCGGATCGAACAGCTGTTCAGCGATCCCGCGATCCGCCTGGGCTTTGGATTCGGCGGCATCGACACACCCATCGAGGACAACGTTTCCAGTCTGGATGGTCCCGCTTTTCATCGAGCGCGCGAGGCCGTGGAGGGAGCTGCAAAATCCCGGAAGATGGGCGGGGTCTTCCAGGGTTTCGGCAACAAGCATGATGAGGTACTCAACGGGATTGCACGGATTCTTCACCTGCAGCGCTCGCGATGGAGCCGGCAACAACGGAATGTCGCCGTGCTGCTTCGTCAGGGTCTGCGTCAGAGCGAGGTGGCCAGAGCCATGTCTCGATCCAGACAGGCGGTTTCGATTGATGTGCGCGCAGCGGGATGGGAGGCATACGTGGAGGGCGAGCTCGCGTTCACGAAAGCTCTTGAAGGCGCCATTGCAGCCGGCGGCTCGCGATAATCCCGTAGGCAACCCTTCGGCATAAGATCGATTTGTTCCTGCCTTTGGATTCCGGATGCTATGAAGGATTCTCTGCTCTTTGCCGAGTGGCTTCTCGTCTGGCAAGTGGCCAACTACGCTCTGATGTCGGATCCGGTTCACGGCGATCAGACCTACCCCGAGACTGGTGCGACTCAGGCAGGCTGGCCTGCGTGGATGATTCAGATCAGTCTTCGTGCAGTTGCCGGGGCCGGTGTCGTTATTCTCGCTGGCTATCCCCACAGGCGAGTCACCCTCGTGGGCGCGATTGTTCTGGCTGGATCGATAGTGCTGCCGATCGCACGCAGACTTCTGGTGCCGGTCAGCGTGCTTGCAGAATTCGAGCTGTCGGCAAACGCCGGTATCGCGCTAATATTGTGGTCCCTGAGCCGCAACTTGCCTGGCAGGATGCTGCCAGCTCCGTTTGCAGTCGACGGAAATCGCCTGGCATCGGTCTGCGTCTGCGTAGCCCTCTTCGTCTATGCGGTGCGCGGAGGCACGTATTTGGTCCGTGGAATTCTGGAGAAAGCAGGCGGGATTCCCCGCCACGCCAATGTTTCAAGCGAGGGGTACACGCATGGCAGATTCATCGGCCAGGTGGAAAGGGCAATCGTCTTCCTGATCGTGATCGCCGGCAACCTTCAGGCGTTGGCCTTCTTCTTCGCTGCCAAGGGGCTGATCCGATCGCGCGAACTGGAGGAACGGGATCGAGTGGACTATCTGCTGCTGGGATCTCTGAGCAGTTTTCTGGTTGCGCTGGGTACGGGCCTGTTGGCGCAGAAAGTCCTGCTGATGCTCTGGAAGTAAGCGTGGATCGAGCAGCTGCTCGGTTGCCACGCGATAAACTGAACCTGTATGCATGTTCATGGCGCCAGCACCGCGGCTATGCAGCGAGTGCTCCGGCTGTCGCTCATCGCCACGATTGCCTACGTGTTGCTCACGTTGCTGGCCGGGCTGCGAGCGCACTCGCTGGCTCTCCTCTCCGAGGCCGGACACAACGCTTCCGATGCGCTCGCTATCGTGCTCTCGTTCGTCGCTGTGTGGTTCCAGACCCGGCCCGCTACCGACAAGAAGACCTTCGGCTATCAGCGCGCCGGCGTACTCGCCGCATTTCTCAATGCGCTCACGCTGATTCTTATTTCAGTCTGGATCGCACTTGAGGCCATCCACCGCTTCACCCAGCCGGCAACGGTCCAGCCCCGGATCATGATGTTCGTCGCCGCGGCCGGAGTGCTGATGAACGGCCTGATCGCCGCAATGCTCTGGCGCGTGAGCCACGACGTCAACATCCGCAGCGTCTTCATCCACATGCTCGGCGACACGCTTTCGACCGCCGCGGTGATCGTCGGCGGTTTCGCGATCCTTCTGACGCAGGCCACCTGGATCGACCCGGCCCTTTCGCTCGTCATCGCGGCGCTTATTTTGTGGTCGTCGGCGGCTATCGTGCGCGAGACGCTGAATATCCTGCTTGAGGGAACGCCGCGTGGCATTTCGCTGGTCGACATCCGCACCACTCTTTCGGCCATCGACGGCGTGGAGGACGTGCACGACCTGCACTGCTGGAGCCTGGGGTCGAACATGCACGCCCTCTCCAGCCACGTCACCATCGCCGATATCCCGCCATCGGAAAGCAACCTGATCCTCGAACGCATCAATGGCGTGCTGCGCGAGCGCTTCCGCATCCACCACACGACGCTGCAGTTCGAGCATGTCGTCTGCGAAACGGCGCACGGTTGCCTGGTCTCCGTGGAGGATATCGAGGCGCATCATCACCACCATCACGCCCACTGAAAACTTCGCGGTTTCCGCAATAGTGCATCTCACTTCCTGAGGGGAGTTTCAAGAGGAGGATGGCGATGGCGGATGCAGAGGAGAATGGAGGGCCGGGCAGCGATTCGGTACTGGTTGCGTTTGTGACCGTGCACCTCGAGTCGGGCGAATCGTTCGACCTGTTGCCCTTCGAAGACACGAACGACGTCAAGAGCAAAGTCAGCGATCTGATGAAAGACTGGGCGAAGTCCGGATTTCTGATTCGCGGCAGCGAAATCTATCCCTGGCACCGTGTACGGCGGATCGAAGCAAGCCGGATTGAGGAGATGCCGCCTGAAGATTCAAAGCTGAAACGTCAGGAGTGGGAGGCACAGGACAGGGCCCGCCTGCAGAAGAGCTTCTGGAAGACGAAGCGAGCGCGTACAGAAAAGGAAGAAGGCGGCGAGGAGAGCGGCGGCAACAGCAAGGAACAGAATGGGGAAACGAAAGGCGGCAAACCGCCGCGCATGGCGGCCTGATCGCTCGGAACAGTCTTACGGGCCCCGGTTTTAGGGAAGACGGAGACCGTCCATGCGCTCGGCATCCAGTTCGGCCTTCTTCCAGAGTGCAACTCTGGCCCTGCGTTCTTCTCTCTCGAGGTTGATGGTGCGGGGCGAGATCAACAGACGCCATTCAAAGTAGCCGAGAGAAAGGGCGGCGATCGCCTGCAGCATCTGGAACGCGCTCGGCCCCATGCGGCCATAGTGGTCCGCGGCAACCGGAATGGTGAGCCAGTCGGGCATGGTGGAAGCAAACATGCCCGTTCTGAGAAGAAGGACCAGGGTGGCTACGCAAACCAGGTGAGCGAGGATAATCTCGGGGACCGATTGTGCCTCTTCTCCGCGAATCAGCAGCCGGCCGCGCTTTCTGATGGCATAAGCGAAGACGAGAACCGTGAAGCCGGCGCTGAGCGCGGCGTCGATGGAGAACGACTGTCCGCGCAGAGAAAGCCATGTGGCTGCCGAGGCCAGAAAAGCGGCGAGCAGGATGAATTCGTGGCGGAGATATCTCATTTCGGTGTACAACCTCGAATCTTGCGAGACCCAAAGATCTAGGCTAGCGCCAGAAATGTGACGTCGAAATGACCAGAAGGTGTAGCGGGGATGACCGGGACGTGTCGTGGCGGGATTGCGTGCCCGGATCTCAGACCGAAGACCCGGGCGGCGGGAAGAGCGGCTCGTTTGTAGCCTTTACTGTTGCAGTGATGCAGTCGCTTTGGCGGTGAGATTCTTCACGGAGTCCGGGGACGTGAAGGACCAGGAGTCGGTGACGGCGGGACCGGCTGATTCCTGAACCGAGCCTGCGGCGATTTTTGTCTTCTTCCCGACGACCACCTCGAAGCTGCTCTGACTGCCAGGCGCGAGGGCGGGCGAGAACTGCAGGCTGACGGAGTGATTCCCCTTTACTCCCGCAGGCGCGAACGTGACACGGCTGATCGATCCAGGGGCACCCGCGATCGACTCTGAGACGCCCAGCGAGTTGTCGCTGATCGTGGTTCCGTCCCCGGCCGGGGCAAGCGAAAGAGTGCGCCCGGCCGAGTCGGTCAGGGAGCCTGCGGCGGATTTCCAGGTGACGTCTCCCGGTGCGAACGCGAGGATGTGGACTCCGGTGGAGAGCGCGCCGCGATAGGGGACGAAGTAGGGCGGCTGTGCGATTTCCTTCCAGACATCGGCGGTCGAGGTGACGCCGCCGATTTGCAGGGCTGTTCCTTCTGCGGCCAGTCCACCCTGTTCGCGGTACATCAGGATCGCAATCGGCGCCGGGACCGGTGAAAGGCCGCTCCCCTGCTCGGTGACGTCGGTGCCGAGCACGAATTGCCACACCACGGGCGTACCCTTCTCGGTGTTGAAGCGGAACATGTACTGCGCGCCCTTCTCCGGATCGGAAGGGCCGTCGAACTGCATGGCCACCTGATGGGCCTGCTGACCGGTTCGTTCGAGGATCGCCAGCTGCTGGGCGGAGTTGGTGTAGTGCACCGGCGCTCCCTCGCGCGGGATCAGCTGGACATCGTATATGGCAGGTTTGCTGCGGTCGTCGATGCTGGCCACGATCATCGAATACGGCAGTTCGGGACCGACCCACTGCACGATCTGCTCGGGCCAGTAGCGGTAGTTGACGCCGGCCAGCGGCAGAGTGGGGGATGTCTGCGCGGCAACAGCAACGGGCAAAGCGAAGAGTGCGACCGAGGCGAAGATGCGGGCGGAGCTGGGTAGCATGGCAACGATTCCTTTGCGGTTGGATTTCAGAAGGTGAAGCGCGCGCCAAACTCGATGCGGCGGGCGGATTCGGCGGCGACGGGTTGCGCGAAGTTCGGGGCGGAAACAACGCTGGAGACAGCGGCGACATTGGTATGGTTGATGAGGTTGGCGGCGCGTGCATTCAGCGTAAGAGTGCGTCCGCTGTCGGATTTGCCGCGGCCGACTTTGAAGGCACGGCTGAGATTCGTGTCGAGGTGGATGAGCGCGGGCATTTGGCCGGCATTGCGGGGCACATCGCCGTTTGCTGTGTTGGCAGAGAGCAGGCCGAAGCGCGTGGAGTAGACGCTCGGGCCGGGTGACGACGAGTACGAGGGGCGGTCGTTGAAGACTCCGTCGCCGTTGTTGTCGGTGCCGGTGGTGAAGTTGTAAGGAGCGCCGGACTGCGCGTCCATCTGTGCCGAGAGCGAGATCTTCTCGGGCAGGTTGTAGTTGCCGAAGAAGAAGAGACGATGGCGGGCCTGCCAGTCCGGCGGGCCGACTTCACCTTTGTTCGAATACGCCGATTGCGTGAACCCTGCGTTGGCGGCGACATCGCTGTTGAAGTGGAAATTCAAATAGCCGAGGAAGAACGCAAAGCGCTTGTAGCTGTGCTGATCGAGGCCGAGGAAGACAACGCGGCCGCTCAGGTGGCCGTTGGACTCGAAATCGAAGAGGTTTTCGTCGGGGGCAATCGGGCGCGGGGCGGCAAGCGCTCCTGCCAGCGTGGGCGGCGTTGCCGCAGAGAGCATAGGCGCATTGATGTTGCGCGAGCGGATCTGATTCCACGATTCACCGGAGTAGAAGTTTGCCTGCCCGTGCCAGTGGTGGGGGAAGTCGTGCTCAATGCCGAGCCCGCTCTGGAAAGACGGAACCTGAGCGAGGTCGCGCAGGGGCGCTCGCAGCGTGGTGATGTCGATCGATTGCCCGGTGGGCGTGAGCGGCGCGTTGAACGAGGGCGAGTAGATGAGCTGTTCCGTTTGTCGAATGCCGTTCAGGCGATACGCCTCGGTCGCCGTCGCCGACGGAATAACAGTGGAGAAGAGCCCAGCGTGCAGGTGGACGACGGTCTTCGAGCGCTTATCGAGAGCCCAGGCCAGTCCGGCGCGCGGAGCAAAGTTGGCGTAGCTGGAAGGCGTGGTCTGGAACGCATAGCGGACCCCGCCAGAGAGTGAAAGCCGCGAACTGAGCTTGACGGTGTCTTCTGCATAGAGGGCAAGCTGCCACTGCGTAAACGGCACCAGCGCCGTGCCCGTGGTGAGCGCGTAGCTGGTGGGCGCGCCGCCGGAGAGATTGAGGAGCGCGCGCCGATACTGCTCGAGGCCGGAGATGCTGGCTGTCGTGCCGGTAGGGTTGTTATTGCTGTCGAGCGCGGGCGCCGTGCCGCCGCCAAAGGTGAACGAGCCGTTGAAGGTGTTGGGATCGGTTTCGTGGACAAAGATGCCCAGCGATTGCGCGCCGATCTTCCACGTCTGCTTGCGATGCGTGTACAGGAAGTCCTCGTCGATTTCGAGGTTGCGCTCGCGGTCGTTGAGATTCTGCGCCGCGCTGCCGCCGCCGAGGAAGAAACCGGCCACGTTGAGGGCGGGCGCGGTCGACAGCGGTGATTGCGCTGTGTCCTTCCACGTGAAGGCGGCGTGCGTCTCGTGAAGCAGGTTGATGCTGATCGTTTGGGTATTGGTGAAGCGCAGGTCGTACTCGCTGACCGTGGAGTCGTAACCCGCATCCGGAAGCACGAGCCCGCCGATGCCCTGGTCGGTGAGGTTGTTCGTATTGGCCGCGAACGACGCAGTGAACACATCGGCCTTCGTCGCCTGCCAGTCAGCACGCGCCGAGGCGATCCACAGGCGCTGTGGCGCCGAAACGGTCTGGTGGAAGGCGGCCGGATTGTCGCTGACGTCGAGGGTGATGGCGTTGACGATGTTGAATTCGTCGATGTCACGCTTCTCGAGCGCGACGAAGAAGTCGCTGCGGGTTTTCGTAATCGGGCCGCTCAGCTCGAAGCCGTAACGGCGCCGCCCGGCAGGCGTGGCGACGGTCGAGAAGGGATCGTTGGCGTTGAAGACGCTGTCGCTGTCCGTCAGGAAGACCGCGCCGTGAATTTTCGAAGCGCCGGGCCTGGTGTAGATTTCAACCCGCCCCCCGGCATAGGGAGGCGTGTCATACTCCGCAGAAAAAAGATCAGGCGCGGTTACAATTCGAGCGATCGATGCTTTGGGTGGAAGCGCGCTGGAGTTCTGGAAGCCATCGACGGTGATGCGAGCCGCGCCAGGCGCGCCGCCATTGGCCGCTGCGAGGATCTGCAACTCGCGACGGAAATCGTCCGGATCGTCGGCCAGTTGCGCGACGTCCTTCTGACTGAGGGTGTGCGTGCCGATGCCGTGATCGGAGTCGAGGCTGACGCCGTTGTCGTCATCCCCCACCTCGACGTTCGTATTGACCGTGGCGATCGCGAGATGGAAGTCCAGATGAATCGTTTGTCCGGCGCGAGCGTGTACCGGCAGATCGTGAGGCGAAAAGCCGGGAGCCGCAGCGGTGAGGTGCGATGTTCCGGCCGCCAGACACGGAAGGACGAAGTGGCCGGTGGCGTCGGTTGTGGCTGTCGCGCTGTTCTTTGCGGCGATGGTCGCATTGGGAAGGGCTGCTCCGGTGGGATCGAAGACCGCGCCTTCCACGCGGATCCCGTCCGCGCAGCGTTGTGCGCGGAGCGCAATTGGAGCGATCAAAAATGCCGCCGCAGCGAGCGGTAGCACTGCGAACCCTGCGATACGGCGGCTCCACAATGAGGAGGTACTCTTCATACTGCACTCATGCTGCGCGCAGCGGCAGCAGAGGGGCAGTGCCGATTGTCAGGAAAGCGAAATGACAATCGTCATGCGGTTTTGGACACACGCCGGGGATGACCTTCGATACGCAATTTGGGGGAGTCTGGTTCCCGAATGTGCGATTGGTCACCGCGCGCGCAACGGGTACGATTCACTCTCGGAGAGAGAGGCTGGGTAGAAACAATGTTTCGGCTGGATACGGTGTCGTGTGCGCTGACGGTGCTGTCGACGGTGCTGGTGGGACGGAAGATGTGGGGCGGGCTTGTAGTAGCCGGCGTGAACAGCGTCGTGATCTGCCTGATCGGTGTGCGGACGCAGCAGTTCGGGTTCATCCCCGCGAACCTGTTTTGCATCGGCGTCTATGCGGTGAGTCTGCGATCCTGGAGAAAAGGCCAGAGTTCAGAGCACAGGGCTCAGATTGCAGCCGGCGGTCAGCATTCGACAGTCAGCAGCCTGGGCTAAGGAACAGAAGCCCGCTGCTGTGTGGCGCTGGGAACATACCAGCTGTGCCAGTCCTGCAGGTAGATTTCAGGATGTCCCTTGTACAGGATGATCTTGCCGCTGGCGCAGATCTTTCCCGATTTCGGGAAATCGCCAATGTCGCTTTTCTTGTCGCCCCAGATGACGAGGTCGAAAATCTGGTTGGGCCAGGCTTGATCGATGTCAATAAATGTGGGCGTGCCGTGGCTGGCTTCCGCCACGTGAGTATTCACAATTTCGCCGCAGACAGTCCGATTTTCGCCGACGTGCTGCGCGGCTTCTGCTGTGGTTAAGGTCGGTTGAGGAACCGGCTGCGTTTGCGCGATGGTCAGAGGAACGCCGAGGCCGAGGACGAGGACAAAGACGAGGACGGATACGAACAGGCGCATCAGGAACTCCTGAGGGGAGATTTGCGGACCTGCAGCGCTGGAGGCAGCAACCGGCGGGCTTGGGGAACGGGGTCGCGGTCCAGGAGAACGGGGATTCCCAACCATATTGCGATGGAAAGTCCCAGGGCGGCAAGTGAATTTCAAGTAATTGATGTTGGTAACGAAGGCTCCGGATGATTCAGGTTACTCAGTCCGCAGTGCCTTCACCGGGTCGATCGAGGCCGCACGCTGCGCAGGAATAATGCTGGCGATGAGAGCGCAGAGGCTGAGCGTGACAATCGCGGCTATCAGGACCACAGGGTCCATTCTTTCACCTGGTAAAGCTGAGCCGAGATCAGCCGGGCGCAGCCGATTGAAGCCGGAATCCCGATCAGGAGCCCGATGACGATCTGCAGAAACGCGCCGCGGAGAACCAGACGCACGATGCCCACCCGATCCGCGCCGAGAGCCATCCGGACCCCGATCTCGCTGGTGCGGCGTTCGACGGTGTAGGCCGTCACGCCGTACAGCCCAACAGCGGCAAGGATGAGGGCGAGGATGCCAAAAAGGCCGGTCATATTGGCCACCGTGCGCTGCTGATCGAATCGCGAGTCCACGGTTTCCCTCAGAGGATAGACGCCGAGCAGAGTGAGGTTGGGATCAACGTCAGAGAAGATGCGGCGGACCTGCGGCTCGAGCCCCTCGATGTTGCCGCGGACCTGGAGCACAGCTCCTTCAATGTAGTGCGTGGAGTCGTCGATGCTCTGCATCATCGCGCTGTCCGTATAGTTTCCGTGCTGCGCAAGGGGGACGAAGAAGAGAGGGCGCGGCGGTTCGGTGTTGGCTGGATCGACGTACTTGGCATTGCGCACAACGCCGACAATCTCAAACGTGCTGGAATAGCGTGGCAGGTCGAGGCCGAAGTGTTGGCCGATTGGATCTTCGCCGGGCTTGAAGAAGTTTTTGACGAAGGCCTCGTTGACGACGGCAATGCTTTGCGTGGCGGCAGTATCGTCTTCGGAGATGGAGCGGCCGCGGACGATCTGCTCGCCGAGCGTTTCGAGATAACCCGGAGCAACGTGATCCCACGAGGAGCCATAGTGCTCATTGGGACCCGGCATGCCGTGACCCTGGCGGATGACGCCTTCGCCCCAGTTATCGGTGAGCGGCGTGTACTGGGCCAGAGCGGCGCGCTCGACGCCGGGAATGTGGCTGAGGCGGTCCTGCAATTCGCGGTACATGGCATCGAGCTGCGGCTGCGAGTAAGAGGACCATGGGGCCGTAACGCCGAGCGTAACGCGGTTGTCGAGTTCGTATCCGAAATCCTGGTGCTGCAGATTGGTGAGCGAGCGGGTGAGAAGGCCGGCGCCGGTCAGGAGCACGACGGAGAGCGTTGCCTGAACGACGACGAGGGTCTTCTGTGACCAGGAAGCGTGATCGCGCGTGCTGCGATTGGCCCCACGAAGAGCTTCCGCGGGATCAGCATGGGTGGCGAGCCATGCAGGGGCCGTGCCGAAAATAGCGCCGGTGACCAGCGAGAGGGCAAATGCAAAAGCGAGCACGGGGAGAGAAGGCGTGGCAGAGATAGGCACGAATTTTGCGCTGTGGAACGCCATCGCCACGATCAGCTTGACTCCAAGGAAGGCGAAGACGAGTCCGGCGATGCCTCCAAACACCGACAGCAGGATGCTTTCAGTGAGGCTTTGGCGGATCAGCCGGTTTCGCGATGCTCCCAGCGCGAGGCGGACGGAGGTTTGCGCGCGACGCGAGGCTCCGCGCGCGAGAAGCAGGTTGGCGATGTTGGCGCAGGCGATCAGGAGAACGAGGCAGCAGACGGCAAGCAGGATGTGAAGAGAATCCTGGTAATTCTCTTTCATGGCGGCAACACCGGCGCCGGCCGGAATCACCTGAATGTTCTGTTTGGGAAGATCGGCTTTGATGCCGGGCATCCAGTCAGCGGGCATGCCGCTGTCACTGACGAGCCAGTGACGAAGCAGGGCAGTCATACGCGCGGCGGTAGTGGCTGTCGAAGCGCCGGGCTTGACCCGGCCGATGACGCGCAGCCATGCCTGGAAGTGATGCAGCAGGGAATTCGTTTTGCGGAACACCGGCTCCTGGTTGACCGGGAGCCAGAGATCGGGCGGATTGGCGCGAAGGGTTTCGCCGAAGTAGCCGGGCGGGGCGATGCCGACGATGGTGAAAGGCTGATCGCCAATGATGAACGTGGAGCCGACGACCGACGGGTCGGATCCATACTGCTGCTGCCAGGTGCGATAGCTGAGCATGGCGACCGGCGGCGAGTTGGGCTGATCGTCGGACGGTGCGATGGTGCGGCCGAGGAAAGCGCCGAGGCCGAAGGTGGAGAAGTAGTTGCCGGTAACCATCTCCATGCGCAGCGGTTTGGCGACGCGATCCGATTCGCCGCGACGCACGCCGTAGGTAAAGCCGCCGGCCTGGAAGGCGGCCAGCGAGGAGAACTCCGGAGTGTTCGCCTGCATCTGGCGGTAGAAGTCGTAGGAGTAGAAGCCCCAGTTGTCCTGCGTGCTGCCTTCGATGCAGCAGTCGTTGCCGGTGCCGATGCGGTAGAGGGTGGAGGGATCGGCGACGGGGAGGGATTTGAGCATGACGGTGTTGATCAGCGAAAAGATGGCCGTCGTGGCGCCGATGCCGAGGGCGAGCGTGAGCATGGCGGTGAGGGTGAAGACAGGGGACAGGCGCATCTGGCGCAACGCGTAGGCAAGGTCCTGGCGCAGGGTCTGCATGGGGCAAGCCTCTGAGGGGCGATACGGAGCGCGAGCGGAAACGGTTCCGGAAATGTGACGAACCGTAACATTTCGCAAAAACCGGCCCTGCGATGTCAGGTTCGGGAGCATTTGCCGGCGCGGCCGCAGGTTACAAACCCGAGAAATGGCTTCCGTATGATGTGCAAATGGTGAAGTGGTTTTTCGGATTGTTTCTGCTGAGCTGTTTCATGGGAACGGGGATCGCGCAGAATTTGCCGTCAGCGCCGCCGCCAAAGAGTGCGCCAACCGTGCAGCATCTGCCTTCGCCTCCCGAACAGCAGCAATGCGACCTGAACGCTCTGCTGATCTGCGTCAGGCACGTCGCAGAAGACGAGAAGGGCATTGTGCTGAGCCCGTTACATGCACCGCCGGAGGAGCTTTGGTGGATCGTACCGTTTGGTGTGGCGACCGGCGTATCGATTCACAACGACACCGGATGGATTCGCGATCTGGGCGTGAATCCGTCGCGCGAGGACAAGTTCAACAAGCTGTCCGATGCAGCCGGCCTGTATGGGCCATTTGCCGCCGCAGCCGGGGGATATGTCGCGGGGCGGGCAAGGAAAGATGACTACCTCAAAGAGACTGCGATCCTGTCGGCCGAGGCCATGGCCGACGCGGGGATCCTCGATCAGGCCATGAAATACGCCCTGGACCGTGAATATCCGATGGCGGACAACGCGCGCGGCGGTTTCTGGCCGGGCGGCCCGAAGAAGTGGCCGAATAACCCATCCATGCCCTCCGAGCATGCGATGAACGTCTGGGCATTCGCGCATGTGGTGGCCGGTCAGTACAGCGGAATTGCGACGCAGAGCCTGGTGTACGGCATTGCAACCACGGTTTCGGTTTCGCGCGTGCTCTCGCGCGAGCATTTCCCGTCCGATGTCCTGGTGGGGAGTACCTTCGGGTGGCTGATCGGCGGCTACGTGCTCCATCACCGCTCGCTGGAGCACGGCACGATGCTGGATCTGTCCACTGTGGAGACGCCGCTGGGCAGCGGGGTCCAGGTGCGGGTCAAGCTGGGACGCGGAGAGTAAGGCCGGGCGCCGAGGCCAGGTTCTGCGCTCGGCGCTCCGGACGGCGTTCAGGCTTCAGCTTGCGGTGAGGACGGCTTCCGATCCTTGTTTGGCGTTCAGTTCTTCGACCTCTCTGACACCGGGCAGCTCCGGAACATAGGGGAAGATCGCCCTGGGCTTCGAAACGACCGACTCTCTGCCGATGCCCAGCGAAACCGGCGTATTGGCGGCCAGAGAGAACATCACGTTGGGTGCGTTGTCGATCAGCGACCGGCCGTTCCACTCGGAGAACCCAAAGACGGCAGGTGTCCCGGGCGTATAGGGCAGCATGTTGGGAAAGATCCGATGGGCGAAGTTGTTCGCATAGGCAGTCGGATCCTCAGCGGTACCAAAGGCGGCGACGACCCCGGCGACCGTGCGCGTGATGCCTTCTCCGTAGGTCGCAAAATCATCGGCAGGACGGCCGGCATTGAGGCGGTTGCCGAGATCCTCGTTGTACTGTGCGAACAGAGGCGGGAGCATGGGAAGCCCGACGCGGTTGATCGAGCGCCATCCACCGGCATCGGTGGCCAGCGTTGACAGGGCCCACACGCCGACACGGCGCAATCCGACGCTCGCGTCCTGCAGTTCGCTGTTCGGCACTTCCAGCACGATTGAATGAACAGTGTGGCCGGCAAAGAGATTCTTCGCCTTGCCTGGGTCCCATCCTGCAAGATCGATCACGGTGCCGTCCTGGAAGGCATGCCCCACCGCGTGCAATACGTCGGGCTCGATCCAGAATGGGTCGCCTGCCTTGCCTGCCCAGGCGCGAAGACCGCCTGAGTTGGTAACGATCTCGCCGGTCGTGCCGTGAGCGACGATCGCGCCGGGAGCGTGCGGGTTGGGGGCGTCTGCGCCCCGAATGCAGCGAACGGTGTAGCGCTGATTTCCCTCCGGGTCGCGTTCATCGAAGGTGAAACGATAGGTGATGTCTTCGACGGCATCTCCGTTGAGATCGATCTTGAACTCGTACATGCCCTCCGGATGGTAGCCAGGCACAGGGATGGGGCCGAAGATCGAGTGGCAAACGTTGATGACAAACGCGGTTCCTCGTTCGCCTTTGAAAACATAAAGGTCGGTGATGTCGAGCCGAATATCCTGGCGCGCAATGGGGGAATCAAGGTGGTGAGACATGGGTCTTCCTTCCTCGCTGATGGTGAATTTGGATTTTCAGGGGATTCCCACTCTCGGAGTGGTGACTGGTTGAGAGCGCAGCAGGGTCGAGCACCGTGTAGATGCTCGGATCAACCAAAAGGAGAGATCAAAATTTGCTGTTATAACCGCGACATGAAGACGATCAGGCCGCAGACCGGTCGAGTCCGCCGGGAACCGAGGTCAGATTCCGGTATTCAAAGAACATGTTCATGCGCCAGCGAAGAATCATGCCGAAGGCAAGGATGAAGAACAGGCCGCCGGTCTGTTCGACCGTCATGATGCGATCGAAGTAGCCGCGGGCAGCGAAGCGCACCGCCGCGAGCACGATGATGACCACCAGGAACATGCTCGAGCGCTTCATCATGATCACATCGCCTTCGCGGTGCAGGCGCGAGGTGCGCAGCAGCGGCCAGGCCAGAAAGATCGCGCCAATCAGGAAGGCTGCCAGAGCCCACAGCCAGTGGATGCGAAACATCGGCACGACGAACATGGAAAAGCCGGTCGCCATTCCCGCGGGTGGAATCAGGATCTTTTTCAGGGTCACCGGGGTCTGGCCTTCGCGGATGCGCCAGACAATCACCGCAATGGCGCCGAAGGCGGACGTGACCGCGTACGTGAGTGGGGAAATGTGCACCATGGACTGCGCAGGCCCGGAATTCAGGGGTGGCCTTATCGATCAGGGTACAGGTCACAGATCACAGGTCACAAGTCCACGGGGGACACGTTGCAGTTTTTCGCAGCGGCAACGATCGAACTCCGGCTGTGACGGCGGTCACGGTTGCCGGGCGGCTCAGGCGCGGAACATAGCGGGTAATCAAAGCTCTCTTTAGGGAGGCGTGCTATGAGTCTGTCGCGGAGGAGTTTTGTCCATCTCGCCGGTTCCGGGCTGCTTCTACAGTCGCAACTGCTCAGGGCGGAAGATTCGCTTCGAGCCGGGATTCCCGGCGTTCAGGTGCAGGCCCCTGGGCCGGCCGGCCAGGCGAAAGTCGCGTTAATCCATGGCGACGACCGGCGAAAGAATGTGCGTGCGGCGCTGGAGACCATCGACGCAGACATCCGCGCCGGACTGCGCGGCAAGAAGTCCGTCCTGATCAAGCCGAACAACGTGTCAACCGAGAACCAGCTGGCTGCGACCCACCTCGATGCGCTGGAGGGAATCCTTGACTACCTGGAACCGCGCTTTCACGGGCCGGTTGTCATTGCGGAGTCGTCAGCCGGGGACACGCTGGAGGGGTTTGAGCATTTCGGCTACAACCGGCTGGCGGGCGAGCGGCGAGCGCAGAAAGTGAACCTCGTCGATCTGAATCGGGAGGGGAAGTACGGGATCGTCGAAGTGCTGGATGCCGATCTGCACATTACGCCGGTTCGTCTTGCGGCCCGGGTGCTCGATCCGGAAACATTCGTGATCTCAAGCGCGATGCTGAAGACCCACAACACCGTTGTAGCCACGATGACCGTGAAGAACATGGTCCTCGGGTCGCCGCTGCACAGCATACCAGGGGAGACGTTCTGGAGCGACAAGCGCAAGTACCACGTTGGCATCCGCCAGACCCACTACAACATGCTGGTAACGGCCCAACGGCTGCAACCGCACTGGGGCCTCGCCGTCATCGATGGCTTTGAAGGGATGGAAGGCAACGGCCCCGGTAATGGGACGCCGGTCGCGTCGCACGTGGCCATCGCTTCTACGGATTTCATTGCCGCGGATCGCGTGGGCCTGGAGGTCATGGGCATCAATCCGGATTGGGTTGGTTATCTGGCGTATTGCGGGCAGGCTGGGCTGGGTCAGTACGACCTCACCAACATTCAGGTCCAGGGCGCGTCGGTCGCGTCGGTAATGAAGAAGTACCAACTGCATCCGCAAATTCAGAAGGAGCTGGAGTGGATGGGGCCGCTGCAGAAGGGTTCGCCGACGATGGGCGGCCTCGAACGCGCAGGCGAGATCTATCCGGCTTGAGAAGTCCCGCTATCCTGCCGAGACAATCTTCGCCGTCGTAACCGCCTGCCCGGTGTGACGTTGGGTGTGGTCGGCGCAGTGGACGAGCAACCCGCCAATGGTTGTCGGCAGGGCCTTACGTCCAACGCCGCGCGCTTGCTCGAGGTCTGCTCCGGCGAAGCCATGAACCCGCCGAATCGCGTCGTCCATACCCGTGCGGAATTCCGAGAACAGCTCAGCGTTCGTGGCCCCAGGGTCCAGCTCTGATTTGAGCGCCGTGAGTTGGTCGGGACGGAGCTGCTCGCCTTCGGCGTAAGTCAGCAGGCGGTCGAGGCTGCGCACCACGTGGCGCAGGTGGAAGGCGACGGGCGCCAGTTCCGCGGGACGCGCGTTGAGAGCCTCGTCGCTGAGAGGCTCACACCAGCACTCGACATCCTCGCGGGCAAGTTCCAGAGCGTGGATGACAGCGCGGAGGACCGCCTGCGTTTCCGTGTGGGTGCCGCGAAGCCAGGGTTCCATAAAAGCAGGGTACAGGTCACGGGGTACAGGTCGCAGGTCCAGCGTCGGGCACCCGGTCGACACCAGAGCATCATCCCATTGAGTTGAAGCAGCAACGCGCGAAAAGGAGAACACCGATGCCTGAACAGGAGGAAGGAGAAACTCTGGAGCGTGCCCACGGGGATCTGCGCGAGGGCAAGTCGCCTTCGACCGCGGCGGGCGAGTTTGTGCACGAAGAGATCGATCATGTCCGCGAAGGCAAACATGGCGCGCGGTCGCCGCAGCAGGCCATCGCGATCGGGCTCAGCAAAGCGCGTCGCGCGGGAATTCCGCTGAAGCGGCCCCCGAAGGGTAAGGCCAGCGCAAAGGAGAGCGCCGATCGCGACTATGAACGCGGGCAGGCGCAGCCGCGGAAGAAGGCCTCCGCAACGCGCTCTCGGGCGCGCCTCAAAGCACAGAAGAAGGAGCCGACCACCACCGCATCGCACCGGGCCCTGTCGAAACAATCGACGTCGGCCGCGCGAAAACGCAGCGCAACCAGCCGCCGCGCCGCGGCCAACAAAGCAGTGCGGACGAAAGGCCCGGCAGCAAGAGGCCGGGCAGCGAAGAAGGCAGGGCGATCGCGCCACTGATCACGGCGTTCGCGGCAACTCCGATCTGCTAAAACTCGCTCTGCGGTCTGCTCCCGTCATTCGGCGCAGCATACACTTCGTCGATCGGGAAGATCGAGTTGCCTGATCCGCCGAAGAAGTACAGATCGATGTTCGGATGCTGGGCCAGCCACTGGCTGGCAATTTCGGCCTGGCGGTTTTGCTCATCCTCGCTCAGAGAATGCCGGAACCGCTCCAGGTCGACCCGTGTCAGCCGCTCGGCTGCTGCCCCTCCCTGCTTTTTCGCAATCGTGAACCAGCGGAAGGCTTCAGTGATGCTCTTCGGCCGGTCATGGCCATCGCGTGCCAGCGTGCCCAGAACTACCGAGGATTTCCACGATCCCGCCTCGGCCGCCCGCTCCAGCATTACAAGCGCTTCATCGGGTGAGGCCATTTCTGGGTGTTGCTCCAGCAGGATCCCCAGCGCATGCATCGCCGGAACATAGCCCTGGTGCGCCGCCCTCCGGAACAGCTTCAGCGCTTTGGCCGGATGGTGCTCGCGGCTGGCTGCGAACGACCACAGAACCCCCAGCGCGTACTCTGCCTCGGGATTCTTTTCTCTCGCTGCCCGGCTGAGCCATTTTTCACCGGCCGCGGTGTTCTGCGAAAC
>Ga0335073_10005963_pt1 | contig 17108 bp, 18 predicted proteins | sample Lox_Sample_22_FD_207093 | JGI IMG/M metagenome (GOLD analysis project Ga0335073, IMG submission 207093) | Soil microbial communities from Loxahatchee National Wildlife Refuge, Florida, United States - Lox_Sample_2.2 | ecosystem: Environmental > Terrestrial > Soil > Wetlands | place: USA...
CTGCGGTGCTGCGCTTTCAGTAAGTCGCGCTCTGCCATGCGCGGGATATCGCCGCGCTATCGGGGCTCGCTTCGGCCTTGCGGCGGGTCTGCAGCGGAAATGGCTGTGCCGGCGTGAGAATCTGCCGGTGCCGGGCACTGCGCTCCTGCACGCCGGCTGGCCTGTCCAGTCCGCTCCGAAACCGCGTTATCGAGGACTGTCCGGGATTCCTGACCGGCGCTGTCGGGCGCAGTCTCAGGCCAGCCAGCGCCGTGCCAGCCGCTGTGCCAGCCGCCGTGACTGACGGGACGCGGCGGCTGGCAGACAGGTGGTGATCACCGCCTGTCCGGCGTGTGCGGCTGACACGCTGACGGTGATCAGGGGGTCCAGAAGATGTCGGCGCCGGTACTGGATGCTGTCTCGGAGACGCCGCAGTTAGAAGCTACCGGGTATTCGATGGTGAAATTCGGCGTGACGAAGCCGTCGTGGGTGGTGAGTACGAGGTTGCGGAAGGCCTCGTGGCCGTTGGCCGGCATCTGGGCGCAGCTGGCGATGTCGTTGCCTACCTCCATGACGCCGGCCTCGGCGTAGCTGAAGGGGACGCCGCTGACGACGGTCAGCGGGGTCGCGCAGTTTCCGCCCTCGACGCAGGTATCGACGGTCCAGGTGCAGGTGCCGTTGCCGTTGCAGCTCGTGGTGGCGATCGAGCCGTCAATGGTGTCGCCGGGTCCGACGTGAACGGAGTTGGTGCTATGCACGTAGTTGCTGTTGTTGTTCCAGACGTACCAGGACGTGATGAACCAGATATTCGGATTGCTGACAATCCCGTTTGCTCCCCAGGTGAGCACGGGCTGGAGGATGGTTGAGTTATGCGGGTCGGTAAGACTCGGGAAGTAGTAGATCACCGCCCCGGACGTTGACGGGTTGGCGGGCACGGAGAACCGCTCGGATAGGTAGGTCTCCCAGGTGGGCGCGGGATAGAAGGCGACGGCCAACCATGAGGTCAAGCCAGGCGACACGGCAGGCGCCGCGATCGGCCGCGGGGCGGCGCTCGCCGGGTGGTAAGCGAGCGTCGGATGGGTGCAGCGATTCATCTGCCGCCGGGCGCCGTTACGATAAACGATCATCCCCTGGTCGACCGTGGCGCCGGCCGGGGCACTGTACACGCACGTCTTGTAAGAAAGCCCTTCCGGGGTGTAGACCCAGTTCCCGGACCTGACCGCCGCGGCGAACGCCTTCGGGTCATAGACAATCCCCGGCCCTCGCGCCCCGCCCGCCGGTGCCGCATGCGCTCCCGGAGCCGTCCCGGCAATCGTCGCGCTGCCGTGGGGTGTGCGGAGATGCCGCCGCCGCAGGAGCCGCAGCCGCCATGCCCGCGGCGAGCAGGACCCCGCTGATCGCGGCCATAGCCGTGGACAGCCGGCCGCTTAGTGGTCGCCGCCTCGCGTCATTCGTCACAGGACATCTCCTCCTCCAGCTCGGAACGTCCCGGCGGAGCTCACTAACATGGCGAAAGATGGCTCCGCCTGAGCCGAGGATCTCGGGCGCGTGTCAGCTGGCTGTCAGCCGCTGATCAAACCGCAGGTCGGCGCCTTCGCTGCGCGACCGGCCGATCATGCCGGACACGCAGAGAGCACGAGTTGCGCGAGCCTGATTTCTCATCGGCGTGTCGTTGAGGCGGCAGCGCCAGCGAGCGGTGCTGGCCGCCGGGCGACGGATCAGGGCCGTCGAGGCCAGTCGGCAGGAGCGCGGGAAGACTGGACGTCCGCGGGCTGGGCACCGGCCAAGCCGCCCTGGTGGGCCAGGACGACCGCTGAGCGCGGTCGCGGGCGCCGAGCTTGGTCATCGCGTGATTGGCGTGGGTCTTGACCGTCAGCGGGCTGAGCGTGAGGTGGCCGGCTATTTCGGCATTGGACATGCCGGTCGCCACGAGCGCGACGATCTCGCGCTCCCGGTCGGTAAGCGCGTCGAGCAGTCCGGGTGCGGCCGGGCCGGGATCGTTCATCGTAAGGAACCGCGTGATCAGGCCGCGGGTGGCGGCGGGAGAGAGGAGGGCGTCACCGCGGGCCACGGTGCGGATCGCCTCGATCAGCACGTCCGGGCGCGATCCCTTGCCGAGGAACCCGCTGGCACCCGAGCGCAGTGCCTCGAACACGTACTCGTCGACCTCGAACGTGGTCAAGATCAGGACCTTGACGCCGGCCAGGTTCTCGTCGGCCACGATCTGCCGGGTCGCTTCCAGGCCGTCGAGGTCGGGCATCCGGATATCCATCAGCACGACGTCGGCGCGTTCCTCGCGAGCCATCCGGACGGCCTGCCTGCCGGTCGCTGCCTCGCCGACCACGTTCAGGTCGGGCGCGCTGTCCACCATCATCCGCAGCCCCGCGCGGATCAGCTCCTGGTCGTCCGCTAGCAGCACCCGGGTCGCGGTCTCGCCAGTCATGACGCCGCGCCAGGCGGGAGCGGCAGCTCGGCGAGGACCTGGAAGCCGCCGCCGCCGCGCGGCCCCGCGGATACCCAACCACCCACCGCCGCGGCCCGTTCACGCATGCCGATAAGGCCGTGCCCGCCGTAGCCGCTGCCGGCGTGGCTGTTGCCGGAGACGCCCGGACCATCATCCTCGACCGACAGCGCCAGCACCTCGGGCCGGAACGCGAGCTGGACGGAGGCGGACGCTCCGGCTGCGTGCTTCGCGGTATTGATCAGCGACTCCTGGATCACGCGGTACGCGGTGAGGTCAACCGCCTCGGGCAGCGGCCGTGCCTCGCCGGTCACGTGACAGGTCACGTTCAGGCCGGTGCCAGCGAACGAGCCGATCAGCTCGTCGAGCCGGCCGAGCCCGCTGGCCGGCTCGGTGGGCTGGCTGTCGCCCGGTTGTCGCAGCAGCCCAACGGTCAGCCTGAGTTCCTCGAGCGCGGCCTCGCTGGCCCGCTGGATGTGCGCGAGCGACTCCCGCCCTGCACGAGCCCCTCGGCGTATGCGGCATCCCAGCCGCGAAGTTGACCGATATGCAGGCATCCTGAGCGGCGGTCGAGGTCGCTCAGTCCTGGTGCGGAGTGAGCGACACCTGGACTGATCCCCTGGCCGCGGCTCATGCCATCATGGATCGCAGGTCTACTGGAGCACTGGACTCAGTCGACGCCGGACTTCAGGTACAGGGACCCAGCGCCCATCCGAGAGTCCGGTCGTAGGACTACCTGAGGAGTCCGGTAGCCGAGCCTCGAATGAAGACGCTGCATGTTATAACGGACATCGATGTAGCGCGCCCGTCATCACGCGCCTTTTCGCAGGTCGGGTAGAGCGTGCGGCGGATGGGCTCGACTTTCACCGCAGCGTTGAATGACTCGGCGAGAGGGCGAGAGCGTTGCCGAAACACGACCCTGGGCGGCCGGCCGGCTGCCGTGTCTGTCTGGAAGGTTCGGGGCATCTCAGAAGCCACCGGCGAGCCAGTAGTGGTGACCGCCACGTTATAGTCGCCGCTTTCGTCGCCGTTGTGGGCGTCGCCCCGAGGGCATTTGCTATCGGCCTCGTGTGAGCCGTAGCCGAAGAACAATACCTGACACTTAGAGCACCACAACCAGTAACTTTGATACACGCCAGTGTCAGGAACCGCCTTGTCGCTATTGAGGCCTAGGACGTAATTGCCGCTTCCGTCGCCGTTGTGGAGGCCGCCCGCGGGGCATGCGCTTGCAGACACGAACGGGCCGTAGAACAACCCCTGGCACTTATTGCACCACAACCAGTCACTTTGGAACCCAGCGCCCCCCGACACGTTGTATGCGAGATCGTAGATAAGACTCTCCGTGATGTCGTGATGGCCACCGGCAGGGCACCTGCTGCTGCCTATGTACGGGCCGTAAAAGAGCCCCTGGCATTTATAGCACCAAAGCCACGCGGGTTCGTTGATGTCAGGAGAAACGGTACTCGCCGCGGCCTTATCTGTAAAAGCTGCCGAGCCGATAGCGAGCGTCGCAAGCCCGAATCCGGCGAGCAGACCCCTCCGCAGCAAGGTCCGCCTGCCAAGCTCGCCAGAACCCAGGAGCGCATCACCGCCGTGGCGACCTGGCGGGACGCCCCCTGCTTCACCGACGCCGAACGGGTCGTCGTGGAGACCGTCCTCACCCCGGGGGATCTTGCCCAGGAAGAGCCGACGCCACGTCCGCCTGCGAGACCGCCACCCCCGGACGGCGGCTTCGAAACAGCACGGACGGCGGGTGGTGCTTGAGTTTGAACTATGGGCTCACAGTGAGAAAGGTACCCCCGCCCCGAATCGCCTGCGGCGATGACGAAAGACTTCGCATGAACGAACTAGATCAAAGCGACTGAAATCCGGCCAGCACGTATCGAGGAAGATGAGTTCGGCATACGCTAGTTGCCAAGGCAAGAAATTTGAGATGCGCTGCTCACCTGATGTGCGTATGTAAAGGTCTACGTCAGGAAGGTACGCCGACGCGAGATATTTTGATACCGTCTCCGCTTCAATCTCGTCAGCGATTTCACCTGAAGAAATGCCGGAAGCCAACTTGGTGACGGCTGCAGCGATTTCCGCGCGATCGCTGTAGTCGACACAAAGGGTCAGCGTCATGCTCTGACCTTTCGCGGTGCGCCGTTCAAGTGCTTCGAGTTTCGTTCGTAGGATGGCCGGGATGTGGCTCGACCGCCCAAGCCATCGAACACGGAGACCAATTTCCGGCATCTCATCAGAAAGCCGGTCCGCAATATTGCTCAACCGGTCCATAATCACTGCTACTTCACAAATTGGGCGTTCCCAGTTTTCCGACGAAAACAGATGCAGGGTCAGGAATGTGATACCGAGTTCTGTCGCGCCTTTCGCGACATCCAAGAGCACGTGTTCTACTCGATAGCATCCCTCAGTGCGCGGCAATCCACGCCTTTCGGCCCACCGCCTATTTCCGTCAACTGCGATTGCGACATGTCTCGGGATGGCACTCACATGCGACAGCTCCACTCGCTCCCTCTTTCATTTGTCGCCTTGGACTTCAGGCATCGCATCAGATGCCAGACGGACCAGGGCACGGCGGCCGTCAGCGGGGTCTGTGCTGGTCCTGATGACTGCCCGTGTGGCCCGCCGGTGGTGGGAGCCCCGTCTCAGGTTGGCGGTCTGGCCGCTGGCGGGCCCTCTTGTGGTATTGCGAGGAAGCGGATGGCCATCGGGCGGGCGTTCGGTGGCGCGAGGTCCTCGGGGTAGCTGTGCTTGCGCAGCAGGTCGAGGTATTCGGCGTAGAACGCGTGCACCCCGTCTCTGGTCATCCAGGTCCCGGTGCGCTGTGCCTGGACCCACCCGCCGGGACCCTCGTACTCGGCTAGTGCCCGGATGTACAGGTCGATGTCGGCGCTGAGCCGCTGGCTGTTCCACTCCGCCAGCGCGCTGTCTTCCTCCCGGGTCCGGTCTGCGGGGGCGGCCATGACGTGCTCGACCGGCAGCAGCCGCCACCAGCGCTCGCGGCCGCCCGAGCGCTCCGGGATCTCCTCGATGAGGTGCTGCTCCGCGAGCTTGCGCAGGTGGTAGCTGGTGGTGCCGGTCGACTCGCCGAGCGCCCGGGCGACGCTGGTGGAGTTCGCCTCCCGGTGCCGGCCGATGTAGTCGAGGATCCGCCGCCGGACAGGGTTGGTGAGCGTCTTGTACAGCTCCGTGCGCTCGGCGCTGGTGCGGGGCATGGGGTGGCGTGCTGACGGGTCCATGACTGGAGCATACCGCAGAGAGTATCTGCAAAATTCATTTGCAGATACTCTCTGCAATGTCGTATCGTCAGGTCCGGGCACTCGGAGATGACATGCCCGGAACCGAGAGAAAGGGCAGCCCCATGCTGTTCGGCAAAGCCCCGGACGGGGCCGCCAGGCCGGCGTTCCGGTGGCTGGTGCGGCTGATCGCGGTCTCGGCCGTGGTCTTGGTCCCGTGGGCCGCGTACCTGGCGGTGAGCCTCCCGGCGAGTGTCAGCGCGCGGCACTGGCCGGTCGCGTGGGCCGGCCTGGACGTGGTGATCGCCGCCGGCCTCGCCGCGACCGCGTGGCTCGCCGTCCGGCGTGACCGGCGGATGGCGTTCCCAGCCGTCGCAACCGCGACTCTGCTGCTCGTCGATGCGTGGTTCGACGTGTGCACCGCTCCAGCCGGAGGCCCGCTGGTGATGGCGCTTGCTGACATGTGCGCCGAGGTCGCGGAGGCCGCCGGGTGCCTGGCGCTCACCGCCGCCGTCTGGCGCGCCTTTCCGTGCGGGCCAGTGCTGCAGGGAACAGTGCCGCGGGCAGGTGCCCGGTGAGCCGCCGTGCCCTTGCCATCGCGGGCGCGTCCGCTGCCGTTGCGGCCGCGGCGGCAGCCTGGTGGTACACCGACTCCGCGCCCTACCCGTATGCGCAGCGTCGGATCCTCGACCTGCCGCTGCCGTTTCTCACCAACCGGCGGCTCGACGCGCTCCTGGGCATACGGTCAGGCGAGCGGGTGCTGGAGATCGGCCCCGGGACCGGGTTGCAGGCGCTGCACGTCGCCCGCCTTCTGGGCGACGAGGGCCGCCTGAACATCATCGACATCCAGGACGAGATGCTGGACCACGTGATGAGCCGCGCGAGGGCGGCAGGCATCACCTCGATCGCCGCGGCCAACGCGGACGCGCGCCAGCTTCCGTTCCCCGACGCCACATTCGACGCCGCCTACCTGGTAACAGTCCTCGGCGAGATTCCCGATCCGGCCGCGGCCGTGCGCGAACTGCGGCGCGCCCTGAAGCCGACCGGGCGGCTCGTCGTCGGGGAGTTCCTCGACCGGCACTACGTGCCCATCGTGGACCTGCTCACGTACGCCAACGCGGCCGGGCTCGAGCTGTCCGGGCGGCTCGGCCCGCCGCTCGCCTACTTCGCCCGCCTGCGGCCGGACCGCTCGCCAGCCCCGTAAGCCGACCGTCCGACGCCGCCCCGCCACTGAACTCAGCGCGCTGTTCGCGAACCTGCGCCTTGCCTGCCGCCCCTGTTAACGGTGACCTGACCGAAAGCTGCAATCACATGGAAGCCTCTCCGATGAGCCCTGTCCAGCCTCGCCGGACGCGCAAGCGCGGCGCGCGGACGCCCGATGACCGGTTCGCTACCTGGCTACGGCGGCTGCGGTGGCCTGCCGTGATCGCCTGGGTCCTGGCCATCGCGGCGCTCTACGGGCTGTCGAGCGGCCTGCCCGGCGTGACCAACGACCAGGCATCCGCCTACCTGCCTGCCTCGGCGGCCTCGACCAAGGTCGCGCTGCTGCAGCAGGCCGCAGCACAGGCCTCATCTGCCAGCGGGCAGCCCCAGTCCAGCACCGCAATCGCCGTGTTCGCCAGTTCCGGGCCGCTGACAGCCGCCGACCGGGCCGCGATCAGGTCCGCGCGCACCGCCGTGGCGGCCCTCGCCGGTCACGTCGCCGGCGTCGCGCCGCCTGGCGCGCTCTAGACCTCGGCCGACGACAGGGCCGTCGCGTTCAGCGTGAACATCAGCGGCCCGGTGTCCGCGGTGCAGGCCATCCGCGCCACGATCGCGAAGCCGGTCGCGGCGACCGGATCCGGACTCGCCGCCGCCGTGACCGGGCCCGCGGCCGTGGAGGCCGACACCAGCTCGGGACACCAGCAGACGACCTTGCTGCTCACCGCACTCGTCGTCGTGGCGGTCATCCTGCTGCTGGTCTACCTGTCGCCGGTCTTGTGGCTGCTGCCGCTGTTCAGCGCGATCGCGGCGATCATCATCGCGCAGGCGTCCGCGCACGGGCTGGTCAACGCCGGGCTGACCGTGTCCCGGCTGTCGGCCGACATCCTCATCGTGCTCGTCTTCGGCGCGGCGACGGATTACGCGCTGCTGCTCATCCACCGCTACCGGGAGGAACTGCGCCACCAGGCGATGCCCGAGGCCGCGATGGCGACCGCGATGCGCACCACCCTGCCGACACTTCTCGCCTCGGCGGCCACGGTGACCTGCGCCATGCTCTGCCTGCTGGCCGCCGGCTCGGCCTCGCTGCACGGGCTCGGCCCAGTAGGCGCCGTCGGCATCGTCTCGGCGTTCCTCGCGCAGACCACACTCCTGCCAGCCCTCATGCTCCTGGCCGGGCGGCCCGCCTTCTGGCCGCGCGTCCCCCGGCCCGGGGCCTCCGGCCGGGAGGAGTCGCGGATCTGGGCCGGCATCGGCGCACAGGCCGCCAGGCGGCCCGCAGCGACCGCTGTCACCGTGCTCCTCCTGCTCGTCGCAGCGTGCGCCGGCCTGGCCTCGCTGCGCTTCAGCAACAACCCTGTCGCCAACGTCAAGGGCAACCAGGGCAGCGTGACCGACGAGTAGCTGCTCACCAGGCACTTCCCGGCGGGCACGGGCAACCCGCTCGTGCTACTCATCCCGCCAGGCCAGGCGGCTCCCGCCGCAGCGGCGGCACGCGCGACGCCGGGAGCCGGCTCGGTGACCCCCGGCGGGAGGGTCGAAGGGTATGACAGCTACGCGGTTACCCTGACGGTGGACCCGTTCGGCCCGGCGGGAACAGCAGCGCTTGTCAGCTTGCGGCAGCGCCTGTCCGCCGGCGCGCCGGGCACGCTCGTCGGCGGCAACCCGGCCATCGCCTACGACGAGGCCCAGACGGCGGGACGTGATGACGCCATCATCATCCCGCTCGTGCTCGCCGTGATTCTCGTGATCATCGCGCTGCTGCTGCAGGCGATCGTCGCCCCGGTCGTGCTCGTGGCGACGACGGCGCTCAGCTTCGCCGCCTCGCTCGGCCTGTCGTCACTGCTGTGGCACGGACTCGGCTACGCGAGCGTGCAGTCCGTAATCCCCGCCTACATCTTCATCTTCCTGGTCGCGCTCGGCGTGGACTACAACATCTTCCTGTCCGCGCGGATCAGGGAGGAGTCACGGCACCGTGACCTGCACGACGCCACAGTGCGCGGGGTCGGCGTCACCGGCGGCGTGATCACCGCCGCGGGCATCGTGCTCGCGGGGACGTTCGCCGCGCTGACGCGGATCCCGCAGGTAAACGTCACCGAGGTCGGCACCGCCGTAGCGCTCGGCGTCCTGATCGACACGCTGGTGGTCCGCACAGTACTCGTGCCGGCTTGCCTGCTCACGATCGGCGAGCACACCTGGTGGCCCTCCCGCAGAGGCGTACTCAAGCCAGGTCGCGCCGCTGATGCAGCGCACGAGTGACCTCGCGGTTGACCTCGCGTGCCGCCCTTAATTCCTCAGCGCGCTCGTCAAGCTGGGCGGGCGCGGCCTCACGGTGGTCCGTAAGAGCGCGGGAGCCTGAGGACATGTACGCCGATCGTCCCGCCCGGCCTCTTGCCTCTGACCTGCCACCTCGGGCCGACTGGGCGCTCATTCCCGCTGGCCTGCAAGCTCTGAGCTCCGAGCTGATCGACTACCCACGCACACCGGATAATAGGGTGAACATCCTCGGTATCGACAACATCGTCATCGACGTCACCGATCTCGACCAGGCCCGCTTCTACGGGGCGATCCTCGGCCTGACCGAGAAATACGCCTTCCCTGATCGGGGTGTCGTCGGTTACCGCATCAGCAGATCGGCCTCGCCGACTACACGGCAGCACCGGACCTTGCCCGACATGTTCAAGCACTCGGCGGGCCATCCCTGCCGACCACCCGCGACGCCTAATGCACACCAGCGAGGGAATCGGCAGGTCCAGGTACTGGGTCATGAACGCGACCACCTGCCCGCTGGACTGCAAGATCGGCACGTAAACATCAGGTAGACCCGGTCCAGGCACTCGACATCCAGCACCACATGCCCCTCGAGGACCTCCAGGCCGAGCACGTTGTCGGAGGTCCTGCCGTACTGGAGGGACCGGCAGCCGCACGAGTCATTGCCGATCATCCCGCCGATGGTGCGCCGGTCGTGCGTCGACGGGTCCGGTTCGAAGCGCAGCCCGTGCGGGGCGGCCGCGCGCCGGAGCTGGGCCTGCACCACGCCGGCTGCACAATGGCCACGCCGGCTTGCGGGTCGAGGCTGAGGATGGCGGCCATGTTCTGGCTGCAATCCAGGATCAGGCCTGCGCCGACCGCGTTGCCCGCGATCGATGTCCCGCCGCCGCGGCAGGTCAGCGGCACGCCGATGCCGTGCATACCTGCAGGGCGGCCGCCACCTCGTCGGCGTCGTGTGGGCAGGCCACCACGGCGGGCGTGACCCGGTAGAGGGAGGCGTCGCTGGTGTAGAGGGCGCGGCGCAGCGCGGAGTCGCTGACCTCGGTCAGCCGGGCGCGGCGCAGTTCCGCGGCGAGTTCCACAGCCGCCTCGGTGCTGGCCGGGGGTCGGGCGGTTGAGCTCGCCATCCAGGCCAGTAATTCGTCCGGACGGTCCGCGGGCCGCGCCGGGCTCCTGCGTGGGCTGGACCGGTTGCTGGCCTGGGGTGGGCAGCCAGACCTGGCGTGCCGTTCGTGACCAGCCCTGTCAATTACGTGTCAATGATTTGTCAATATCTGTGCGGCGGCGATACTAATGTTAAAATTTGCGGCATCAGGGCGACTCTCCCCACCATTCCGGACGCGGAGGTAATTGTGCGAAAGAAGTTCTTTTTTTTCCGGTAGCGACGGCAGCGTTGCTGGTGACCTTTGCGGCGCCTTCGGCGTCTGCTGCCCGGTCTTTTAGTACTCGGTCCGCCAGTGCTGGGAGCGAGGGCGCTGCCGCGTGTCCAGGCGGGACATTGCTGACCGCTGTTTCCGCGCGGCGGCTGCCGGCAGGCGCGACGGCTTACAAGTACGACCTGCTGAATGGGACGAGTTTCGAGAACATCGCTCCCCCGTCAGGCTTCAATTATGCGACGGCGAGCAACGCGCTCCTGGCAGAGCTGAACATGCCCCGCAAGCCCGCCGGCGCGGCCGCGATGAAGGCATGGGAAGCACGGGTCGCGCGGTTCGCCAAATCCGGGATCAGAGGGTCAGAAAAGTTCTGCGAACTGGCCCATGCCGCGCCAGAGCCGACAGCGACCGCAGGCGGCCAGCGTGCCGTCAGCGCCGCGCCGCAGGGCTCGGTCGGGCACTCAGGGAGCACATCCTTCTCCGGTTACGAACTGCGAAGCGGGTCCTACCACCAGGCTATCGGCCATTTCACGCAGCCAGATACGAATACAACCCTCCGGTCGATGTCTAGCTGGATCGGCCTCAACAGCAACGCCGGCAGCGCCGGCAGACTCATACAGGCTGGAGCGGGAAACGAAATCGGTAGTTTTGGCGGGAGCCCGTTCTAGGAGCAATATTGCTACGGCGGCTCGGCTGACGGATGCAATGCCCCGGTGATTGACTACTCGAATTACGCAACGCCGGGCGACACGGTGAGCATGAACGTGGCCTATAACGGGCTCACGCCCTACTACCAGGTGGCGATTAATGGGCTCTTCGAGGTTAACCGGGGTCGGGTTGCCGTTCGTTTACCAGGCGTGATCGCCGGGCGGTTCGGGTGCAGGCTGCCCGGACGCGGCGGCGCTGGTTCGCCGGGTTGCGGAAGGAGTACGCCATGCGGGCTTCGAGTTTGGCGAGCCGGTTCAGGCTTTCTGACCTGGCGTTCGATCGAGTCGTCGACTACACGTGAACCGGTAGATCAGGCTGGGCCAGAGCGGGTGCGCGTGATTCACCCGTTCCATCCGTGGTTCGGGCGGGACCTGGAGTTTGTGAAGCGGCGCCGGAACTGGCGGGCGGATCGGGTTTATGTGCTCGATGGTGCCGGTGAGCTGGTCGGCTTGCCGGCGGAGTGGACCGATCTGGCGCCGGCGGATCCGTTCGTGGTGGTCGCGGCGGGCCGGGCGCCGTTCCGGACAGCGGATCTGCTGAAGCTGGCCGATGAGGTCGCCCGGCTGCGTTCCGGTGCGGACGGCGTCCAGAAGATTCTGCCGTGAACGTCCACGGGATTCTGTCGTGTATCGGAAATGGTGTCAGCCGGACCGCCCTGCTCCCGGAGTCTATGGCTGCGGCTATCACGGTAATTGCTGTCTTCGGCTGGCGGGAAGTTACCCGGACTGCTAGCCTCTGCGTCGTAATTACATGGACGAAATTTGAATGCGGGAGGCGCCGTGGCAGGCCGGGATCGCAGCAAGGACGCCTCGCTGGCGGCGTCACGGACGCTGAACCCGCATCCGGAGGCGGTGACCGATCCGGCCTTCGCCTCCGGGACTTTCTTCGACCCCGCCGACCTGGTCCAGGTCAAGTACGAGATGGTGCGCGCGGTCGAGGCCGGCCAGATGGGCGCGGGGGCAGCCGCCTCGGCGTTCGGCCTGGCCCGCCAGAGCTACTACAACGCCAGGAAGGCCCTTGCCGGGCACGGCCTGGCCGGCCTGATCCCGGCCAAGCCCGGTCCCAGGGGCGGACACAAGCTCACCGGCGCGGTGACGGACTTCCTGGAGCAGCGCGCCGCCGCCGATCCCGCGCTGTCCTCAGCGCAGCTGGCCGCAGCCGTCGCGGCCGAGTTCGGCGTCACCGTGCACAAACGGTCGGCCGAGCGTGCCCTCGCCGCGCGGCGGGCCTCCGGGGACGAGCACAAGGAGCCGCCCAAAAGCAGCTAGCACCCAGCCCGCAGGCCATGGCGCCGGGCAGGACGCGGCCCCGGCGGTGCTCGCCAGCGCCTACGAGCAGCTGCGCGGCATCGCCGCCAGCGGGCTCGGCGGCGGCTGGCGGTACGGGGCAGCAGTGCTGGCCGCCTCGGGCATGGCGGCGTGGATGGCCAGCGCAGCCGCGTGGACCCCCGAGCGCCCTCCCGCAGGCCAGCGCGACGGCGCGGCAGCGCAACCGCAGGCCGGACAGTCCCTGCCAGCCATCCCCGCGAAAGGAGGCCAGAACGCCGACCCGGCCTGCGCGCCGCTGCTGCCCGCCGCGACCAGCCAGCTCATCGCGGTGATGGCTCAGCTGACGCTTCACCATGCCCGGGCCCAGGCCCGCACCGCATCCCCGTTCCCGTTTCCGGTCCCTGACAGGGAGTTCATCCCGCCATGAGCAGCGACGCTCTGTCCAAGGTGACAGCCGCCCGGCTGTCCCGCGACGCCTACCTCTACATCCGCCAGTCGACCCTCTACCAGGTCGTCAACAACACCGAGTCCACCGCGCGGCAGTACGACCTGCAGGGCCGGGCGCTCGCGCTCGGCTGGCCGGCCGGGCGGATCCACGTCATCGACATCGACCAGGGCCACTCCGGCGCCTCCGCCGCCGACCGGCAGGGCTTCCAGCACCTGGTCGCCGAGGTGTCGCTCGGCCGCGCCGGGATCGTGCTCGGCCTGGAATGCTCCCGGCTGGCCCGCGACTCAGCCGACTGGCAGCAGCTCATCAAGATCTGCGCCCACAACGACACCCTGATCTGCGACGAAGACGGCCTGTATGACCCGGCCAGCTTCAACGACAGACTGCTCCTGGGCCTCAAAGGGACCCTGGCCGAAAGCGAGCTCCATTTCCTGCGGGCCCGCATGCAAGGAGGACTGCTGGCCAAGGCCCGCCGCGGCGAGCTGAAACGCCGCCAGCCGGCCGGCCTGGTCTACGACGCCGCCGGCACCATCATGCTCGACCCCGACACCGAAGCCCGCGGCGCGCTGCAACTGCTGCTGGACACCTTCACCGCCACCGGATCGGCCCGCGCCGTGGTGGCCGCCTTCAACACCGCGCACCTGACCTTCCCCGGCCGCCACCAGGGCGGCCCCCGCGCCGGCGAGCTGTACTTCAAGCCGCTCACCCACGACATCGTGCTGGACGTCCTGCACAACCCCGCCTATGCCGGCGCCTACGCCTACGGCCGCAGCAAGACCACGGCCGGCCTGGACGGGCACGTCCACAGCCACCTCAAGCCGATGACCGAGTGGACCGTGTGCATCCGCGATCACCACCCCGGCTACCTGACCTGGGCCCAGTACGAACGCAACCAGGCCGTGCTGGCCGCCAACGCCGCCTCCCGCGGCGAGGACCGCACCGCCGGCCCGGCCCGCGAAGGACGTGCCCTGCTGCAGGGCGTGGTCATCTGCGGCCGCTGCGGCCTGCGCATGACCGTCGGCTACCACACTCTCGCCGACCGCACCCGGGTCCCGGCCTACCACTGCCGGCGCGCCGGGATCCAGAACGCCCAGCCCGCCTGCCAGGCCATCACCGGCGCCAGCATCGACGCCGCGATCTCCGCGCTGATCTGTGACACCATCACCCCGCTGGCGCTGCAGACCGCCGTGGCCGTCACCGCCGAACTGGCCGCTGACGCCCGCAAGGCCGACACGGTCCGCGCCGCCCACGTGCAGCGCGCCCAGAACGCCGCCGGCACCGCAGGACGCCGCTACCTGTCCGTCGACCCCGCCAGCCGGCTGGTGGCCGGCAACCTGGAAGCCGACTGGAACACCCGGCTGCGCGAACTCGCCCAAGCCCGCGATGACTACGCCCGCGCCCGCGACACCGACGTCGCGCTCGATGAGCAGCAGCAAGCCCGCGTCCTGGCCCTAGCCGAAGACTTCCCAGCCCTGTGGAACAACCCCGCCACCCCCATGCGGGAACGCAAGCGCCTGCTGCGCCTGCTGATCACCGATGTCACCCTCACCCGGGCCGGCGACGGCGCCACCCGCTGCCAGGTCCGCTTCACCGGCGGCCAGCACCACACCCTCACCCTGCCACGGCCGCTCACCGCCGCCGAACAGCACACCACCAGCCCCGCCACCGTCCAGCTGATCGACGAGCTCCTCAACGACCACCCCTTCGACGAGATCGCCGCGATCCTCAACGACCGGGGAATCACCGGCGGCTGGGGCCGGGCCTTCACCGTGCAGAACCTCGCCGCTCTCTGCCGTGCACGCGGCCTGAGCACCCACGCCGGCCGGGTCCGCGCCTCAGGCATGCTCACCATCAGCGAGATCGCCGCTGACCTCCAGGTGACCCCGCAGACAATCGGCAAGTGGCACCGGCGCGGCCTGATCACCGGCCAGCGCACCACCGGACGCGGGGAATGCCTCTTCCACCCCGGCCAGCGCCGCCCCGGACCCGCCGGGCAAACCGCCGCCCGCAGGCCAGCAGGCACCCAGCACCTGCTCACCACCCGGCAACTCGCGGCCAGCCTCGGCGTCACCTCCAGCACCATCCTGCGCTGGACCCAGCTCGGCCTGCTCACTGCCGCCGCGACCGGCAACCGCGGCTTCGGCCTCTACCAGCCCGGCCAGCCCCGTCCGGCCCGCGATCAGATCACCGCCGCGTGCCGCCCGCCAGGCACCAGCGACGCCATCACCGGCGGCCAGCTCGCCGCCCGGCACGGCGTCAGCCGCTCCGCTGTCTACAAATGGCACCAGCTCGGTCTCATCCAATCCCTCGGCACCGACGGCACCGGCCGCAACCCCTACCCCCCCGGCCAGCAGGCCCCCAACCGCGAACAGATCCGTATCGCCCGTGCCGCCCGCCGCCACAGCTCCGGAAACTGTCAGACCCCCGTGCCACCATCAGTTCCACAAGGCACAACAACCCCGATCACCACACCCGGGATCAGATCATCAACACGAGGTGCAGTGTGAAGCCAGATCGTTGCTGAGGCCGTGGTCGAGGGTGGCGTGGATGCTGGGCAGGTGCCGGCGGATCTTTTTCCCGAGTTCGGTGAATTCGGGGATGCGGCAGCGGGCGGCCCACGATAGCCAGCGGGTAAGGGCGTATTCCCCTTCTTCGCCTTTGAGCTGGAATGCCAGCCGTAGTCCTTCTTTGAGCAGGCAGGCGCGCCAGAGGTAGGGGTGGGTCTTCTCGATCCAGGCGAGCTTGGCCTGCTGCTGGCCGGTGAGGTTCCCGGGGTTTTTCCACAGCGCGTAGCGGGCGCGGGCGAGGCTTTTGGCGTCGCCGGAGGACAGGCGGATTGTCCGGCTGAGGTGGCGGACCGTGCTTGCAGCCCCGGCCTGGCGGGCGGCGCGCCAGACCTCGCGGCGGACCTCATCCAGGGCGCCGGTGGCCCAGGAGACCACGTGGAACGGGCCGGCGCACAAGATGGCCTGCGGTGCGCGGGCGGCGACCACGCCGGCGATCCAGTCCGCGCCGTCGGCGGAAACATGGGTGATCTTGGCGGCACGCTCGGTGCCGAGGGCGTCGAAGAACGCGTGCACGGTCTTGGTCTCCCGGCCGGGCGCGGCCCACACCAGCCGGCCGCTGTCGTGGTCGATGACCACCACGATGTACTTGTGCCCGCGCTTGCAGGAGATCTCGTCGATCCCGATCCGGGTCAGCTGCGCCAGCGGGTCGGCGGCGGCGAGCTTCTCCGCGGACACCCGGGCGATGATGTGCCCCACGGTCCGCCAGGAGATCCGCATCAGCTGGGTGATGGTGGTCTTGGAGCAGGCGGCGGCTAGCCAGGCGACCTGGTCATCGAAGAACCGGGTGTGCGCGGCGCCGTGCCGGGCCCACGGCACCGCGGCGGTCACCACCCCGTGCTGCGGGCAGGACACCCGCGGCGCGTCGGCCTCCAGCCAGGCGATCACGGTACCGAGGTCCAGCGCCCGCCACCGCCGCCGGCCCCCGCCTCGGTCATAGCCCGGCCGCTTGCGCCCGCAGACGCCGCACCGGCTGGCCAGCCGCCGGTGCGCGCGGACGTGCGCCACCACCGTCACCCGAGGGCCGCCGCAGTCCCTGGCGTCCTGCTCGCTGAAGTCCACCGCCTCGATGACCGTGTTCTCGCAGCCCAGCATCTTCGCCCATACCCTGGCAGTGCGCACGCCGTTCTCTTTCCGTTAGTGCCTGTTTCTCGACAACTCAGACACTACGGACGGGGACGGCGTGCCCCCGGGCCAGCCAGGAACAATCCCGGGCTCACATTCCTGGCTTGCTCCCATAGCCGCCAAGACCAGCTGGGAGCGGCCGCTGTCCAGGCTGGCCGAAGGCCACCCCGAAGGGGCCACCGGGCCTTGACCGCGGCCGAGCCCGGCGGACAATTCCAGGCTGGGAGCAAGCCAGCCCTCGGCGCACCCCAGGCGACAGCCATCCCAGCCCCTGCCTACAGCGACAAGACGCCGGTCGCGTCGGGCATCCCGCCCATCCGACCAGGAAAACCCACCCACGGAAGAGGCAGGGGAGCCACTTATGTCATCTTCTTTGGGTGCGGCTCGTCTGGAGGGACTGGCTGGCCTGCGGAGTTGATGGTTGGGCTGCTGCCGCCGCCTGCTGCCTTTTACTGTTGCGGGCAGGAGCAAG